>Ga0326597_10010167_pt1 | contig 12562 bp, 1 predicted proteins | sample RVTome_12_FD_203789 | JGI IMG/M metagenome (GOLD analysis project Ga0326597, IMG submission 203789) | Soil microbial communities from uranium-contaminated site in the Upper Colorado River Basin, Wyoming, United States - RVT100D185 | ecosystem: Environmental > Terrestrial > Soil > Contaminated >... | reverse complement strand
TCTGCGGCCCCTCGCCCATCGGTGCGGTGCCGAGCCCGAGGATCGAGACCTCGACCCCGGTGCGCCCGAGCCGTCGTCGCGGGATCGGTCCGAGGTCGTCGTCGCGCCCGATCGCTTCCGCGCCGTCGAGCGCTCGACCCCCGAGCGCGTCCGCGCCGTCGAGAGCCGGCCCCCCGAGCGCACCACCGAGGCCGGCACCGAACGCCGCGCCAGCGAGTGCGCCGGCGCCGAATTGCCGCCGCGAGAGCCGCGGATCGCCATCACCACCCGCCGGTCGGTCGTCCTGCATCGAGCGATTCCTCCGCCTGAGCAAACCTTTTCGTTCGCCTCCCCCGCGACGAGTATAGAGTCGGGTGCGAAACGCCCGGATCCTACGGACTCCCGTCGCCGATGTCGACACGTGCTCCGGCTCTCACGCTCTCGCTCACGCTCATCGCCGTCGCCCCTGCGCTCTTCGCTCGCGACGCCGACGTGGTCATCGACGAGATCCACTACAACCCGCTGTCGATCGACTCGCTCGCGAGCGACGAGTGGGTCGAGCTGCGCAACCTCGGCCCGCAGGCGGTCGATCTTTCGGGCTGGCGCGTCGGCGGCGGCGTGCGCTTCGAGTTCCCGCCCGGAGCGACGATCGCGCCGCGCGGCTGGGTCGTCGTCGCGCGAGACCCGCGCGCCGCGAGCCTGCGGGCGCTGTCAGCGCCGGTCTTCGGCCCCTTCGAGGGCGCGCTCTCGAACCAGGGCGAGATCCTGACGCTCGAGAACCGCGAACGACGACCCATCGGTCGCGTCCACTACCGCGATGAGCCTCCGTGGCCGACCGCGCCCGATGGGCTCGGTCCGTCGCTCGAGCTCACGGTCGACGACGGCGGCAACGACTTGCCGTGGCGCTGGGCGGCGAGTCGCGTGCTCGGCGGAACGCCGGGTCGCGAGAACTCGCGCCGCGACGGCGTCCCCGCGTGGTCGCCGCTCGAGAGCCGCGCGCTGGTGGCGGCGTCCGGGTCCTGGCGGCTCTGGCGCGGGCGCACCGCGCCTTCCACGCCGCCGCCGGCGTGGACGACCGCGACATTCGACGATGCGTCGTGGGCGCTCCTCCCGGGTCCGTTCGGATTCGGTGACGAGCACGGCCTCGCCGCACGCACGACGCTCGACGACATGTGGTTCGCGTACTCGACCGTCTTCCTGCGCGCGACGTTCACCCTCGCGCCAGAGACGCTCGAGCGACTCGAGCGCGGTGACGCGACGCTGCGGCTGCGCGGCGCGTACGACGACGGCTTCGTCGCGTGGATCGGCGGCGTCGAGATCGCGCGCGACAACGCCGGCGTCGCGGGCACCGCGGTCGGGTTCGACGCGCGCGCGAGCTCGAGCCGTACCGGCAGCGAAGATGTCGCGATCGACGCTCTCGCGGTCCCGCTCGTCGCCGGCGAAAACCTGCTCGCGATCGCCGGCCTCAACCACGGCGCGGAGAGCCCGGACTTCTTCCTCGGCCTCGAGCTCGTGCTCGAGGAGGCGCCGGCGCCGCTCGACGACCCGGCCAGAGAGCGGTCGCGCGTCGACGGCGTCCTCAACGAGGTCCGCGCGGCAGCGGGTGCCGCCGGCGGCGCGGGCTTCCTCGAGCTCTTCAACCCGACCGCGGCGACGCTCGACCTCTCGCATCACCGGATCGTCTCGAGCCACGGCACATCGTTCGCGCTCGGCGCCGGAGTGACGCTCGCGCCGGGTGAACACGTCGTCGTCGACGAGATCTCGACCGGCGTGCGCTTCGAGTCGAGTCACACCGTCTGGGTGCTGGTCGCGCCGGACGACGCTTCGATCGTCGATGCGCTCGACGCGAGCACGCACGGCGGCGGCGACAGCGTCGGGCGATTCCCCGACGGCGGCGAAGACGTCTTCGCTCTCTCCCTGCCGTCGCCCGGCGCGGTCAACGTCCACGCGCGTGATGACCGCGCGGTCATCAGCGAGCTCTACTTCCATCCGCCGGCGGTCCCGCCGTCGGCCGACTGCGAACGCCGCTGTTCGGACGCGTTCCAGTGGCTCGAGGTGCACAACCGCTCGGACGAGTGGCTCGCGCTCGACGGCTGGAGCCTCTCGAAGGGCGTGCGCTTCGCGTTCCCGAGCACGGCGCGCATCGCGCCGGGCGGCTTCCTCGTCGTCGCCGCGGATGCCGCGTCGTTCCGGTCCCGCTGGCCCGGCGTCGACGACGTCGCCGGCGACTGGGATGGGCGACTGAGCCACGCGAGCGACACGGTCAACCTGCGTGACCCGCGTGGCAACCGCGTCGACCACGTCCGCTACGGCGACGGTGGCCCAACGAACGACGAGGCGCCCGCAGACGGCGTCGACGATAGCACGCTCCGCGCGAGCGACTGGCCGAGCGGCGCCGACGGCAGCGGCCGCTCGCTCGAGCTCGTCCACCCGGCACTCGACAACCGCGCCGGCGGATCCTGGCGCGCATCCGCCGAGCTCGGCGGTACGCCCGGCCGCGAGAACTCGCGCCACGAGGCGAGTCCCGCGCCGGTCGTGTTCGACGTCCGGCACAGCCCAGCGACGCCGCGCTCCGGTGAGCCCGTCATCGTGCGCTGCCGCGTCACGCGCGCGGAGCAGGCGATCGAGCTCGTCGACGTGCGCTGGTCGCTCGACGTCGCCGCCGCGCCATGGCGTGCGGTGCCGCTCTGCGACGATGGCGTCCTACCGGACGGCGTCGCGCTCGACGGCGAGTTCACCGGCACGATACCGCCGCAGCCGGACGGCGCGATCGTCCGCTGGCAGATCGCCGCGCGCGATGCCGCCGGCTTCGAGACGCTCGTGCCCGCAGCTCCCGACTCGCCGCCCTACGAGAGCTTCGAGGGTCCGTACTTCCTCCACGAGATCGACGACACGAACGCGCCGCCGATCGGCGCGCCGGTCGTTCGCATCGTGATGTCGCGCAACGACCGCGCGCAGCTGCGCAACCGGCCGGTCCAGAGCGACGTGCTGCTCCCGGCGACGCTCGTCGTCGATGGCGTGGTCCGTCACCGCGTCGGAGTGCGCTACCGCGGCGAATCGTCACGCCAGGAGATCCAACGCTCGTTCCGCGTCGATCTGCCGCCCGAAGCGCCGCTGCGCGGCACGCGGCGCCTCGACCTCAACGGGTCGAACGGCGGCGTCTTCAACTCGCAGAACGTCAACGAGCTGCTCTCGATGGACCTCTTCCGTCGACTCGGCGATCCCTACGCGCTCGAGGAGCCTGCGACGCTCCACTTCCGCGAGCTCGTCTTCCGCGACTTCGACGCGCGCTTCGTGATCAAGGAAGCGTACGACGGCGACTTCCTCGCGCGGACCTTCGACGACGCCGACAGCGGCAACCTCTACCGCGCACGCAGCCCCGAGGGATCCGGCGCGCCGAGCGGCGACCTCGCGTACCGCGGCGACGACCCGGCCGCCTACCGCGCACTCTACGAGAAGCGCTCGAACGAGGAGCTCGACGACTGGTCCGACATCGTCGAGTTGACCAGAACGCTCGATCCCGGCGCGACGCCGGACGAGGTGTTCAGAGCGGAATTCGAGCGCCTCGCCGACGTGCGCCAGTGGGCGCGCTTCTTCGCGGCGTTCGCTTGCGTCACCAACGCCGACGGCGGCATCTGGAACCAGAACGGCGAGGACTACTGGCTCTATCGCGTGCCGCGCGACGCGACGACCGCGAACGCGGGCAAGTGGCTCCTCATGCCGTGGGACGTCGAGGAGACGTTCGCCGACTCGTCCGAACGCCTCTTCCGCCCCGAACTGCCCGCAGTTCGCCGCTTCCTCGAGCACCCGCCGTTCACCGCGCTCTACTACGAGGAGCTCGACCGGCTTCGTCGCGGCGCGTTCTCACGATACGAGGTCAAGCCGCGCTTCGCTCCGGCCCGCGCGATGTACGCACCAGCGGATTCCTTCGCGGTCATCGACGCGCTCGACGCGTTCGTCACCCGCCGTCTCGGCTTCTTCGCGACGATGGTCGCTCCGTCGCTCGAAGCGGGTGCTGTCAGCAGAGCGGGCGCCGGCGATGTGATCGTCGCGGCCGGCGCGACGTGGCGATTCTTCCGCGGCCGCCGGCAGCCCGCTGGCGCCGCTCTCGACTGGACGCGCGCCGAGTACGACGACAGCACGTGGGAGCTCGGTCCGTCCGGCTTCGGGATCGGCGACGACGACGACGCGACGCTCCTCGACGACCTGCCCGAGCGCTACTCGACGGTCTTCGTGCGCCACGGCTTCGCGGTCGAGGATCCCGGCGCGCTCACCCGCCTGACGCTGGCGGTCGACTACGACGACGCGTACGTCGCGTGGCTCAACGGCGTCGAGATCGCGCGTTCGGCGAGCGCACCGCCGATCGGACCGATCTTCTTCGACGACGTCGCGACCGCGTCGCACGAGGCGACGGGCACCGGCGGCGAGATCACGACCGGCGTCGAACGCGTCGACGTCTCGTTCGCGCTCGCGTCCCTACGCCCGAGCGACAACGTGCTCGCGCTCGTCGGCCTCAACGAATCGCTCGGATCGCGCGACTTCTCGCTCATCCCGTTCCTGCTCGCGAGCGGCGACGCATCCGGCGGTGTCTCCGGAGGCTGCGGCGCGACCGTGTGGGCGAGCGGCTCGCGGCTCGCGCTCCGTGGTCTCGCCGACGCGTCGACGACCCGCGCGGTTCTCGTCGATGGCGTGCCGGCCGAGGTCGGATTCATCACCGACGGCGTCGGGCCCTGGGGGCTGCGCTGGGCGGCGACCGTCGATCGGACGCCCGGCGACGACCTGCTCCTCGTCACCGCGCACCGGGATCCCGCGGCTCTCGACCTGCCGTTCGAACGGCTCGAGGTCGCGGTCGCTCCGGTCTCGAGCGGATTCCGCGCGGTCTTCGGCGAGCTCCCCGGCACGACCGTCTGGAGCGCCGCGGACGGACCGTATCGCATCGGCGCCGAGGTCGTCGTGCCCGCCGGCGCACGGCTGCGCATCGAGGCAGGCACCGACATCCTCTGCGACGCGGACGCCGCGATCCTCGTCGACGGCACGCTCGAGGTCCTCGGAGACGACCGGCAACCGGTACGCTTCCGCTCGTTCTCGTGCGAGCGCCCGTGGGCCGGAATCGCGCTCCGCGCGACCGGCACCGGTGTCGATGCTCCTCTCCACGTCCTCTCGCACTGCGAGGTCGCGGGAGCGCACGCCGGACGCGGCCTCACCGGCGCGTTGACCATCGTCGCGTCCCGCGTGCTCGTCGAGGACTGCTGCTTCCACGCGGTGGAAGCGAACGCGATCGACGCGGTCGACGCGAGTCTCGACGTCGTGCGCTCCCGCTTCGAGGACGTCTTCGAGGGCGTCCACGGCGTCGACTCGCGCGTCGCGGTCGAGGACTGCTCGTTCGTGCGCTTGCGCGGCGATCGCGACGCGATCGATCTCGACGGCGACGGCGACGATCGCTCGCGCGTCGAGCGCTGCGTGTTCGAGGACGGCATCGACGACGGCATCGACGCGGGCGCTTGCTCGCTCGATATCCGCGACAACGTGTTGAGGCGCTTCGCGGACAAGGCGATCTCGCTCGAAGGGAACGGCCGGCACGGCGCCGCGACGCTCGCCCGCAACGTCATCCACGACTGCGCGGCAGGCATCGCGGTCAAGGACGGCGCCCGGGTGACCGACGCGCACCATCTGACGATCGTCGGCTGTCGCGAAGGCGTGACGCTCTTCGCGACGGACGCCGTGAGCGAGGGCGGCCACGCGACGATCCACTCGTCGATCCTCTGGAACGACTCGACGAGCATCGCGCACGACGCCCGCTCGAGCGTCGAGATCTCGTTCTCGGACATCGGCGCATCGGACGGCGACGCAGGCCGTTGGCCGGGCGACGGCAACATCGCGGCAGACCCACGCTTCGTGTCGATCCTCGACGGCGACCTCCGGCTCACGCCGGCGTCGCCGTGCATCGGCGCCGGGCGCGACGAGAGCGACATGGGAGCGATCGCGTTCGCCGGCGTCCCCGGCGTCGTCTTCCTGCGCGCCGACACGAACGAGAGCGGACGCGTCGACATCTCCGACGCGATCGCGACCTTGACCTTCCTCTTCCTCGGTGGACCGGATCCCGCGTGCCACGACCGCATGGACGCGAACGACGACGGACGTCTCGATCTCACCGACGGGGTCTTCACGCTCGAGTTCCTGTTCTTCCGGGGCGCCGCGCCGCCGCCGCCGTTCCCGGCGCCGGGGCGCGATCCGAGCGCGGACGCGCTCTCCTGCTCGTGAATCGAGACGGCGAACCGCGTCGCAGCGTCACGAACAGGGATAGCTCGCGCAGCCGAGCCCGTCGCGCTCGACGCGCTCGAAGCCGCAGTCGAGTCCGCTGGCGCCGCCCGAGCTTGGTGTGGGCGGTGGCGGCTCTACGCCGCCGAGGAAGAGCCACTCCAGGAGCAGGATCGCGTCACCGATCGTGATCGGCGCGCGCACCGATCCGAGCCGTGCGCTGTCGTCGACATCGGCCGCGTCGAGACAGGCCGGCTCCGCGGCGCCGCGGAAGAGCCACGCGAGGAGCCGCACCGCGTCGACGATGTCGATCCGGCCGTTCGCGTCGACGTCACCGCGCACGAACGGCGTTCGCGGCACGTCGCGAGCCATCCTGACCGCGTTCGCGAGAAGCTGCGCGCTCGCGCCGTCGTAGTCGCGGTAGTCGAAACCGGCGAGCACCACCCGACCGTCGCCGATGTCTCGACCGAGCACCACCGGCGCGCCATCGTGCGTCACCCAGACGACGCTGTCCGGATCCGCTACCGCGTACCAGCCCGTCGCGGTCACGCTGCGGAAGACCTCCGGGACCTGGTTCAAGAGCGGGTGCTCGGGCAGCGCGGCGCGACACTCGACGTCGAAGCCGCTCGCGATCTCGCTCGCCGCGAGGAGTCCGGTCGCCGGCAGGAACTCGCGCGCGGTGCCGAGTTGCTTGAGCACGACGACGACGCCGCCGTACTCGACGAACTCGCCGAGCACCGGCGCGAGCTCGCGCCCGCGCGCCTCGAAGCTCACTTCCGGACGCCGCTCCTGCTGCGGGATCACCAGCGTGTGGCGACCACGCAGATCGCGGCGCAGATCGACCGCGTCCACGGCCACCGAGAGCCGCCAGTCGAAATCGTGCTCGATCGTCGTGATCGCAGCGACCGCGCCGCGCACCTCGAGCTCGCCGTGCGACGTGAACGGCACCCAGACGAGCGCACGCACCGGGTTGTGATGGCGGATCGCGAACGTCGTGTCCGAGGTGTCGCTGAGGTCGGGATCCCCGGTCGAGCTCACGCGCAGTCGACACGTCTCCCACGGCTCGAGCGGCAGCGTCCAGTCGAAGCGCCCGCTGTCGGGAGCGTCCGCGGCGATCACGGTCGACGCGCGCTCCGCGTCGCCGTCGCGCAGAAGCTCGAGGCGCACTCGCGCGCTCGGATTCCCGAGCGAACGCCAACGGATCGCCCGCACGCTGCCGGTGTCGAACGACTCGGCGCCGTTCGGCGACAGACACGTGACGCCGGGCGCGGAGATCGTGAACGTCCCCTCGCTGACGCTCGACATGCCGCGCTCGTTCGACGTGATCCGCAACCGACAACGCTCGCTCGGCGTCCGCGGAACCTGCCACTCGAAGAGCGCCGCGGCAGGCGCGGCCGCGGCCGCGACGTGCTCGAAGACCGTCGTCGAGCCGCTGAGGTTGTACTCGACTCGCACGGTCTCGCCGGCGTTGCCGCGGATCTCCCAGCGGACCGGCACGCTCGAGCCGACGAGGAGGAACTCGCCGCCCGCAGGCGACAGCAGGATCAGCCGGCTCGGCAGCACGCGGAGGAGGAAGCGCGCCTCGACGCGAGTGCCGAGCGCGTCGATGACGGCGACGCGGAACTCGAAATCGACGACGGTCTCGAGCGGTACGCCGCGCACGACCGCCACCGCGCTTGCCGCCGCTAGCGGCTCGAGGAAGAGCCCGCTCGGGAGCGCAGTGCCCTCGACCTCGTACGGCCCGGCACCCCCCGAGAGCCGGATCTCGGCGCGGTACTCGGCGCCGAGGCGCGCGACAGGGAGCTCGCTCGCGGCGATCGCGAGCGCTCGCTCGGTGACGAAGAATGGCGCCTCCGAGCGCGCGCCGAAGGTCGTCGCGCCGACGCGAGCTACCTCGACCTCGAGTCGCAGCAATCCGTCCGCACCGGGAGCGGGCGCGGTCCATTCGAGGGCCGCGCGACCGCCCGCGACCGCGGCGAGGCCGATCCGCTGCGCACTCTTCTCGAATTCGCCGCTCGTCCCGACGCGCACCTCGAACTCGGCGCCGTCCTCGGCGCTCGTCGCCCACTCGATCCGGATCGCATCACCGGCCGAGAACACCTCGCGCGGCCGCGGCGACAGCACTCGAGCTCCGGCGCGCGCCGAGCGCACACGGACGCTGTTCGCGAGGACCGCGGCGCTCGCCTCGTTCGACGTCTGGAAACCGAACCCGAGCAGCACCCAGCGGCCGAGCTCGTCGTCGAGCGCGCCGGCGACGATGTCTCCCGAGCTCACCGCGATCGGCTCGATCTCGCTCGCGATCGCGACGTAGGACGCGGTCGAGAACGGTCCGAGGAAGGCGACCGGGACGCGATCGACGAGCGGATCGAGCGGCGCGACGACCTCGCAGGCGAGCCCCCCCTGCGCCCTCGTCAGCCGCAAGCGCTCGAGCAGGCCGATTCCGGCGAGGAGTCGCGACGACGCGGAGCTCGGCGCGCAGAACACCACCGCGCCGCCCTCGCGCACGAACGTTCGGAGCACTGGCGCGACGCTCCGACCGAGCGCCTCGTAGTCGAGCGTCTGGCAGATCGACATCAACGGAACGACGACCGCGTCGCGGTTCGCGAGATGGCGCTCGAGCTCCGCGAGGTCGCGCGTCGCGAGTCGCTCCGCGTCGACGCCGGCGACTCGCTCCCCGAGCGCCGCGAGGATCGCGTCCTCGTTCGATTCGACGCCGCCGCACGGACTCCAGACGACGACGCGGACGCCGCAGTCGTCACGGATCGAGAACGGCGCGCCGGACGAGTCGAAGATCTCCGGCGCGTTCTCGAACGCGACGCGCACGAGGCACGCATCGGAGACCAGCTCCGGGACCTCCCAGAGGAAGCTGCCCTCCGGCTCCTCTCCCGCTGCGATCGTCGCCGGCGCTTCGCCGCCGTCGCCGTCGGCATCGAACTCGACGCGCACGCTGCCGTTCTCGTTGCCGACCGAACGCCACTCGATCCGTCGTCGCGATCCGGGTACCCAGCACTCGCCGCCGTCGGGCGAGTCGAGCTCGATCGTCGGCCCGACGATCGCGAACGGCGCGGCGCTCGTTGCGGCGATCTCGGGGAACTCGTTCGAACGCACGCGCAGACGACAGCGCGGGGCGGTGATCGGCGGCACGTTCCAGAGCGCGCGGCCGGCGACGACCGGCACCGCAGCGTCGATGAGCTCGGGGAAGGACTCGGTCCCGCCATCGAGGTTGTAGGCGATCTCGACCGTCTCGCCCACCGCGCCGCTCGGCTGCCACCGGACCTCGTAGGTCGATCCGAACAAGAGGAGCTCGCCGCCGGCGGGCTGCAGGAGCGTGATCGCGCGCCGAACGATCGGAAACGGCAGGAAGCGCCGCGCGCTCGCGCCGATCGAGTCGACGACGACGACCTCGATCTCGCAGTTCGGACAAGCGGCCTGTGCGGTCCCGCGGATCCGCCCTCCGCGACCGTCCGGCGTGTCGGCGACGAATCCCGGCGGCAGGCCGAATACCTCGAACGTGTACGGTCGCACGCCGCCGAAGACTTCGATCCCGGCCTCGTACGGAAGACCGACGCTCGCTGCCGGCAGCGCGCTCGTGCGCACCGCGAGCGGCTCGACGACGTAGAACGCCGCGGGCGAGGCATCCGACGACTCGCTCGCCGCGAGCGACGTGACGCGCACGCGGATCTCGGCGAAGTCGCGCCCGGCTGGCAACGGCGGCGCGGTCCACGAGAGCTCGCCCGAACCGTCGGGACCGGTCTCGGCCTCGCCGATGCGCAGCGGAAACTCGCCGGGCGTGGCGCTCGTCCCGTACTCGATGAGCGCGCGACCCCTCGCGCGCCCGAGCGCGAACCAGCGGATCGGCACCTGCTGCCCGACGCGGAACGACTCGCCCGGCGAGGGACTCGTCACGCGCAGTCCCGCGTCCGGCAGTCGCACGCGCATCGCGTTCGCGAGGATGCGTGCGCTGTCGTCGCTCCACGCGTAGAAGTCGAAGCCGAGGAACGTGAGTCGACCGAACCCGACGCCGCGACTCGCGACGACCGCTCTACCGTCCGAAACGCGGACCGGCGCGTGCGCGTCGGCGCTCGTGATCGAGTACCACGTCGTGCTGAGCGGTCCGCCGAAGTTCGGCCGCACTCCGACCGCGAGCGGATCGAACGGGTCGACCACCTCGCAGAGCACGGTACCGGTGTCGACGCGAGTGAATTCGAGCAAGCCGGCGGAGCGCACGAACGCTTCGGCGAGCGAGGTCTGCTGGCAGACGACGAGCGACCCGCCGCGGGCGAGGAATTCGCGCAGGACCGGCGCGAGGCGCCGGCCGAGCGCGTCGAAGTCGACCTCGAAGCTGCGGCCCTGTCGCGGGAACACCATCACGTCGACTCCGGCGAGCGCCGCGCGCAGCGCCTCGGGTGTGACGTCGGTCGAGAACAACGGCTCGAAGTCGGGCTCGAAACGCGCCGCGGCCTGGAGCACGCCGATGACCTGCTCGGAGCTCGGCGGCACGAAGGGGATCCAGATCAGCGCCCGGATGCGGCAGCGCGCGTCGATCGAGAACACGCGGTCGGAGACGTCGGAGATCGCGGGGAGCGTCGCGGAGCTCACGCGCACCCGGAACGAGGAACCGGTGTCGAACGGCACCGTCCACTCGAAACTGCCGGTGTTCACGACCGGCCCGCCGCCGATCAGAAACGGAAACTCGGTCGCGCTGCCGTCGCGGTTGTACTCGATCACGACGCGAGAGCCGGTGTCGCCGGCACGGCTCCAGAGGATGAGCGCGCGCGACCCGGCGCGCAGACACTCGCCGCCGTCGGGAGACGTGACCCGGATCGACGGCGCGGCGATCGTGAACGTCTCTGGACTCACCGACGAGATCCGCGCGTCGCCGGCGCTCGCGACCCGCACTCGGCAGCTCGTCGAGACGGTCGCGGGCACGATGATCTCGGCGAATCCCGCCGCCGCCGGCCACTCGCCGAGCGCGTGCGGGAAGGTCGTCGACGAGGCGTCGATCGAGTAGTCGATGCGGACGCGAGCGCCGACGTCACCGACGCTCGCCCAGCTGACGACCGTCGGCTCGCCGGCGATCCAGCGCTCGCCGCCGGTCGGCGAGGTCACGACGAGCGTCGGCCCGACGATCGAGAACTCGTCGCTGAGCGCGAAGAAGCGTGCATCCTCGACGCTGCGGATCCGGATGCGCGCTCGCGGCGCGACGACGTCCGGGACGCGCCACAGGAAGGAGCCGGACTCGATCGGCACCGCGGCCTCGATCACGGTCGGAAACACGTCGGCCGCCCCAGTGAGGTTGAGCTCGATCGCCAGGTGGTCGCCGACGTCGCCGAACGCATCCCAGAGGATCGCGCGCTCGACGCCGCGACGCCAGAGGAGCGCCGTCGCGCCGCCGGAAGACCCGAGCCCCGGATCGAGGACCTCGAGTCCGTCCGGCAGCACATCGAGGCGGCAGATGCGACGCGCGGTCTGGCCGACCGCATCGCGCACCTGGAACGCGACCTCGCCGGAGAAGGCTTGCTCCGGGACGCCCGAGAAGCGCCCGCTGCGCGCGTCGACGGACAGACCTGACGGAGGACGAGTCGGCAGGAACCAGACCGCCGGCGCGTCGGAGAGGTCGTCGCGGCCGTCGAGGTCGCTCGCGAGGAAGTTCTCGCCGTCCCCCGCCGAGATGCCGATGGTCGGCGAGAGCCCGAGGTTGCCGAAGCCGTAGCCGAAACGGATGCGTCCGTCGGCGAAGAGCTCGCACTCGACGTTGACGCTGTCGCCGTCGAAGTAGTCGAACGCCGACCAGCGAAAGGCCACCGAGTCCGGCAGCACGCGGATGTAGATGTCGCCGGCGCCGGTCGTCACGAGGTCGGCCCAGAGCGGCGCGATCCGTCGATTCGCGGCGAGCTTCTCGAGCGAGTTCGCGAAGTCGAGCGCGTTGCCGCCGCCGAGCTCGAGGAAGCCGTTCGAGCTCACCAGCACCCGCTCGTGCTCGCGCCCGTAGAACGGGAACGCGAACGGCAGCGCGTACGACCAGAAGCTGTCGTCGGCGTCCCAGCCCTGGCCGTATCCGATGCCCTGGAAGAACGGCTCGCCGAGCTCCTCGCGGTAGTCGTCGCGCCCCGCGAACTCGTACGGCGGCACGCCACCCGCTGCCGCGATCGTCGCAGCGTACGGGATGCCGATGAATCCCGGCGGCGGGCAATCCGCTGCGAAGCCGAGGGGCTCGACGACGCGTGCGCTCGCCTCGCGCAATCTCGCTACGCCGTCGCCGTCGTCGTCGTCGTCGTACTCGACGACGACGGTGTCGGAGCCGTTCGCCTCGAGGACTCCGTCC
>Ga0326597_10010165_pt1 | contig 12563 bp, 7 predicted proteins | sample RVTome_12_FD_203789 | JGI IMG/M metagenome (GOLD analysis project Ga0326597, IMG submission 203789) | Soil microbial communities from uranium-contaminated site in the Upper Colorado River Basin, Wyoming, United States - RVT100D185 | ecosystem: Environmental > Terrestrial > Soil > Contaminated >... | reverse complement strand
CGAAATCCCATTGACATTATTCATTCATCGGTATTTTCGATCAATGCATTAGCGAGCGAGTACATTCAACGCGAGTTGAAGTTGGATGAACACCAGATACGCCGCGAACTGGCGTTGAACAAACTGACCAACCCGGCGTTCATATCAGGATTGATCATTTTCCTAAAAAAATATCTCGATGAGTTCATTCCAGTAGCCGATCGGTACGATTACCTGATGCGCTGGGAAGATTTGATTCAAACTCCTATAGAGGAGATTCAGCGCATTGCGGAAGCTACCGGAGAGCCCGTGGACGCCGCATATGCGGGACGCATATGGGCTGAATTGGAACATCGAAACCTTACTCGCTACCACAAGCACAGTTTCCGCCGCGGGGTGCTGGACGATTGGCAGTTAAATATCACCAACACGCATCTGAAACTCTTCGAGGAGGCCGGTATCGCGAGGTATCTCGAGAGATTCGGCTACTCGCCGATCCGGTACTTTGATGAAGATGACTATACGCCCGATCAGAAACTGATCGAGGAGCACATCCGTCGTGGGCAACCGTACGTTGAAAATCTGGATCGAGATGTCATTACTTTCGCGTTCAACAAGACTAACTTCTTTCCTACCGCGCAGTTCAAGTTCAAGCACTATCCTCGCCAGGGCGCCATCGAAATCGAGAAATCGACCTTGCGGGACGAAGCCTTAGCGACGGGATTCATGACGCGCATGGCCCCGGTTTCGGACACCGTCTATGACTATCTGCGGGAATTGCAGCAGGCAGCCGAAAAAGCAGCGTTAGGGGATGATGCATTACTGGCGGATTTACGGTTTCGCTACCGCAAACTTTTCTCGGAATGGCTCGGCGGTCGCTCTGAATCGATGTTTGCCGCGCTGACAAAGCTCGATGATTCGGTGATGCCACCTCGACTTGTTGGAAGCACTGCCGGATACAACATTGTTTATTTCGGAGGGCGTCATTATTCGGTCCCGCAATCGCTCGGCCCCATGGATCTGGGTCAACTCGACATGTCTTCACTGCCGTCGGCGATCCTCGTTACCCGTACCTACGGGGAAGCGCTTCAAGCCATTGCGGAGGTGACCACCGCGTGAAACGGTGCTTGGCCTTTTTCGAACCCGACATGCGTGATTCTATCGAGAAACCGCTCGAACGCGCCTTCGAAGTCGGTGCCCGCAATGCCTTGGTGATTGATACGAAGGATTGCGGCCGCGCACTGGCCAACGCCCTGGAGAAAACGGGGTTCTCGTGGGTTGAAAAGCAACTGATGACCTTCCAGAAGTCGGATATCGCCGATGCTGACGTTGTTCTCGTACCCAATGGTAGTTGCACGGATGTTTCACGGGCGCTCCACGCCTGCATTGGCTCGGACGTCACAGTGATTGCTCCGGTTACCGAGCACCACTACAGTAGACGCACGGTGTTCCTGATGGCCATTCCGAAGGCCGGAACCCACATGGTCATCCGGCTTCTTGATCTGATGGGGTTGTGTCGATCGCCAGATCGCGCACCCCGGCTGGGCACGTGGTGCACTCCTGTCGGCTATGCATATCACGCCCCTTGCAGGGAGTTGATGGCCGACGACTGGTTCGATCCGATCGGTCGCCAGTTGTTATTGCGATCGCCAGCGATTTTCGTTTATCGCAATCCGCTCGATATCGTTGTTTCTGAATTGGACTGGTTTGTGAGGCCTGAGAATGCCTTCTCCGGATATCTAAACTGCTGCGCAGACGAGTCTGAACAATTGGAGAGGCTGATTGCAGACGACACAGTCATGGGAAATATCCGCGACCGCATCAACAGATATGCCGGGTGGATGCACTTCAGCAATGTTATTCCCGTAAGCTACGAAGAGCTGGTGGGAAGTCGCGGCGGCGGAAGCGATACCGAACAACTGGACGCGATATGGGCTTTGCAATTGAAGCTCCATATCCCCGGCAGCCCGAAGGAATTTGGGGCGCGTCTTTACGATCCAGCCAGCGCCACCTTTTCCAAGGGCCGGATTGGCCGTCACATGGAGTATTTCAAAGAGCACCATTTCACACTGCTTGATTCCCTGCCACAGGATTTCATGCAAGCCTTGGGATACGTTCGCGGTTCAAAGACGTCTTCGAAAGTGATGGATCTGCGTCAGCGGCCTCTGGTGGTTAAGGAGCTTCTTCCGGACATTCTTTACATGCCGCGACTGGTACGCGAAGGTGTAATGGGCTGGAATATCGTTGAGGTCGCAGGAAAGTATTTTCCAGTTCGGCAGGGCGAGCACATCATGTCTGCGGTAGAGGCTGAGAGCGTTTTAGCGGGAAAGCAGGGGTTCGTGACATTGCGTGATGCCATGGACGCCGTGATCCATGGCGGCAAGGTTACTGCTTTGGCGACGGAATCGCAGCTGGCCACGGGGACTGAGCTAGCCGTCGAGGGCTGGTTCGGTTTCAATGTGGTCCGTCATGGCGGCTGTTGGTATGGATTTGATCAGGCGACGGGCCCCATTGATATTGACAGCTTAGGCAAGTCCGTCCTCAATGAGATGAAGAGGGACAGAAGATGTGTAATCGGGGGAAGCTCCGCTGACATCAAGGCGGAGATTCTTCGCCATGTTATTCAAACAAGGGAGCGACATGAGTCGGAATTGTCGGTGCAGACGAACGAACAGCTTTCCGGGGTGAGAAGCCAGCTGGAAGAAAGCCTCAAGTCCCTAACGCAGCGAGTTTCCGCCATTGTGCCGGAACCCAACAAGGAGCCACGATTGCTGGAAGAGAACTACCGCGGCTTCAACCTGGTGGCCTATGAGGGTAAGGTCTGGGGGGTGGCGATAGCTGCCGGTGCGGTGGACTGGCATGATACCGAGGTGCGGGAACAACTGACGACCGAGGGCCGGTTGATGGAAGCAAGGACGGTGGATGGCGCGCGGGCGGCGGTGGATATTCGTGTGATCGAGCAACATGTGCATGCAACGGAAACTCGTTTTAACGAGATCAAGACCCTTTTGTCCGAGCTGAAGGTAAGCAAGCAGCTGGTGCAGGACACTGCCGGCGAATTGGCTGGATTGCGCCGCCACCTCGTTGAGACTACAACGAGCCTGGAGAAACTAGTTGAAGAATCCCAGCAAGCCATCACCCAAGCAAAGCTGGATCTGCAGAGGCAAATCGAGGACGTTAAGAGCATCAACCTTGCGAGGTTACACGAAGAATCTCAGCAAAGCGTCAGTCGGGCGAAGTCAAACCTGGAGGAGCAGATCAGAGACCTGAGACAGAATACGCTCGTTCGCGTGGGCGCCTACATCACTAAGAAGAATAAGAAGGTTCGGGAAACTGATTCATGATTATCGATTTGGATGTACCTGGAATGATAAAAGAATGTGTTGGCAACGCGTAGTTTACGTACACCATAGCAGCCAAAATTCAGTATGACGAAAAAAAAGACGTACGATCTTTTTATTACTCATGCCTGGCGGTACCATCAGGACTGGAATAAAATTTGCGCGCTCCTGGACAATACCCCGGGTCTGGCATGGCGGAACTTCAGCCTTCCCTGGCATGATCCTGCTATGAGTCCGAACTCCGCGGTGGGTGGTGCGTTTATCCGGAATTTTCTCGAGACCCAGATTATTCCCGTGCACGGCGTGATCTTCTTAGCCGGGGTCTACGCAATTAAAAGCGCCCAGGGTTGGCTGGATTTAGAAATCGAGCTTGCCCGTAAGCACAACAAACCGATCATAGCGATCCCCGCTCTAGGGGAAACCGAGGTGCCTTACGAAATAGGCTCCTTTTGTGATATGAGTGTCGGCTGGCATCCGGAGGCGGTTATCGCGGCGCTGGATGAAGTGCGAAGTCTCCCCAGGTATTCCGGTGCTGTTTAAACAATTAAAATTCCTTGACAAAGGGTCGGTTGATTTGGTCAACTCTAAACCATGGACATTACCTGCTGTTTGATGAGCTTCACGATGCTTGGCTGCCCAGTCCAGATGTGTCAACCGTAATTAGCTAGGTCACAAGCCGAGGAGGCGCAATGAGTGAAACTTCCGTCATTATTACTTTGAAAAAAGGGAGCCGATTAGCAAAGGTCGAAGGTACACGCGTCGCATTCTCTCCCCATCGTTCTTTTGCATTCGATGATGGGCGGGAGGATGTCGAATGTCTGCGAATTCTCGGTGCTCACCTAAAGTCTTTGCCGGGACTGGCGCTGTTCGGTAGTGGGCGCTTACTGGGCTACCTGCTCAAGCACGCTCCAGAGCTCAAGCCCCACGTACTTTGGATCATCCCCAGCAAAGAGCACGCTCAACAGACGCAAATTCAAGGGATTCCAGTCGCCGCAGCTGAAAATTTACCGTCCGACGTTAGGTCTGTGTTCCTTTGCGAAACGACTACGTTCCCGCGAATGCAGATGCGGCGCCAACTTCCTCCATCGGTGAATGTCGTGGAACCCACGATCCTAGGAGAAATTGCCCCAAACGTCGCGCCCCTCCGGGCTTGGACGCCGGTGCCGAAGAATATCTATCCGATTGACGTTCCGGAGATCAAGTTCAAAAAGGGCTTGGACCTTATCTTGATTGACTGTCCGTCGCGCAATTTGGCGTTGATGCCTAACGGTCTTGGCTACGTCAATAATGCACTCAAGAGCACCTCGGTGAGATACCAGATTTTTGATCTCGACGTAGTGGCTTACCATCGGTTTCATATCCACCGACTGTTCGACGTGGGGGGACGCGTCACCCTTCCGAGCGGCAGAGTCCTGCCGGAAGACCCCTGGCAGGCGGAGCATTACGATGTTTGGACCTCGGCGTCAGAAATGGCGACCAGTCGCGGCGGCCACACCGATGTCCTGGATTTTTTCCGGCCGATAATCGACGAAACCATTGATGCGCTGGTAGAGGCCGAGCCCAAGATCCTTGGCTTATCTATTCAGCAGTGCAATGAAGCTATTTCCCGGGAAATTGTTCGTGGGGTCAAGGCCCAATTGCCGAATGTCATGATCGTGGTGGGCGGCTTTAGCTGTTACAACGCTGACATCGGCCGACGGGTATTTCCCGAGTGTGATTACATGTGCGTTGGTGAATCCGATCTGACTGCTGGGCTATTGATCGAGGCCTTGGCAGGAGGCGAAAGACCGCGCAACCAGCCCGGTGTGCTTTCCCGTTACGACACGCCAGACTATCGCTTCATACCAGCCCCCATGGTCCATAACCTCGACCATATCGAATTTCCAAAATATGAGTGGTGCGACCTTAACGTTTATCGAAACTACAACGGCTATCAATTGACCCCTATCATTGCCAGTCGAGGCTGCCGCTGGTCGCGCTGCACGTTCTGCGCTGAACGATTCTACTGGCGGATTCGTACACCGGAAAATTTTGTGGACGAGCTGGAATGGCTGGTCGACAACGGCTGTCATCTGTTCATGTTTAACGAGAGCGACCTTGGCGGTATGCCTGAGCGAGTGATGGAAATCTGTGACGAGATCATTCACCGCGGCCTTCACCGCAAAGTGAAGCTCACAGGCCAGCTGCGTGTTAACAAGAAGCAAAATAAAGCTTTTTTCGAGAAGCTGCGAGAGGCTAATTTTGTCGCTCTCAGATTTGGCGTCGATGCGTTTTCTGAAAACACATTGCGCCTTCAGATGAAGGGCTACACGGTCGAGATGATCGCGCAAAATCTAAAGGACTGTTGGGAGGCGGGCATCTTCACGGAGGTGAACTGGGTCATCGGTGTGCCTGGAGAAACCGAAGATGACGTCAAGGAAGGCATCGACCTCATCCTCAAGAATCGGAAATATATCGGGCGGCTGGCGAATATCAACCCGTTAATCCTGGTTAATGGCGGGGTCTATTGGATCGATCCCGATGCCCACAAGATTGGATTCCGTGAGCCGAAAGAGGAGTTGTACGCCAAATACCCGAGAGCCCTACCGGCAGACTCATGGTACAGCGTCGATCCCTATATCGATGCTCAAGTACGCAAGGAACGGTTTGAGCGAATCGTACTGGCGTTGCACGAGGCCGGATTTCCGGTGGGAGCTTGGGCGAACAGGATCATCGACGATGTACATTTAGAGCGTGACCCAAATCGTGCGGCAATTGGAAAAACGATATCGGACCCCGGCGTGTCATCCCAGCTGGAAGAGGTGACGGCAGGTTCGAGTCAACCCGGACGGGATTTGGAAAGAAAATCGAAATATCCGGCTTCGATTCCGACGCTGGTAAAGAAAGAAGATGATGCGACTGAGCACAGGCCCGCGGCGACGCCTCCGCTCTACGGTGTGGCGGGCGAACCCCCGCGTGTGGTGCGTAAGTTAAAAACGCATAATCTTGTGCTCTACAATGGCTGGTATTACGGCATTCCCCATGCGCTTAAGAACGTCAGTTTGGCTGATTCGGATCCTTCCACGCTTCCGGGATTAATTAAGCACACGTCGGAGGAAGGTGTGATTGCAGCCATCGAGGAAGCATCGATGTGGGCAAATAGCCGCGGACAATACGACTCTCAGGAACAACAGCGCGCGAGTGAATCCTATATCCGGGCGGGCAGTGCTTTAGGGGAAACTAAGTTGCCAGATATGCCGGACAACGCCAAGATCTTTCATTTTACAAACGGGGCGTTCCTCGCAATTGACCGGGACGCCGTTCAGAAGGCGTTCGAGTCCACTCCGCTCCGCTGGTTCGACTGGAGCCAACGTTCGGCGGATATTGTTGACGCACGTTCACCGCTTCGGCGGTTGGCGACTAAATTGCCTCCGGCTTTGCGCTACAAAATCAAGCATATGATTCGCGAGCAGTCCTTAAAGGAGCAGAATGTTACCGGCGGGCTTATCATGAAAACCGACAAACATCTGCTCGGTATGCTTTTGCGTGGGTCGATGGACGCGTATTTAAAAAGACCTTTCATTCGCGTTTTGACTCGGGACCCAAGCGGTCGGGCTTGGCAGGCCGCGAAAGGGGTTCATGTGGATGGAGAGGAATTCTCAATTGTCCGTGTCGCGACGAAAGACGGGTTGCCCGAGCTGATGTGGAGTATGGATGGTTACAACGTGGTGAAGTACGACGGTATGTTCTACGGTTTACCACATGGCGTTCCGATAGATTGGGAAAACGACGACATTGACAGTATTTCCGGTGTGTACCACGGTAAGACAGTCAAGGAAGTGGTGGGCATGATTGAGAGCAGGATGCAGACTGGAGCGGGGAAGCAAGCCAGCCAAGCGACCGCGAGTCAGGCGACCAGACCCGCGGGAGAGGCAACTCATGTACCTGTCCTCCTGGGGTCACTGGAAGGTTACAACGTGGTCACCTACGAGGGATGGGTTTACGGGATTCCTCAGACCCTGGGGTCTCTCGACCTGACCGAGGTGGATGCGATCGAAATGCCTGGTGTTATCCGAGATGTGTCCCGAGACGTGGTAGAAAACGAAATAATTGACCAAGTTAAATTTAAGAGTCAGATCGCCAGCTGATAAGGTTTTTCTCGGATGGGCTCGGCAAAGTTGCGCTCCGGGATCGAGATCCCGCCAGTTCATGTTGAGTGTCTATGTGCATTCGGCAAGCACACTTCACTGCGGTTTTTAACGTCACATAGCTTTCCGCCAAACCAATCCCGAACGTTTCGTTTCCGTCTCCAAAGCTAAAGCGCTGCCTTTTATGGAGATACTCCACAAAACCAAGTTTTCCGTTGAGCCGGATGTCAGCCTGATACTTTTGGACTGGACTGTCCGCGAAAGCTTTCACACGCTCGAATACCTCAATCGTCAACGATTCGATAGAAACCGGTACGAAATAGTCTGGATAGAGTGCTACGACAGGAGGGCGGCAGAGATAACAGCGATGATGAGGCGGAACAGCGAACTCGGCCTTCCCCCTCCGGTCGACACGTGGATTGTGATGGACACGCCCAAGGAGGAGTACTACCACAAGCATCGAATGTACAATCTCGGAATCCTCACTTCTTCGGGGCGCATTTTAGCGATAATGGATTCTGACGCCATCATCAAACCAACTTTCATGAGCGAGGTGGTGAGGGAATTTGAGCAAGATGCCAGCGTCGCGCTCCATTTCGAGCAGATACGAAATTTTGACCAAAAATTTTACCCTTTCAACTACCCGACGATAGAGGAGATAAACGGCCCCGGTTGCGTCAATGCAGTAGATGGCGTTCCGACGGGGCTCTGCGAATCCGCCAAGAGCCTAAAAGAGGACTGGAACCTCTGGCACAGATATAATTACGGGGCTTGTCTGTGCGCGCGGCGTGAGGACCTGATCATGATCGGCGGTTCAGATGAACATCAAGATTATCTTGGTCATATTTGCGGCCCGTACGAGATCACCGCAAGGCTGATCAACGCCGGCGTAAAGGACAAACTTCACGACACGCATTTCCTTTATCATGTTTGGCACCCCAACCAAGGAGGAGACAACAACTATTGTGGCCCTAATGACGGCAAAGGAATGTCGACCACCGCAATGGAGATAGCGAAAACCGGGCGAGTGCTGCCGCTTATTGAAAACCCGGACATAAAAAAGCTCAGGATTAAAGCATCAACGTCAGTTTCCGCCGCGTTAGAGGGGTAGCTCACGCGCAGCAGGTTCCCAACTGCTTGCGGTTCGGAAGGGAATTCGAAAATCTCCTAACGCTGAGCCACATCTACACTGCGCTCGTCCTTGACGACCGTTTTTTGATAATCAATGAGTATAGCTATTTCCACCTCGGGTGTTCTGCAGAGAGTCGACCCGGCTTTGTGGCGGGATCATATGTATGGACTGACCCCGGAGAGATGGCAGCGGATGCGCAACAAAAGTTTTTGGATCACAGGTGCTGGAACAGGCTATGGGCGCAGCATAGCAATCGCTCTCGCAGCCGCTGGAGCGCGCGTGTTCATTACCGGCAGGAGGCGGCATAAGCTAAATGAGACCTTGGACGAGATGAGGGCGTTCTCGATGCCCACTGAGGATTGTCATGTGATCGAATGCGACATTACCCAACCGAGCGATATTAAGTCGGCTTGTTCCAAGGTGATTGCTCTCAGCGACTCGCTCTACGGCTTGGTCAACAATGCCGCTCTGCCGACGAGCGGTAAAAATTACCCGCTTCAGGAAGATAGCTTGGAAGAATGGGAAAAAATGCTGCGCACTAACGTCACCGGGCACTGGCTTCTTACCAGGGAGATATTCCCGCACATGCGCAAGGGAGGCGAGGTGAAAGTGTTATTTGTTAGTTCTGAGGCGGGGTGGGCGTCGACCCCTGGGTTTGGACCCTATAACATTACGAAGGCCGCATTGAATAGCCTCACCGCTTCGATGGCGGCTGAATATTCATCACGATTTCCTGCCCTGGATCTGCAAATAAATGGACTGGTTCCGGGAGAGGCTAAGACCGAAATGAACCAGGGGTCGAAGGAATCTCCCTACAGCGTCGTAAGTATGGCACTCATGCTCCTGTCGCATTCAAAAGGCGGACCCAATGGCCGGTTTTTTCACAGAGACGGGAGGCATTTAAGTTTTGCTTATTCGGAGCCATACGGTAGAAAAATTCTTTGAGCCAAGGCTCTTCAAAGGTTCTGTTACGAAACAGGAGGAAGACAAAGCCGCACTGAGTCGAGCTGAAGTCAACGGAGTTTTCCGCCTGCTAGCCAGCAACACGAAACATCGATATTATTCCAATGGAACTTCATTGAGATGATCACAGAGTTATCTTTTTGCGTTATGCGGTGCGGCGGGGATGAGGAAGCAATTAACAGGTGCATAGCCAGTATTTCGAAACAGCGCTTGCCCCACTGCGAAATACTCGTGTGCGGAAACCGCTGCAGTGACGACCGGTGTAAGAGTTTCGAAAACGGTGAGTGGGTGAAAAGTGGTGAGCTCAACCGGATGCGTAACCTTCTTTGCTCGAACGCGACCACGGACTTCATCGTTTTAATGGCTGAAAACATCGAGTTGTCCGATGGCTGGTACGAGGCCGTCAAGGATGCCGATTGTCTCGACATTGTCGGGTCACGAATTGTGACAGACGACGGCACTAGGGCTGTGGATTGGGCTTACCAGGTGAAGCTGGGCTCGATGAGTTTTCCCTATCCACTGGCGTACGACGAGTGGACCACGAAAGCGTACGTAAGCGGCAACTTCATGTTGCTACGAAAGCGGGTATGGGAACGGATCAAGTTTGATGAAACACTTTTGCGTGGTGATTGTGACGATGTCGATTTCTGTTTGCGCGCAACAAGCACGGGATTCAGAATCGGCGTATTTCCGCAGGCTGAAGCGAAATACATCGGGGGTATTTGTGAACCAAAAACGGATGTCACATTTGAAAGATCGCGGAACACGGTCCTTGCATTCAAGAAAGCGTTTACGACCGGTAAGGAAGCTTTTCAGTCTGGAGATTACGGACATGTCTTGGCACATTTAACGAAAGCGGCAGAGGTGGTCCCAGATGACGCGGAAACATTGTCGCTCATCGGGTGGACGTATTATTTCACCGGTCGATACGACCAAGCGCTTATAGTTCTTGACGAGGCTGTAGCCCTCGATCCTGCAAGCCATTATGCATTCCGAGGTCGAGGCTGGGCCTTTCTTCAGAGTCGCGCTTATGAAAAGGCCGTAAACGACCTCACTAGAGCTCTAGATCTCGTTAATCCCCATCACAGGGACGATTGGCTAGAAACGGTTCGAGGACTCTCTTGGTCAAATTACCATGTGGGACGTTTCGATGAGGCAATAAAGTATTTTGAAGCGCTTCTCGAAAAGAGTCATAGCAATGAAGCAGGCCTGCTCCAGGACATATATCGCGGGCTCGGATGGTGTTGTTATCGGAAGGAAATGTTTAGCGAAGCAGCAGCCCATTTCGACAAGGCCATCTCCAACATAGACCCCAGAAACCACGAGCTCATTCAAGATGCTAAGCGCGGGCTTGAACTGGTTACGCTCGGTGCGTCTCGACAACCTCCAGTTAGAGATGGCGACGTCCACCCGATAATCGATTTATCTGTAACGCGCCAGCAGGATCCGCCTTTTTCATCCGCGATAACGTCGCGAAGAAGTTACGCGTCAGTGCTGAAGGGGGCCGTCAGGAAAATGCTCAAAATGGTAACGGCCAAGGGCTTATAACATCTTTTATGCGATTCATAAAAAGGAGCGAACGATCGCGTCCAGAAGTAACCTTGATATTCCTGGATTGGAGCGTGCGCGAGAGTTTTCACATTCTGCACTATCTGGCCAAGCAGACGGTTGATCGAGACCGTTTCGAAGTGATCGTCGTTGAGTACTATTCGCGGATATCGGACGCAATTCGCAAGTACGAAGATCAGGTCGACACATGGGTTGTGTTGGAGATACCGGAGGACGCCTGCTATCACAAACACTTGATGTATAACGCTGGTATCGTTTTGAGTCGCGGGAAGATCGTCGCGATTGGTGACTCAGATGCAATGGTGCAGGAAAGGTTTATAGAAAGCATCTTGCAAGCATTTCAGCAACATCCAAAAATCGTCTTGCACCTCGATCAGTTTCGCAATAATCGCCGCGATTTCTACCCCTTTAATTTTCCCAGCTTTGATGAAGTGGCAGGCGAAGGTTGCATTAATCACATGAACGGGAAGACGTCCGGGCTTTGCGACGATATGGACCCACTTCACACGCGCAATTATGGTGCATGCATGTGCGCATTGCGGGACGACCTGATAGCCATAGGAGGGGCAGATGAACACATCGACTATCTCGGGCATATCTGCGGCCCTTATGAGATGACCTTTCGGCTGTCAAACTACGGCCGGAGGGAAATATGGCTGCAAGATGAGTTCACCTATCACACATGGCATCCGGGCCAAGGGGGTGATAATAATTATTTGGGTTCGCATGACGGCATACATATGTCGACGACGGCGCTGGGGGTGCGGAGGACCGGTCGCATCTTGCCGCTGGTTGAAAACCCCGCGATCAAAAAGTTGAGGCTCAATAGCGGATCAGACTCGGATCCTTCACTCTTTGCTCAATTGATTTCGCAAGAAACGCTGAAGGGCTGGTCCGTAGAGCAATTAAAAAAGAAGAGATCCACCCTCTGGAGGGAATTTCTCTCTCAGGCGAGTCTACTTTTCAAGAGTCGGTTGTCCAAGACGCTTTTTAAAATGGTCGCAAAGCAGTTCTGGATAAAACTCACCAGGGTGCCTCGGCAGCTCAGGACGCCGAGAGTGGCTCTGCAAAAGGCCGTCAATGCGTTTTACTTTCTAAAGACTGTTCATCAACACAACGTTTATATCGTGCAGCAATCACGACTGATTCTCGAAGATCTTACCGAGCATGGGACAACCGAAATATCTCTATACGGCACCGGTGATATTGCGGAATTGTTCTACGGTCTCACTGCCGATGTGCCTCTAAAGATACAGTCCGTTTACGATGATTTCGGGGATAAAGTCTTCTTGGGCTTTGATGTTCAGCCGGTCACCGAGTGCGTGAAGAATACCGGCAAGATCGTCATCGCCGCCATGGTCGGGATCGACGAGAAGGTCGAACGCTTGAAGCGTTTGGGCGTGGCGGCGGAAAGAATCGTCATTTTACAGTAATGGAAGATATCGTCGACCT
>Ga0326597_10010164_pt1 | contig 12563 bp, 9 predicted proteins | sample RVTome_12_FD_203789 | JGI IMG/M metagenome (GOLD analysis project Ga0326597, IMG submission 203789) | Soil microbial communities from uranium-contaminated site in the Upper Colorado River Basin, Wyoming, United States - RVT100D185 | ecosystem: Environmental > Terrestrial > Soil > Contaminated >... | reverse complement strand
TCCACGCCGTTCGAGGTGTTGAAGTTGAAGCCGCAGGGGCTCAGGACCGGGTCGCGGTACCAGAACTGGTAGCGCTTGGTGTCGCCGGGCGCGACTCCGCCAGCGGCGCCGATGCTGATCGACGTGGCGCCGCCGCCGCCGCCGTCGGAGAAGACGGTCTGGAGGCGGATGACGTTGTCGCCGGCGCAGCGCAGGCCGTCGCCGAAGGTGATGCCGTTGCCGCCGTTGAGGGCGGTGTCGCCCTGGAAGTAGAGGCCCGGCTGGCTCGGAGTCGCGGTGGCGTGGTTCAGGACGAGCGTGTCCCCGCTGACGCTGGCGTCGCCGCTGCCCCAGGCCCTGCAGCCCGTGTTGAACGTGCCGTTCTCGCAGCCGTGGCCGCCGTAGCCGAAGTTCAGGCAGGGGCAGAACGTGCCCGTGCCGTCGCCGAAGCAGAAGGGCGTGCCGGTGGTGGGAGTGCCGTCGCCGGGATGCCTGACGCCGACGAACAGCACGTCGGAGCCGCCGCCCGGCTTGAACATCCCGACCTCCGCCTGACCGGATATCGACGGGGCGTCGGCGTCGAAGCCGAAGCTCCACATCGTGCCCCAGCGCAGCGCGTTGGCGTTGGGATTCTGGTTGTAGGTCTGGTCCGTCTGCCAGGTGAACATGTTGCTGCTCTGGCTCGTCACCCAGTCGTTGCTGTTGAACGGCTCGCCGCTGTGGTAGGCGACGTCGTGGAAGTAGACGTTCGAGATGGTGACGTTGTTGCCGAGCGGCACCGCGAACGAGCCCGCGCTGCGATCGGAGGTGCGGTTGTAGACCACGTAGTTGTAGCGGTACATGCCGAGGCCGAGATCGGTGACGCGATAGGCCAGCGTGTAGTGGCCGTGCATACCGGATCCACCCTCGTTCGTGTTCATGAAGTCCGCTACGACGACCTGCGGGTCGATCGACCTCCAGGCGTACGGCGCGCACTGGTTCACGTTCGTGGGACCGCCGCCGTCGATGTTGCTGACGGAGACGACGTTGAGCTTGCGCCACGAGTTGGCGATGCCGCCGTTGCCGGCCTGCGCAGTGCTGGCGGAGACGTACTGTGCCTCCGCGAAGAACACCGCACCCGGATTCTGGGCGGGGTCGATGTCGCTGACCGCGACCTGCAGCCGGCCGCGCAGGGTCGCGTTGCCGCTCGGCGAGGGGTAGGGGTCGGGGTGGACTCCGGTCGTGGGGTTGACCTGGTACTTCGGCCCGCCGCCGGATCCGTCGTTGAGCGTCGCCCAGTAAGTGTCGGCGCAGCCGATGCCGAGCGTGTCGCACGACGTGGGCTGGCAGGAGCCGCAACCGCTCTCGTTGACTGCGCAGAACCCGTGCTTGAGCCAGCTCTGCCCGAGCTGCTCGAAGCGCCCGTCCTTCAGACGGAAGAAGTCCTGCCCGATCACCGGGTGGTTGCTGCTCGTCCACTGCACCACCTGGGTACCGGGGTTGCAGGAGGTCGTGCCCATCGAGTAGGCGGCGATGCCTCCGCTCTGCCCGTAGTAGTGGAAGTCGTTCTGGTCGCCGCCGTCGACCCCGACCTTCAAGGTCGTGATCGCGGGGCCGGTCTGGCCGTGGGCCGCGCCGCCCAAGGCGAGGCAGGCCAGGAGAGCGGTCAGCTTGCTGGAGTGATTCATGGTCGGTTTCGAGTGCCTTGAGGGCCGGGTGTGGGGCCGGGCTGGGAGGCTTCGAACGGAGGGGAATGCGGTTCTACGCTGGAGATCGGGGTGAGGGCGCACGCGCGCCACGAGTCCCATCGTGAGGGATCCGGACCGCGCGTCAAGTGCAGAGCAGGTTGCAGTTGTATGTGACGGACCCGCGCGGATCCGTCTGGCTCCCGCGCCGGTCCGAGGGCCGCCCCCCGGGGGCGCGGATGCCCTTTCAGCCTACCACGCCGACCCCGATCCAGGGGGCCCGCGGGCCAGGTGGGGCCATCCCTCACGGCCGGCGCAGGCGCGAATCGAGCTGCGCGGCCCGCTCCAGGTGGCCCCGCGCCTCCGCCTCCCGGCCCAGCCGCCCGGCGACCTGGCCCAGGAAGATCCAGCCCACCGCCGCCTCGGGCTCCAGCTCGACCAGCGCCCGCAGGTGGCGCTCGGCCGCCTCGAGCTCCCCCAGGGCGGCGCAGGCCTGGGCGATCTGCAGGTGCAGGTCGGCGTCGCCGGGGCGCGCACGCAGGAGGCGCTCGTGGTGCTCGATGCTCTCGCGCAGCAGCGCCGGGTCGCCGGAGGCGAGCAGGGCCGCGGCGAGCGCGGCGCGCGCGGCGTGGAGCCCCGGGTCGGCCTCCAGCGCGCGGCGCAGCTCCCGCGTGCCGTCGGCGCCGCGCCCCAGCTCGACCAGGAGCAGGCCGCGGGCGTAGCGCAGCATGGGCTCGTGGCCGTGCGCGGGCTCGAGCCCGGCCAGCAGGTCCGCGGCGCGCTCGAGCTCGCCCAGCGCGCCCGCCGCGGCTCCCAGTCGCTCGTACCCGAGCGCTGAGTCCGGACGCGCCTCGATCGCGCGCCGGTACAGCTCGAAGGCCGCCGCGACGTCCCGCAAGGCCGCGTGGTGGTCGGCCTTCTCCAGCAGCAGGGAGGCGTCGTAGGGGTCGGCGGTCACGATCTCGTCCAGTCGCCGCTCGAACTCGTGGCGCCGCCCCAGCAGCAGGTCCATCCAGGCCACGCGCAGCGCGTTGTGCTCGTCGCGCACCAGGCCGATCCGCTCCAGCGCTCGCGCGTGGTCGAGCGTCGCTCGAGCGAGCGCCGCGTCGTCGCCCTGGACAGTGGCGTCCGGGTGCGAGAACCACGCCGCGCGCAGCTCCGCCGTGCGTTCCCAGCCGGCGCGCGCGCGCCAGTCGTGGTAGCTCACGAGCCCGCTGTGGCCCCAGAACGCGATCACCGGCGTCATCGTCGCGAGGAAGGCGTAGCCGCTCCTGGTCAGCCGTCCCGCGCGCTTGACGCGCACGCGCTGCAGCTCGACGTCGGCCGCGTACAGCAGTCGCGCGAGCTGCACGCCCAGGTAGGCCAGGATGCCCGCGATGGCCAGCGAGAACAGGAACGGCACCATCCCGTACAGCCCGCGAAACGCGACGAAGGCGAGCGCGAACAGCGCCGCCAGCAGCAACTCCTCGGAGATGACGTAGTCCTTCCAGCGGCCGAGCTTCCAGCGCGCGATCGGGCGCCTCGGAGCGCGCGCAGGGCGATCGTTGCGCGCCGGAACGAGCGTCCCGGGCCGTCCCAACCCGAAGTACAGCGCGTCGTTCGGGCACACGCTGACGCAATCGAGGCACTTCATGCAGCCCGGGTCGACGACCATGCCGTAGTCGCGCACTTCGGCGTGCACGAGCACGTTGGAGCTGCACACGGCCGTGCAATGACCGCACCCTTCGCAGGCGTCCGTGACGCGGATGCGGCCCGGTGCCAGCTTCTCGACCAGGCCGAAGATCGCGCCGTACGGGCAGGCGTAGGTGCAGAAGCCCTTCGCTCCCAGGAACCACACGATCGCGAAGCCCGCCACCAGGAACGTCAGCAGCGCGATCGGCCAGGGCGGGAAGGTCGCCCAGAAGGTCTCCGTGGTCAGCTCGGTCGAGCGGAATCCGACGTCGTCGCCGATCCAGATGCGGTAGGCGAGCGGCCACAGGAACATGTACACGAAGGCCAGGGCCGGCACGGCGAGCAGCAGCCGCGAGCGCATCGGCCGCGGGCGCAGGCCGAGCTTGCCCAGCATCCACCGGCACAGGTCCTGCAACGCGACCAGGTGGCAGCCCCATCCGCAGAACCAGCGCCCGAAGAGCGCCGTGAGCAGGATCGTGGCGCCGAAGAAGACGAATCCGGCGTTGACGACCCCGCGCTTGAAGAACTCCATCCCCTCGGACGGCTCGAGCGGGGAGAAGGTCGAGCCCTTCGCCAGCCACCACGCGACGTGGGCCGCGATCGCGACGTGCACCAGCACGAGAACGGCCGCGCGCCGCGGCCCGGCCTTGGAGCGGCGGATTCCGCCCGGCCCGCAGCGGGTCTTCTGGTCGGGTCCTGCCTGGGTCGGGGAGCTCATGGACGCAAGGGGCGAGGAGGCGAAGATAGACCCTCACGGAAGGGGCGCGCCCCCGTTTGAATGGATTTCCGGCGCCCCTGTACGATGCCGCGCTGACGAGAGCCCCGTCCGCGGCTCGCCGCCGCGAGGCTCGTCGGCCGCAGTCTTTTCCGCCAGCGAGGTCTCGGGAGGTGCCACATGGAGTGGACGATGGTGACGGTGTACATGGGCTGCGCCTTCGTCGGCGGCGCGGTGCTGGTGCTCCAGCTCCTGCTGCTGTTCTTCGGCGGCGACACCGACGTCGACGCGGGGATGGACGTGGACGAGGTCCACACCGACGGGGACCACCTTGGCTTCCTGTCGATCCGCGCCATCGCGGCCTTCCTGACGTTCTTCGGCCTCACCGGCTGGTGGGGCAGCGTCGGCGAGTGGGGGACGGTCCCGACCCTGGCGGCCGCGGTCGGCTCCGGGAGCTTGATGATGGCGGTCGTCGCCTGGCTCGTGAGCCTGCAGAGGAAGCTCTACTCGCAGGGCAACATCGATCCCGCGAACGCGGTCGGCCGAGCGGCCAAGGTCTACCTGAGGATCCCCGGCTCGAGCTCCGGCAAGGGCAAGATCACCGTCACGGTCCAGGGACGAGCGAAGCAGTACGAAGCCGTCACGGACGGTCCCGAGCTCGCGACCGGCAGCGAGGTGCGCGTGGTGCGCATGACGACGCCCGGCACCTTCGAGGTCGCCGCCCTCGACTGAATCCGCAGGCAGTCCGAACACAGAACCGTTCAAGGAGCGAGAGCATGTCTACGAATCCGTTCGCCGTCGTCGCCGTCCAGGGCCTGCTGCCCGAGGGACTCTTCGGCCCGCTGCTCGCCCTCGCGGCGATCATCGTCCTCTTCGGCTTCGTGCTGATCCTGGCGCGGCGCTACAAGCGCTGTCCCAGCAACCGCGTCCTGGTCATCTACGGCAAGACCACCGCCGGGCAGTCCTCGAAGTGCCTGCACGGCGGCGGCGCGTTCGTATGGCCTCTGATCCAGGACTACGACTTCCTGAGCCTGGACCCGATCCAGATCGAGATCCCGCTCGAGGGCGCGCTGTCGATGGAGAACATCCGCGTCTCGGTGCCCAGCGTGTTCACGGTCGCCGTCGGAACGGACAACGAGACCATGAACAGCGCGGCCGAGCGCCTGCTCGGCCTGAGCACGGCCGGGATCATGAAGCAGGCCGAGGACATCATCTTCGGCCAGTTGCGCCAGGTGATCGCCTCGATGAAGATCACCGAGATCAACCGCGACCGGGACGTGTTCCTGGGCAACGTGCAGCAGTCGCTCGAGCCCGAGCTGGCGAAGATCGGCCTGGTGCTGATCAACGTCAACATCAAGGACATCACCGACGAGTCGGGCTACATCGAGGCCATCGGCCGCAAGGCGGCCTCCGAAGCGGTGAAACAGGCCGAGATCGACGTCGCCGTGCAGGTCAAGCGCGGCGCGATCGGCGTGGCCGAGGCCGACCGCGAGCAGGCCGTGCAGGTCGCCGACGCCGAGAAGTCGCGCGACATCGGCACCAAGCAGGCCGAGCGCGAGCGCGCCGTGCGCCTGGCCGAGCTCGACAAGGAGAAGATCGTCGGCGAGAAGGCCGCCGCCTTCGAGCAGGAAGCCCAGGTGCGCGACGCCGAGCGCGAGATGCGCATCCGCGTGGCCGATGCCAACGCCAAGGCGGTCACGGGCGAGAACCTGTCCAAGGCCGAGATCGCGCAGGCCAACGCCGACCTGCAGGTGCGGGAAGCGGAGGCCTACCAGCTCGGCGAGACGCGCAAGCGCGAGGCGGAGGCGGCCGTGCTCGAGGCGCAGTACCTCGCCCAGGCGCGGGCGGCCGCGGCCGAGGCCAAGAAGATGGAGGCCGAGAAGCGCGCCGAGCTGGAGGCCGTGGCCAAGGCCGCCAAGGCCCAGACGATCGTCGAGGCCGAGGCCGAGGCGGAGCGCCGGCGCATCGAGGCCGAGGGCGAAGCGGCCGCGATCTTCGCCCGGCTCGACGCGGAGGCGCGCGGCAACTACGAGGTCCTGGCCAAGAAGGGGCAGGGTCTGCGCGAGATCATCGAGAGCTGCGGCGGCGCGCAGCAGGCTTTCCAGATGTTGATGCTCGAGCACGTCGACCGCATCTCCGCGAACGCGGCCGAGGCGATCGCCAACATCAAGTTCGAAAAGGTCGTGGTGTGGGACGGCGGCAACGGCCAGAACGGCCAGCCCGGCGGCGCCGCCGGCTTCTTGCGCGGCCTCGCGAGCTCATTGCCGCCCGCGCTGCAGATGATGAAGGACATCGGCGGCGTCGAGATGCCCGAGTACTTCGGTCGCCTCGTGGCCGAAGCCGAGGCGCAGCGGGCGAAGCCGGACGGTTCGAAGCCCGAAGCGAAGCCCCAAGCGAAGGCCGACGCGAAGGCCGGGAACGAGGAGGCGGCCTCCTAGCCGCTAGCCGCGGGAGTTCGAGGAAACGGGCGCGGCACGGGACTCCACGAGCTCCCGCGGCCGCTCCTTCCGGCCATGATCGCCATCCTGCGCGCCGACGGAGGCCAGGGGCCGCCGCTGGTCTACCTGCCCGGGATCGACGGCAGCGGCGAGCTGCTGCTGGGCACGGCGGCGCGGCTGGAGCGGCGTTTCCGACTAGTGCGGCTGGCCTGGCGGCCGGACGGGGACGACACGTACGAGGCCCTCGCGCGCGCCGTCGTCGCGCTGCTCGAGAGCCTCCGGGTCGGGCGCGCCCTGTTCCTGGCCGAGTCCTTCGGCGGCGCGCTGGGATTGCAGCTCGCTCTCGACCATCCCGGGCACGTGCGCGGCGTGGCGATCGTGAACGGCTTCGCGCACTTTCGCCGCCGGGCGCGGCTGGCGCTCACCGCGCTCGTCCTGCCGCTCGTCCCATCGCCGCTCTTCCGGCTCGGCCGGCGCGCCCTCGGCCCGCGCGAGCTGATCGGCCCGCGCCGCGATCCAGAGGTCGAGCGCCTCTTCCTCGCCTTGCCGGGCATCGAGTGCGACGAGGGCTACGCGCGCCGCCTGCGCATGATCCGCGCGCTCGACCTGCGCCCGCGGCTGGCCGAGATCCGCCGTCCCGTGGCGCTCTACGCCTCGGAGCGCGACCGGGTGGTCGACTCGGTCTTCCAGGCGCGCGAGATGGCCGCGCGCCTGCCGGACGCGACGATGGAGATCCTGCCCGCCAGCGGCCACGTGGTGCTGCCCTTCGCCGACGAGCCCTGGGTCGAGCGGATGGAGGCCCTGGCCGCGCGGGCCGGGAAATAGGATCGTTCGCGGATTCGAAGATGGAGAAGCTCGCCGACCGCGGCAACGGCAACTACGCCTACGTCGACAGCCTGCTCGAGGCGCGCAAGGTGTTGGTCGAGCAGATGGGCGCCACGCTCGAGACGATCGCCAAGGACGTCAAGATCCAGGTCGAGTTCAACCCGCTGAAGGTCGAGGCCTACCGCCTGATCGGCTACGAGAACCGCCTGCTCGCCGCACAGGACTTCGACGACGACACCAAGGACGCCGGCGAGATCGGCGCCGGGCACGCCGTCACGGCGCTGTACGAGATCGTCCCGGCCGGCGTCGGCATCGAGGTCCCGGGCGTCGACCCGTTGCGCTACCAGACTCCGGCGCAGCCGAGCGGGGCCGCGTACTCGGACGAGCTGTTCCTCCTGAAGCTGCGCTACAAGCAGCCCGACAAGGACGAGAGCACGCTCATCGAGGTGCCCGCCGGCGACGGCGGCGGGAGCTTCCACCAAGCCAGCGAGGACCTGCGCTTCGCGGGCGCCGTGGCCGCCTTCGGCATGGCCCTGCGGGGCTCCCGATACGCCGGCGCGACGACCTTCGACGACGTGCTCGGGTGGGCGACGGCGGCAGCGGGCGACGATACCGGCGGCTACCGCGCGCAGTTCCTGGAGCTGGTGCGCAAGGCGCGCGACCTGTAGACGCCGCTGGCGAGGTGCGGCACGGATCCGACCGCCCCTCGACACGGGGCGATTCCGGCGCATGCTATCGGTCCCCCAGGAAGCCGTCGCGACCGCGGCCGGCGCCGGGGCGGGGCCCCTGATGGATCCGCAGGCCGACATCCCCGAGGGAACCTCGCGCGACGACGAGCTGCGCGCCGAGGAGGTCGTGGCCGCCGTGGCCCGCTCGGCCGGAGCGGCGTGTCCCGACTGCCGCGCGGCGCTGTGCGGCCACGAGGTCGTGCTGAGCCTGATGATGGGCGCGCGCGACGCGCCGCGCTGCGCGCCGTGCCTGGCGCGCGGCGTACGGCAGGAGCCGGAGGTCTTCGCGCGCCGCGCCATGGAGCACGTGCGCCGCCGGGACTGCTTTCTCGCCGGCTGGACCTACGCCACCGCCCGCGAGCGCGACGCCGGGACGGCGGCGGCCTGCCGCCTGCCGGAGGGCCTGACCGTGAAGCTCGCCGCGGACGAGCACGAGCCGCAGCCCGGGCCCAGCGCGCCCGAGAGCGGCGGCCCCGAACCGCTCGCCGACGAGCACTTCGATGCCGGCGACACCGGCTGCGGAGAGCTCACCCTCGCGTTGCGCACGCGCCTGCGCGCCATGAGCCCCGGCGCGATCCTCGAGGTGCGCACCACCGATCACGGCGCGCCGGCGGACCTGCCGGCCTGGTGCCGGCTGACCCGCAACGAGCTCGTGTGCGCGCGGCCGCCGCTCTACTGGATCGAGCGCCGCGACGACTGACACCCGCACCAACCCCCGCACTCAGCGCATCGATCGGAGGACGCGATGGCCGGCAGCGGCAAGTTCTGCACAGTCCTGACGCACGCGAAGGACGACACCGACAGGGCCACGGTGGCCTTCGTCATCGCCAACGCCGCCGCGGCCGCCGAGCAGCGGGCGCTCGTGTTCTTGACCGTCGAGGGCGTGCGCCTCTCGCAGAAGGGCTACGCGGACGACGTGCACGAGGAGGGCTTCGCGCCGCTGGCCGAGCTGATGGCGGGCTTCGTGCGGGCGGGCGGCACGGTCTGGGTCTGCTCGCCCTGCTTCAAGAAGCGCGAGCTCGACCCGGAGAGCCTGATCGAGGGCGCCACGATCGTCGGCGGCGCGAGCCTGGTCGAGTTCCTCTCGGACGGCACGCCCTGCGTCACGTTCTGATCGGAGGTCGCCGCCACTTCCCTGGCGGGTCCCGGCGGGCTCGGATACGATCGGATTCCCGCACGAAGAAGATCGCGAACCACGGTGAAGACCCACCAGGGGCATCCAATGATCGTCCATCTCCGGCGCGCTGCATCCCTGCTCTTCCTGCTCGCTCCCTTCGCTTCGGCTCCGCTCCTGGCGGGAGGCTCCGAGGAGGGCGCGCTGCTCGTCGTCGACCCGAAGAGCCCGGAGGCGCTCTACGTCGCGAACTACTACAGGGCCGCGCGCGACGTTCCCGCCGCCAACCTGCTCTACATGGATCCGGCCGCGCCGAACTACCCGACCTGGGTGAGCGACAACCAGGCCGGCTTCCTGGGCCACCTCGCGGGCCGGCGCCTCGAGCACGTCGATTGCGTGGTCGTGATGCCCGGGACGACCTTCTACGTGAGCGCGCCGGGCCTGGTGAGCGACGGCTGCTCTCCGGTCAACCGCTTCACCATCGCCGCGCCCTTCGCCCTGGCCTTCAACAGCGGCGCGATCCTCGGCGGCACCGGATCGGGGCGCCCGAACCGCTACTACGGTCCGGACGACGACGCGGTCGCGTTCGACAGCTCGATCACCTGGTGGGGCGGCGACCCGAGCGACAACGCCGACGCCGAGCGCTACTTCATCGCTGCCCAGCTCGGCTACCTGGGCGAGCGTGGGAACACGCTGCAGGAGATCCTCGACCTGATCGACCGCAGCGTCGCGGTGGACGGGACGCTGCCCGTGAGCACGTTCTACTTCATGCAGACGAACGACCCCCTGCGCAGCGGCCCGCGCCACGGCTTCTACCCGGCGGTGACGGCGGCCATCATCGCGCTCGGCGGGCAGGCCCAGCACCTGTTCGCGGACTTGCCCCTCGGCCACCACGACTGCCAGGGGATCATGACCGGCCTCGCGAACCCGGACATCGTGAACGGCGACTTCACGATCGTGGCGGGCGCCTTCTGCGACCACCTGACGAGCTACGCCGGCACCTTCGACAACAGCAGTCAGGTCAAGATGTCGCGCTGGATCGAGAAGGGGGCCAGCGCGACCTCGGGCACGATCGAGGAGCCGTGCAACTACCCCGGCAAGTTCCCGCACGCGCGCATGCACCTGTACTACGTCCAGGGGCTGTCGATGGGTGAGGCCTGGTTCCGCAGCATGCGCTACTACATCTTCCAGAACCTGCTCTACGGCGATCCGCTGACGCGACCCTTCGCGCACATCCCGACGGTCGACGTGCCGGACGCGCCGACGGGACCGGTGTCCGGGACGATCCTCCTCACGCCCATCGGGAACACGACCATGCCGGGCGCGCAGCTCGAGGACGTCGAGGTGTACGTCGACGGCGTGCTCGTGCGCACCGGCACCATCGGGCAGTCGCTGCCCGTGCACACCGCGACCTTGAGCGACGGGTGGCACGAGCTGCGCGTGCTGGCCTACGACGACAGCACGATCCGCTCGGCCGGCCGCTGGGTCGGCGCGCTCGAGGTCGCCAACCTCGGTGCGACGACGACGATCGGGGTCAACACGACCGCCGGCGACCTCGACCAGCGCTTCGACTTCGGCGTCGAGTGTCCCGGCTCGACCGTCAGCGAGCTGCGCCTGGTCCAGAACGGACGCGTGATCGGATCGACCGCGAGCAATCCGGGCACGATCAGCGTGTACGGCCAGACGCTGGGCGCCGGCCCGGTCGGCGTGCAGGCCGAGGCCCTGTTCGCCGGCGGTGCGCGCGTGCGCAGCGCGCCGCTCGACCTGACCGTGGACTTCACCGGCGGCGGCGCGAGCGCGAGCGCACCTGTGGCCTTCGACTACACGAGGTTCGTGCCCGACGACCAGGCCAGCGTGATCGAGCTGCCGGCGGCGTTCGATGACTCTCTCGCCGCTGCGAGCTTCGCGATCTCGAGCGGCCCCTCGCAGGGCAGTTTCGCGCCCGGCTCGACCGGCGGCTTCCGCGTCTTCCGCCCCGACCCGGGCGCGAGCGGCACGGACTCGTTCACCTTCGACGTGACGACGCCCTCGGGCGTCTCCGGCGCGGCGACCGTGACCTTGGTCTTCGAGGCGACGCCGGGCTGCACGGATCCGACGAGCTACTGCAGCACGGCCCCGAACTCGGCCGGTTCGGGCGCGCTGATCGGCTGGGAGGGCTCGACCAGCGTCCTCGCCAACGATCTCGGGCTCACGGCCCTCGGCGCCGCCCCCCTCCAGTTCGGGATCTTCTACTACGGCCCGGAGCAGATCCAGCAGCCCTTCGGCGAGGGCTTCCGCTGCGTCGGCGGCGGCGCGCTGGGCCTCTTCCGTCTGCCCGTGCTGATGACCGACGGCTTCGGCGACGCCGAGTACGCGCTCGATCTCAACCAGCCGCCGGCGAACGCCGGCGCCGGCGAGATCCTCGCCGGCTCGACCTGGAACGCCCAGTTCTGGTACCGCGACCCGCAGGGCGGCGGCACGGGCTTCAACCTCTCGGACGGCCTGAACCTGGTCTTCTGTCCGTAGCCGCGGCCGCCGCGGCGGCGGGCAGGGGCGGAGCGCTCATGTCAATACGCTCGTATTGACGATGGACGTGCCACGCCCTAGCTTGACTGCCGTGAGCACGAAGTCCGACCAGCTCCAGATCCGGGTCACCCGCGCCCAGAAGGCCGCCCTCAAGCGCCTCGCGCGCGAGGCGGGGCTGGACTTGTCGGCCTACGTGCTGCGCCGGGCCCTGCCGCAGTCGCGCCTGCGCTTCGCCGCGATCCTGGACGCGCTGGCCGACGAGCAGGGGCGCCGGGCAGCGCTGGCGGCGTTGAACGACCTGCTCACCGCGCTGCCGTCGGCCGAGCTCGAGGACGCCGTCCAGACCACCCCGCCGCAGAGCCTCCCGGCCTGGGTCCGGAACTACGTCGCCGCCATGGTCGAGCTGGCCGCGCAGCGCGAGCGCGTCCTGCCGCCCGCCTGGACGCGCGGCATCGAGCCCCTCGACGAGCCCCGCTTCGCGACGCCGCTGCGGGGGTTGCGCGCGCACCTGTTGCGGGCGTCCCCCGCGCCCTTCAAGCGGCGCAACCTCTTCGTCGACGCGAGCCTCGGGGATCGGGTCTGAGAGGCTGAGCAGAAATCGATGATACAGCCTCTCAGCGCGGGCTGACGCCCCCAACCCAAGGGAAGGACTCGGCCCGCGCTGATCCTGTTGGCGGGGGAGGCGGACCCTCCCCCGCACCGGCCGCGACGCGCGGCCTCCCCCTCCTCGCCGCCTGACCGGCGGCGCGGCGCCATTGGCGCCGGATCTACTACTTCGGAATCTGCGCGCTGCGCGCGCAAATCCCGGAGTAGTAGATCAGCGCGGGCTGAACGCCCGCAACCCAAGGGAAGGACTCGGCCCGCGCTGATCCTGTTGGCGGGGGAGGCGGACCCTCCCCCGCACCGGCCGCGACGCGCGGCCTC
>Ga0326597_10010163_pt1 | contig 12563 bp, 14 predicted proteins | sample RVTome_12_FD_203789 | JGI IMG/M metagenome (GOLD analysis project Ga0326597, IMG submission 203789) | Soil microbial communities from uranium-contaminated site in the Upper Colorado River Basin, Wyoming, United States - RVT100D185 | ecosystem: Environmental > Terrestrial > Soil > Contaminated >... | reverse complement strand
CTCCGACACCCCGGGCAGGCGAAACAGCGTCAGCACCAGCTCGCAGCGTTCGCCGTCGGCGACGACGCGCAGCGGGACGTACACCGACCCGCCGCGCGGCAGCATCACCGAGTGATCGAGCACGCCGTGCGAATTGCGCTCGGTGAAGCACACCGTGGCCGGGCCCTCGGGGGTCTCGGCGATCCAGTCGGCTCCGGCCCGGTGCAGCGACGCGCCCAGTCCCGACGCCCACTTCGGGAAATTCTCCGGCAGCGACAGGAACTCGTACGCCTCGGCGGCGGCACGATCGATCGAAACGCTGAGCTGGCGGGCTTCCCTGGCCATGGCGTGCGAACTCGCGGGGCTGTGCGGGGACGATACTGTATTTATATACATGTATGCAAGCCCCTGCGTCATCTCCGCGCAGCTGCCGCTTCCCGCGCCAGCGCCGGGGCGGACCGCAGCATCGCCGCGGCTTCGGCGCCCGTGCCGGCCGCCGTCGCGCGCAAGGTCAGGCGCGTGCGGCCGCCTTCGTCGGCGAGGTGCACGGTGATGGTCTCCTCGAGCCGCTGCACGCCCTGCGCGTCGGCCGCGAACACACGCTCGCGCGGGGCGTCGAAGACGCGCTGAATCTCGAACGGGGTCACAGATCCACCATCACCTTGAATCCGCCCCAGAACATGCGCTTGCCGTCGAAGGGGAACTTCTTCGGGTCCATCATGCTGGTGATGCGCGGGTCCTTCATCACTTTCTTGTTCACGCTGTCCCGATGCTTGCGATTCCTGTAGACGATCCAGGAAAACCACACCACTTCGCCGGGCTTGAGTTTCACCGCCTGCGGGAACGAGGTCCGCTTTCCCTTCTTCACGTCGTCCGCGACGCACTCCTTGTAGTCGAGCGCGCCGTGCTCGCGCCACACCTTGCCGGACTTGCGCGCCATGCGCAGGTAGGCCTGCAGGTTCTTCTTCGGCACCGGCAATACGAAACCGTCGACGTAAGCCATGAATCCTCCGTAGTGGTCGGGTCAAACGCTCTGGATCACGGCGAGGATATTGCCCTCGCTGTCCTTGAACCAAGCGGCCTTCGCGCCGCCGCCGGTGTAGATGCTGCTCTTGCCCTCGCTCTGCGCCATGTCGTACTCCTCGAACTTGACGCCCCGGGACTTGAGCTCGGCGACCTCGCGTTCGATGTCGTCGACCTGCCAGAACGCCTGGCTCGCCTTGGAGGTGCCGGCGTTCGGCGTCGGATACAGAAAGCAGCCCGTTCCCTTGCCGAACTCGTACACCACTCCACCGGCCGCCTCCTGTTTGGCCTTGAAGCCGAGCTTGTCCTCGTAGAACTTGCGGGCGCGGCTGACGTCCTGTGCGGGTATGTAGGCATACAGGGGCGAGTTCTGCAGCATGGGGCTCTCCTCACTGTCCTGCGGTCTTCAGGTACTGCTCGAGCTTGAGGAAGGATTCGCTCCAGCCCCGCTGGTGGTCGTCGCGCACTTTGGCGTCGAAATGTTGCGCGTGCGTGAACACCAGCTCGGTGCCGCGGCCGGCCTTCCTGAACTCGATCGTCACCAGCGACTCCCGTTCCGGGGTGGTGCGCGGCCAGATCCAGGTGAATACCAGCCTGCGGTTCGGCACCACCTCCCGGTAGACGCCCTGCACCTCGTGCTCGGTGCCTTCGGCGCCGCCGAACAGCACGCGGAAGCGCCCGCCGACGCGCACGTCGAGCTCGGCGAGCGCCACCGGCTGCGGGCCGCCGGGCCCGAACCAGCGGCTCAGCGCTTGCGGGTCGGTCCAGGCGCGCCAGACCTTCTCCGGCGCGACGGGGTAGAAGCGCTCGAGGGTGAGCGCGGGCCTTTCGGCGAGCCTGGCGTGTTCCATGTCTGCAACTCCTCCTGCTGGTAAAGGTAGCGCGCGAGCGAATCGAGCTTCTCGGTCCAGAACCTCTCGTAGCGCTGCATCCAGGTCGCGGCCTGCTGCATGGGCGCGGCCGAGAGCTCGCAGCTCACCACGCGCCCTTCCTTGGTGCGCGCGATGAGCCCTGCCTCCTCGAGCACCCGCAGGTGCTTCATGAATCCGGGCAGCGACATGCCGTGCGGCTCGGCGAGCTCCGACACCGCGAGGCTGCCCTGGCCGAGCGACTCCAGCACGTGGCGGCGGGTCGGGTCCGCCAGGGCGGAGAACACGCGGTCGAGGACGGCGTCCTGATACTGAACCATAAGGTTAAGTATCAACCCGGCGGCCGGCCCGTGTCAAGATGCGCGCCCATGCCCGCCCGCCGCCGCACCGCCCGCCGCGAGGACCTCGGCCTGACCAAGGCCGAGTTCGCCGTGCTCAGGCGCCTGGATACCCCGCGCAAGATCCAGGGCTTCCTGTACGACCTGAGGCAGAACTTCGAGCCGCACGGCGACACCTGCAACAGCGTGCGCGAGGTGCTGCGCACGCGGCGCGCGCACTGCATCGAGGGCGCGATGCTCGCTGCCGCGGCGCTCTGGGTGCACGGCGAGCCGCCGCTGCTGCTCGACATGCGCGCGGTGCGCGACTTCGACCACGTGGTGGCGCTGTTCCGGCGCGCGGGCCGCTGGGGCGCGATCTCCAAGACCAACGGCCTCGCGCTGCGCTGGCGCGACCCGGCGTACCGCGGCCTGCGCGAGCTGGCTATGTCGTACCTGCACGAGTACTCCAACCGGCGCGAGCACAAGACGTTGCGCGAGTACTCGCGGCCGTTCGATCTGCGCGCGATGCGCCCCGCCGAGTGGGTCACGGCGCCCAAGGGCGCCTGGGCGGTGGCCGAACGGCTGGATGCCCTGCCCCACACCCGGCTGCTGTCCTGGCGCGAAGAGCGCGCCCTCGTCCGTCGCGATCCCTTCGAGCGCAGGATCGGCGCCCTGCTCCAGTATCGAGCGCCGGCGCGCCCGCCGCACAGGCACAAGACATAGTTCCTCCCCGCCGTTACGCGGGTAACACACCGTTACACACGTTACCGCCCTGCGGGACGAGCATGGTTGCGTGCCGGCGACATTGCAGATGCCGGAGCCACGACGAAAGGAGTCGGCCATGAACATGATGAAGGTCTCGCTCGCCACCCTCGCAGGCGCCGTGCTGCTCGCCGCCGCCCCCGCCTACGCGGACAACTACCGGGGCGACCGCCACTATCAGCGCGGCGAGCGCCAGGTTCACCACCGCGACCGCTTCCAGAGGCGCGTGGTTGTGGTGCAGCACCAGGCACCGTACCGGTTGCAGCGCCGAGTGGTCGTGCAACGCCCGGTGGTGGTGCAACGCCCGGTGGTGGTCTACCGGGACCACAGCCGCCACGACGTGCTCGGCGGCCTGATCGTCGGCGCCGTGCTCGGCGCGGTGATCGCCAGCCACGGCGGCTACTAGAACCCGCCGGCGGGCGGGCAGTCCAACGGCCAGCACGCGCTGGCCGTCGCCGTTTGTCAGGAGCCGCGGCCGCAATCGACTAAACTGCGCAAGGAGGCACCATGGATCGACGCGGACTGCTGAAAGCGCTGCTGGCCGTCCCCCTGGCGGGCGCGTCCCGGCTCGCGCGCGCGCAGAAGAAAGGAATGGCGATGGTCGAAGAGCTGCAGCAGAACTGGAAGACTTTCCTCGCCGCCGGGACACCCGTGCCCGCAGCGACGGATGCCGTGAAGCTCGCCAAGGAGGAATGGCGCAAGCGCCTGTCGCCGCTCGCCTACAACGTGCTGCGCGAGGACGGCACCGAGCGCGCCGGCTCGAGCCCGCTGGACCGCGAGAAGCGCGCCGGTGTGTTCGTGTGCGCGGGCTGCGCCCTGCCGCTGTTCACCTCGGCGATGAAGTTCGACAGCGGCACCGGCTGGCCGAGCTTCTTCACCACCATCCCGGACGTGTTCACCACCAAGACCGACTATTACCTGCTCTACCCGCGCACCGAGTACCGCTGCAAGCGCTGCGACGGCCATCACGGCCACGTGTTCAAGGACGGACCGCCGCCCACCGGACTGCGCTACTGCAACAACGGCGTGGCGCTGAAATTCATCGCCAAGGAAGCCACGGCCTAGTTCAAAGCTTCAGTTCCCCGGCGAGCGGCGCCGCCGGGTAGTGGAACCTGACCGGGCCGTCGGGCTCCATGTGCAGGAACTGGTGGATGCGCGCGTCCTTCGAGTCGCGCAGCCCGGCGGGCGTGCCCTCGCCGATCACGGTGCCCTCGGAGATCACGTACAGGTAGTCGGCGACCTTGAGCGACTCGTGCACGTCGTAGGTCACGAGGATGGAGGTCGCGCCGAGCGCGTCGTTCAAGGTGCGGATCAGGCCGGCGATGACGTTGAGCGAGATCGGGTCGAGACCGGCGAAGGGTTCGTCGTACATCGTCAGCATCGGATCCATGGCGATGGCGCGCGCGAGCGCCACGCGCCGCGTCATGCCGCCGGAGAGGTCGGCCACGCGCAGCGCGTGCGCGCCGCGCAGGCCCACGGCGTGCAGCTTCATCAGCACCAGGCTGCGGATCAGCGCCTCGGGCAGCGCGGTGTGCTCGCGGATCGGGAAGGCGATGTTCTCGAACACGCTGAGGTCGGTGAACAGGCCGCTGGTCTGGAACATCATGCCCATCTTGCGCCGCAGGGCGTAGAGCGGCCCGCCGTCGAGCTCGTGCACCGGCTCGCCGTCGACGTGGATCGTGCCGCGGCGGGGGCGCAGCTGGCCGCCGATCAGCTTCAACAGCGTCGACTTGCCGCAGCCGCTGGTGCCGAGGATGCCGACCACCTTGCCGCGCGGCACGGCGAGCGACAGGCCGCGGAACAGCACCTGCCGGTGGTAGGCGAAATGCAGGTCGCGGACCACGACGACGTCTTCCGAAGCGGCTTTCATGCGCGGTGATAGTCTAGCCGATCGCATGACCGCGCCCGCGCCCTACGCCGGACTGACGCCGGAGACCGTGCTCGACGCGCTGGAGGGCGCGGGCATGCGCGGCGACGGTCGCCTGCTCGCGCTGAACAGCTACGAGAACCGCGTCTACCAGGTGTGGCTCGAGGACGGCGGCAGCGTCGTGGCGAAGTTCTACCGCCCAGGGCGCTGGAGCGACGCGCAGATCCTCGAGGAGCACGCGTTCGTGCAGGAGCTCGCCGCGCGCGAGATCCCGGCGGTGGCGCCGCTCGACCTGGGCGGCGGCACGCTCAAGGCGCACGCGGGCTTTCGCTTGGCCGTGTTTGCGCGGCGCGGCGGGCGCACCCCGGAGCTCGAGGACGAGGACACCCTGCGCTGGCTCGGGCGCTTCATCGGCCGCATCCACGCCGTGGGCGCGACGCGCGCCTTTGCCGTGCGCCCGGCGCTGGACCCGGACACGTTCGGCCGCGAGCCCCGCGGCTGGCTGCTCGAGCACGGCTTCCTGCCGCCCGACCTGGTCGCGGCGTGGCGCAGCGCCGCGGACCAGGCGCTCGAGGCGGTCGCGCGCTGCTACGAGCGGGCCGGGCGCCTGCGCTCGCTGCGGCTGCACGGCGACTGCCACGCCGGCAACGTCCTCTGGACGGACGGCGGGCCGCACTTCGTGGACTTCGACGATGCGCGCGTCGGCCCCGCGATGCAGGACCTGTGGATGCTGCTGTCCGGGGACCGCGCATCGATGATGCGCCAGCTCGGCCTCGTGCTCGCGGGCTACCGGCAGTTCCACGACTTCGACCCGCAGGAGCTGCACCTCGTGGAGGCCCTGCGCACCCTGCGCCTGCTGCACTACTCGGCGTGGATCGCGCGCCGCTGGGACGATCCCGCGTTCCCGGCGGCGTTTCCCTGGTTCAACACGCAGCGCTACTGGCAGGACCGCATCCTCGAGCTGCGCGAGCAGATCGCGCTGATGCAGGAGCCGGCGCTCGAGCTTCCCTAATCCGGCAGGTCGTCGAGCGCGCGCTCGAGGTGCGCGACCTGCGCCCAGGAGCGCACGCGCCATGCCCCCGGGCCGATCTCGATCCAGTTGAGGGCAGCGTTCGGGATCTCGAAGTCGCGCGGCGCGGAAATTCCCGTGCCGTGCGCGTGCCTGTGCACCATCTCCAGCACGCCGCCGTGCGTGAAGACCAGCACCGCTTCGCCGGCATGCCGCTCGGCGATGCCGGCGACGCAGGCCACTGCGCGCTCGTAGAAGCGGCGCAGGCTCTCGCCGCTGCCGAAGTCGTAGTCGGGATCCCTGGCCCTGAAGCGCGCGTAGTCCTGCGGCAGGTGCGCGCGCGCCTCTGCGTAGGTCAGCGTCTCGAACTTGCCGTAATGGCGCTCGCGCAACCGCTGCTCGAGGCGCACCGGCAGGCCGAGGAGCGCCGCGACCGGGGCCGCGGTCTGGCGCACGCGCGACAGGTCACTCGCGTAGAGCGCGGCGAAGCGCTCGCCGGCGAGCGCCGCGCGCACGGCGCGCGCCTGCGACTCGCCCACCGCCGAGAGCGGCACGTCGGTCTGTCCCTGCACGCGCCCTTCCGCGTTCCAGGCGGTCTCGCCGTGGCGCACCATGCAGATGCGTGAAGTACTCATTCAGCCCCCGCGCCAAAGGCGGCTATCATAGCGGCGCCATGCCCGATCCCCTCCCTGCCCAGCGCAGCACGCTGCCCAGCATCGAGCAGGAGGAGCTGCGCGGCATCTCGCGCACGGTCGCCGAGATCGAGTGGCTGCTCCTCATCCTGGTGCTGGTGTACGTGGTGTTCGGCCGGCCGATCCCCGACATCGAGCCCGCGCTGTCGATGGCGCTGTTCTTCTTCGCCGCGTTCGTCATGAGCTTCCGCTACACCAACTTCTACAAGCGCGAGACGCGCTGGAAGATCGCGGTGGAAACCCTGGCGATGATCGCCTTCATCACCTGGGCGCTGTGGTTCACCGGCGGCCTGTCGAGCCCCCTGCTCAACGCCTACCTGCTGGTGGTGATCACGGCCGCGCTCACGCTCGGCAAGGCGACGACGCTCGCCGAGGTGGCGCTGATCGGCGCGTGCTACCTGTTCCTCGACTGGCAGGTGGGTGGCAAGGACATGACGCGGCTCGCCGTCTGGGGCGGATTCGCGGCGCACATCGCGCCGGTGGTGCTGGTGGCCTACATCACCACCATGTTCTCGGCCGACATCCGCTACGGCCTGAATCGCGCCAAGGTCCTTTCGGAGACCGACGAGCTCACCGGCCTGTACAACATGCGCGGCTTCGTGGTGATCGCGAACCGCCTGTTCGCGCAGGCGCAGCGCTACGAGCGGGCGGCGAGCTTCCTGATGGTGGATTCGGACAGTCTGAAGCAGGTCAACGACCGTTACGGCCATGACGCGGGCAACCGCCTCCTGCGGCACGTGGTGAAGGCGATGCAGGGTCACCTGCGCGCGACCGACGTCCCGGCGCGCTACGGCGGCGACGAGTTCGTCATCATGCTGCCGGACACGCCGGCGCGCGGCGCGCTGGAAGTGGCGGAGCGCATCCGCCAGGCGGTCGAGTCGGCCCCCTTCACCACCGAGGCCGGACGCGTGCCGAGCACGGTGAGCATCGGCATCGCCAGCTACCCGCAGGACGGGCGCGGCATCGAGACGCTGCTGGCGCGCGCCGATCGCGCGCTGTACGAAGCCAAGGCCGCGGGACGCAACCGCGTGGTGCAGCACGACGCCGCGGCGGCGCGCGGCGCGCCGGCGCCGGCCGGCGCTCAGATGCCGAACTCGATGTAGGTGTAGATGTAGTTCGAGCCGCCGTCGACGTTGCCGAGCAGGCGCGACAGGCCGAAGATGCCCGAGCGGTGCGACACGCCGAGGCCGACGAAGGTGTTCTTCAGCGCGCGGCTGCCGACCAGGTCGCCCAGGCTCACGTCGACGGTCGGATCGAGGTAGGTGATCAGCTTGTTGGTGTTCTTGCGGCGGCGCGCCTGGTCGCGCGCCTCGATGGTGGGAATGCGCCCCGCGTACGACAGCCCCGAGCCGATGCCGATGCGCGTCTTCACGCGCTCGCGCCACGGCAGGCCGTACCAGAACGACTTGAAGTACGCATTCACCTGCCAGTGGTCGGGCTGGAAGCCGTTCTCGTCGTGGTGCAGCAGCCCGACGTAGCCCGCGATGTCCATGTTCCAGCCGTTCAGGCGCTCGATCAGGGTGCGGCCGAGCTCGATCGACGCCACGCGCGTGTCCTCCGGCGTGCTCGTCGAGGTGCAGGCGAGCTGCACGATCTGCGCCACGTCGCACTCGCTCGCCTTGCCGTAGTAGAGCTTCACCCACAGCGGGCGCGATTCGCTCCAGGCATCGGCTTGCGGCGAATGCTCGTAGAGCAGGCCGAGGGTCGCCGCGGCCTGCAGCCGGTTCTCGACGATCGGGCTCGCGCGCACGCTGCCCGCCCATTGCGTGGCCGAGACGCCGCCGAGGAGCTGCCAATGCCTGCTCAGCGGATAGGTCGCGTACAGCGCGAGCTCCAGGTTGAGGCCCGAGCCGGCGACATAGGCCGGGCGCGCGGCGCCGGCCTCGGCCGCGCGCACGCCGTAGTAGTAGTCGTTCAGCTTCGTGTCGCGCCATGACAGCATAGCCTGCGGCCGCAGCCGCAGCCCGCCGCGCCGGATCTCTTCCACCAGCCGCAGGCGCGCTTCGCTGCCGCGCGACGCGTCGTCGACGTTGTGCAGGAGCTCGACGCCAAGCGTGCCCCACGCCATGCGCCGGCGGTAGCCGAAGCCGAGGTCCGTGCCCTGCTCGCGCAGGTCCATGCCGGCGAGCGACACCGGCGGGCGCAGCAGCGGCGTGCCCTCGTAGCGATGCGCGAGAAAGACGTCGACGTGGCGCTCCGCGTCCACATCCAGCTTCAACCCCACGCGGTCCCAATGCAGATAGGCGTGCTCGCCGGCGTAGACGTTCACCGGCAGGTAGTCGTAGCGCACGCCGTCGCCGACATAGGGCGAGCGCTCCGCGCGCACCGCGCCGCCCGAGCCCGCGCCGCCGGCCTCGAGCGCCGCGTCGAACCTGTCGCCGTGGGGCGACGCCGCGAGCGGCGTCAGCGCGAGCTGCGACAGCAGGATAAGCCGGGCGATGCGCAATTTCGATTCCCTCTCCCCCCGAGAACGCGCGAGCTTACATGGAATCACGCTAGCATTAGGGCGACGTCACGCTTGCCCCCGGGAGTATTCATGCCACGATCTCGCTGCGCCCCCATCGCGCTCGCCCTCGCCGTGCTCTGCGCCGCACCCGCGGCCGCCATGGAACCTTGGAGCCTGCTCGCGCAATCGCGCAAGCAGACGCTGCAGCCGCCGTGGCCCGCCGGCGACGAGCGCGGCATGGCCAACCAGGTCGGGCCCGCCACCTGGGCGCGCTGCGCCTGGCACCTCGAGCAGCGCGCGGCGAAATCCTACGAGCTGTCGCACCCGCGCTCGAACACCATGCCGCTGTCGCCATTCACCGGCCCGTACGTGCACACGCCCAAGCCGACCGCGGGCCTGCCGGGAACCGGCCATGGGTTCAACGGCGAGTCCCTGAACGAAGGCGCCGAGCCCGGCGCGCAGGGCACGCAGATGGACGCGCTCGGGCATTTCGCCTTCATGCCGCAGCCCTGGGACGGCAAGCCGCCTTTTCCCGCGGAGAACCTGCGCTACTACGGCGGCTTCGCGCAGGCCGACATCAAGCCCGCCGACGATTCGCCCCTGCTCAAGCTCGGCATGGAGAAAGCGCCGCCGATCGTGACGAGCGCAGTGCTGCTCGATGCGAAAGCGCACGTCGGCGGCGGCGCGCCGATGAAGGCCGGCGAGCTCGTGACGCGCAAGGACATCGAGGCGATGCTGAAGGCCCAGGGCCTCGCCAAGCGCGGCATCCAGTACGGCGACGTGGTGTACGTGCGCACCGGCTGGGGCGATCACTGGCGCGACCCCGACACCGAGAAGTTCTACTACACCAAGGCGCCCGGGCTCTCCTACGACGCGGCGAAGTACCTGGGCGAGCGGCGCGTGGTCGCCGTCGGCCTCGATACGCCGTTCGTGGATCCCGTGCCCGAGGGCATGCTGATGGGCAAAGCCGGTCCCGCGGCGGGCACGCCCGAGGGCCTGCCCTTCGCCGTGCATCACCACCTGCTCACGCAGATGGGCATCCATCACGTCGAGAACGCGAAACTCGACGAGCTGGCGAACGACAAGGTGTGGACCTCGTGCACGATGATCCTGCCGCTGCGCGAGCGCGGCGCGGCGGGCTCGGCGGTGCGCCCGGTGGCCATAGGCGTCCCGGGCAGGTAGTCGCGCCTCAGGCGCGCGCGTCGGGATCCAGCGGATAGACCGGGCGGCGCACCCGGCCGAACTTCAGCTGCGCATAGTCCGAGGTGCACACGCCCTCGCCCGCGCACTCCACGACCGCCTTCGCCAGCGGGCCGAGCCCCGCGCGCCAGTGCACGCGGCTCTTCAGCATGACGTACTTCTTCTTCGCGGGATCGAGCCCGAGCGCGCGGAACGCGCCCAGGTCGTAGGGCTCGGTGTGGCGCGAGATCACCGCGATCTCCGCGCGCCCCGTGTCGAGCACCGCCGAGGCGCCCATGTCCATGCGCTCGCCCTTGGCCATCGGCCCCTCGTTGCGGTAGGGCCCGTCGATGAGCCGCCGCACGATGCCGGTCACTTCCAGCGGCCGCCCCTTCAGGCCGAGCGCCGGCATGTCGAGCTTGCCGCCGAGCGCCAGCGTCACGCGCGCGCCCAGGCCCGCCCGCTTCATCTTCGCCACCGCCTGCGCATCGCACACCGCGAACGCGCACACATCCTCCATGCGCGCCTCCAGGATCGCGCCCAGCACCGCCATGGTGTCCATGGTGCCGCCGGAGGCGCAGTTGTCGTAGTGATCGAGCAACACGATCGGGCCGCCCTGCATGCCTTGCGCGCGTGCGAGCGACGCAGCGAGCGGCTCGACGCGGTAGACGAACTTTTCGCGCTCGCGCCACGCCATGTCGAGCAGCTCGTCGCTCAGCGAGCGCGCCTTCGCGGCATCGCCGTCGGTGACCACCACCGAGGACACGCCGGCATAGGGAATGTCGGCGTGCGGAAAGCCGACGAAGAACGTGGCGGCGAGCGCGCCCTCGCCTTCCATCCGTTTCGCGTGCGCCTGGATGTCGCGGTTCGGACCGTCGAGGCTCGACTGGCGCATCACGTGCGGCAGCATCGGGCGCCAGCCCCACGCCATGGCGGGCCGCGCCTTGCCCTCGAGCAGGGCGAGGATCGGCCGCCCCGCGCGCAAGCCCGTTTCGTACATGTCCACGTGCGGGTAGGTCTGGTAGCCGGCGATCACGGTGGCATGCTCGCCCATCGCGGGGAACAGGTTCGTGTGCATGTCGAGCGCGACGCCGATCGGCACCTGCGGCGCGACCATGCGGATGCGCCCGAGCAACTCGCCTTCGCCGTCCTCGTGGCGCTCGGTCACCATCGCGCCGTGCAGGTCGAGCAGCACCGCGTCGCAGCCCCGCGCCACCGCATCGACGATGCGCCCGGCCATGTGCTCGTAGGCCGCGGTCTGCACCGGGCCGCTCGGCGCAGCGTTGCCCGCGACGGGCAGCAGCACCTGCGCGCCCGCTGTTCCGGCGAGGTCGATGAACGCGCCGATCGCGGTGCCGGTGCCCGCGAACGCATCGCGGATCGCCTCCCCCTCGAGGGGCGCGGTGCGCCCGCCCGAGAAGCGCGCGAGGTCGGTGGGCACCGGCGAGAAGGTGTTGGTTTCGTGCTTCATCTGGGCGATGACGAGGCGCATGGCGGGTGCGAATCCGGTGGGGGGAAGCGCGAGTTTGCCATGCTACGATTCCGCGCCTACAGGAGGAACCCGACATGATGTCGTTGCAGATCTCCGGCGCAGCCTAGCCATGCGCGCCTGGTACTTCACCCCCGGCGCACCGCGCCTCGGGCTGGAACTGCGCGAGGCGGCACAGCCCGAGCCCGGGCCGCATCAACTGCTCGTGCGCATGCACGCCGCGGGGCTCAACCGCGGCGAGCTCGCCCCCGGCACCAAGGCCGCCAAACCCGCCGGCACCGAGGGCGCCGGCGAAGTCGTCAAGCTCGGCCCCGGGGTCACGCAGTTCAAGGTCGGCGATCGCGTGATGGCGCGCTGCCCCGGCGCCTTCGCCGAGCACGGACTCATGGACGTGCGCGAGACCATGGCGGTGCCCGCGCGCCTGTCGTGGGAGCAGGCGGCGGCGGTGCCGCTCGCGTTCGTCGTGGCCTACGACATGGTGCTCGCGCAGGGCCGCCTGAAGGCGGGCGAGTGGCTCCTCGTGACCGGCGTCGCCTCGGGCGTGGGCGTCTACGCGCTGCAAGCCGCCAAGGCGCTCGGCGCGAAGGTCGTCGGCACTTCGGGCTCGGCCGAGAAGCTGGAAAAGCTCAAGCCGCTGGGGCTGGACGTGGCGCTCGCCACGCGCAAGCCCGACTTCGCCGCGGCGGTGATGCAGGCCACCGGCGAGCGCGGCGCCGATCTCGCCATCGACGCGGTCGGCGGCACCGTGTTCGCCGAGTGCGTGCGCGCGCTCGGCTTCCAGGGACGCCTCGCGTTCGTCGGCTACGTCGACGGCGTGCTGAAGGCGGAAATGGACCTCGAGGCGCTGCACTCCAAGCGCCTCACGCTCTTCGGCGTGTCCAACAAGCTGCGCAACGCCGAGCAACGCGGCGCCACGGTGCGCGGCTTCGTG
>Ga0326597_10010162_pt1 | contig 12564 bp, 9 predicted proteins | sample RVTome_12_FD_203789 | JGI IMG/M metagenome (GOLD analysis project Ga0326597, IMG submission 203789) | Soil microbial communities from uranium-contaminated site in the Upper Colorado River Basin, Wyoming, United States - RVT100D185 | ecosystem: Environmental > Terrestrial > Soil > Contaminated >... | reverse complement strand
GTGTTGCCGATCATGTATGCGAACAGCGTGGTGGTCATCAACTGCTTCTGGTCGAGGTCGTCGAACAGCGCGCCTTCCTGTTCGAGGAGCGGCATCTTGTTCTGTTGCGCCAGTTCCTCGTCGTCTTCCCGGAGGAAGGCCCACGATGTCACATCGGGCGTGGCCTGCGCCGAGTCCCTGTACGTGATGCGCGCGAGCCGCGTGCGGAAATGCAGGGGACTCACGAACTGATAGGCGCGGTACAAGGCGTACTCGCCGAGGATGTACTGCTCGTAGTCTTCGTTTCCGGGGCGGCAGTTCGTGGTGATCTTCAGGCGGGTCAGCCCCTGAAACAGCGTCCCCTCGACGTCCTTTCTTTTCGCGTCCCAGCGCACCGGCGGGAAGGCGCAGTTGCGGGCCTGGCGCCGGAAGTGACCGCGCGCGCGCAACTCAACGGGAATCCTGACTTCCGTGCCCGCCGAGTCGCGGTACGCCATCTCGGCCCCGAAGTCATTGAGCTTCGTCGAATCCCTCTCGCGGATGAATTGCCTCAGCGACAACGTGAACGTGACCTCGACCGGATCAGTGGACCGGAAGAGGCGCTGCGCCTGCGCGGCCGGCGCTGCGGCGGCCATCGTCGCAGCCGTCCACGCCAGAATGGAAAGGCCGGGAATACGCACGATCACTCCTGCGCTGAAAGTGGGAAGCGCCGCGAGCCCCGGTGGCGTCGCGGCTATTGCCTGAGTTCGACTCCGAGAACGAGGCCGCCGGGCGCACTCCTGAGGATTTCCTTGATTGCGCCGACGGGCACGGCTTCCAGCGGCGCCACCGAGTATTCGAGCGTTCTGGTACCGTCGGACTCCTTGGACTTGCCCACGTACTTCCATCGGGCGAAGAGGCCCGCGAATTGCGCCTCGCACGCGACGCGCGCCGCGTCGAGATCGGTGCAGCGGATGCGCAACAGGTACTCCGCCAATGCCGTCTGCTCGTCGCCGAGTTCCTGGCCGGCTCGCTTGCGCTGACGCCATGCGCGTTGCGCGAGCGCCTCAAGCTGCTCCGGCGCCATTTCGGCGAGCACTTCCTCATCGAGCTTTGCCACGAACATGCCGGTGCGATTGGCGACGGCCAAGGCGCGTTCAAGACTTTTCTCGGCGCGGTCGCCCTCAAGCGCAGCTGGGGCGCGCCCGAATTCGCTGTACCAGAGAAACACGGCGAGCGCATTGTACGAGACCGACAGCACCCATGCGACCGGTGGAGCGACGGCCGCAGCCATGCCGATGCCGGTGGCGACGAAGATGTTGGCAGCGTCCTTGGTGTCGTCGAGCGTCGTGCGGAAGCGCACGGCGGCCACGATGCCGCCCAGCGAGAAGGCGAGGGCCAGCGAATGCTTGACCAGGACCACGATTCCGGCGATCACGAACGGCAGGATGATGAGCGTCTGCACGACGGACTGCAGGTATCCCCTCTTGTTGCGGGTCAGCGTATACACCCAGGCCACTGGAAGTGACGCCGCAAACGCGGTCAGCATGGCGACGAACGCGGGAAGCGCCGTCGGTCCTGTCGACATCGGGGACGACGCCATGTCCTGCCTCGACGGTGCCCCCCCGTCGAATATCCCCATGCCGGCCGAGCCCATGAATCCCATGTCGGTCGGCGCGTAGGCGCGCAGCAGCCATGCCAGGCCACCGATGATGATGTAGTAGGTGACCGTGCGAACGAGAACATTCGCTATGAACGGCGACGACCGCCAACTACGCCTGGTGGCCGTCACGCGCGTCCCGTCTGGGCCGGCTGGCGTGCGTCACGCGGTCCGGCCCACCGAACGAGAACCTTGCGCAGCGCATCGAGCTCGATCGGCTTGGTGGCGAAGTCGTTCATGCCGCTGGCAATGGCGCGTTCCTTGTCTTCGGCGAACGCGCTGGCCGAGAGCGCGACAATGGGTGTGTCGCGGTTCGGCCCATCGCCGCCGCGAATTGTCCTGGTCGCGTCATATCCGTCCACGCCGGGCATGTGGCAGTCCATCAGCACGAGATCCAGCTTGTCCCTGCTCAGAATATCGAGCGCTTCCTCGCCTCCGGCCGCCGTTCGAATCTCGACGCCCATGGACGCCAGCATTGCGCGGGCAACCATGAGATTCAGTTCCACGTCATCAACGACCAGCACCGTGGGAGTCGAGGCATGCGGCCCGGCGGCAGCTTCGGCTGCCGCAGCGATCGGCTTGCGATCGACCTGCACCGAAGGGGCCGGGGCCTCGGCGTCGGGTTTCGGCCGCACCGGCACAACCGGAGGCGCATCGAGGCGTCCGGCCGCCAGATCGGCGATGAGTGCCGAAAAGTGATCCTGCCGGACCGGCCGCCTGAGCTGGCTCACCGCACCGAGGTCCGAGAGCGTCGAGTTGTTGAGCGGGTGGTGCACCGTCGTGAGAAAGACGAGTGGAGCGCGAAACCTGCTTAGCGGATGCGGACGCGGCGCGTTCTCGAATCCGTCGCAGAAGGTCACGGCAACGTGTTCCTGCCGCGAGAGGATCCGTTCGGCCTGCTCGATGGTCGCGCAGGCCTCGACCACGAGGCGTTCGCGGGCGCAGAGTTCGGTCAGGGCGGTCATCGTCGCGCGCAGCGGCGTGCAGACCACCACCCGGTGCCCAGGTGGCAATGAGGGAATGACGGGCGCATCCACCGCCGCCGGAACGGAAGGCAGTTGAAGACTGATGACGAATTCGGAGCCTTTGCCGGGCAAGCTCGACACCGATATCGTGCCGCCCATGAGCACCACGAGCTGGCGCGAAATGGTCAGTCCGAGGCCCGTGCCCCCGTATCGACGGGCGGTCGACGTTTCGGCTTGCGAAAACTGTTCGAACACGCGTTCCTGAACGTCCTGCGCTATGCCGATCCCCGTGTCGCGGACCGCGATGCGCAACACGGCCGTCTTGCGTCCGATCGCGACAGTGGACAGCTCGACTTCGACGAAACCGCTTTCGGTGAACTTCACCGCGTTGCCGGTCAGGTTCAGCAGCACCTGGCGAATGCGAGCGGCGTCGCCGACGGGCCAATGGTCGGTGCGCGCCGTTTCGCGCGCCGCCAGGTCGATCCCTTTTTCCTCGGCGCGAACGGCGAACAGGTCGGTCACGTCGTCAACGAGCGCACGGGGGTCGAACGGCGCATTCACCAGGTCCACGCGACCCGCTTCCAGCTTGGAAAAGTCGAGGATGTCGTTGAGGATCCCAAGCAACGACGACGCCGACCGGTTGATGACGGAAAGCGACCGGCGGTCGGCTTCGGTGTGCGGCATGGCCAGCAGCGCCTCGGTCATCCCGAGCACGCCATGCAGCGGTGTCCGGATCTCGTGGCTCATGTTTGCCAAAAACTCGCCACGCGAACGCGCGGTGGCTTCGGCGGCGTCACGCGCGGCCACGAGTTGCGCATCGCTGTCGCGACGCCCGAGCTCCATACGATACACGCCGATTCCGGCAAGCGCGGCCAGCGCCAGGACCACCGCGATACCGGCGAACACGGTCTGTTGTAATTCGGCGTCCCATCGCACGTAGTGCGCCGCTTCGGCCGTCATGCTCACCGCACCCACGACGGTCCCGTCGGCGCGTCGAACGGGGGCAATCGCGCGGAACCCCGTCGCCCACGAAAAGCTGGACTGTGTGAGCGACACCGCAGGTCGGCCGTCGCTCCAGGCCTCGAGCACGACGTTGCCCAGCGGCACCGTGGTGCCGACTCGCGACACCGGCGCCCCGTGGTCGTCGTCGGACGGCGACGCGGAGTCGGCCAGAATCGTCATCGAGTCGCCTGTAACGCTGGCGACTTCAAACGTGATGGCGCCGGGAAGCGCATTGACCATGGCGGCGAGCGCCCGGCGGATACGTTCCTGCCGCAGCGCGCTGTCAGCAGCGCTCCCGACCTGCGAGGCAAACGCGTCGGGCGAAGTGCTGGCCGCCACGGCCGCCGTCGCGGCGATGCCGATTTCCTCGGCGTCGCGTTGCATCACGCGGCGCATCGAGAACAGGCTGAGCGCGCCGAGCGTGAGCAGGATCCCCGCCGTGACGGCCGCGGCCATCAGAGCAGATGGGAGCGGCCGACTCAAAATATGATTGGCTTGGCCGCCGGCGCTGGGCTTCGGCATCAGTTAAAAGATGGGGGTGGCACGGGTAAAAGATGGGGGCAGCACGCGCACGCGGGCAATCGCCGGTGGCAAGCCGGTCGGCGAGCCGAACATCGGCCCGTCAGCGACGCTTGCGCTCTGCCAGTACCCGCTGCGCATGCTCGAGGCGGCGCTCGAGGTCGTCGACTCTGGAACGCCATCCCATCGCCCGCCGCCGCCGCCGCCGACTGGACTGGGTCATCACGGCGCCCAGAACGCTGGCCAGCGCCAGAATGGCCATCCACCAGGCGAACACGTCCCACGTTGTCGCTAGCGCCCGCTGGCCCTCGGCCAGTTCCCGGAATGGCAGCGGCAGCAAACCCAGAATTGATATGCCGCCGATGGCGATGAGGGCGTAGAATCCGTAGCGAGCGGACGCGGCGATCGTGAGCATGCGCCGGGCCGAATGCAACTTGCGAGTGAGCGAGTCGATTGCGCGCGCGAGTTCATCGTCGCCGAGCAGCTCGGGCGACGAGTGATCTGGACGGTGCGCCATGAAATGCGGTACAGCCCCGGCTGGACCGCCATCGGATCCTGTCTCTTGCCGGCTCACGATCTACATCATATCGGTTCGGCACGCAGGCGCCAGAGGCCGCTCAATACTGCTCCGGGTGGCGCGCCATGCCTGAGTGGAACAGGGCGCCAAGGGCGGCCAAATCGGCCTCGACCGTTTCGGCGGCGTGATGCAACGGAAAGAACCGGATCGTCCGCGTCGAATAGTCGAGCGCTGCCGGAACGATGGGGATGTTCGCGCCGCGGGCCACGTAGTGAAAACCGGTGCGCCACGCTGGGCGCTTGCGGCGGGTTCCCTCGGGCGAAAGCCCCAGAGCCACACGGTCGCACTGCCGGAGGTACTCGATCGTCTGTTCGACTGCGTTGCGGGGGGAGTTCCGATACACCGGCGTACCGCCAAGCCAGCGCATCGCGATGCCGAGGGGCCAGCGAAAGAGTGTGTGCTTGCCCAGAAAGCTCACGCGGATGCCCAGGGCGAACATCGCGGCGACGGCGATGAAGAAGTCCCAATTTGAGGTGTGCGGGGCCACAACGACCACGATCTTCGGCACATCGGGCAGCGTGCCCTCAAACCGCCAGCCGGCGAGGCGAAGTGCCGTCCGGCCGACGAACGCCGAAAACGCGTTGCCCCGGTGCGGGAGTTGGGGGCCGATATGGGGAACGTGCCAAGCCATGGCCTTCCAGTCTGAGCCGCCACGCGCGGAGCGGCAAGGTGGGCTGGGCGACGGCGCGCCCATAACTTGAGGGCGCAGCGACGCCTCATCTCCTTCAATCAGGATTGGAGCAAATGCGTACGGTCATTCGAGTCGCGGCGATCCTCGGTATCGCTGCCTCACAGTCGGCATACGCCCAGTCGGCGACCACACCTTCGGCAGTGCGCACGCTCCTGGGCGCGCTCGCCCACGATTCCATGGGAGGGCGTGCCACCGGGACACCCGGGGCCGCGATGGCGGCGCGGTTCATCGCCGACGCGATGCGGAAGGCGGGCATCGAGCCCGCAGGTGACAGTGGCTACTACCAGCGGGTTGCCGTGACGAGGGACTCGACCTCGACGGCGCGGCGATCGTCATTTCGTGTGCTGCCGAACCTCGCGGATCTCGATACGGTCGCAGCGCCGCGAAGGGTGGCCGCAGTGAATGTTGTCGGGATGATCAGGGGCAGCGATCCGGCTCTGCGCGCCGAGCATGTGCTCGTCGACGCACACTACGACCACATCGGCATCGGGGCGCCGATCAACGGCGATTCGATCAACAACGGGGCAGACGACGACGCCTCCGGCACGGTGGCGGTGCTCGAAATCGCCCGCCAGATGGCGGCAGGCCCTCGTCCGAAGCGCACCGTCATCTTCATGGCCACGATCGGAGAAGAGCGCGGCCTGCTCGGCACCCGGTGGTATATCCAGCACCCCGTCGTGCCGCTGGCCGAGATGGTCGCCAACCTCGAAATCGAGATGATCGGACGCCCTGACTCGTTGGCCGGTGGCGCAGGCCGGGCCTGGCTCACAGGATACGAGCGTTCGAGTATGGGCGACGCGCTGGCTGCCGCGGGGATTCCCATCGTTGCCGACAAGCGACTCGAGCAGCAGTTCTTTCAGCGGAGCGACAACATCGCATTCGCCCGTGCAGGAATTCCGGCGCACACGTTGTCGTCGTTCAACCTGCACACAGACTATCACCGCCCGTCGGATGACATCGACAAGGTGGACTTCGACCACATGGCGGCAGTGGTCAATGCGGCAGCGAAGGCGGCGCGGTTGCTCGCAGACGGCCCCAAGCCGGAGTGGAAGCCGGGCGGCAGGCCCTAGGCCAGGCGACAGCGACCGCACGCGTCGGCGGCGGGCACCGTCTGTCGCCGCGTCGAATCAGGGCGGTGATTCCAGGTTGGCCGCGAAGACGCGCAGGGTGCTGATATATTCGCTGGCTTCGTCGGCCTTCCGCACCTGATCGAGCATTGCCGGCCAGACGCCGCTCGGCTCGAGCATTGCCGTCAGCGTCATGGTTCTCAGGGTCTTCGACGGAACCGAATCGAGGTGCTTCGCGACCTCGCGATATCCGGCTTCCGTGGCAGCGAGCCGCGCCGCACCGGCGAACGTGAGACCGCCCTCGAGTCCCATGGCCAGCGTCCACGCAAATCGCGGTCGCTTCACGCGGTTCCAGCGCCGCGCCAGCGAGTAGACGAGCGACACGGGAACGCCGCCGAACCCGTACATGGCCACGATCCACGCGATGATCGCCGCCGAGTAGGTGGCGCTGCCCTGGTCCCACAACAGCGGATACGGGATCACGAAACCCGCCACCACGCCCACCACGATGGGCGTCGCGAGCCAACCGCGAACGCGACTCAACCGCGCGTAGTCGCGCAGGTAGTACTCCGAGAGCAGGCGAAGTGAGTCGTGTAGTGTGCCGAAGCCCTCGCCGGCACCGATCAGGAGCTGGTCGAGCACGGGAAAGAGGTCGGGGCGAAGCTTGGCCGAGACGCCCAGCGGGCGCCCCTTGGCGAGCCCGTCGACGAGATGGGCGCGCGCTTCGAGCAGTTCGACGCCCGTCGGATCATCCATCCCGTCGAGCGAGAGGGCGATGTCCTGCGTCGACCGGAGCGCCATCTCCCAGAAACGGTAGAAGTCCGACCTCAATCGCAGCCGTTCGAGGCTGCGCAATGCACCGACGAGCGTGAAGTTCACGGAGAAAAAATACGTGACTGCACCAGCACGAGCAGGCCGACGAGGGATGCGAGCACGATGCTGTGCAGGAATACGCGACGCAGAATCGCGCCTTCCTGGCCGCTGGTCTGGGTTGCCGTGCCCGCCACGACGATGCTCTGGGCATCTATCATCTTGCCCATCACTCCGCCCGAACTGTTGGCCGCCGCCATCAACGTCGGATTCACGCCAACCTGCTCTGCGGTGATCACCTGGAGCCCGCCAAAGAGCACATTGCTCGACGTATCGGAGCCAGTGAGTGCCACGCCGAGCCAGCCGAGCAGCGTGCCGAAGAACGGGTAGAGCGCACCGGTATGGGCAAAGGCAAGGCCGAGGATCGCGTCGGTGCCCGAGTACCTCGTGACGAAGCCCAGGGCCAGCATTGCGGAGATGGTCAGCAGTGATGGGGCCACGCGACTGACCGTGGCCGTGTAGGTTCGTGCGATCGCGACCGGCCTGAAGCCGAGCAGCAGTCCGGATATCATCGCGGCGAGCAGGATGGCGGAGCCGCTTGCGCTCAGCCAGTTGAAGAGAAAGATCGCGGCCTCCGGCTTGGCGGCGAACACCACGGGCGGAGTACGCGTGATCACGTCGTGCAGGCCGGACACCTGAAATGCGGGTGCCGAGATGCTGTTCAGGAGCGTCTTCACCTGCGGTGTGCCCCAGGCGAACACGAGCACGCTGAGGATCAACCACGGCATCCAGGCGTGCCACACGAGGCGGCGATTCGGCGGCGGAGCGTGCGGGTCGCGGGCCGGTGCCGGGGCCTCACCCGGCGGCCGCCAGAACCTTAGCAGCACCGCGAGCGCCCCCATCGAGCACACCGACGCAACGATGTCGACGAGCCACGGGCCGTGATACGTCGCCATGAGGTATTGCGGCACGGCGAACGTGATGCCGGCGGTCGCGAGCGCCGGCCACACTTCCCACATCTTGCGCATTCCGGCGTACGCGGCGATGAGCCAGAACGGGACGATCACGCTGAAGAACGGGAGCTGGCGGCCAACCATCGCCGAGAGCTCGTGCAGATCGAGCCCGGTGACGCCTTGCAACGCGATGAGCGGTGTGCCCAGCGCCCCGAAAGCGACCGGCGCCGTGTTGGCGATGAGCGAGTAGACGGCCGCGTCGATGGGCTTGAAGCCGAGGCCGACCAGCAGCGCGGCCGTGACGGCGACCGGTGTGCCGAAGCCCGCCGCGCCCTCGAAAAACGCGCCGAACGAGAACGCGATGAGGACGAGCTGGATGCGGCGGTCGCTGGAGAGCGACTCCAGGCTGCGCTGCACGGTTACGAACGTTCCGCTGTCCACGGCGAGCCGGTACAGGAAGATCGTGTTGAGGATGATCCACCCGAGCGGGAAGAGACCATACGCCGCGCCGTAGCCGGCGGCGCGAACGGCGAGGCCGGTCGGCATGCCGACGGCGACCACTGCGACCACGATTGCCGTCGCCAGCCCGGCCAGCGCCGCCCAGTGGGCGCGCATGCGCTGTGACGACAGGCCGCCGAGCAATACCACGATCGGCAACAACGCCACGAGCGTGGACAGGATTGGCGACCCGAGCGGGTCGTATTGTTGCGACCAGTTCACGGACAGGGGGTTGGGAGGGGAGTCGGTGGCCCCATAGATTGGTGACGAGGCGCCGATTGCGCCAACTTCAAATGTCTCGCATCAGGGTGAGGGCCATGAAATCAGTGATGACGGTTCCCGCGGTATTGCTCTGCGCGGCCTGCGCCGGGGCGTCGGCCGGATCGAATCCGTCCAGTGCGCCGGCCGCCGTCGCCACCGTGATGCGGCAGGCGGCACAGGCAGAGCCGCCAAAGCCGAAGAACGTTGATCCAGTTGGGAGCTATGCGGTGTCGTTGCTGTACGGAGGCCAGCCCGTCGATGTCACGTTGGAGATCGTCAAGCTTCCCGACGGCCAGTTCGGCGGCGCCGTGTATGCCCCCGAGACGCCGGCCGTTCCGCTCGCGTCGGTGACGGTCACGGGCCAGCGGGTGCAGGCGACGCTGACGACGCCCGACGGATCCGGCGCGACGCTCGATTTCACGCTCGACGGAGCAGCGCTGTCGGGCACATGGTCGGCCGCCAGCGGCGACGGGTCGAGGATTTCCGGTCGCAAGCTTCCGTAGTCGGCAGCCTGGGCGTCGCCGGGCTACAGGCTCTGCGGCGCTCGGGTGCCGACGGGAGCTTCGACCGGTGGCAACTCGGGAGTGAAATCCTCGCCAGGATTCACGAACTGGTCGCGTTCCACCTGGTACTGCTTGTCGTAGAGCTGCCGATACCGACCGTCCTTGGCGAGCAACTCGGCGTGCCGGCCCTGTTCGACGATCTCCCCGCCTTCGAGCACGAGAATCTGGTCTGAGCTCGTAATCGTCGAGAGGCGATGCGCGATGACGAATGTCGTGCGGCCATGTCGCAACGCCCGAAGCCCGTCGCGGATGTGCTGCTCCGCCTCGGAGTCGAGGCTGGATGTGGCTTCGTCGAGAATGAGGATGCGTGGGTCTGCCAGGATGGCCCGGGCAATGGCGACGCGTTGGCGCTGGCCGCCGGAGAGCTTGACGCCGCGCTCGCCGACGATGGTGTCGTAGCCGTCGGGGAACTGCGCGATGAACTCCTCGCAGTGAGCGATCGCCGCGACGGCGCGAATCTCGTCGAGCGTCGCGCCCGGTCGCGAAAACGCAATGTTCTCGGCGATCGTGCCGTCGAAAAGAAAGTTGTCCTGCAGCACCACGCCGAGTTGCCGGCGATAATCGCGCAACCGGATGGAACCCAGCTCGCGCCCGGCGATGAAAATCTGCCCCTTCAAGGGTCTGGCGAACGCCATGATGAGCGAGATCAGCGTGCTCTTGCCACTTCCGCTCGAGCCCACGAGGGCAGTCGTGGTCCCTTCCTTCGCGGTGAACGACACGTCCTTGAGCACCGGGATGCCCTCGCGATACTCGAACCATACGTGATCGAAGCGGATGTCTCCACTGGCGTCGTCCAGCCGGTCTCGATTGTGGTCGTCGGCGTCTTCGGTGGGCGTCTGCATGATCTCGCGAATGCGATCGAGTCCCGCGAACGCCTCGGTGATCTGCGTGCCGATCGACGCGAGTTGCATCACTGGGACGGTGACCAGGCCGATGAAGAAGATGTACATGACCCAGTCGCCGAGCGTCATGTTGCCGGCGAGCAGGTCGCGGCCGCCGACCAGTATCATCAGGACGCCAACCGCTCCGATGAACACGGTGCCGAACGTCGTGACCGCCGAAGTGCCTGTGATGGTACTCGCAATGTTTCGGAACAGGCGGTGCGCGCCCCTGGTGAACACCACTTCTTCGCGCTTCTCTGCCGTGTAGACCTTCACGACGCGCGCGCCGCCCAGCGCCTGCCCGAGCCGCCCCGACACCTCTGCGTAGATCTTGCTGCGCTCGCGGAAGATGGGGCGCAGCTTCTTGAACGCGTACGCCATGACGGCGCCGAACACCGACAGGACGAGCAGCGTCGAGGTCGTCAGTTTCCAGTTGAGCCAGAAGAGCACACCGAGCGCGATCGATGCCGTGAACAGGCTGCCGATGAGCTGGACGATGCCGGTGCCGACCAGGTTGCGCACCCCTTCGGCGTCCGACATCACGCGCTGGATGAGGATGCCGCTCTGGGTCGAATCGAAGAAGCTCACCGGAAGCCGGAGCACGCGCGCCTGCACACGGCGACGGAGGTCGGTGATGGCACGCTGGCCGGCGATGCTTACAACCTGCGAGAGGGCAAACGACGTGCCGGCCTGGATCACCGTTGCTCCGGCGCCGGCCAGGGCGAGCGGGATCAGGAGATCGGCGCGCTGCTGCCCGACGACATCGTCAATCAGGATCTTCGACGTGTACGGGAGGACGAAGCCGGCAAAACGGTTGATCAGCATCAGTCCGAGCCCGATCGCGAGCTGGGTCTTGTGCTTGCGCAGCAGGTCGCGCGTTTCAGCCCACGCGTTGGCGTAGTTGACCTTCTTCTTCTTCTTCGTTTGCTGTTCCGGGGCGGTCACGCCTGAAAACTATTCAGTGTGCGCTGCGGCCGTGGCCCGGGACGCCGGCGGGCCGCGAAAACAACGGGCCGGCGGATTGCTCCGCCGGCCCGTTCATTCCGCTGCCGGTGTGTCGGCTAGAAATTCCACTGCAGGCGCGTGAGTGCAAGGCGGCCGATCTTCGGCGCACCGACGAACGTCGCCACGGGCGTATTCGCCGCGTTCTGCACGCTGGCAGACCACGTCACGTTCGCCTGCATCGGGAGTCGCCAGCTGGCGCCGATGTCGAAAATTGTCTGCGTGGGAACGCCTGGATACAACGCGATGCCATTGGCGTTCGGCGGGCTTCCGAGCGAATTGAAGACGCCGGAGTTCACCGGGAACGCGTCGGAATAGCGCGCGCCGGCGTTCCACGACAACCCACGCTGTTCGTTCGTGTACTTGATGCTTGCCGTGCCGCGGTGCTTGGGCGAGTTCGACATCAACGGGTTGATGGCGCCGAACTCGTTGAACACGATCCGATCCTGGTTCGAGTACGACATCGCGGCCAGCCACCGTTCGCTCAGCTGGAAATCGACCGCGACGTCAATGCCATGCACGTCAACCGTTCCCTGGCCGGTCGTGTAGGTCGCCACGATCGACTGATCGGGGGCGAGCAACGGGTTATCCAGGGCGACCGAGCCCTGCGGCAGTGTTGCCATCAGCGTTGTGAGTGAGGTGATCGTTCCGCTCACGGTTCCCGCGAGCACTGGCCCGGAGAGCCCGCCGCCCTGCGGCGAGGCGAAGAACGCCGTGAGTGGGGCGCCGAGCCTGCCGGCGAGATAGGCGCCGAGTGTGGCCGGATCGTACCCGACCGTCGGATTCAGCTGGCCGATCGGCGGACCGGCGCCCTTTACCGAGTACCAGGCATCGACTGCCACACGGATCCGATCGTTGAGAATGGCCTTGTATCCAACCTCCCACGTGTTGTCGAACGACGGCGAGAGCGCTCCGGCATCCTTTACACTGGCCGGCGTCACTGCGGCCGACCCGATGCGGAGCACCGTGCCGATCTGCGCCGACGTCGGCGCGCTGGCGCTGAGTACCGGCTTGATGACTGCGTTGAACAGCCCGATGAACTGCGCCTTGCCCGCCGCGCCACCGAACGGCGCGTCGGGAAGACTCGCTGCCACGGTCCCGAGTTGACTGACGAAGCCAGGGAAGGCATTTGCTGCCGACGACGCGACCACCGATGT
>Ga0326597_10010161_pt1 | contig 12564 bp, 13 predicted proteins | sample RVTome_12_FD_203789 | JGI IMG/M metagenome (GOLD analysis project Ga0326597, IMG submission 203789) | Soil microbial communities from uranium-contaminated site in the Upper Colorado River Basin, Wyoming, United States - RVT100D185 | ecosystem: Environmental > Terrestrial > Soil > Contaminated >... | reverse complement strand
CCGCGTCCTCCTCGATGGCGGTCGAGCGGCCGGCGTGGAGGCGAACCTCGCGGATCCGTCGCCGGACGGAGGTCCGCCACGGCGCCTCGTCGTCCGGGCTACGCAGGTGGTCGTCGCCGCCGGGGCGCTCAGGACGCCGGCGGTCCTCGAGCGCTCCGGGCTGGGGCACCCCGCCCTCGGCCGTCACCTGAGCGTCCACCCGGTGCCGGTCGTCGCCGCGCGGTTCGTCGAGCCGATCGACATGTGGCGCGGCCCGATGCAGGGTGCACGATGTGCCCGGTTCCTCCGCCCGGAACGCGGGCGCTCCACGTACATGATCGAATCGGCGCCGGGGCACCCGGGCCTGCTTGCGCTCGCCTTCCCGTGGCGCGGGACGGACGCGCACGTGGCGTACGTCGGCCGGGCCCGCTACTGGGCGCCGCTCATCGCCGTGACGCGCGACGGCGGTGAGGGCCGCGTGTCACTCACGCGAGGCGGCACGGTCCGGATCGACTACCGACTCGACGCACACGGTGTCGCCACCCTGCGCCACGCGCTCGGATCGATGGCGCGGCTCGCCCGTGCGGCGAGCGCCCGCGAGATCGTCGCGCTCGGTACGCGGCCGCGGTCGTTCGGCGGTGGCACGACCCGGTTGGCGACCGACGACCGGGCCTTCACGGTCTTCCTCGACGCGCTGGCCGGTTTCGACTTCCGGCCGAATCGGGGCACGGTCTTCTCGGCCCACCAGATGGGCACCGCGCGGATGGGGGCCGATCCCCGCGACCACGCCTGTGATCCGGACGGGCGTGTCCGGTCGGGCGCCAGGGGGCCCGTCCCGGTTCCCGGCCTGTACGTGGCCGACTCGTCGCTCTTCCCGACCGCGATCGGGGTGAACCCGATGATCACGATCATGGCCCTCGCCCGGCGAGTCGCCCGGACGGTGCTGGCGGAGAGCGGCGACCGCTCCTCCTAGCCGCGGACGACGGCCCCTCCTAGCCGCGGGCGACCGCGCCGGCGGCGGTCGGCCGCGGCTCGGCGCTCGCCTCGCCGGCAGGCCCCGGCACCTCGCGCTGCCGCGGCGCCGACATGCGCGACCGCGCCGTGATGATGAGCGCCACCGCGAAGACGATGACGGCACCCGCCACGACCGTTCGCGGCGTGACCTCCTCGGACACGATGAGCGCGCCGAGGATGACCGCCACGATCGGGTTCACGTAGGCGTACGTGGCGATGAGCGGGAGAGGCGCGACGCGCAGCAGCCAGCCGTACGCGGTGAACGCGACGAGGCTGCCGATCACGGTCAGGTAGGCCAGGGCGGCGAGGGACTCCGCGCTGATCGCGGGGAGGTGGATGCGAGCCGGCTCGCCGGTCGCGGCGGCCATCGCGCCGAGGATGATCCCGCCGGCGACCATCTGCATCCCGGTCGCCAGGAGCGGCCGACGCGGCAGCTGCGCGCGATGGGCCGCGAACAGCGAACCGGCCGCCCACAGAATCGGCGCCAGCATGAGGCCCGCGACGCCGGCCGGGTCGAATCGGTTGGCACCCACGCCGGCCGGCACGACGAGGATCCCGACGCCGGCGAGACCGACAAGGACGCCGACGACCGCCGCTCGCGGCAGGCGTTCGCCGAGGAAGACCCGCCCGATGACGGCCACCCAGACCGGCATGAGCGCGATGATCAGCGCGGCGATGCCGGACGGAACGGTCTGCTCGCCCCAGGCGACCATGCCCATCCCGCCGCCGAGCAGGAGGCCGGCCACGATGAATGTGTCGCGCCACTCCCGGCGGGTCGGCGCCACGAACGCGCGGCGTTCCCGCACCAGTGTCAGCGCGAACAGCACGCTGCCCGCGATGAGGAACCGGATCGAGGCCATCGCGAACGGCGGGATCGTCTCGATCGCGATCCGGATGCCGAGGTACGTGGAGCCCCAGACGACGTACAGGGTAAGCATCCCGAGCACGATCAGGACTCGCGGGGCGGTGAGCGTCGATCCGGTTGGCATAGTCGTCTGGTCCAAGATTGGGGCAGTCTAGCGGATCTGGTTGGCCGAGTCCAGTAGGCCAAATGTGCCCGCGGCCGACCCTACGCCGCGATCGCGGCGGCAGACCCCGGCCGGCACGACCGGCACGCCCGGTAACCGGCCTCGAGCCCCGCGGCCAGGCTTCGGAAGGGCGTGCGGTGACCGGGCTGGATCCTCCGCGCGTGGTGGCACGAGGGCAGGCATACGACCCGTGTCGTGCCGGACCCGATGAACCGGATGCCGGTCCGGGCGAGCGTCTCGAGCTCGTCGGGGTCGAGACCTTCGGCGGCGAGGATCGTCCGCTTGTTGCCCGGTCCGCCGAGCGAGTACTGGCCGATCAGCCCGTCGCTGCGCACCACGCGGTGGCACGGCACGACGAGCGGAACCGGGTTGTGGGCGAGCGCGCTGCCGACGGCGCGAACCGCCTTCGGCCGGCCGATCTCGGCGGCGATCCAGGCGTACGGCCTGACTTCGCCGCGCGGGATCTCGAGCGCCTTGAGCCAGACCGCGCGCTCGAATGTAGTGTGGCCGCGCAGGTCGAGGTCGATCCGCACCCGCCGGTCGCCGGCCAGGCGTCGCCGGATGGCCGTCTCGAGCCGGGGCGGCAGCGACGGAGCGCGCCGGATCGGCCGTCCCACCTCCCGCTCGAATCGGGCCTCAAAGGCCGCGGGATCCTCGGCCGGATCCGCGGCCGCCACGACGGCCGACACCCCTCGGCCGTTCCAGGCCACGAACAGCGGGCCGATCGGCGAGTCGATCGGGGCATACGCATCGGCCAGGCCGACGGCCAGGAGCGTCGTCGGGGCAAGGTTCGGCGGTGCCGGTACAGCGAGCGCTGCGAGGGCCGCCTCGACGGCGGCGTAGTCCGGGTCGGTCGGTCGGATGCGGCTCATGCGGTCAGCTCCTGGGGCTCGGCGCGGACGACCGCCTCGTGGGCGGCGCGGAGGAGGGCCAGGCCGCGATGGACCTGCGCCTTGAGCGTTCCCTCGGGTTTGGCGAGGGCGGCGGACATCTCGGCGAACGACAGCCCGTCGACGTGGCGCAGCACGACGGGCACGCGGTACCGGGCGGGCAGTTCGGCAAGGAGCGCCGCCCAGCGGTCGGCGCCCTCGCGTCGCACGACGGCCGCGACCGGCTCGGTCTGGTCGGTCCTGAGCGGCAGGCGCTCGTCGAGCGACCGGCCGTCCGGGCCGGGCTGGTCGAGCGATGTGGTCCGCGGCTCGCGCCGGCGCGTCGCGCGGTTCCGGGCCAGGTTCAGGACGATCGCGGCCAGCCACGGCCGGAGGCGCAGTGCGCGGACCCGGTCCGTCTCGTACGTCGCCAGGGCCCGATACGCCCGGACGAGGGCGTCCTGGGCGATCTCCTCGGCGTCACGCGGGTCGCCGAGGACGCGCAGGGCGATCGTGTACAGGCGGTCCTGGTGGGCCAGCACGAGGCCCTCGAACGCGGCGTCGAGGTCGACCGCGAGAGCCCCCAAGAGGTCATCGTCCATCGATACCATCTAACACCGCTGTCGACCCTCCGGTTGCACCGAGTCGGCGGCAGCGCGCGTGCGACAATCGGGCGCGATGCGCGACGACGACCGGTTCGACGAGTTCATCGCCGGCCTCGGCGGATTCCACCGAACGTGGCTCGTGTACCTCGGGCTCGAGCTGGGTCTCTTCGAGCGCCTCGAGGCGGCCGGTACGAGCGGACTCAGCGCGGCCGACCTGGCGGATCAGACGGCCACCCGGCGTGAGCCGGTGGGGGTGTGGGCCTGGGCGGCGGAGGCGCATGGCCTCGTCGATGTCGCCGACGGGCGTCTCGTGCTCGACCCGGCCGTGGCCGCCGTCCTGCTCGACGATACGAGACCGGAGTACCTCGGTGGCCAGTTCGTTCATACCGTCGTCGCCGCCATGGACTGGGACGGCATGGCGGACTTCTTCCGGACCGGCGCTCCGCGTCGCGCTCGACCGGACCGCTACCGGGCCGCGATCGAGCGCCTGACCGTCCAGGACATCGCCGTGTTCTTCCAGGAGGTGCTCGCCGCGCTACCCCAGCTCGTCGCCGACCTGGCCGGCGGCGGCCGCGTCCTCGACGTCCACTGCGGCGGCGGACGCTGGCTCATCGCGATGGCCCGCCGCTTCGCCGGCCTGCACGGCGTCGGCGTCGAGTTCGAGGCCGATTCGGTTGCCCGGGCGCGGGCGAACATCGCCGCCGCCGGGCTGGCCGCCCGGATCACGATCGAGCACGGCGACGTGGCGGCGCCCGGTCACGCCGGCGAGTTCGACCTCGCCTACTTCCAGTACGCGCTGCACCAGCTGCCGGACCCGGCGGCGAGCCTGCGGGCGGCATGGGCGGCCGTGCGCCCAGGCGGGCGGGTGGTCGTCCTCGACTGGCCGCTCCCCTCGACCGAGGAGGAGCAGCAGAGCCGCCATGGCGAGCTCATCGCCGGGGTCCAGCTCGACGAGGTCTATACCGGCATGCGTCTCGCGACGCGTGAGCAGTTCGTCGCGTGGTTCGAGGCCGCGGGATTACCGCTTCCGGGCGTGATCGAGCTGCCGTCCGGCGCGTCGGCCTTCGTCGCGGAGCAACCGAACCCTACTCGGTGATCTCGATCGTCCCCTTCATCGTTGAGTGGACGGCGCAATGGAACGGATAGGTCCCGGCGGCGCTGAACGAGATCCCGCCGCTCGCGCCGGGGCTGAGCTGCGCGGTCGCGCAGGCGGCGATTCCGTCGAGCGTCGCCGTGTGCGGAGCGTCGCCGTTATTCGTCCAGCTGATCACGTCGCCCACCTTCGCGCTGACCGTCGCGGGATCGAACTCAAAGTCGACGATCGACGCGGTCACGGAGCCCGGGGCAGTCGACGCCGCGCACGGGTCGCCGGCGGTGGACGGCGCGGCATCCGGTGGAGCGGCGGACGGGGCGACCGATGAGCCGCCGCCGCAGGCGGCGAGGGCGAGCATCGATGCTGCGGCAAGCGCGAAGAGCGAACGTCGCATGGGTAAGGCTCCTCGGATGTCCGGATGGCCAGTCGGTCCGACCGGCGTCGTCGACCGAACGATACGCCGACGCTCGCGGATTCGGTTTCGCGCCCACCCGCTATCGTTGGCCGACCATGGTCGTCAGCGGGTTGGACGTCGACACGCTCCACTTTCTCGAACGCCACGAGACGCGCGCGCACGCGATCCCGGCTCGCCAGGTCCGCGATCTCGGCGACGCTGTCCTGCTCCATGATCCGCTCGACCGCGAGCCCTTCTGGAACCGCGTCGCGGCGATCCGCTGGCCGGAGGACGCGCGAGCGTTCAATCGGCGTCTCGACGAGACAATCATGCTGTTCGCGACGCTGGATCGATTGCCGCACCTGTGGCCCCGCCCGATCCTGCGCGAGCCGCCCGACATCGTCGAGCGCCTCGTGGCAGCCGGCTTCGACGACGTGGGGGCCGGGATGATCATGGTCCTCGATCGCCCCGACGTCCTCGCCGGGCGTGACCGGACCGCGGACCGATCGGTGACCGTCGAGCGGTTTCACGAGCTCGTCGGGTCGGAGGCCCGGACGGCAACGGCCGACGTCGCCCTCGTCCTCGTCGAGGCGTTCGAGGCTGAGCCGGAGCGGCGTGCCTCGATCGAGGCGGAGACCCATGCCTGGCTCGACCACCCGGACCTGCACGTCTGTCTCGTCCGGGTCGACGGCGAGCCGGCCGCGGTTGCCAAGCGGGCGACGTTCGCTGGTGCGACATACCTGTCCTCGATCGGGACACGGCCGGCCTTCCGGGGACGCGGCCTGGGAGGGCTCGTCACGGCGATCGCGGCCGGCGACGGGATCGCGGCCCGCAGTCGGTGGACCCACCTCGGCGTCTACAGCCGGAACGACGAGGCACGCCGGGTCTACGGCCGACTCGGCTTCGCAGCGGTCGGTGGCGATGTGCCGGACCTGATCCTGCGGAGCGACCGGTGATCCCGCCGGCCGTGCCGCCGGGCATGTTCGGCGCGGAGGTGGAGACGGCTCTCGTCGCGTCAGTCGGTCGGGTGGAGGGGGTGCTCGGGCCGGTCGACGGCCTGGCTGTCGGCTGGGGGACGGTCGACCTGGAGCGGGCTGCGGCGGAGGCATGGCCCGGCCGATCGACGGCGCCGCTTCCCGACGACGCCCTGCTCGGCGCCCGCTGCCTCGCCGCCGTCGACGAGCCGGCGCTCGTCCTGCTCGAGCCGTCCACGGAGGGGCGTCTGGCCGCCTCGCTCGCCCGCCACGGCGAAGGACCGATCGCCCTCTACCTGCTCATCCCGGACCGGACGATCGATCGCTTCCGCGTCGTCGCCCCGGCGTCCGGCGTCCACCTGTCGCGTCCCGCGGCCGGCCCGTTCGGGCGAGCCGTGCTCGTGCTCGACGGGCCACCGTCGGGTCCGCACCTCATCGTCGCGGAGGCGGCCGGGCGGGGTACCATCGGCAGGTGATCGACCAGGCGGGCGTGACCCTGCGAGCCGCGACACCGGACGACGCCGAGCGGATCGCAACCCTGTTCACGGACGAGGGCTACCCGGCCGGCCCGAGCGCGATCGTCGAGCGCCTCGGCAGGTTCGAGGGTCCGTCGGCGCAGGTGATCGTCGCCGACGTCGGCGGCGAGGTGCTCGGGTTCATCGCCGTCCACGCGCTGCCGCGCTTCGAGCACGACGACCGCTTCGTCCGGATCCTCGCCCTGGTGGTCGATCCGGGCGTGCGCGAGCGCGGCATCGGCCACCTGCTGATGGAGGAAGCGGAACGCTACGGGCGCGAGATCGGCGCGGCGTTCGTCGAGGTCACCGCCGGTCACCATCGACCGGACGCCCGGCACCTGTACGAGTCGCTCGGCTATGACGCGACCGTGACGGCCTACCTGCGCAAGCGCCTGTCCGCCTGAGCGTTCCGGCCGACAGATGTCGAGCGCGTTTCCGCGCCTTCGCCTGCGCGAGAGCGCGGCCGACCTGCTCGACCTCCCGTGGGAGTTGCCGCTCGCCGGCTGGCCTGCCGACGAGCACCTGTTCCGCGAGCTGCCGGTGGGCCCGTCGCGCCACCTCGTGCGGTTTCTCGTCGTCGGCGCCTCGACGTTCGCGCTCAAGGAGCTGCCGCTCGAGATCGCGGTCCGCGAATACGACGCGCTGCGCCACCTCGAGGAACTCGGGCTGCCGGCCGTCGTGGCGGTCGGCGTCGCCGAGGAGCCGGACCGCCGGACGGCCATCCTCGTCACCGAGTACCTCGCCCACTCGATGCAGTACCGGCGCCTGCTCATGCGCCTGCCGATGGGCCCGGGACCGTACCGCGACCGGCTGCTCGACGCGATGGCCGGCCTGCTCGTCGAGCTTCATCGGGCGGGCGTGTACTGGGGCGACTGCTCGCTCGCCAACACGCTCTTCCGGCGCGACGCGGACAAGATCCAGGCGTATCTCGTCGATGCTGAGACGAGCGAGATCCACCCGTCGCTGTCGGACGGGCAGCGCGCCTACGATCTCGACATCCTCGTCGAGAACGTCGCCTTCGGTCTGGCCGACCTTGCCGCCTTCCAGGAGCGGTCCGACCCGGACGATGCGATCGAGGCCGCCGAGAGCGTTCGCGAGAGGTACACCGCGCTGTGGGACGAGCTGCACCTCGAGCCGAAGGTCGCCCCCGGGGACCGGCACGCGATCCGGGCCCGGGTCCGTCGGCTCAACGAGCTCGGATTCGCCGTCGAGGAGATCAGCGTCGAGCCCTCGTCCGGCGGGGCGGAGATGCACCTCCGGGTGGCCGTGTCGACCCGTCGCTTCCACGCTCGCGAGCTCGAGCGGCTGACCGGGCTCGTCGCACTCGAGGGCCAGGCGCGGCTCCTGCTCAACGACCTGCGCGAGTACGTCGCGTGGGTCGAGATCCACGAGGGGCGCTCGCTCGGCGAGCGCGATGGTGTCAAGCGCTGGATGTCGGACGTGCTGACCCCGTCGCTGGCTCGTCTGGTCCCGGCCATCGGTCCGGGCCGCGATCCGATCCAGGCCTACTGCGACGTGCTCGAGACGAAGTGGATCCTGTCGGAGAACGCGGGCGAGGACGTCGGGCTCGAGGCGGCCATCATCGCGTACGTCGATCTCGGCGCGCCGGCGCCCGAGCAGGGAACCGGCGAATCGACCGTTGCGCTCGACATCGACTGGACCGATGGGCTCGACTGATGCCTCGGAAATCGGTCCATCGGTTGATTGGAGATCGTTCTCATGGACGATGACACGGGCGGCGCCCGAGTGAGAGCATGCCGGGCATGACGACTGCCGACGCACCCGACACCAACGCACTCGGCGCCGACGCCGTGATCAGCGTCGCCGACCTGCGCAAGACGTACGGTCAGACCCACGCCGTCGACGGCGTGAGCTTCGAGGTCGGCCGTGGGGAGGTCTTCGGCCTCCTCGGTCCGAACGGGGCCGGCAAGACGACGACGGTCGAGATCCTCGAGGGGCTCCGCTCACCCGATTCCGGGGTGGCGACGGTGCTCGGCCTCGACGTCAGACGGCATGCCGACGCGCTCAAGGCCCGGATCGGCGTCGCCCTCCAGACCGCGGCCCTGTACCCGAAACTGACGGTGGTCGAGGTGCTCGACCTGTTCCGGAGCTTCTATGGGCGCGGCCGCACTGCCGCCGAGCTGATCGACCTGCTCGACCTCGGCGAGAAGCGGACGACGCGGACCCAGGACCTGTCGGGCGGTCAGCGCCAGCGCCTCGCGGTCGCGCTCGCGCTCGTCAACGACCCCGAGCTCATCTTCCTCGACGAGCCCACGACCGGGATGGACCCGGCCGCGCGCCGCTCGCTGTGGGACATCGTCGAGTCCCTCCGCCGCGACGGCAGGACGGTTCTCCTGACCACACACTACATGGAGGAGGCGGAGGTGCTGTGCGATCGGATCGCGATCATGGACCACGGTCGCATCCTCGAGACCGGGACGGTGACGGAACTCGTCACCCGCCGCTTCCGTGAGCGGTCGGTCCGGTTCGACCGCGTCGACGCCCTCGACGATACGCGGCTGCAGTCATTTCCGGGCGTCTCATCGGTCAAGCACGAGGACGGCGAGGTGGTCCTGTTCACTGCCGACGTACCCGCGACGATCGCGGCGCTCCTGTCGGCGGTCGATGTCCTTGGCGCCGAGCCGGAAAACCTCATGATCCGGCGGGCCACGCTCGAGGACGTCTTCCTCGACCTGACCGGCCGAGCCCTGCGCGACTGATCGCGCACCCACGGAATCGATCCCGATGCAGGCCCTGCTCCAACTCACCGCCGCGAACATCCGGAGCTTCGTGCGCGACCGCGCCGCCCTGTTCTGGACGCTCGCCTTCCCGCTCATCTTCATCATCATGTTCGGCGCGATCTTCTCCGGCGGCGGCGACCCGACCCGCACCTATGGCTGGGTCGACCTCGATGGATCCGCGCGGTCGGCGGAGCTGCGGGCGGCGTTCGCGTCGGTCGAGGACGTCGAACTGATCGACGCGTCGCAGGACGAATCGCTCGAGGCGATGCGGGCCGGCGACCTGCGCGCCGTGCTCGTCGTGCCGGAGGGGTACGGCGAGGCGATCGACGCGCTCGTGACCGCGCCCGGTGCGCCGACGTCGATCGCCGTCTACACGGACCCGACCCAGACGAACGCGACGGCCGACACGTACCGGATCGTCTCGGGCGTGCTCGACGGCGTATCGCTCGCGATCAGCGGCCGCGGCCCGGCGATCGTTCCCGAGGCGCGGGCGCTCCAGACACAGGACCTCGGCTTCGTCTCGTATCTCGTGCCGAGCATCCTCGGGATGGCGCTCATGCAGCTCGGCGTGTTCAGCGCGATCCCGCTCGTCGCGGACCGCGAGAAGCTCATCCTCAAGCGGCTCAACGCGACGCCGCTCCGGCGCTGGCAGCTCGTCGGCAGCAACGTGATCATGCGACTGATCATCGCCGTCGCCCAGACCGTGATCATCGTGGGCGTCGGGGCGGTCCTGTTCGACGTCCAGATCGCCGGGAACCTCCTGCTCGTCGGCGGGTTCGTGCTGCTCGGCTCACTTGGCTTCATCGCGCTGGGCTACGTCATCGCGTCGTTCGCCCGGACGGAGGACGCCGCGAACGGGATGACGAGCGTCGTCCAGTTCCCGCTCATGTTCCTGTCCGGGACGTTCTTCCCGATCGACCAGATGCCGGCTGCGCTCCAGGGTGTCGCCCGCGCGATGCCGCTGACCTACCTCGCCGATGCGCTCCGCCAGACGATGGTCGGCGGGGCGGCATTCTCGCCCCTGTGGGTGTGCGCGGCGGTGCTGGTCGGCTTCCTCGGCGTGTGCCTGCTCATCTCCGCGCGGTTCTTCCGCTGGCAGTAGGGATCGGTCCCGCCCGGCCAGACCCGCACGACGTTCCGAATTCGTACGTTCCCGGCGAGCGATCCTCGCTGACAACCCTGCTACGAAAGCGGACTACGAAAGCGGACTACGAAAGCGGACTACGAAAGCGGACTACGAAAGCGGACTACGAAAGCGGACTACGAAAGCGGAATGTGCCCGCTGGCGGCGAGGTCTTCCGGGAGCGTACGAGATCGGACTGTTCGAGCTCGCGCTCGATATGGGCTCCCGCACCGGGCCGGATCTCGGTCACGGATCAAGAGTCGTTGGCGGCTCGAGCGCGCCCGGCCGGGCAATCCCGGCGAGCGTCCGGAAGCCGCCGGGCTCGGCGGCGACCGCAGCGAACCGCGTCTCCCCGTCCGGGATGCGCTGAGCCGGCACCCCCGCGGCGATCGCCCCCGCCTCGTCGGGGGACAGCGGTCCGCCGAGTGCCTCGGCGAGGAACGACGCGACGGCCTGCCGGTAGGCCGGGAACTCGTACATCCAGGAGTGACGACCTTCGTCGAGGACGAGGGAGCGGATGGCCGCCCCGGCCGCCGCTGAGCGGGCGCCGCGAGCCGCGGCCTCGAGCCGGCGGAGGTGGGCGACGGGGACGACGTCGTCGAGGGCGCCGTGGACGAGCAGGATCGGCCCCCGGAAGCGGGCGATCGCGCGCGACGCGCTGACATCGAGGACGCGATGACGGCGTGGCCGGAGATAGACCCGCGTGGTCAGCCACGCGAGCGGGTAGGCGATCGGATCGGGGAGCGGCAGGTGGGCGAGCCGGAATGTTTCGCGGGTGAGCCGATACGGGTCGGCCGGCGTGGCGGTCGCCACGAGCGCTCGAACGTCGGGATCGCCAGCCGCGGCGAGGACGGCGCCGACGGACCCCATCGAGTGGCCGAGGATCGCTCCCGTCGTCACCTCCGGGCGGGCGACGAGAGCCCGGAAGGCAGCGCGCGCATCGGCCCCGAATTCGCCGGCGCTGACCGGCAGCTCCTCCGGCGGGTTGGCGCCATGGCCCCGGACGTCGACGGTCAGGACGTGAAAGCCGGCGGCGTGGAGGAACACGGCGTTCGGGAGCGTCCGGTCGCGCGCGGACTCCCACCCGTGCACGAGGGCGACGCCTGGTCCCGGAGCGCCGTCCCGGGCGGGGATGAACCAGCCGGGCAGCACCCGCCCCAGGACGGTCGGCACCTCGATCTCCTCGGACGGGAGGTCGAACGCGTCCGGTGTCACGACCGGCGGGTGCTGGCGCGGATAACCGGCGCGGACCCGATAGACGAGCGCGAAGCGATAGGCGAGGGCGAACGGGGCGGCGGCCAGCGCAGCAGCGAGGCCCGCCCGGCGGTAGGTCGGCATCGGATACAGGTGACGGCACGACCGGGCGACCTGTCAAGCGACACGGCCTCGCTTTTGCGTCAAGTACGGTTGCTAAGTCGAGGCTGGGGGTGAGCCCGGAGGAAGGCGGCTGCCAGACTGCCGCTGCTCAGCCGCAGGCTATCCAGGGGATCCCGCGAGCTGGGCTGAGTCCTGCGGCGTCCTGCAGTCGTACTGTCGAACCCGTTACCGAGGAGGACTTCTGATGCGCAGTGTGACCTATTCGATGGGCGTCTCACTTGACGGCTACATCGTCGGGCCGGACGGCGGCTTCGGCTGGACGGCGCCCGACGAGGAGGTCTTTCGCTTCTGGATCGACGAGGTACGAGGGGTCGGCGTCCACCTGTTGGGACGACGGCTGTACGAGACGATGCTGTACTGGGAGACCCCCGATCAGGATCCATCGCTCGACGACGCAGAGCTCGAGTGGGCCGCGCTGTGGAAGCCGCTCCGAAAGGTGGTGTTCTCCACCACGCTGTCGGCGGTGCAGGGCAATGCCCGCCTCGCCTCCGGCGGCCTGGCGGAGGAGATCGCGCGGTTGCGAGCCGAGCCGGGGGAGGGCGACATCGCGATCGGCGGCGCGACGCTCGCCGCCGAGGCGGCCGCCTTGGGCCTGATCGACGAATACCGGGCCATGGTCTACCCGGTGCTGGTTGGCGGTGGCATCCCGTTCTTTCCCCAGCGCGAGCGCCGGGTGGATCTCGAATTCGTCGAGACTCGCACCTTCAGCTCGAGAGTCGTCTACCTCCGCTACCGCGTGGCGCGCTAGCCGGCTCGTCCGGCGGGCGCGGACGGCCGCTTCGTCCTTTCGCCGTGCTCGCCATCCCGTCCATGAACGGAAGCGTGCCGGACGATCAGCCAGCTTCGATGGCA
>Ga0326597_10010160_pt1 | contig 12565 bp, 10 predicted proteins | sample RVTome_12_FD_203789 | JGI IMG/M metagenome (GOLD analysis project Ga0326597, IMG submission 203789) | Soil microbial communities from uranium-contaminated site in the Upper Colorado River Basin, Wyoming, United States - RVT100D185 | ecosystem: Environmental > Terrestrial > Soil > Contaminated >... | reverse complement strand
GCGGCGGCTTCTTCGTGAGGGGGACGAGTGGAGGCGCGCCGAAGATGTGGAGCGTCGCATCGGCCGTCTCGAACGCGCGCACGAGCCGCTCCCGCCGGGCCTGGTCGAACGCGGCTGCGGCGGGGAGCGCGCAGAGCCGCGACGGCAGCCGCCTCACCGAGCGCAGCGTGTTGGGGGCGCGCGGAGGCTCTCCGCGTCCGCGGAAGTGGGCGACCGAGAACACATCCACCGCCGCGCCGAGCCCGTTCAGCACCTCGACGAGATGATGCGGCCGCTGCCGGATGAGATGCCACGACGTGAAGAGCGCCGTGCGGCTCATCAGGCGGCCCGTCGAAGAATCGCACGCCTTGCGAACGCGATCGACCAGACCGAGTGGACGAGGTAGGCGCCGAGCTGGCCCAAGGCGAGCCCGAGCGCGCCTCGGTCGAGGAGGATCCACGTGATGCCGAGCGCGGCGATGCCCCAGCCGAGATTCATCGTGAAGCCGACCCACATCCTCCCGGTGGCGGCGATCACGTTTCCGACCGGGCTCAGCACCGCCATGACGAGAGCCGTCGCCGCGAGGACGATCAACACGCCGTGGTTCCCCTCGAAGCCGTTGCCATACAGGCCCATGACGGTCGGGCTGAGGAGGACGACGAGAGCGACGGGGACCGCGCAGGCGAGCCCCATCGCGGCCATCGACATCGACACGAGCCGCCGGAGGCTCGCGTCGTCGCGCGCGCCCGCGCCCTCGGCGAGCACCGGTGTCAACACCTGGCCGAAGACGATCGGGATGTAGAAGATCGCGATGCGCCAGCTGTTCGCCGCGTTGTAGATGCCCATCTGCTCGTATCCGCCCGCGCTGTTGACGAGGAGCGCGGCGCAGGTCCAGTTGACGGGGGCGACGACGAGCCCGCTCAAGGTCGCCGGGAGCCCGAAGTCCCGCACGGGCCGCCAGCCGGCGGCGTCGCGCGGCACACGCACGCGCACGCCGGAGAGACGGGTCCGCCGCCACAGAGCGGCCACCATGATGAACGCGCCGAACGCCGACGACGCGAAGAGCCCCCACACGGCGCCTTCGAGACCGCCCGACCGCACACCGAAGTACACCGCGGGAATCGTGACCGCGCCAGTGAGCGCGTTGGCGATCGCGGCGAGACGGAACGCCTCGAATCCGGAGAGCGCGCCGGCGGCCGCGGCGAGGAGCGAGGTCGAGACGAGAATGCCGCCGCTCACGCGAAGCTCGCTGGCCAGCTCGGGAGCGGCGAGCGTGTGCGCCGCGAGCCATGGGGCGGCCGCCAGGAGGCCCGCGGCGAGCGCGATCGAGGAAGCGGCGGTCACGAAGAGCGACAGCCCGATGATTTGGCCGGCCGCGTCCGGATCGGAGCGGCGGTGTTCGGCGACGTACTTCGTCGCGGCGAGTCCCATGCCGAGTCCGGCTGCCACCTGGAACATGCTCACCGTGTTCAGCACGATTCCGAAGGCGCCGAGCCCGCTCTTCCCGATCGTGCGGCCGACGATGATGGTCGTGAGAAGGAGTGACAAGCGCGCCGCCGCGGTCCCGGCCGTCGCCCAGAACGTGCCGCGGGCGAGGCGTCCCGCGAGCGGTGACATGCGCGCACGGCGGATGAGAGCTCCCGCGGCGGACGCCCCGCGCGCCTGAGGCGCCGTCGCGCCGAGCGGGTTCACGGCGCGCCGCGTCCGCGACGGGAACGCGGCGGTGCGAGGGGCACGACTGGAAAGTTCATCGACATCATCGGCGCGCCGAGCGTATCGACTGTGCGCGGAAGCGTCAAGCCGGGCCACGATACTTCCGGCTTGCCGCCGCTCCGGACCGAATGCTAGGCTCCGTCTCGGTCGATCGACCCCACAAGCTCATGGAGTGAATCCGCTGAAACCTCGTTGGTATCTCCACACGGATCCTCGCGCGAGGACTGCGGGATGACCGCGTCCGGCGACGCGCGCACGGCGCCGACCGCGCAGCCCGAAACCGACCGCGCCTTCGGCCTCATCGATGTCATGGAGAGCCTGGCGCGGCACCGCCGCCGCATCGCCGGCGCGACGCTCGCGGTGGCCGTTCTCTCCGCCGTCGTCAGCCTCGTCCTACCGAGCTGGTTCCGTTCGACGGCGACGATCCTCGGGCAGGAAGAGGCGACCGAGAACCGCCGGATCATGATGACGGTGAAGGCGCTCGCGCTCCCGGGCACGCGGCAGAACCTCCCTTCGCAGAGCCCCGAGACGTTCCTCGAGATCCTCGAGAGCCGCACGCTCCGCGAGCGGATCATCCGGCGCTTCGACCTCTTGCGCCAGATGAAGGTGAAGGGAATGGACGCGGCCCTCGGCGAGTTCCGCCGCCGCGTCACCGTGGACATGCACGACACCGGCGCGATCTCGGTGCGCGTCCTGGACCGCGACCGCGCGCAGGCGGCCGAGATCGCGAACGCGATGGTCGCGGAACTCGACAGCATGAACGTCGAGCTCCGCATCTATCGCGCGCGGCGCGCGCGCCAGTATCTGGAGAGGCAGCTCGCCGAGACGCGCACATGGCTCGTTTCGGTGGAGGACACGCTCGCCTCGTTCCAGTCGCAGAACCTCGTCGTCTCGGTGGACGAGCAGGCGAAGGCGGCCATCGATGCGGTCGCCGCGCTCGAGGCGCGCGCGATGGAGCTGAAGATCCAGCGCGGCGTTCTCGAGGGGTACGCCTCCGAGTCGAACCCCGAGCTGCGCGCCGTCTCCCGAGAGCTGTCCGAGGTGGAGAGCCAGCTTCGCCGCGTCGAGCACGGCGGCGGAGACGGTTCCTTCTCCGGGCTCCCGCGCTTGGGCGTGCGCTATGCCCGGCTCCTGCGCGACGTCAAGGTCGGCGAGACGCTGCTTGCCTTCCTGACGCAGGAGTTCGAGGACGCGCGCCTCGAAGAAGCGAAGGACACGCCCGTCGTGCAGGTTCTCGACCGCGCGGTACCCTCCGACCTCCGCGCGAAGCCGAAGCGTAAGAACATCGTCGTCTCGGCGACGCTCGTCACCTTCATCGTCGCCCTCAGCGTGGCGGTCGCTGCGGACCGGTACGGGGCGCATGCGTCCGACACGGACCGGCGCCGTTGGAGGCAGGTCTGGCGGATCCTTCGGCAATGGAAAGAGCCGGGCGGCGGGGCGCGCTAGGGCTCGGCGGGGCCCTCGTCGGCGCGCTCGTCGTCGTCTTTCCGCTCGGGCCGCGCTTCGCTCTGCCCGTCGGCAACATCTACCTCGGGACGATGCTGACGCTCGCCTGGCTCGCCGGATGGTTCATCCTGGTATTCGCCGGCCCAGGCGGCGGGCTGTCGCTCGCGACGGCGCCGCAGAAGGCGGTCTTCCTCTACGCGCTCTTCCTCGTCGTGCAGGTCGTGGCGCACCTGGGCTCGCTCCTCGAAAACCCCTCCATGCTTCTCCGCGCGGTACAGCTCGTCGCCTACATGGGGCTCTTCGTGACGATCTCCTCGATGAGGCCGAGTGCTCGGCTGCCGCGCCTCGCCATGCGGCTCTCGTTCCTCGCGCTCGCCGCCGAATGCGCGATCGCGTGGATCCCATCGACGCAAGGTCCGCGAGGAGAGCACATCGGCACCTTTGACTATGAACACAATTCGTTCGGCGCATTCCTCTTGTTGACACTCTGCCTGCTGGTGGGGGTCTTCGTCGCCGGGCCGCCGCGCCGCTGGCGCGTTTGGACCGTGATCCTCACCGCGGCGGCGCTCGTGGCGTTGGCGTTCTCGTTGAGCCGGACCGTCTACATCGCGTTCCCGGTCGCCTTGCTCGCGCTCGTGCACCGGCGCTGGAAGCTTCGCGGACTCCTCGTCGCCGGCCTGACGTCCGCGGCGATTGCCGGCCTCGCCGCCTCTGTGCTTCCCCTCGGGGTCGTCGAGCGCGCCTCGACCATCGTCGGGATCGCGACCGGAGAACACCGGGATATCTCGTTCACGACCCGCCTGGTCCTCTGGGGGAACGCACTCGACGATCTCGCGCGAACGGGGTTCCTGGGCGTCGGCATCTACCACTACATGACGCTCGACAGCTACTTCATCCGCGCGCTCGTCGAGACCGGTCCTCTGGGCCTTCTGCTGTATCTGTGGGTCCTCGTTGCGGTGCTCGCCTGGCTGTGGCGGGCGTACGATCGCGAGACCGATCCCGAGCTGCGCGCTCTCGCGATCGGCCTCTACGGCGCCACTGTCGGGCTGCTCATCGTGATGAACCTCTCGATGGACACGCTCCTCCTGCACCGCGTGATGGGCGTGTACTGGGTGCTCTTGGGAGCGCTCGTGGCCTCGCGCCGCAGCCCCGGCGCCTCCCCTCGCAGCACGGACGGCGCAGCGCCCGCGGGCGTATCAGGATGAGCGGCGCAATGCAGGTTCTCTTCGCCACGATCTACGACGTGTCGCGAAGCGGCGGACTCGCGTCGCACGTGGCGGAGCTGTCCGCCACGCTCCGGCGGAGCGGGCTCGACGTGCGCGTCGTCACGCCGCGCGTGACCGTGCCTCGATGGAAACGCCGGCTCCTCGCTGACGCACCGCGGCTCCCGCTGAGATTTCTCGCGCGTGACAGCGCGTACCTCCACTTCCTCCGGTGGAACCGCCGCTTCGTGGCGCGCGCGATCGGGGACCGGCTCGCCGCGGGCGCGCTCGACGTGATCCACTGCCACGATCCGATCGCCGCCCTCGCCGCCGGGGACGCCATCGCAGCGACCGCGCGCGGCGACCGCGCGGAGCGGCCGCGCCTCGTGCTGACCGTGCACGGCGACCTCGCGAACATGGCCGTTTCGGACGGCGCCATCGACGCGGGCGGCCGCGCGCAACGCATGGCGGAAGCGTTCGAAGCCGACGCTTACAGACGCGCCGGCGTGCTCATCACGGTGGACGGGCGGCTGCGGGATCATTGCCGGACGCTCGGCGGCGAACGCCCGATCGAGGTGATTCGGAACTTCACCGACACCGAGCGCTTCCGTCCCGCCGCGCACGAAGACCGCGCGGCGATCGAACAGGAACGGCGGGCGCTCGGCCTCGAGGCCGGGGATGACGTCCTTCTCGTCGCTCGGCGCCTCGTCACGAAGAACGGCGTCATCCACGCCGTGCGCGCCATGGCGATCCTGGCGGAGCGCCGAGACCGTTCCGGGCGCCGTGCCGTCATGCTCATCGCCGGCCGCGGAGGGCCCGAGCGGGCGGCGATCGCGGCCGAGGCGAACCGCATCGGCCCGCACGAGTCGTCTGTGGTGCGCCTCCTCGGAGACGTCGGGCACGCGCGTCTCGCCGTGCTCTACCGCCTCTCGGCGGCAGCCGTCGTGCCGTCGGTGCCGGATGCCGGCGTCGTCGAGGCGACATCGATGACGGCGCTCGAGGCGATGTCGTCCGGGCTCCCGGTCATCGCCTCGGGCATCGGCGGTCTCGCGGAGATCATCGAGGATGGGCTGACGGGTTTTCTCGTGCCGCCGGGGTCTCCCGACGCCATCGCCGAGGCCGCGGCGCGCGTGCTGGACGACGCCGCACTCGCCGCAAGACTCGGCGCGGCGGCTCGTGCGTTCGTCGAGCGCGAGCACTCTTCGATCGCGGCGGCTCGCCGCATCGCGGCGCTCTACGGGCCCCCGCCCGTGTCCGTCTCGCAGAGCGCCGAAGGCCGGCGATGACCAAACGCCCGATCGATCTCCTCTGCATCGACACGAGCCGGCGGATCGGAGGCGGCGGCGTGAGCATCGAGCGCCTGCTCGTGCGTCTCGATCCGAAGCGGGTCCGCCCGACGTTCGCGTGTCCTTCGAAGAGCGCGCTCGGCGACCGGATCGCCGGGCGCGGCATCGCCATCCTGCCATGGGTGCCGACGTCGCGCTCGCAGAGAATCGGCAGATGGGACCCGCTGGCCGGCGGCGTCCTCCGGCGGGTCCTCCTGCCGTTCGCGACGGCGCTCTCCGCCGTTCGTTTGACGGCATGGCTCCGGGCGCGGCCGAGCGGCGTGCTGCACGCGAACACGTTTCAAGCCGCCGTCCTCGCGGCCCTCGTCGCGGTGATCGCGCGCCGGCCGCTCATCATCCACGACCGGATCCTGAAGAAGCACGGCGTCCTCGAACGCTGGGCCTGGAGGCGCGCCGACTTGATCCTCACGGCGTCCCGGGGCGGCGCGGAGAAGTGGGGAACGCTCTTCGAACGGAAGACGCGGCAGCTCGCCGACGGCCCGGACCCCGCCACGTTCCGGCCCGCGGGCGACCGGTCGCTCCGATCCGTTCACGGCGCGGCCGACTCGGACTTCGTCATCGTGACGGTGGGCCGGCTCACCCGCGAGAAACGGTTCGAACTCCTCATCGAGGCGGCATCCCCGCTCCGGAAGGAGACGCTCCTCTGGATCGTCGGAGAACCATGCCTTCCGGAGGACGAGCGGTACCTGGACGAGCTCAAGGAGCAGGCGGTGCGCCTCGGCGTCCGCGCGCGATTCCTCGGCTTCGTGGCGGACGTGCGGCCGCTCCTCGAAGCGGGCGACCTCTTCGTGCTGCCGACGCCGCGCGAGCAGTACGGCCAGGTGATCCTGGAAGCGATGCTGATGGCCCGGCCCGTCGTGGCGTCACGCGCGTTCGGGCCCGCGGAGATCATCGAAGATGGGGTGACGGGGCGTCTCTTCACGCCGAACGATGCGGGAGATCTGGCGCGTCGGCTCGCGGAGATGGCCGCCGATCGCGCGCGCCGCGAGGCGATGGGCCGGACGGCCCGCGAAGTCGCGGAGCGGCGGTATTCGCTCGAGCGCACGCTCGAGGAGTTCACCAGGATCGTGGAGTTCGTCGCGCGCTGAGGCTCACGCGCGCGCCTGGCCGTGCGCGCGCGTGCGGGGCCGCGCGCCGCGGCCTTACGGACCGCGGGAGGCGCGCGAGCCCCGCTGCCCCTACGCCGCGATCTCCGTCCCGTCCGTGAGCGCGGGATCCTCGACCGTTGCCGAGTCGAGGCAGGCGGCGCGCGCCGGGATCCAGAACGAGAACGTGCTCCCCTTCCCCACCTCGCTCTCGACCCAGATGCGCCCGCCGTGCTCTTCGACGATTCCCTTGCTGATGACGAGCCCGAGCCCGGTGCCGCCCGCGCGGCGCGTCGTCGAGGAATCGATCTGCCGGAACTTCTGGAAGAGCTTCGGCAGGTCCGCCTCCGCGATCCCGTGTCCCTGATCGGAGACGAAGAAGACGATGCCGCCTTCGTCGGCCGGCCGCGCGCCGACCGTCACACCCTTCCCTCCGCTGAACTTGAGCGCGTTCGAGAGGAGGTTCGTCAGCACCTGCACGAGGCGCTTCTCGTCGGCCACCACGCTCGGCGCGGCCGGGTGGATCTCGTTCGCGATCTGGAGCCCCTCGCCCCCGACGGTCGTCTGGAGCTGCTCGATCGCCTCGGAGAGGACGTGCGCCGGATTGACCGCGGTGAAGTGGCTGGAGAGTCGCGACGACTCGAGCTTCGAGAAGTCGAGGATGTCGTTGATGAGCTGCGCCAGGCGCTCCGCGTTCGCCTGGCAGATGTTCAGGAGATCGCGCGACTGCGCCGGCATCTCGAAGTACTTCGGATCGGTGAGGAGCTCGAGCGATCCCTTGATGGAGGTGAGCGGTGTCCGCACCTCGTGCGAGACGACCGCGACGAACTCCGACTTCATGCGGTCCAGCTCGCGCGCCTTCTGGTACGCCTGTGCGTTCGTGATCGCGTTCGCCGCCTGCGCGGCGAAGAGCGTCAGGAGTTCCGCGTGCTCCGGCAGGAACCCTCCGGGACGATCGACGACGTCGATGACCCCGACCGTCCGCTCCCCCGAGACGAGCGGGACGATGAGCGCGTTCTCCGCATCAATCAGCGGGAGCATGCCGTCCGCGGCCGCTTCCTCCGTCGTGACGATGCGGGGCGCGCCCTCGGCGGCGACGCGTCCGCTCGCGCCGGCCCCCTCGGCGAACCGGAGCGCCTGGGCGACGCGCTCGTCCGGTATCCCGTGGGCGACCTCGCACGCGAACACGCCCGTCTCCGCGTCGCGGAGGAAGAGGAGCCCGGCGCGCCCCTCCATCAGCTCGACCGCCTTCGCGAGAACGAGCGGTAGCGTGCGCTTCACGTCGAGCGATGCGGTGATCTCGCGACCGACTTCATAAAGGGACGCCATCCTTCGGGTCGCGACGGCGACCTTCTCGCGAAGGATCTCCTCGTGGCCGCGCAGCTCCTCGTTCGCCAGCTCGAGGTCGGAGAGGAGCCGGCGGTTCTCGAGCGCGAGCCGCTTGCGCTCGATCCCTCGCTCGATCACCTGCGCGACGTCCCAAAGGTCGAACGGCTTCGTGAGGTAGTCGTACGCGCCGCTGCGGAGCGCCTCGATCGCCGTGGACGTCGAGGCGAACCCGGTGATCACGATGACCGCGAGATCGGGATCCGCTTCCCGCGCCGCGCGCAGGACGGCAAGGCCGTCCTGTCCGGGCAGGTTGATGTCGGTGACGACGAGATCGAAGCTCTCGCGCTGGATGAGCGCGATCGCCTCCTCGCCGTTCGCGGCGGTCACTCCCTCATGCCCCGTGGTCTCGAACAGATCGAGGAAGATCTGGAGAACGTCCGCCTCGTCATCCACCACGAGGACGCGCGGTGATGTCGCCATCGTTTCTCCCGGCGCGGCCTACGCGGCCGCCGCCGTAGTCTCCTCCGCCGGTTCGGCCGTGGTCGCGCGGCAGGTGCGCTCCCGCTCCGCGGCGTCCAGCAGCGAGCGTTCGTCGAGCCCGTCGAGCGGGCAGACGGCGAACCCGACCGACACCGAGAGCTTCTTCCGCCGCGGGAAACGGTGGGCGCACAAGAGATCCTGAAGGCGCTTCGCCGCGACCACCGCCCCTTCGCGCGGCGTCAGCGGAAGGAGCGCCGAGAACGTGACCGGCCCCGTGCGGCCGAGGAGATCGGCCGCGCGCGACCATCGAAGGAACAGGCGCCCCACCTCGGCGAGCGTCTCCTCGCCCCAGTCGGCGCCCGCCGAAGAAGCGAGCTGCTCCCAGTTCTCGATCCGGAGCGACAGGAGCGAGAACGGCTGCTCGTAGCGGCGGTACCTCTCGATCTCGTCGTGCAGCCGCTCGGTGAAGTGGCTCTCGGTGAAGACGCCGGTCGCCGGATCGCGGATCAGGAGATCGCGCACCTGGCGCTCCGCCTGGATGCGCTCGAGCGCGCCGCCGGCGAGCGCGCCGATCAGGGAGACGAGACGGAGATCGTCTTCCTCGAACGCGCGCGGCTTGCTGTGGGAGAGCGACAGGAGGCCGATCAGGTGCCCCTGCACGATGATCGGGGCGGCGAGATAGCAGCACACTTCGGTGCCGTCTTCGCGCCGGCCGCCGTGGAGATCGCGCAGGAGCACCGGCCGGCGGCGCTTCGCGACCCAGGACGTGAAGCCGGTGCCGAGGTCGAAGTTCACGTTGCCGATCAGCTCGACCTGCTGGCCGCTCACGGCGGCGGGCTCGAGCCGGCGGCGGCGCCGGTCCATCATGTAGAGCGTCGCGTTCTCGAAAGGCACGGCGTTCTTCACCTTCTCGAGGAGCGTCGTGTAGATCCCGGGCTCGCCGGAGGAGCGCTGGATCGCGCGGCAGACCTCGAAGAGGATCTCGATGTCGGTGCGCCCCCCGCGCGCGGCGGGGAGCGTCCCGCGGCGCAGCGACGAGGCCGCCTTCAGCGTCACCTGCATCGCCGTGTCGAGGACGTCGGAGGACCGCTTCTGCGACGCCGCTTGCTCGACCGACTCGCGCAGGCGCGCCGCTTCGACCGGCGTGACGAGGCGCGATTCCTCGAGGGTGTCGAGGAAGCGCAGCTCCGCGCGAGTGAACTTCTCGGTGACCTCGAGCAACCGGCGGGAACCGCTCCCGTTCCTCCGCTTCATCTCGTTCCTCCTCGGGCCGCGTGGCGCGGCCGGGTGGGGCCTTCGACGGCGATCAGATTCCCACGCCGAGGGTGCGCATCCGGCTGCGCAGGCGTGTCATCGCCTTCGTGTGGATCTGCGAGACGCGCGACTCGGAGATCATGAGGGTTTCCCCGATCTCCTTGAGCGTCATCTCCTCGTAGTAGTAGAGGGCGACGACGAGGCGCTCCTGCTCCGAGAGGCGGTTGATCGCCTCGAGGAGGAGGTGCTTCGTCTCGACCTCTTCGAGCCCCTCGAGCGCGTCGGGCGCGTCCGGATCCATCACGACATCCGAGAGTCCCGAGAGCTCGTGGTCGTCGTCGAGAGCCACACTTTGGTCGAGGGAGAGGAGCACGGTGCCGCGGATCTCGTCAACGAGACGTGAGAAATCGTTGGAGGTCATCTGCATCTCTTCGGCGATCTCGGAGTCGGTGGCGGCGCGGCCGTGCTTCTGGTCGAGCTGCCTGCAGACGCGGCCGAGGTCGCGTGCCTTGCGGCGCATCGTGCGCGAGGCCCAGTCGAGGGAGCGCAGCTCGTCGAGCACCGCCCCCTTGATGCGCCAGACCGCGTACGTTTCGAACTTCGTCCCGCGCGAGGGATCGTACTTCTCGAGCGCGTCGATCAAGCCGATCACGGCCGTGTTGACGAGATCGTCGCGCTCGATCGACTTCGGGAGCGTCGAGGCGATGCGGTCCACGACGTACTTGACGAGCGGCGAGTACTGCTTCAGGGCCATCTCGCGGTCGCGCAGCGTGAAGCGGATCGGCGCGACGGGCGCCGCGGGCGCGGGGCGCGGACGTCCCACGAGCGCCAGGGGCGCCGGACGGTGCGCCGGCGGCCGTGTCTTCGTCCGAGGCTTCGGCGGCTCCGCCGGCCGCGCCCGCCCATGCGCGTGGGCGGCGAGCGGCTTCGCGGGGCGCGGCACCGCGCGGAGGGTGATCGGGCGCGGCGATGCTCCACTCGAAGCGAGGGCCGGTGCGGCGGCGAGGCGGCGTGCGGTCTTCATCGGGCGACCTCCTTCCGCAGGCGCCCGGCCGGCACCGCGTGCTCGCCCGGCGGCGCCGAGAGACGGCTCGCCAGGTCCGCGACGCACACCGACGCGGGGGACTCGGGGTAGAGAAGAACGAACGGCTTCATGAGGTGAGCCGCCTGCGTGACGGCGGCGTCTTCGTAGACGAGACCGAAGTATTCGGGATGAAAGTCGAGCGAGCGTCGCGCGAGCGAGATCAAGCGGCGGCCGACACGGCGCGCTTCGTCCTCGCTCGTCACGCGGTTCACCACGATGCGCACGCGCACGCTCCGTCGTCTCGCGACGACCGCCTTGATCGTCGCGTACGCGTCGGCGACCGCGGCCGGCTCCGGCGTGGCGACGAGCAGCACCTCGGGGACGGACGACGCGAACGCGAGGCTCGCGCGGCCGAGGCCGGGAGGCGTGTCCACGATGAGCCAGTCCGCGCCGGCGGACGCCCGCGACACCGACTGCACGAGGCGCGCGTGGCGGATCTCGTCCAGGTTCGCGAGGAGATCGCTGCCGAGACGTCCCGGGAGAAGGCGGAGGTTCTCGCCGACCGCGTGCAGCGCGTCGGCGACGTCGCGCTCGCCGCTCACGACGTCGTGAAGATCGCCGCGCGGCGTCAGGCCGACGAGGAGATCGAGGTTCGGAAGATCGAGGTGGCCGTCAACGAGGACCACCGATCGTCCCGCGTTCGCGAGAGCGATCGAGAGGTTCGCCGCGAGAACGCTCCGCCCGACACCACCCTTGCCGCTCACCAACGCCACGCCGCGTGCCGGGCGCGCCGCCTGCGAGGTGCCGGCTCCCTGTTCGCGCTCGGGACGAGCACCGTCGCGGTTCACGATGCGGAAGGCTTCATCGAAGCGCTTCCACGAACTGCCGTTCGAACCCATCGAACTCTCCCGGTGATGAGGGGGTGGGGTCGTGCGCCGCGCTCCGCGAGACGCCGTCGTTCGACGGCCACGACGCAGCCAGGGGCAGCAAGCCATATGCCACGCACCGCGCGGGGGGCGGGCCGGCGGCGCGCCGCCGCATCGTGATGCAGCAGCGCGTTCGAGGCGCGCCGCCGGCCGCGCGCGGAGCGCGCGCGGGGCCTCCCGGCCCCTCCGCCCCCCGCGCGGCGGCCAATCCCCATCCGCCCCGCGGTCAGAAACGGGTCAAGTCACCCATGGATCCAGCCACTCGGACGTCCTGCGCGGGATGAACGGCGGGCGGGCGAAGAAATCCGGCGGGCCGGGTGAAAGCGAACCGCGCCCGGGGCTCTCGCCGGGCGCGGCGCGTTGCAGCCTGCAAGAGCGCGCGGCCCGCATCGTGCGGTTCGCACGCGCGCTGGGAAAACTTCCCTAGGCGGCTTCTTCGTAGTCGAGCACTTCGTGCAGGAACTCGAGATATCGAAGGCGGCGGAGCGAATCGGCCGCTTCCGCATAGCTTCCCTTCTTCAGCGAATCGTCGCGCTTCTCCGCCAAGCGGAGCACGCGGTCGGCCAGTCGCGCTTCCGCATCACACCACATCACGATCGGCGCCGAAGCGCCCGCGCGCGTCACCGTTCGCTTCATCTCGTCCTCCGTGGGGTTGTGCCTGGACCGCGGTTGAATGATCCAGGCTAGGTGTTGCCCTCCAGAAATACGATGCCGTTTGCTGGGCCTCCGGCGGGCGAGATCAAGGCGCGAGGAGGAGGCGATGCCGTTGTGCATCGTCGAC
>Ga0326597_10010158_pt1 | contig 12567 bp, 11 predicted proteins | sample RVTome_12_FD_203789 | JGI IMG/M metagenome (GOLD analysis project Ga0326597, IMG submission 203789) | Soil microbial communities from uranium-contaminated site in the Upper Colorado River Basin, Wyoming, United States - RVT100D185 | ecosystem: Environmental > Terrestrial > Soil > Contaminated >... | reverse complement strand
CGGCGTGGGCATCAATCTTCAGGCTGCTTCCGCTGTTATCAACATTGAGCCGCCCTGGAATCCCGCTCGCCTTGAACAGCGCATCGCTCGGGTTCACCGCATGGGACAGTCGAGGCCCGTGCTCGCCGTTCACATGTTGACGGAAAACAGTATTGAAGAGCGCGTCTGGGAAACGATCCGGCTTAAGAAGGCCCTGTTCCAAGGTCTCTTTGACGGGACGAGCTCCGAGGTTAGCTTCGAGAAGCTGGGCCGAAGAAGCATGATGGAAACGTTAAAAGAGATAGTCCCGGAAGCCACGGCGCCGGCGACCGAGCCAGAGATTCAAAAGACGGACGGCAAACCCAGAGAGCTTGATCGAAGAGAGCCATCGGCGGAGTCAGAACCCGAGAGGACCGATGGTGCCGGTCACGCGCTGGGAATATTACTGGAAGCGGGCTTAAAGTTTCTCGAAACCCTATCTCTCGGCGGCAACGGCGGGGAATCCGGAGAGAAACGTTCTCATGTCAGCGCGGAGGAGCGAGCGCCGAGTGACCGGCCGCGCTTTCATGGCTCTGAGCTCGGACGGCTCGCCCAAACCATCGAAGCGGCCATCTCACCTCTCATCACGAAGGACTCCGCAGGCGACAAGGCATCTCTCCGTATTCCGTTGCCCTCGTCACTGACCGGTGAGCGGATCGCACAGACGATCACGGCCGCCCTCTCGCGTCTAATGGCCGGATGAAGAATTCACACGGCCCGTGTTCGTTGACGAGGAAAAGCAAACGGACGTACGATGACCCCAGAAGTAGACACCCAATCTGTCACTGTCGCTACCCAGCTCATCGGTCTCGATGCCAAGTGGCTCCAGCCGTTCGATGTCGAAGATACATTTAATAACAACTTGCGACTGCGTGGTTTCCTCTGCCAAAAGCCGGATCACCGCTATGGAGCGTTGGCGATCACTCATGTGGGTGAGGCGGAAGTACCGCAACTCATTCTCGCGACGCCGAAGTTGCATTACCCGTTTGGCAAAGACGGGTCGTTTCATTTTCCACCGGTTAAAAGGATTCATCTGTACGAAAAGTTGGATGGCACTAACGTGTTCGCGTATCATTATCAGGACGTTGAGGGCCGACGGCATCAGACCTACAAGCTGCGTCTGGCTCCAACTCTTCGCAACAGCCGGTGGGGCGCATTTCTAGATATGTGGCGAGAGCTGCTGCTGCGCCACCCAATGATTCCGCAACTCGTCGAAGCCAATGACTGCCACTTCAGTTTTGAGATTTATGGTAGCCGCAATACGCACCTGGTCGTCTACGAGAGGGATCTCGCGGTCGCAGCCTTGTTTGGCGTGCGCCGCGACGCGAGCGTCGTACCTGTGCACAAGCTCAGTCTGTTGGACGTACCTGGCGCGCCACTGATGGGCGAGATGGTCGCCGGTGAAGACCCGGTCGCGAGATATGCCGAGATCCGCGCCCAGATGGAAGCGCGCAATCATCCTACTGAAGACGATAAATTGACCGGCATCGAGGGACCCGTCTGGTACGTCGAAGGACCTGATGGTCGCGTCACCTTGTGGAAATGTAAGCCCGAATCGGTAGAAGCGATCCACTGGGCCCTCGGCATCAACAAAAAAGCCGTCATCGCCACCTGTTGGAATTTTCTCGAGACCAGCGACGATTTGCGTTACGAAGCCCTCGTGCCCTTACTGGCCGAGGAGTACGAGCCGCGGGACATTGAAGGCTTCCGGCCGCACATCGAAGAATGCATCCGCCACGTCATACATGAATTTGAATTCAAGGAGCGGGTCGTGGAGGCGTATGACAAGCTCGGCGTTTCGATCCACGCTGACAAGGCCACAGTGATGCGCGCACTCGCAAAGGATTTTCCCCGCGGCGAAATGAAAAAGGTTTACACCATTATCATTGGGAACGGATGAAGGCAGAAGGGGAGATCTCTTGCTGATTGTAATGATTCTCGGTCCAGTCTGAACGGTCCGGGTTTTTTCGTTTTCTGTCGGCCCGCCGACTGTTATCTTACGGCTATTGACGCGCCCCAGACTGTGGCTGCTGCTCACTTCACGCGCGGCTCGCTGGCGCGGGAAAGAGTCGCAGTCAGAATTTTCAGGTTCTCGTTTTTCTCGATGTAGCGCACGAACAGGTATTTGTTCTCCTGCGAGTCTAAAGCAGCCGCCGGTACATCACCCGCTCCCGCCTCGACCTTCGCCAGGATGAAATAAAGGTCGTTACTCGTCAAAGCGCGCAAGAACCCCTCTTCAAATTCAGCCAGCGTCTTCGCGGTCATGACGTTGGCAAAACCGGCTCCCCGGGCGATGGCGGCCAGGTCGGCCTGACCCGCCGTCGCCGTCGGCGCGCCGCGCGAGGACTCGTAGCATTCGTTGTCGAAGACGATATGGATGAGGTTCCTCGGATGTTGGTTCGCGATCGTCGCCAGGCTGCCGAGATTTAACAGCAACGAGCCGTCGCCGTCGAAGGCCACGACCTTTCTGTGAGGGAGCGCCAAGGCCAAACCGAGCGCCATGGAGGAAGTGAGTCCGAGGTTCTGCAAATGGTAATTAGCCGGATGCGGCCTTAGCGCTTGCCATTCGTGGCGCACGGCGCCGATGTTCGTCACCACCAGTTCTTCGCCGAAGCGCGGCGCGATCGCTTTAAGACAATCGTATCGTTTCATCGAACTACCTCAGGGCCTGTTTGTTCAGGACGATGGCCGTGGGCCGGCGCGAGGAACGGGCGAGCATCTGGCTGTCGCGAATGGTCGGTCGAATATCCTCGAAGCGGCCGACCTTCTCGTAGACAATGTGCATGGCCTGCAGCACCGGCTCGGTGAGAGCGCCGACGGTGGCGTGCCCGGCGTTTTCTTCGCCGACGCCGCCGCTGTGGCCGATCAACATCAAGACGGGTATGCCCGGATGGATGCAGACGGTCGCCACAGCGTTCGCGGACAACAGGAAGCCGGCGTTCATCATCACCATCGCCGGCTTTTTCCCGCCCAGATACGCGCCCGCGCAGATGCCGATGCCCTCTTCCTCTCGGGTTACCGGCACGTGGTGAATCGCCGGATCTTCTCCCAGCGCCACGACCAGGTCGTGGAGATTCGCTTCGGTCAGCGACGCGACGAAATCGACGCCGGCCTCTTTAAGCGAATCGACGATCTCCGCCGCCACTTCCCGTTTCATGCTTCCTCCTACCCTGGTTCAGAACCTTTATCGCGAAGACTAAGTCTTCAGTCAAGCCATTTCCAGCTTCACAAAAAATCTAAAACGGCCTTATCGGTCACGGTTCACGGACACGATCACGAGGAGACGATTTCGAATTTCTAACTGGGGATGGTTCAGGAAAGGTTGTCTTGTTTGCCCTTGACTAGCTTTTGGAGTAATTCCAGAGGCTGGTAGATGGAGGATCGTTATGGCGCAGCACATTCACGGGCCGCTTTACTATGAACGGATGGGGCGCGCGGGGCCGGTGATCGCCTTTGTCCATCCCAACCCGATGGACCAGTCGTGTTGGATTTTTCAGATGGCGCACCTCTCGACCTGGTACCGCTGCATCGCCATCGACATCCCGGGATACGGCCGCTCGCCCAAGGCCGACGCCGGGCTGACGATGACCGACATGGCCGAGGCCTGTTGGGAAGCGATCGACGACGCAGCGCCCGGCGAGAACGCAATCCTGGTCGGCTGCTCGGTCGGATCGTCGATCGCTCCTTACATGGTCCAACAACGCCCCGAGAAGACGGCGGCACTCGTGCTGTCGGGCACCGGTTACAACCCGACCAAGGAATTTACCCAGAGGCGCATCGATAACTACACGGCCAATGGCGTCGACTATCGCTGGAGGTACACCTTCGAGGATCTGAGCCCGGCGTTTCGCGCGACGCCCCTGGCGCATTTCTTCGCCAATCTATTCACAGAACGCAACGAGTTGGCCGATGTGCAGACGATCATTCACCAGTTCAAGGCTCTCGCGCAGCCCTATCCGGAAGGCCATCACGAGCGCATCGCCTGCCCGACGATCATTCTCACCGGCAGCGAGGATGGCAGCCATGAGCGCGCCTTCGCCCTCAAGGCCCGCATACCGAATTGCGAGTTGAAAGTATTGCCGGGAGCCGGCCACGCCTGCCAGATGGAACAGCCTTGGCTCTTTGATCGATTCATGATCGAATTTCTTTCCAAGCACGGCCTGTTCCCCGCAGCATCCCGGTCGGCTAAGACGGTTCTCTGACGAGAAAAATCAAGTTCTATGATGAGGGGGCAACAGCAATTGAGGGACAAAACGGGGTCGGACTAAACCGACAAACCGCACGTACGTCGTGACTCATCGGATTATGCGTCCGCGCGATCGATCGAAAGATTGTTTAGATATCGATCCAGGCACCACCCCGAATACGAATATGGCGTATCGTTTGTCGCGACAGATCTCGAGAAATAATTCGGCTGACGCGGCATATTCGAAAGGCAGAGAAAATCCCTGAGCGCCGATTTTGTCAGAGCGCCGGGGGTCAAAACGAGAACGTCATTGTCTATTTGTCTATGCCGAGCTCGTCGATGGGCGCAGGGGCCGTTTGTCCCCAGCTTCCTTGTCGTAGTCTGGTTCCAGCCGCTCTTCCCTCACTTCGACCAAAAGTTTTTCCATCGATTTCGTCAACAAGCGCAACGAGTGATCGATCTCGCCGTTAAGCGCATCGGTGGCGCGGAAAATCTCCCGCATGATTTCCTTTTCGTGATTTTGCTTTAGGCCGGCCAGGATGCGCTCCCGGGCGCTAATCAGTTCCGTGTGATATTTCTCGGGAACAGATCGCCTGGACGAGATCGAGGAAAGGATGACTCCGACCCATATGCCTGCGCAAAAAACGGCCAGCCCGATCAAGGTGGTTTCCATAGTGACGTTCCTTCTATGATTCAATGAGGTACGAGCATGCAGTGTAAAAGGTCGGCACTGACACTAAAGCCGCAGCGACACGCTTAAGCAAAATATATTTAAAGCGAAAGTTTTTCCCAGTCCGAGCTGGTGGCGTCGCGTGCGATCGCCAGGCCGCCGTCCGACCCGGCAAAAATCGGGTCCTTGACGACAGTCACGCGACCGCCACCCAATTCCGACAACGCCTTCTCCAGAGCATCCGTCAAGCCGGCGATGAGGGAGCTGCCGCCCGATACGATAACGTTGTTACGTACTTTTTCCTGATATTCCGGTTCAACTCGAGTCAGGAGTTCAATCATGGTCTCGCAGACCGGCGGGAGGATGCTTTCGCAGGCGGCGCGCATCTCGTTGGTAATATCCAATTCGGCCGCCTTGCCCTTGGCGGGCACAGTAATCAATACCCGGGTTTTAGGTTCCCCGACAAAGCTCCATTTTTCCTTCCATTCGCGGATCATGTGAATCGAAAACTGCGCGTCGGGGTGATGCTCGCGAATGAGTCTGGCGAGCTGTTCGTCGATGGAATCGCCGGCATTGGGGAGGGTCCGCTGGTCCTGCTCGGTCGGGTAACGTCCTTGCATGACGCAAAAATCGGCGGTGCCGGCGCCGATGTCGATAATCAACGCGTGAAGCAATGCCTCCAATCCATAGGCCACCGCAAACGGCTCGGATACCAGCATCACGCTATCCGCGATGCCGTCCATGGCACTGCGCAGCCGTTGCTTGCTGATGCGGAAGGCTTCGGCAGGCACGCCGACGACGGCCCGCACCTTGGGGCGATTCTTACTTTTTTGTTTAATGCCGATGAGCGAAATCAGATGGCGCAATAATTCCTGCACCGCCTCTTCGTCTTTTTCCGAACCTTCCTTGATTACGCCTCGTTCCAACGGGCGGCGCAGTTCGAGCATCGAACGATTGTCCAACGCATCTCGACCCACCAACACCGATTTTTTCACCAGCTTGCGGGCGACTAAATCCACTGGCCAGCCGACGTAACTGTCGATGACATGCCGTTCGCCATTGGAGGCGGAAATCGAGCTTCTCGAGGTCCCGAGGTCTATTCCCACCGAGAGAGTTTCGTTTGATTCATCCATCCGTTAGCCGCCTTTCTTAGTGGCGCCGTTGAGATGTTTGCATAGGCATGAATTCCCTTAAATAACGCCAGCGCGATCTTTTCGCGATAGTCCCCGTTTGTCAACAGACTGACCTCCTCTTCGTTCGACAGCGCGGAAACCTCGACGAGTATTGCTGGCATCTGGGTGCCGAGGAGAACCACAAAGGGCGCCATCTTCACGCCGCGGTTCTCCAACTCCGGATTGACGGTTTTCAACGATTGAAACAGGTTGGCGTTAACGGTTTTGGCGAGCAGGCGAGATTCGTGGCGCCGCGCGTCCAGGTAAGTTTTTTCCAGCAGCTGCCGGTAGTCGGCCATCGAATAACCGGAATCGCGGTTCTCCGAGGTCGCCAATTCAAGGATAGCCGGATCGTCGCTGGGGCCGACATGATAGGTCTCGAGTGGGCGAATCTCGCGCGGTTCTATCCAGTTAACATGGATAGAAACGAATACATCGGCGCGGTTTTCGTTAGCGAAGGCGACTCTTTTGTCGAGCGGCAGCGTCTGGTCCGACTGGCGGGTCATGAGCACTTCAAAAGGGCTTTTCTCCATCAGCCGGCGCAGCCGAAGGGCGATGTCGAGCGTAATTTCTTTTTCCGACACACCCGAGTCGGAGGTGGCTCCAGGCTGTTTGCCGCCGTGACCCGGATCGATGATGACTCTTTTGATTGCCAGCGGAACCACGGCGCGGTTTAACGGGCGGGGCGCCCCCTGTAACACTTCGTCTGCCGACGGCTGGGGTGGTAAGGGGCGAGCCGTACTTTCCACCCCAGCCGAATTGGGTAGTGAGTGGACGGCGGTGGAAATCCCCTGGGACGGCAGTAAAAGATAGGCGACGCCGGGGATCAAAAAAGTCGCCCATAGCCAAAGGGGAATCAAAACCTTGCGCCGTGCGGGCGCTTTAGCCTTGATACCGTGCACCCCTTCGATATTGTCTTGGACAGCCTCGCGCAGGATCCGAAGCTTAGTTTGTTCCACCTTCTCCATTGGCGCCATTATATCATTTCGTCGCCTGAACGCGATAATACCTATCGATGATGATTCCTCCTGTCAACCCTAAGCCGGACGTGAATTCCTTTGACTGGGTTCTACCCCATCGGTTTCCCACCATTATAACCCCAGAAGAGCCCACGCCAAGCCCTAATAGCTAAAAGCGCGCCTCTTAGCTTACTTCGCCGGGTGCTTCTTCGCATGCCGTGCGCTGATAAACCTCGGAGAAGGGAGGGATACGCCCATTTCTCGCCGGCTACTGACCCTTGGCTCCGTTAATGCCATGTGCGTTGGGACTCCCCCTCCGTTCGAGCGTAGCCAAATTGCGGCGTATCGACGCCTACACGGAGAACGGCATCGACTATCGCTGGAGGTACACGTTCGAAGATCTGAGCCCAGCGTTTCGCGCGACGCCCCTGGCGCATTTCTTCGCCAATCTTTTCGCCGTACGCAATCAGTTAGCCGACGTGCAGACGATCATCTATCAGTTCAAGGCTCTCGCGCAGCCCTATCCGGAAGGCCATCACGAGCGCATCGCCAGTCCGACGATCATCCTGACCGGGAGCGAGGACGGCACCCATCAGAACGCCTTCGCGCTCATGGCGCGCATCCCCAATTGCGAGTTGAAGGTTTTGCCCGGAGCCGGCCACGCCTGCCAGATGGAGCGGCCGTCGAACCACGTCTGTGGTGAATAGTCTTTTACAGTAATCCCGGAAGACCCATTAATTTAGGCCTACCGTCCGCTAATGACTCGCATTGATTGACATCCGACTGCCGGTCTCTGTAAGCTCCGGCTTAAGTCGATAACCCAAGGAGTATCTTCCATGGCCTATGACCTTCTGATCAAAGGCGGGCGGATTTACGACGGCAGCGGCTTGCCTTCCTATCTCGGCGACGTGGCGGTTCAAGACGGCCGGATCGTCGAGACGGGGAGAATCAGCGCCGGTGCGAAGCGCGTGATCAACGCCGACGGCCTCGCCGTATCGCCGGGCTTCATCGACTTCCACACTCATCTCGATGCGCAACTGCTCTGGGACCCGCTGGCGACTTCTTCCTGCTTTCACGGCGTCACCACGGTCATCCCCGGCAACTGCGGCTTGGCGCTGGCGCCCTGCAAGCAACAGGACCGGGAGACGATTCTGCGCAGCTTCGAGCGGGTCGAAGCGATCTCGCTCCCCGCGCTGAAAGCGGGCGTCGAGTGGAGCTGGACGACGTTTCCCGAATACTTGAACCGCCTGCGCGGTCATCTCGGCGTCAACGTTGCCGCGCTGATGGGCCACTGCGCGCTCAGACAGTTCGTCATGGGCGAAGCGGCAACCGAGCGCGCCGCCACACCTGCGGAAATTCACCAGATGAAGGAAATTCTCAAAGCCGGCGTGCGCGCGGGAGCGATCGGTTTCTCGACCAATCAAAATCCGGTGCATATGTTCGCCGACGGCACGCCGATTCCGAGTCGGCTCGCCACCGACGAGGAAATCATCGAGCTGGCCTGCGCGCTGGGCGAGATCAACCGGGGCGCGGTGCAGATTTCCCGCGGCTCTTTGGGCGTTTCCGTGCCGATGCGCGAGACCGTACAGCTCTTCGAAAGGATCGCCGGTCAGTCGGGACGTCCGGTGATCTGGCAAAGCATCGCGCACCGTTGGGACCGGCCCAATGAATGGCGCGACTTGTTGGACTTGGCGAAGCAATCGCTCGACCGCGGCGTGCAGTCCTATCCGCTGTGCAACGCGCGCCTGTTCAACAACCGGCTGACGCTCAAGAACGCCCAGGTGTTCGACGACCTGCCGACCTGGAAGACGATTCTTTTCCTGCCGCTCGAAGAGCGCATCAAGGCTTTTCGCGATCCCGACGCACGGCGCAAGTTGCGTTATGAGGCGGTGGAAGAAAATAAATCGTCGCGCTTCTCGCGGCGCTGGGATTTGGTCTACATGATCAAGGCGGCGACGCCGGCGAACAAGCATCTCGAAAAAAAGAGCGTGGCGGAGATCGCCAAGATCCGCGGCCAGGATGTCATCGACGCTTTTCTCGATCTCTCTTTGGAAGAAGGTTTGGATACCGAGTTTCAGACCTCCAGCACCAACGGCGACGAACAGGCGGTGGCGGAAATCATCCGCAGCCCGTTTGTCCTGGTCGGCCAGTCGGACGCCGGCGCGCACTTGATCTACGACGCCGGCTTCGGCTACGCGACGCGCCTGCTCGGCTACTGGATTCGCGAGAAAAACATCATGAGCCTGGAAGAGGGCGTGCGTAAGCTCACCTTCATGGTCGCGTCGATCTTCGGCTTGCAAGATCGCGGTTTGCTTCGTCCCGGCATGGCCGCCGACCTGGTCATCTTCGATCCGGCAACCGTGCGCGAGTGCGAGCCTGAAATGGTGCAGGATTTGTCGGGGAATGAGAAAAGGTTGATTCAAAGGGCCATTGGCATCGAGACAACCATCGTCAACGGCGAGGTGTTGGTAGAGCGGGGCGAACACACCGGTTCATTGCCGGGCAGGGTATTGGGCAACGGCAGCGCGCTGCAAGCGGCGGCGTAAGACAACTATTCACCGCAAAGGGGCGGCCGTAACTAAAGCAAGTTAGAGAGTTAGAGGCGCGCGCCTGACTTGCCTTAATTGCCTAACTTAGTAACTTATGAGCCGTGTCAGACTTGCGATTCTTGCTCAAACTTTGCTTCCCCGCTTTTGCAACGCACGGCTCACGTTGGAGGCATGGCACCGTAAAAAACTGGCAACCTCCGACGCCTGATATCCCTGCCCCAGCACAGCCACCTCGATGAAACCGCGTCGCACTTCACCGATGGTTCTGCTCTTTCCCCGTCTTACCACAGCTTGCGGTTCCAGCGCCGGTTCTCTCGCCTTTGCCTTTAGTAACACTTCCAGCTTATAGGGTCGAGTTGCACCGTTCTGCTTTTTTGGCGCCGTCACTTTCTTGACGAATTCCTGCTTGCCAAGAAACGGCGCGTGATCCCCAGGATGCCATTCTTCACGGTACGGCTCTTTCACCCCAGCCCGTACAAACGCCTCGTAGCGAATCGGGGTTTCGAACCCCTCCATCACGGCTCCTGCGTCGATCAGTCCGTTCTTACTTGTCCCGAGATATTCCCCATGCCCACTCCACTGCCAGTCTGCGGGCCGTTTGACCAACCGCGCTCGTAGCGGATCGAGATGAATGTAACGCACAAGCTCCAAGAGATAACTGTCTCGGTCGCACACAATCGCCTTGTCCCGACCTTGAAATAGGTGTCCTTTGCGCCGATGCGTTCGATTAAATCGACGCACAGCCGGTCAATAACGATTGCAGGATGCAAACCCCGAGCGATTAGCTCGGCTTGTATTAAAAGTGGATCCCCACAGGCAAGCCCGCGCTAATTTGCAGTACGCCGGTTGGGTGGAATTCTGAGCAAGAGAAGCCTGTTCGGGCGTGCTGCACAACCAACTTCCGCGAAGTGGCAGAGATGTTCAAATTTGGTCAGTCGTGTCATCACCTCGCCATGCTCGCAACCGAAATATCTTTTGTTTCTAGTGGCTTATTAATCCTCCCTAATACGGCATAAAAAATGCTTTAAAACGCTTAGGATGCCGGAAAGAAGACAAGGCGCACGATCGAACAACAGAAAAAAATGAAGCACTGGGGGACTTATGAGAAACGGATATGACTCCCTTTTGGGGATTGTGCAAAAAACTTTACAGCGTAGCAAACCCGATCCAATGGCCACCGTTAAGATAAAAGGAGAAACTGAATCGCGTTTAAACGATAAATTGGACGAGCTTGAGAAGATGGTCGCAGATAGTATCGGCAAATTGAAAGCGGAGGCTAACGAGAGTGCGGCGGCGGTGGCGAGTGAGACCCAGCGTACCAAGGAGGCCATCGAGACGGCCATCGAGAATCTCAAAGCAAATATTGTTCTGCTGAATACCAAGCTTAGAGTGTCGGAAGACACCATCCGCAGTAAAGAAGCCGCCAGCCGAAAGACGGAGGAAACTCTTACTGCCAGGGTCGTTGCTCTAGAGGCCAAGCTCAGAGAGACAGAGGAGAGTGTGCGCGGGAAGGACGCGACCCTTAGAAGGCTGGAACAAAACAGTGCGGCCAGAATTCAAGACTTGGAAAATCAAGTGAAAACCAAAGATGAGCTTCTGGTTGGCCGATCCACCGAGGTCAGCGACCTCAAGGCCCAGTTGGAAGTCCTGAAAAATGGGATAAAGGAGATGTCTTCTTTTTTTAATCAGTCAGAAATCTTGGCTACAGTGGAGGGGCAAAATAATAGAGCCGTCTTTCGCAAAGGGGAATCGAAGGCAGGGCAGGAGAATCCGGCCGCTACTCGGTTTACCGCTCCACCAGCCACAGCCGAGGTAACCGATGCCGCTCTCGTGGCGATGCCGCCGAACTTTTTTAACCGCATGACTCATGAACTTAGCGAGTTTTCCGGGCCCATGGCGTCGGTAATCATTCATGATCACGTGGTGTCCCTCGGCGAATCTACTGGGAAATTTCCCAAGGCTAGAGTCCCAGAACTCCTAGAGATCGTTTGCCGTGAGATACCGGACGAGAACGTCAAAAACAGTTTTCGCGAGCGCCTAGGCAAGCTGTACCGCGAAGACCAGGATCGGTAAGAGAACAGTTTGCTTCATTGCATACACCGTTCGTTATGTATCACACGGGCGGTCTGAAATTTACGACGGAAGGCGATAGTTATTCGTCGAGTGGGAAGATCAGATTCAGCCAGGATTGAACTGTAAGACGCCTCAACATCACCACATCCACTCTAATCCGGTCAAGTCTTTTTGCCCTGGGAACTGCGTCGGCATAGGCCGCGTCGGTTCAAGCATCATGCGGAGATAGCCGACCAATGATGATTGCGCCGAATCGGGATCCGGGGGTAAGGGGCTGGCGTGGAGCACCGCGTCAATTAGCAGGGTATGGTGCCGGAGGGGGGACTTGAACCCCCACAGGGTTGCCCCTACCGGATTTTGAGTCCGGCGCGTCTGCCATTCCACCACTCCGGCACATTAATGAAATCAGTCACTTAGGTTTCACCCTCGGCGCCGTTTTGCGCTTACTGTGTCGAAACTGCTTGTGTGACTGTGCGAGAGGCTCTACTTTGCCCGCCTTTTCTGCGTCTTTCAAGTAGCCGTCCAGCGCCGCGCCAGCGAGCCGCAGGTCTTCGTTGTCCACCACTCGATAGAGCTTGTAGATTGCCAGCGTCTTGCGGTTCATAAACTTGCTGGCGACGGTCTCATGTACGCCTGCTCGTGAAAGGTTTCGTGCCGCTGATCGGCATAAATCGTGAACCAAAAGTCCAGTGCGATTTGCTGCTTCAGTTGCTTTTACCCATTCTGCGCGAAAATCCTTGATCGGCCGGCCGTTACGATGAAAAACAAACGGGCATTCCGCTCGGCGTAATCCATGGCGCCGCTGCAGAATCTCCTCGATGCCGGCAAAGAAGGGCAACGTGATTGGCTCCTTGTTTTTCGAAAGTTCGCTTCGCATTGTAACCGTGCCGTGGATTAAATCAACGTCACGCCACTCAAGACCCCGGCCTGCGGAAACGCG
>Ga0326597_10010157_pt1 | contig 12569 bp, 12 predicted proteins | sample RVTome_12_FD_203789 | JGI IMG/M metagenome (GOLD analysis project Ga0326597, IMG submission 203789) | Soil microbial communities from uranium-contaminated site in the Upper Colorado River Basin, Wyoming, United States - RVT100D185 | ecosystem: Environmental > Terrestrial > Soil > Contaminated >... | reverse complement strand
GATGTGGCACCGGGGTCTCGCGGACGTCTTCGAGCGCGCCCGCGCGGCAGGCGCGTGGACCTCGATCGACCCGCAGTTCCCGCTCGTGGATACCCGTGCGCCATGGCTGCCACACATCGCCGATGTGGTCCGCGCGAGCGACGTCCTCCTGTGCGACGAGCACGAGGCCCGGATGCTGTTCGACGTGGATTCGGCGCTCGATGCCGTCGCCCCGGCGCACGCCGCGGGACCCCGGATCGTGGCCATCAAGCGGGGCGCCGCCGGTGCGCTCGTCAGTGACGGCCGGACGGTCATCGACCAGCCGGCCGTGACCGTCGATGCGACCCTCGTCCGCGAGGCGGTCGGGGCCGGCGACGCGTTCGATGGTGGCTTCCTGGATGCGCTGATCCGCGGTCATGACCCGGCGGACGCCGCCCGCTGGGGAACGGCCGCCGCCTCGCTCAGCCTGACCGAGGGCGGTGGCGCACGGGGCATCGCCGGTCGCGCGCATGTCGAGGCCGCGCTGCGCCGCGTCCCATCGCCGACGACGGTCCGCGTCCTGCCATGATCCTGTGCGTGACGCCGAGCCCGGCCATCGATCGGACCGCGCGCGTCGAGCGGTTGACCCTCGGGGCGGTACTGCGCCCGACGGAGGTCCTCGCCCTGCCGGGCGGCAAGGGCAACAACGTCGCTCGCGCGGCTGACCGGCTCGGCGCCCTCGTGACGACGACCGGGTTCGCCGGCGGCCACGCCGGTCGCTGGCTCGTGGAGGCGCTCGAGGCGGAGGGGCTCAACCCGCGCTTCGTGTCCGTGGCGAGTGAGACACGGACGACGTACGTGACCGTCGATGCGGGTGGCCGCTCGGTGCTCGTGTATGAGCCCGGAACGCCCGTGACCGGGCAGGACGTCGAGGCGCTGATGACGCTCCTCGGGACGGCGCTGCTGCCGTCAGCGACCTGGGTCGCGATCTGCGGGAGTCCGCCGCCCGGCATGCCGCCCGATGGCTACGCGGCCCTCGTGGAAGCGAGCCACGCGGCCGGTCGGCGCTGCCTGGTCGATGCGGGCGGTCCAGCCCTGGCGGCCGCGCTGTCCGCGCGGCCCGATGCCGTGAAGGTCAGCCGGGACGAGGCGGATTCCGTGACCGACGCGCGGGCCGTCGATGCCGTCTCGGCGGCGCGCGCCCTGGTCGCCCGTGGAGCGGTGCTCGCCGTGGTCACCGACGGGTCCCGCGGTGCCGCTGCGGCGGATGCCCGCTCCTCCTGGACGGTCGACGTGCCGCGCATCCGGGCCGTCGACGCGATCGGATCGGGCGATGCCTTCACGGCCGGGCTGCTCGTGGCGCTCGACGGTGGCGGATCGAACGACGACGCGCTCGCATCCGCCGCGGCAGCCGGGACGGCCAACGCCGAGACGCTCGGCGCCGGACGCTTCGACGTGGCTCGCCAGGCCGAACTGGTCAGCCAGGTGCGCGTCCGGCGACGCTCTCGCCGGGGATGAGCCAACGCATGGACGTGAACGACGATCTGCGGACGATGACCGACGAGGCATTGCGCCTCGTCACCGCCGAGCTCGAGCGCCGCCGACCCGGGGCGCCCGTTGCCAGCACCGGCGTCCGCCCGCGCCGCCGACCGTGGACCTACCGGGATATCTGGCGTCTCGAGGCCGCGAGGACCGAATCGCAGCGGCGCGGCCTCGCCTAGCGGGGATCACCCCATCGGCGCCGGGTCGCGGCGCGCGTCCAGCTCGAGCAGGATCCGCTGCGGCGTGTGGTCGCAGAAGTCACCGATCACCAGGTCCGCCCGCTCGAGCATCTCCGGACGCCCGAGTGTGGCCAGACCGACGACGCGAGCCCCGGCCGCAAGCCCGGCCTCGATGCCGGGTGCCGTGTCCTCGAAGACGACGCACCGGTCAGGGTCGACGCCGAGGCCGGCCGCCGCAGCCAGGTACGGGTCGGGAGCCGGCTTGCCGCGCTCGACCTGCCCCTCGTCGACGATCACCTCGAACGCCCCGCCCAGCCCGATCGAGTCGAGCGCAAGCTCGATGTTGACCCGCGAGGCGGAACTGGCCACTGCGCACGGGATGCCGGCGGCGAGCGCCGCCCGAGCGAACGACGCCGCGCCTGGGACCTCGCGGAGCGGCGGCCCGGCCGCCACTTCGTCGCGTTTGTCGGCCATGCCCGCCGCCAGCAGCGCCACTGCCTCGTCATGTGACACGCCGAATGCATCGACCAGGATGTCGTACGTACGCCGGCCGAACATCCGCTCGACGATCTCCGCGTCGCTGAAGCTCCGACCCCGCGCGGCCGCGAACCGCCGCCAGCCGCTGATGACCAGGTCCCGCGTCTCGACGAGGACGCCATCGAGATCGAACAGGAAGGCCGTCACGCCGGGGAGTCAGTCGGCGGCGGTGGGCGCGGGCTGGCCCGGGGCCGGGGAGCGATCCGCGAGGCCGGCGACCATCCGCACGATCTCCTCGTGGTCACTGTCGGCGGTCTGCCGGACGCCCACCAGGCGTCCCAGGCGCATCACCGCGATCCGCGTGGACAACGTGAACACATGATCCAGGTTGTGACTCACGACGATCTGGGTCAGGCCCCGCTGGGAGAGTCGGACGACCAGCTCCTGGACCCGCGCGGCTTCCTGGAGTCCGAGCGCGGCCATGGGCTCGTCCATGATCAGGACACGTGAGCCCCAGTGGACCGCTCGGCCGATGGCGACGCCCTGGCGCTGCCCACCCGACAGGCGCCGGACCTGCTGGCGCACGGACGGGATCTTCACGTTCAGATCCTCGAGGGCCTCGGACGTCTGCCGACGCATCTGCCCGATCTCCGTGACGCGGAACGGACCCCAGCCACGGGTCAGTTCGCGGCCCATGAAGAGGTTCTCCGTGACGTCTCGATGGTCGGCCAGGGCGAGATCCTGGTAGACGGTCTCGATGCCCGCGGCACGGGCCTGGGCCGGTGTCGCGAAATGCACCGGATGGCCATCGATCTCGAGGCGACCCTCGTCCGGCTGGAGGGCGCCGGCGAGGATCTTGATCAGGGTGCTCTTGCCCGCGCCGTTGTCGCCGACGATCGCCGTCACGGTCCCCGCCGGGAACTCCAGCGAGACATCCGACACGGCGTGGACACCGCCGTAGGACTTGATGATGCCGCGCGCGGCCAGCAGCGGCGGGGCCGCCACGTCGCGCGGTTCGACCTGCGTTTCTGGCATCTCCATCACGACCGAGCGTATCCGGCGGCGGAGACGCCCGTCAATCGTGCGCGCACATCTGTGCACGGTGACAGGGCACGGATCGCCCGTACAGCTCAGCGTTCGCGGAGGGTCACGATGAGGACGTGGCCCTCCTCGTCGCCGATGACCTCGGCGTCGTGCGGGATCGTCCCGTCCCAGCGGATGTAGTCGCCCGGGCCCAGTTCGGCGACGTGGTCGCCCTGCGTCATGCGCCACTGCCCGCGCAGGATCACGTGGTGTTCGTCGCCTGCGTGGGCATGCAACCCTGCCCGACCGCCCGCCGGCGCGACACCCTCGACGATGGACAGGTCGCGAGTGTCGCCGCCGTCCACGCGCTCGATGCGACCCAGTCCGTCGCGTTCCTTGACGGGCCGTTCGCCGCCCCGGACGACCGTTGGGGCCGCCACGACGTCCATGAAGAACCACGCGATCGGAACGTCCAGCGCGTCACCGATGGCGGCGAGGCAGGCCAGCGATGGCGACGCCTTGTCGTTTTCGATCTGCGACAGGTAGCCGATGTTCAGGTCGGTCCGCTCGGCGACGTTGGCGAGCGTCAGGCCGCGCTCCGTCCTCCACCGTCTGACCTGCCCGCCGACGGCCGGCCGGCGTCGCTCCTCGACCGCCATGTTTGCTCTCCCAAAACAGGTATTGACAACGGGCACAATGACCGCTATGTTGTGTCCACAACAAAGTCTGCTTGACCTGAGCCAACTCGTCAAGCCATCGGAGGATCCCATCCCATGGATATCGCCATCATCGGGGCCGGCAACGTCGGTCGCGCGCTCGCCACGTCGTTCGTGCGGGCCGGCCATTCGGTCACGATCGCCTCGCGCGATCCTGAGGACGCCGGGGGCGTCGCTGCCGCGACCGGAGCACACGTCGCCGACTCGAACGCCGCGGCCGCCGCGGCCGCCGAGGTCGTCGTGCTTGCCACCCCCTTCTCGAGCGCGCCCGACATCGCCGCGGAGATCGCCCAGGCCATCAACGGCAAGGTCGTCATCGATGCCACGAACCGCATGTCATTCGGGGCCGTCGGCCCCGAGATCGATACGACGTCCTCGAACGCGGAGGAACTCGCCGTCCTCCTTCCCGGTGCGAACGTGGTCAAGGCGTTCAACACGGTGTTCGCCTCGAACCAGAGCGACCCGATCACCGAAGGCGTCCGGCTCGACGGGTACGTCGCCGGAGACGACCCTGACGCGAAGGCGAAGGTCCTCGACCTCGTCGCCTCGATCGGCCTGGACCCCGTCGACGTCGGCCCGCTCGCCCGGGCGCGCCAGTTGGAGGGCCTCGCCTTCCTCAACATCACCCTGAACATCGCCCATGGCGGCATCTGGCAGTCCGGCTGGAAGCTCGTCGGCGCCCCGGCCTCCGTGCCGGTCGCCGCCTAGCCAGGAACCGGTTCGATGACGGACACTGTGGCCGTGAGCATCCCGGTCGCGCGCCTCAACCACGCCGTCCTGTTCGTCCGCGACGCGGCCCGCGCCGCCGAGTTCTACGGGCGCGTCTTCGGCTTCGAGGTCGTCGCCAACGAGTTCGGCGGCAAGGCCGTCTTCATGCGCGCCGGCGGCGGCGACAACCACCATGACCTGGGGTTGTTCACGGTCGGACCCGATGCCCCGCGGGCGCCGCGCGGCTCGGTCGGGCTCTACCACCTGGCCTGGGAGGTCCCGACGATCGAGGACCTGGCCGACGCCGCCCGCGTCCTGTCCGAGGCCGGTGCCCTGGGCGGCGCGTCAGATCACGGCGTCTCGAAGTCGCTCTACGGCTCGGACCCCGACGGCAACGAGTTCGAGATCATGTGGCGCGTCCCGCGCGAGGCGTGGGGCGAGTACGAGGAGCACGGCGCCGTCATGCCCCTCGACATCGACGCGGAAGTCCGCCGCTGGGGTGGGACCAGATAGGTCCAGGGACCGGATCGGGGGACCGCGGCGTATCGCGCGAGGGTACCCTCGCGCATGCGCGGCCCGCTCGGTCAGTCGATCTCGAAGACGACCATCACCGTCGCGCTCAGGTCCTGCGTGCCGGGCTGGACGGGCGTCGCGATCGCGGCCGCGTCCCGTTGCGCCGCGCCATAGCCGTAGAAGATCGGCGAGACGGGCGTCGCGTCCGTGATCGAGACGACCGCCCCGAGAGTCACGTTGCCGGCGGTCGCCATCGCCTGCGCGCTCGCCCGTGCGGCGACGACGGCCGCGGCTCGCGCCTCGTTCTGTGCCTTGACCGGATCGGCGATCTCGAACGAGATCCCGTTGACATCGGTCGCGCCCTTCGCGGTGGCAGCATCGACGACGTCTCCCGCCTTGTCGAGATCGCGGACGGTGACCTGGACCTGCTCACTGATCTGGTAGCCGACGACCTTCGGGGGCGACCCGTTGCTGTACTGCGGATAGAGGCTCAGGTTGGTCGTCTGGATATCGGCGTCGGCGACGCCGAGAGCCTTGATCGCGGCGATGATGTCGGTCATCGCCTTGGCGCCGGCGTCGCGGGCCGCCTTGACAGAGGGCTTCGAAACCGTCACGCCGAGGTGGACCCGGGCGACATCGGGGATCAGGGTGACCTTGCCGCTGGCCGACACGGTGATGGTGTGCGCGGCCGGGTCGGTCGCCGGCGCGCCGATCACCGGCCCGGGCCGGACGGACAGCGCCGCGACGGCCACGATGAACGCGCCAAGGGCGCCGGCGCCGAGCGTGCGGAGGGTCTGCGACATCGGGATCACCTTCGTCTCGCGTGCCGCCCGGAGTGGGGCGGTCTCGCCCCGGAGACGACGGTCACGCGCCGGCGGTTCCGCCCCGGGTGGACCCCGTCAGGTCGCCGAGGGAGCCGCCACCCCCGCGCCCAGCGCCTCGAGGACCGGCCCCATCGCCTCGACCGAGGCAAGATCGCTCGGCCAGAGCATCGTCTCGATCCGGGTGACGCCGATCGTCGCGAACGAGGCAAGGGCCGCGGCGATCTCCTCCGCCGAGCCCCGGATCGGGACGCCCATGCCGTGGTCGGCTGCGCCGGAGCGGTCGGTCGGTTCGACCACGATGCCGACCGAACGACCGATCGACGCCGGGTCTCGGCCGATCTCCTCGCAGGCCCGGTCGAGATCGGCGAGCATCGGGACGAACTGGTCTGGTTCGCTCGTGTCGCCGGCGTACCAGCTCCAGATGTCGGCGTGCTCGGCGGCGATGCGGAGCATCTTCGGCCCTCGGGCCCCGAGCAGGATCGGGATCCTGGTGCCCTGCGGACCCAGCGGCCGCAACTCGAGATCCTTGGCCCGGTGATACGTCCCGTCGAAGTCCGCCCGCCCCTCGCGGAGGAGGGGCAGCATGATCCGGAACGCCTCCTCGAAGCGGCCGTAGAGGTGATCCATCGGGAACCCGAACGCCTCGGCCTGCGTGCCGGCATGACCGGTGCCGAGGCCCAGGACGAATCGGCCGCCGGTGATCTCGTCGAGCGTCGTGGCGACCTTCGCGGTCAGTGCCGGGTTGCGATGGAGGGCCGACAGGATCCACGTCCCGACCTTGACCCGGCGCGTGCTCGCGGCGACGGCACCGGCGATCGCGACGCACTCCCACCAGCCACGCGGCCCCGGCCACTCGGCCGGCCGCCACAGCAGCTCGTCCGGGATCCACACGGTGTCGAAGCCGATCTCCTCGGCGACGAGCGACATCGCCCGGAGCTCATCCCAGCGGGACGGGCGCCCGCTCGGCGGATCCTCGACGAGGATCAGGACCAGGCCGATCTCCATCGTGCGCATCCTACCTGCCCGGCGGCATCTCGCCCGGAGGGATGCGCGGGCCAGCGGGGTCTGGATTGGCGCTTGACGAACCGGGGACGATGGAGCCCGCACCGAGAAGCCAGCGCAGGAGGAGGGCGTGACGTGAACGGATACCTCATCTCGACCAGCGATCGACCTGGCGGCGCAGCTCGGCTCTTCGAGGCCGCCGCCGCCCGCGGGGTCAATGTCTCGCCGGCCTACGGCATCTCGGACGGGACGACCGCGATGATCGTCGTGGGCTCCGATGACGAGGCCGGCCTGCAGGCCGCCATCGCCGATGCAGGCTTCTCGGCGACCGCCATCGAGATGGTCGTCACCGAGCTCGACAACCGGGCGGGGACCGGCGCGGCCCTGTTCCGCAAGCTGACCGATGCCGGCGTGGACCTGCGCGTCGCGGTGCCGATCGGGATGAGCGGCGACCGCCTCCAGCTGGCCCTGGGTGCCAGCGATACGGCACTGCTCAAGCAGACGCTCGGAGGCTGATCGCAGCGCCTCGGACGGTCCGCGCAGGGCCGATCGGCCCGTGACATCAGGTGACACGGCTCCCTGTCGCGCGCCTCCCGGGACCGCATGATCGGGTCATGTCCGGCGCGTCCAAGCGTTCCCAGGCCGTGGCACCCTCCGGGTCCACCGTGCAGGTCCTCCCCATCGTCGGGATGACCTGTCGTACGTGTGAGCGGCGGATCGAGCGCGAAGTCAGGCGGCTTCCGAACGTCGAGCGGGTCTCCGCCTCGGCGGTGCACGGCCGGGTCGAGGTCGTCAGCGCCGGCCCTGTCCCGGCGCCGGCCCTGCAGGCGGCCATCGAGGCCGCCGGCTACGGCATCGGGCGTTCGTCGTGGCTGTCCCGCGATACCGGCGTGTGGCTGACGGCCGGCGCCGGGATCCTCCTGGTCGCGTCCCTGGTCGTGCTGGCCCAGGTCACTGGCATCACCCAGCTCGCGCCCGGGACGGACGACATCCGCGAGGGGGGCCTCGTCGTGGCGCTGTTGCTTGGCCTTGCCGCGGGGATGTCGACCTGCCTTGCGCTGACGGGCGGACTCGTCCTCGCCCTGTCCGCCGCGTCCGCCGCCCGCCAGCCTGCCGACGCCGACGTCCTCACCCGCCTTCGACCGGCCGTGGTGTTCGTGACCGGCCGCATCCTGGGCTTCGCCTTCCTGGGCGCCCTCCTCGGCGCCCTTGGTGCGTCCATCGCCCTGCCCACGACGGCCGTCGCCGCCCTGATGGTCGCGGTGGCGATCCTCATGACACTCCTCGGAGTCCGGCTCACCGGACTGTCCCCGCGGATCGCGGCCTGGTCGCCGACCCTGCCGATGGGCCTCGGGCAACGTCTCGGCATCGGCGACGGTGCGGTCGCGACGTACTCGGACACCCGTGCGGCGGCGCTCGGGGTCGCCACGTTCTTCCTGCCGTGCGGGTTCACCCAGGCCGTCCAGGTTTACGCACTGTCGACCGGGATGCCCCTCGTCGCAGGCGCGATCATGGCGGTGTTCGCCATCGGAACGGCACCCGGCCTGCTCGCCCTGGCCGGCCTGCCAACGCTGATCCCGAGCGGCGCCCGCCCGCGGTTCAGCCGGGTGGTCGGCGTGGCGGTCCTCGGGTTCGCGCTCCTGAACGCGACCGCCGGACTTCGGCTCGCGGGCATCTCGCCAGCCCTCGCCTTCGCGGGGGGACCCGTCGCGATCCCGGCCGTCACCATCGAGGACGGCGTCCAGGTCCTCCGGACGACCCAGCACGCGACCGGCTACTCGCCGGAGGATGCGGCACTGTATGCCGGAGTCCGCACGCGCTGGATCGTCGAGTCCCTCGCAGGCGGGTCGTGCGCGATCTTCCTGCGGGTGCCATCGCTCGGCCTGGCGGTCACCCTGCACAGGGGCGAGAACGCGATCAACCTCCCACCCCTCAAGGCCGGTCGGATCGCCTACACGTGCTCGATGGGGATGTACGGCGGATCGCTGACGGTGGTGGAGCCGGCGGCCGGTGACGTCGACGGGCTCGCGCGCAGCTGAGGCCGGTCGAAGCCGGCGTTCACGACCCAGTGGGTTTGCCCCGCCGACGCGCGACACCGATCAGGCGCTACGCGACAGATCGTCCGGCACCGGCTCGAGTTCGTCGCGGATGCGTGCCTCCATCACGACCGCGGACCCCGGGCGTCCCAGGAGGTACCCCTGGCCGACGTCGCAGCCAAGGGCGCGAAGCGACGCGGCCTGCTCCTCGACCTCGATGCCTTCGGCGACGGTCGCCAGGTCGAAATCGTGGCTGAGCTTGATGATCGCTTCGACGAGGCTGGTGTCGCCGTGGTTCTGGAGCGCCTCGATGAAGGAGCGGTCGATCTTAAGCTCGTCGACGGGCAGATCGCGCAGGACGCTGAGCGACGAGTAGCCGGTCCCGAAATCGTCGATGGAGATGCGCACGCCGAGCGATCGCAGGGCAGTGAGGATCTCCAGCACGCCGGGACGCTCCGAGGCAAAGACGCTCTCCGTGATCTCCAGGACGAGGAGCCCGGCCGGGAATCCCGTCCGTCGCAGGATCTCGGCGACGTCGTCGACGAGCCGCGGCTCGAGCTGCCGGGCCGAGACGTTCACGTTCGCGCGAAGCTGCCGCGAGCCATCGATCGCGTTCCATCCGCCGACCGTCAGGCAGGCCTGCTCGATGATCCAGCGGCCCATCGGGACGATCTCGCCGGTCCGCTCCGCGAGCGGGATGAACTGCAGCGGCATGACCAGCCCGCGCGTCGGGTGGTTCCAGCGCAAGAGCGCCTCGACACCGGCGAGGTGCTTCTCGGACAGGTCGAAGAGCGGCTGGTAGACGAGCTCGAACTGGCCGGCGGCCAGGGCGGTCCGCAGATCCGCCTCGAGGCTCACGCGCTCCACGGTCGCGTCGAACATCGCCAGTTCGAAGATACGGTAGCTGCCGCGCGCCTCCCGCTTGGCCTCGTACATCGCGATGTCGGCGTCGCGCAGGAGGTCCGACGGATCCGTCCCGCGGGCCTCGGGCCGGACGACGCCGATGCTCGCCTCGATCGTGACCGCCGTCCCGTCGACGTCGATGGGCGCGCGGAGGTCGGCGAGGATGCGATCGGCCACGGCGACCGCCTCCTCGACCGAACGCGTCTCGTCGGCGAGGATGGCGAACTCGTCGCCGCCGAGCCGAGCCGCGGTGTCCCCGGCCCGGATCGCGCCCGCGATACGCCGGGCGACCTCGACGAGGACCCGGTCGCCGACCGGGTGGCCGAGCGTGTCGTTGATTCGCTTGAAGTCGTCGAGATCGAGGTACAGCAGTGAGGGGGTGGCGCCGCGGCGCTGGCTGCGCCGGAGCGCGTGCTCGATCCGATCGGCGAGGAGGGCGCGGTTCGCGAGGCCTGTGAGCGGATCGTGGAACGCCTGATCGCGGAGCTGCTCCTCGAACGATCGGCGCTCGGTCACGTCGCGCATCGTGACGACGAGGCCCTCGACGACCGGGTCGTCGAGGAGGTTCGTGACGTTCATCTCGACGTAGCGGGCGTTTTCATCGGCGACCCGGAGGCGGCACTGGATCGTGTCGCCGGTGCCCGGGCGGGTCGCCGCCGTTCGGAGGAGCTCGAGCGCGAGCGGGGCGTCGTCGGGCTCCAGCAGGGTGTCGAGGGTCTGCCCGTGGAAGCCTTCGACGGGCCGGCCGACGAGCCGGGCGACGGACGGCGTCACGTAGTTGATCGTCCCGGCCGGATCGAGGACCGCGATGACGTCGTTGGCGTTCTGGATGATGGCCCGGAAGCGGGCTGCGCTCCGGGTGGACGCACGTTCCGCGAGGAGGCGGGCGTTCTCCCGAGCGGTCAACACTTGGCGTACCACGACAAGCACGGTGACGGCGATCGCCCCCCCGACCACCAGGCGCAGGGAGGAGCCCTGCATCTCCGTGGCCACGATCAGCAGGCCGTAGACGGCGGCCACCGCGAGGTACGGCGGGAACGAGACCGGGCGGATCGACGCCGATCCCGCGCCCGTCTGTCGCGTCTCGGCCGCGCTGCGTGCCTGCAGGAACCCGGCCAGACCCATCAAGACCCAGCCGACCAGGTAGCACGCGTCCATCCACGCCCCGGACTCGTAGGTCGCCTCGAGGGAGAGCCGGGCGTACGCGAGGTCGGCGACCACGTTGAGGGCCAACCCGATCCCCAGCAGAGCGAGGGCGGAGCGGGACGTGCCGACCAGCCGGCTCATCAACGTAGCCGCGAGCGCGAAGAGGACGAGCAGGTCGCCGACAGGATAGGCGAGCGCGACCAGCGTCTCGATTCCGTCGCTGGACGTGGCCGCCGCGACGGGCTCGAGGACGAGCCACCACACGACCGTGCCCGAGCCGACGACGACGATCGCCACGTCGAGGAGGGATCGGAGGGGACTCTCGGGCCGTTCGCGTGGCAGAGACAGGAGGCCCACGAGAAGGACCGGGTAGAACGCGAGGTAGCCCACATCGGCGATCGACGGATACGGCTCGGTCGCGAGGACGACCTCCAGCCAGAACCACATGATGTCGCCGGCGTTGTAGGCCACGAAGGCCATGCCGATCAGGACCCAGGCGCGACGCGCGGCGGTCGTCCGGGCGTGCCGTGCGGCGTTCAGCGCGAACGCGACAGCCAATAGACCGAGCGGGATGAACGCGGCGTCGGCGATCGCCAATTCGAGGTCGGGGCCGCCCCAGCGGAATACCTGCCAGCCGAGGTAGGCCGCGCCGTAGGCGACCATGAGTGCGGCGAGGATGACGTCGACGTCGGGTCGGTGATGGCCGCTGATGCCGGACCCACGGGATCGGCCCGACGCCGTTGTGGCTGTCGTCATGTTGTGCGCGCCTCGTGATGACCCCCGACGAATCCATGGAAGCCGTCAGCAACCTCGGGCGTCAGTCCCTTGAATACCCAGACCCCGGATGGCCATAGGTACCACTGCCCGTTGGTGGTGGCCGCGCGGATCGCCCGGTGGTATGTCGATACCATCGCCGTGATGACCGCACGCGATGAACCTGCCCCCGCGGCCGCCGAGGAACGCGGACGTCACGCGACGAACCTCGAGCTGTTCCTCGACCTGGTCTTCGTGTTCGCCGTCACGCAGGTCGCCGGCGTGCTCGGGTCCGGGCTCACGCTGGAGGGATTCGGCCGCGGGCTATTGCTCGCCTGGCTGGTCTGTTGGCTGCCGACGAGCATGTACGGGGGCGGCACATCCGCGGCCCCCAGGCCTGCCGCGAGGTCGTCGACGACGTCCAGGTTGGTTTGCGGCTCGGCGGCCGGGTCGCTGTTCCCCGTCTTGAGTGCGGGAGTCGTGACCGCGCCGTGCCGACCGGGATGCCCAGCGCATCGGCCACCTCGGTCAGCGGCATGCCCTGATAGCGGTGCAGGACGATGACGGCGCGGTGCTCGTGGGCAGGTGGCGGAACGCCCGGTCCAGCTGATCGCGATCGGCGAAGCGGCCGGAGCCGTCCGCCTCACGCAGCTCGACGAACACGACCCGGACGTTCGCCACGAACGCCCGCTGCTTGCTTGCCTCGTCGTAGCACGCCCGCAGGAGCAGCCGATGGAGCCACGCATCGAATCGTGCCGCGTTGCGCAGCGAAGGGAGGTCCCGCTACGC
>Ga0326597_10010155_pt1 | contig 12570 bp, 10 predicted proteins | sample RVTome_12_FD_203789 | JGI IMG/M metagenome (GOLD analysis project Ga0326597, IMG submission 203789) | Soil microbial communities from uranium-contaminated site in the Upper Colorado River Basin, Wyoming, United States - RVT100D185 | ecosystem: Environmental > Terrestrial > Soil > Contaminated >... | reverse complement strand
GCACTAGAAACAGGACGCGCAACGATGACTGTTGTGGGCACCGAGTTTTTCAAGCAATGCGATCGTCTCGGGAATCGGCGTGATGCGCGAGACCGGGCCGTTCGCCATATCGACAGTGGTGCGACCATTTCGAGCGACCGCCTTCACGTCGGCGCCCTTCGAGACCAGATAGAGGATCATCTCGTTGTCGCCGCGGGCCGCGGCATGGTGCATGGGCGTGTAGCCGCCGTTGTCGCGTGCGTTGACGTCGGCGTGCAGCTCTTCGACCACATATTTCATGGCTGCCATCCACGCATCCGGTGCATGCCGATGCGAGTTCCCGGCGTAGCCGTTGCCATACCCGACGCCCGCCACGGCGTGAACCGGGAACACTCCGGATCCAGCCGGAACGGCCTTGGATGCCGAGTCGATCGCCGGGTCCAGTTCCTGTCCCGGTGGCCGTACGAATCCACGACCGCCGGCTCCGCCGGCAGCTGCCATCGGGATCAGCGGATCAACACCGGCTCCCGCGGGCTGCGAACCCGGCGCGCCCGGCAGTGCGGCGCGACCGCCCCGACCACCACGGCCGCCACCCGCAGGCAGCACCGAGCCGAGCGTGACGTCGGCGCCGTACTTCACGAGCAGCTTCATCGCCGGTACGTCGAGAGCGTAGGCAGCGCGCCAGAACGGCGTGGTGCCTGTGATGTTCTCCAGGCCGCAGTTGGCGTTGCCGCAGTTGTTGTACGCGAAATACCAGAACTGCGTTTCCAGCCGTGTGTTCGGCTTGGCGCCGGCCTTGAGCAACGCCTCCATCACGTCGATGTGAGTCGACTTCTGCATCTGCACAGCCTGCGGCTGCGGAAACCGCGAGCGCGGAGCCCACATCGTATTGATTGTGGCGTACAGCGGCGCGAGCCCCGACCCGGCGGCGATGTTCGGATCAGCGCCGTGCTTGAGCAGTTCCAGTGCCACGTCGAACTGGCCGTTGATCGCCGCCATCAGCAACGGCGTGGTGTTGTCGACCATATTCGGTTCGTTGGGTGGTGCGCCTGACTCCAGCAGCGCGACGACCGCCTCCAGGTTGCCCTGCCGTACCGCGTGGTGAAGTGGCGTCAGCCCCCCGATGCCACCAACGGCGGCCCCGAATCCGGCAACGCCACCGTTGAGCGTGTCCACCTCCTCGGTGACCGGGCCCGACGCCGAAGCCATCGATGCCTGTACCCGGCGACCCGCCTCAATCGCTTCCTGAACCTGCGCCGTGGTAAACGGACCCTTTGGTTGCGGGCCGCCGCCGCGGCCGCGGCGTCCACCGGCGTTCGGATCGGGCGGAACCAGCCCTGAAAAGCCAAGCGTCAGCATCGAGGCCACCGTCGGCCCCCTTGCCGGAACGTCCGCGCCCATGAACGGGAGGATCTCATCGAGATGCTTCTCCGGCTCAAACGAAATCAGAACCTCGTTACGCTTGCGCGCGGCAGCCTGGTCGCGCGCCGCCTCTTCCTGCACCAGCACCATCCTGGTCTTGATCTTCACGTCAGCGCCGGCCTTTACGAGCACCGTGATGGCCTCGGCGCGGTTCTTCTCGGCGGCGAAGACCAACGGCGTCTGCCCCCATTGGCTGTCGCGGGCGTTTGGATCGGCACCGCCGGCGATCAGCGCCTTGATCCCCTCGACCGTTCCCGACGCAGACGCCAGATGCAGCGCCGTCACGCCGGTTTCGGTCAATCCGTTCGCGTCGGCACCGGCGTTCAGCAGCGCGGCAACGATGGCCCCGTGGCCGCCGCGTGCGGCGACATGGAGCGGCGTGTAGCGGCCGATGCGCGTGGCTGCCTTGACGTCGGCCTTGGCCGCGAGGAGCACGGCCGCCATGGCCGAATCGCCGCGGTCTGACGCCCAGTGCAGCGCCGTCATGCCGTCGCCCTGCGCGTCGTTCACGCTCGCGCCGCGGGCGATCAGGGCCTTCACCGTGGACAGGTCGCCGCGCATGGCCGCATCGGCGACCGGTGCGGCCGGTGGCGGCGGAGCGATCGTGGCCGCCGCGAGAGCGAGCGGCACAGCCAGGATGCCGAAGATTCGCATTCTCGTCATCGACGTCTCCTATGCTACGCGCTGAAGGCGAAGTCGCCGGTAGAGTCGCCGAAGCTGCGCATGTCGGTCATCCCGAATTTGTGCATCAGCGACAGGAAGACGTTGGCCATTGGGGTGCCGTCGGGCGCCTTGAGATGCAGGTTACCCTCGAGCGCACCATTGCCATGCCCGAGGAACATGAGCGGGCAGCGGCGGTGGTTGTGCAGATTCGGGTCGCCCATCGGCGAGCCGTACATGATGACCGTCTTCTCGAGCAGGTTCGAATCACCCTCGACCGAGTTCTTGAGTTTGTCGAGGAGATACGGCAGCTGAGCCACGTGATACCGGTTGATCATGTTGAAGTCGAGAATCGCCGCCTCGCGACCGCCATGGTGCGACGCAGGGTGGAAGCCCTTGTTCGTGCCGCTATCCGGGAAGGCGCGGCTCGAGGCATCACGTCCGGTCTTGAACGAGATCACGCGCGTCATGTCGGACTGAAGGGCGAGCACCTGGAAGTCGAACATGAGCTTCACGTGCTCGTCGAACGAGTCCGGCACGCCGATCGGCGCTTCCGGTAGCTCGCGCATCTCTCCGCTCGAGTTGCGCTTCTCGATCGCCTGAATCCGGCGCTCCAGTTCGCGGATGTCCTCGAGGTACTTGTCGATGCGTTCGCGATCGGCCGAGCCAAGGCTCTTCTTGAGGCCACCCACCTCGCCCGTGATCCAGTCGAGGATGCTCTGATTGGCCTTGCGGCGCGACATGCGGTCCGAGTTGTCATTGCCGGCACCGAACAGCAGGTCGAAAGCGACCCGCGGGTTCCGGATCATCGGAAGCGGCTCATCCGGGCTGCCCCAGCTGATCGTGTCGGTGTAGGCGCAGGCGTAGTTGTAGTAGCAACCACCGGCCTGGTCGAGATTCTCGATGCAGAGCTGGATTGACGGAATCGCGGTGTCGCCGCCGATGTGCTTGGCGACCAGCTGGTCCATCGACGTCCCGACGTAGAGGTCGGATCCCTGCGTTTGCTTCGGGTGCGCCTGGGTGAGGAACACGGCGCTCGACCGGAAGTGGTCGCCCCCGATTTCCGGTGCCTCGAACGCCTCCGCCATGCGCACGTCGGTGTTGCTTACGATCGTGAGATACTTGCGCCACGGCTCAAGCGCGGGGAGAGCACTGTCGGCAATCAGCTCGAAGTTGCGGCCAACACCGGCCGGTGCCCAGAGATTTTTCGTGGCTCCCCATGCATTGGATCCGGCGGCCCCATGCACCGATTCGATGGCGATGAACCTGGTCTTGTCGGCGGCGGCCGCGGCAGCGGCTCCCGTGCCGAACCGACCGAGCGACGGCATCATCGCATCGAGGTAGGGGAGCGCGATTGTGGCGCCCATGCCGCGAAGGAACGAGCGGCGGGGCATGACGGAACGAGTGAGGAAATTCATCGGGTGTGTCCTCGGGTCTGCGGTTGGGGGCTACCGCTGCTGGTGGGTCAACGAGTGCGCTCCGCCTTCTCCATCGGTAACCACGTCCGCACGGCGGCTGCGGAACGCGGGGCTGTTCACGACGCCCGTTACGAACGCCGACATCTTGTATCCGCTCTTGGCGGCCTCGGCCGAGATCGCCCGGATTTCAGGCTGGTCGAACGGCTCCATCCGGCGGCCGACTGCGTAGGCCATCAGGTTTTCCGTGAACGCCCGCACAAGCGGAATCGGGCGCGACATCAATGACTTGAGCAGGTCGGTCGGCGTCGCGACTTCGAGGCCATCGTACATGCGGCCGCGCGTGTCGAGTTCCATTCCGTTTTCACGAAACCGCCAACGTCCGGTAACGTCGAAATTGTCGAGCGCCAGGCCGATCGGGTCCATGTACTGGTGGCACGCGTTACAAGTGGGATTCTTGCGATGAATCTCCATCCGTTCACGCGTGGTCAGCGGCCTGCCGGCGTCGCCTTCGGCCGTTTCGTCGAGCGTGGGGATGTTCGGCGGCGGCGGCGGCGGCGGCATGTTGAGCAGCACTTCCATCACCCACTTGCCGCGCAGCACGGGGGATGTTCGGTTGGCAAGCGACGTCTGGACCAGGATGCTGCCATGGCCGAGGAGTCCTCGGCGGGAGCTGTCCGGGTAATTCACGCGACGGAACTGTGAGCCCGCCACGTCCGGAATCCCGTAGTGACGCGCCAGCCGCTCGTTGACATACGTGAAGTCGGCCGTGAAGAGGTCGAGCACGCTGCCGTTGTTGCGCACGATGTCGGCGAAGAACAGTTCGGTCTCGCGGTACATCGCGTCGGCGAGCTGCTGGTCGTAGTCCGGGAACCAGAATGCGTCCGGCCGAACCTTGTCGAGGTCCTGCAGCCGGAGCCACTGGGCCGCGAAGCGCGTGGCGAGCGCCTCTGCCTTCGGATCGGCGAGCATGCGGTTCACTTCCGCGCTCAGCACGGCCTTCTTTGAAAGCTGCCCGGACGCGGCGAGCGCGAGCAACTTCTCGTCAGGGATGCTGCCCCACAGGAAGAACGACAGGCGAGACGCGAGTTCCACATCACTGATGTTGTACGTGTCGCCGTCGGCGACGTTGCTCGGCGTCTTTTCGAACCGGAACACGAAGTACGGGCTGGCCAGCAACGCCTGCAGCGCGGTGCGCATGCCAGTCTCAAAACCGCCGTCTGCGGCACCCTGCTTGTAGAACTTGAGCAGGGCCTGCGTGTCGCTCGGGCGTACCGGGCGGCGGTAGGCGCGTGTAGCGAGCCGCGTGAGCACCTGCGACGCGCACGGAAGTTCCTGCGCCGACGTCTTCGGATAGCACGAGAACACGATCTTTCGGCTCGGCGAATCGGACACACCGACCACGGTCTCCGGGCCAATCACGGTCAGCTCGACGACATGCGGCGGAGCGGTCGTGCCGGCGCTCGCGTTGCCGTTGCTGGCCATTGACCAGTCGTGCGGCCTGATCAGGTCCTCGTAAGGACCTTCGGCGAGACGCACGAACGACGCCGAGATGCGCTTCTGGCCGGCCTTCACAAAGACAGTATCGGTGCGGACGTAGTCGGCTCCCTGCGGTGCATCAGCCGACGCGAACGTACGTTCAACGCCCTTTTCGTAGTGCAGCAAGCCGACCTGCTCGCCGTCCACCGAGACATCGATATCCTCGAACTTGGTGCCGACTCCGCCGCCGACGTTGACCCGAAAAACGTATTTGCCGTCGGCGGGGAACGTGTGCACGGCAACGATGCCGCCGCGCGTGCCGTACGGCGTGCCCGGGACGTGATCCCACGGATGCTGCGAAATGAACGGCGACTGACGGTATGTCACAGGGATCGCCTTGGCCTCAGGGTCACCAAGCGCCATGCGGCTCACGGCGGCGGCTGCGGTGAGGTAGGCGTCGAGCAGCGTCGGCGACAGCGATTGCACGTCGGCGATGTTGTCGAAGTTGGCACTCTTGGTGTCGAGCGGCAGGAAATCGGCGGCGTTGATCTTCACGCCAAGCAGGTCACGAACCGACGCCTCGTATTCAGGTCGGTTCAGGCGTTGAAACGGACGGTTGCCCGGGTTCGGCGCCGCATGACGATCGACATTCCGCTCAAGCGTCTCGACGAGCGCGAGCAGCGTATCACCGCCCGGCTTGCGCGACGTGGGCGGCGGCATCATTTGCGTACGCAGCTTCTGGATGGTCTTCTCGACGATATCGGGGTAGTCGCCTGCCGAGTCCACATCGAAGCCGTCGAAGCTCAGGTTGCCGCGCATCTGACGCTCGTTATGGCATCCACCGCAGTAGCGCTTCACGACCTCGTTGAGCGCCGCAACCTCCACTCCTCGCGCTCCAAGTTCGCGGCCAAGTGTCCGGAATTCCGTCGCCGGCAGAATCGATGCAGCGTGAGACGTCGCGATCGGCTGCGCGCTCGGCTGCGCGCTCGGCTGCGCGCTCGGCTGCGCGCTCGGCTGCGCGCTCGGCTGCGCGCTCGGCTGCGCGCTCGGCGGTGCGACTCGGGAGGGCGACGGCGCGCGCGCGGCCAACACCGCGGGCCCATCGCCAGAAGCGGCGCCAACAACGAAGGCCGCTCCGATCACGCCAGTCACAAAAAACGCCGGGCTCTTTCTCATCCGTGCTGCCTCCGTCCTTCCGGTGCACATGAGCTCAACGTCCACTGGCGGACGCCGAGGTACTGCATTCGTTCACTGCACGCAAACGTCACGTGTGCACGACAAACATGCCGCTCACACTTCAGCAATTCGATGCTAGCCGCGTGTTGTTCGAAACCGGTCATCAGGCGTGTCCGGCGCCCCATGACATTGCTTTAATGTATGCTATCTGGACAGTTACGCCAGAGGGTACCCCCTGAGTACGCCCTGCCGCGCCGGTTTGCTGTACCGACAGGCTGCCTGGCCCAGACGGCGCATGCAAAACGCGGGGGCCTCCCTTTCAGGAGAGCCCCCGCGACAGTGCCCCAGGCCTGACGGAGCAACGCAAGGCACCACGTACCGTTGCTGCCTTTCGGCCCTGGCGGAGTTGGCGGGCTTACGCCCCCCGGGACCTGGAGCACCCGCAATATACGCGGCTGCTCACGCATCGTGGCGGGGGCGGTCGCGGGTCCGGTCAGCCGCCTGTTGCGGCCCCGAGCAGCTCGCGGAACACGGCGGTCGCCTTCTGCATCTCGTCCATCGTCCCGAACGTGATGCGCGCCTGGTTGGTCAGTGGCGCAAACGACCGACCGATCGCCACGCCCTTCGTGAGCGCCGCCTTCTTGAACTCGGCGGCGTCGCGCCTGATGTCGACCATCATGAAGTTCGCGTCGCCTGTCGACATTGTGTAGCCGGCGTCGGCGAAGAACTTGCGCGTGTAGGCCTTCACCTCGCGGTTGCGCTTCACTTCCGCGGCGATGTGCGCTGGATCGGCGAGTGCTTCCCGCGCGGCCACCAAGGTAAGCTGGCTGACGTTCGAGCCGAGTACCCATTGTTTCATTCTTGCGATCGTTTCGGTCCGCCCCACGGCGTAGCCGATCCGAAGCCCGGCCATGCCGTACACCTTCGAGAAGGTACGAAGGACGACGACGCGGGGATTCTCGATCGCCATCGGGATGAGCGTGCCGTAGCCCGCGGCTTCCGCGTACTCGAAATACGCCTCGTCGACGAGCACGGTGGTCGTCGGGGAGGCCCGATTGATCTGCGTTATGCACGCCGCCACGTCGTCCTTGGTGTGGACCGTGGCCGTCGGGTTGTTCGGGTTGCACAGATAGACCAGCCCGGCGCCGCGTGCGGCTGCACCCATCGCACCGAGATCGAGTCCAAGCCTGGAGTCGACCGGCACCAGCCTCACCTCGGCGCCGAGGAATTTTGCGAATTCGCCGGGCGCCTCGAACGTGGGCGCCGCACCGATGTATGCGGCCGTGCGTGACGTGAACGCGTGGTCCGCCGCACGCAGCAGTTCGCCGGATCCGCATCCAAGAATGACGTTGTTCGCCGCCACGCCCTGTTGTTTGGCGATCGCCGCGATGACGTCATCTTCGGCGAGGATCGGATAGCGGTTAGCCTCGTCGACATGTGCGCGAATCGCTTCCAGCGCGCGCCTTCCGGGGCCCATGGGATTCTCGTTGCTGTCAATCCGGATCGCGGCGTTCGCCGCCATCCGGCGATCGGCCTTTCGATCAGCGACTCCCTGAATGCCCTGCGCTCCCTGGTACGCCCAAAGTGCCTCGCGGCCCCGCGCTGACACAAACGGCGCCGAGAACAGCCCGACGCCGGCACCCGCGACTGCAGTTCCGGCGCCAACGGTAGTGAGAAAATCGCGTCGCGAAACAGTCACGGTGCCTCCGGATGGGAATACGGCGAAGATACAGGTTCTTCCCGTCGGCGAAAGGGAACGACGTCGACCGGCGCAATCACGGCCGAATCGTCGGGCCCCAGATCAGCCAGTAGACGGCGGTGCCGGAGGTCATCGTTACCTGCGCCGCCAACTGCCGCTGCAGCTCCTCGCGGAGTTGGTCGTCGGTTACATCGGCACCCATCCCCATGGTCGCGCCCTCTGTTGCCTGACCCGGATCTCCCCCCGGCATCCCGGTAAGGCGCCAGACATACGACACGCCCGGTTCCGGGGTGAACGACATGCTCGACGGCAGGTAGGTCGTCATGTCGGCTGGAATGGTTCCCGGGCTGGACGCTGCGGGATACCGCGCGCTGTCGGCGGCAACCTGGAACGCGGCGCCGCGAACCACCTCGAGGTCGCCCACGATGCGCGCCGCGTGCGCGCGAACCCGGAACTGGCCGACGCGTGGAATCGCTATGCGCGCGAGCAGGCCGACGATCGTGACCGTGATCATCAGTTCGATGAGGGTAAATCCGGCACGACGCAACTTCATTTCCTGACGCCCAGTCCAGCGTCGAGAAAATCGCTGATCGTGACATTCGAGTGATACGTCACCTGCACGCCACGATCCTCGCCACGCACCTGGAAGGCCAGGCTGTCCACCACGACGTAGGTGAGGCCGGGATCGGTCACACCGGCCACATCGAGCGACGCCGGCAGCGAGCCGTCGTGCGTACGCCGCCAGACGTCGACCTGGCTCGCGGCCGACGCGACGACGAAGCGAAGATCGCGATCTACTTCGCCCGGTGAACGCCGGTCGCCGGTGGAGTTGCTCGTGGGCGGCACGACGAGCCACGCCACGACGTTCAAGGCCACGAGCACGACCAAGGCGCCAGCTCCCAGTTTCGGCGCCTTGGACTTGCGCGTCATGGCCGCCTTGATCTCGGACTGTTGCTCCCTTTGCTCATCAATGATCTGCTGAACGAGCCCCTTGGCGGGAGTCGGCACCCCGCCCGAGGGCCTCCGAGTCGGTGGACGAGAGCTCATCGAACTCTCCGCGGCACTCGCATCCGGGATCGCATCTAGTCGACCAGCCCGCGCCCGGATGCGCTGATCATCGTGCCGAGCATTGCAAGCACGGGCCGCGCATCCCCCTGCGCGTCGAAGGCGAGCACCTCACCGCGCACGACAGTGATCGTGCGCCCCGACTTGACAACGCGCCCCATCGCCAGAAACCGGTCACCGCGGGCGGGAGCAAGCATGTTCACTTTGTACTCGACACTGAGGACGGCGGCGTCGTCACGCATGAGCGTGAGCGCGGCATACCCGCAGGCGCTGTCGGCGATGGCGGTCGTGGCGCCGGCGTGGAGGAATCCGTGCTGCTGGATGAGATCATCCCGAAACGCGAGTTCGATATCGACCTCGCCCGGCGAGACGCGCCCGAGCCTCGCGCCAAGCAGCCGCATGAAGGCCTGCTTGTCGAAGCTCGTCCGTACACGGTGCTCAGCATCGCTCACAGATCCACCGGGTAGCCGGCTGCAGCCCATTCGCGCCAGCCGCCGGCCATGGAGCAAACATTGGAATAGCCCATCCGCTGCAAGGCGTCGGCCGAAAGCACACTGCGGAAGCCGCCGCCGCAATAGAGGATGATCTCAGTCCGTTTGTCGGGGATCTTCGCCTCGATGTCGCGCTCGAGCACGCCCTTGCCGATATGCTCGGCGCCCGTGATGTGGCCCAGGGCCCACTCCCGGTCTTCGCGAACGTCAACCATCCGCGCGCCCGGATTCGCGGCCACGCGTTCCTTCGCCTCCGCAATTGTGCACTCACGCACGGTGGCCCTGGTGTCGTCGACAATCTTGAGAAACGCTGCGGAATGATCCATCACAGGTCCGGTATCAGTGAGCCCCAGGGGTGTTCAGCACGTCACAGAGAACCCGCCCGGCGCGCGCTACATCGTCAATTGATACATCAAGGTGCGTCACGGCGCGCACCCGCTTCGTGTCCCACAGCGCAATCCCGACGCCCTGCTCGGCGGCTCGGCGCTCCACCGACGCCGGGTCGACGCCCGGGGGAACGGCGATCATCACGATATTGGTTTCTGGTGAACCGATCGTCGCCCGGGAGCCGTCGCGAAGTATCGTGGCCAGTGCGGCGGCGGCGGCGTGATCGTTGGTGAGCCGCGCGAGATTGTGATCGAGTCCGTACAGGCACGCAGCCGCGAGGATTCCCGACTGCCGCATGCCGCCACCGAGCCGGCGACGCGACTCATGCGCCTCGTCGATCCAGCGGGCCGAGCCCGCCAGCGCCGCGCCCACCGGCGCGCCCAGTCCCTTGCTGAACGATACCATCGTAAGGTCGGCAGCCGCGGCGAACGCATCAAGGGGTGTACCGGTGGCGGCATGCGCATTCCAGAGCCGCGCGCCGTCGAGGAACACGTTGAGGCCGAGCGCGCGACCGGCCGCTGCGATCTCGGCGAGTTCGGTGGCCGCGCTGATCGCGCCTCCGCCGGAGTTGTGGGTGTTCTCGAGGCACAACAGTGAAGCTTTCGGGAGGTACCGGCTCGGCGCTCGAACCGCCGCCGTGAACGTGTCGAGCGTCACCTTCGGCGCACCGCGGATCAGGCGCGGCTGCACGCCCGACAGCATTGCTGCGCCCGCCTTTTCGCGATCGACGATGTGCGCTTCCTCGTGCACGAAGAATTCGGTGCCGGGCCTGCCAAGCACCGAAATGGCACACTCATTGGCCATCGTGCCCGTCGGGAAGAACAGCGCCGCCTCCGTGCCGAGCATCTCGCAAATGCGCCGTTCGAGCGTGCGGACCGTAGGATCACCGTCGAGCACGTCGTCGCCGACCTCGGCCACAGCCATGGCAGTCCGCATGCCCGGTGACGGCTTGGTAACGGTGTCGGAGCGGAGATCGATCACGTTGGCGCGCATCGGGATAGTGGGCGTCTGACCGACGATGGAGTGCGATGACCGAAAAGTGACCTGCTGCACACGATCGGCACAATTGGCCCTGCGGCCGACTACGTCGCCGGCGCTTATGGGTGGCTCCGCGCCGGGGCGGACGTCGCCTTCGGCCCCGACGCCCGTTCGTGAACCTGAGAGACCTCGCCGCCGACGATTACGATGAGCGCCCCGTAGTACACCCAGAACACCACGATGACGATTGCTGCGAGTGTGCCCGTGTAAAGCGTGGCCGGGTTCCATCGGTGCAGGATCAGCGTGAACGCCCCGCGGGCGACCTCGAACAGGATGGCGCTGGCCGCGGCCCCAAAGGCAGCCTGCCGCGATCGCACCACGCGGTATGGCAGCGCCTTATAGAGGGCGAAGAACACCATGCCAAGGAGCAGGAAGGTGACAAAGCGCCCGCTGTAATACGTGATGCCCTGCGCGAACGACTCGCTCTGCATCCCGACGCTGGCAAGGAACGCCATTCCGCGCGAACGCGCGACCGCGACATATGCCGACGCCGCGATCCACGCGATGACGAGCGCAGTCGCGGCGACCGTGAACCAGATGTCGAACAGCTTCCCGATCAGGATGCTGTGCCGCTTCGGAACGTCAAATACCGTATTGAACACGGCGCGCAGCGAGCCAAAGAGGCGGGTCGAAAACCAGATGTACGCGAGCGCGCCGAAGACTCCGGCCGCGCCGCGCGTCCGTACGATGTCGCGCATAACCGGGTCGAGCACTGAGTCAGCGCCGCTGCCGCTCAGGGGAAACAGGTCGCGAATGAACGCCACCGCCGCGCCGTTTGATACGTCATGGCTGGTGCCCAGCGCATACCCGATTGCCGACGCGAGCAGCAGGAAGAACGGGACGCTCGCCAGCAAGATATTGAACGCCACGCCACTGGCGAGGAAGAGGACATCATCATGCGCCATCTTGGCCCAGAGGCGACGACCGAAGTCCGCCGCCCTGGCTCCGGCGCCCGGCAACGCGGCCACTGCGCGACCCGCCGGGGCGGAAGGCGTCAAACGGTCACTGCTCCATGAGAATCAGAAACTTCGACGGACCCCAGAACTTCGCCGCATCAACGACCTTGATGCCGCCCTTGATCCGATTCGACTTGTCCGGCGCCGTTTCGAGCGCCGTGATGTCCTGCCGTGACACGATCCGGTACGCCTTGTCCGGCTTTGGGAACGCGATCTCCATGACCTGCGTCCGATCGATCGCGGTGAAATCCACCGCGTTCAGCGCCGCGGCGGGCACCGTCGTCTTGCCGAAGCCCAGCATGCCGCCCTGCTTCACGATCAGCCCGCGCTTGGACAACTCATCCTCGGTACCGATCACGTAGTACACCGTGTTCTGCTCGGTGATGAGCTGTTCCTTCTCCTCGGCGAGCTGCGTATTCTCCGTCGCCAGCGCCACCTTGTCCTGCTTCAGCGAGACGTTCTCCGCTTGCAGCGCATTGATCTGCTCCGTGAGCGAGGCAATCTCGGTCTTCTGGTTGTCGATCAACGCCTGGAACGACGCGATGGTGGTGTCGTAGCCGGCGAGCTGGCTCGCGAGCGCAGTGTTGCCGGCCGTGAGATCGCGCACGCGCGTCCGGCTGGCATTCAGGCGAGACTCGCTCTCGTTGAGGCGCGTGGTGAGTTCCGCGACCTTGACCTTGATCGCCTCCCGCTGTTGTGCCGGCGTCATGCTGCTCTCCAAATCGCCGGCGACACCCTGCACGGGACGCCCGGCCGCCCGACTGCGCACCTTGGCAAGTTCGGTGTTGACCTCGGCGATGAAC
>Ga0326597_10010154_pt1 | contig 12570 bp, 4 predicted proteins | sample RVTome_12_FD_203789 | JGI IMG/M metagenome (GOLD analysis project Ga0326597, IMG submission 203789) | Soil microbial communities from uranium-contaminated site in the Upper Colorado River Basin, Wyoming, United States - RVT100D185 | ecosystem: Environmental > Terrestrial > Soil > Contaminated >... | reverse complement strand
CGAAGGTGTACCCGAAGCTCTGCGCGACGGGACGGATCCCCTTCGTCGCGACCCGGCCCGCAGCGTCGTAAGTCGCGTCCCAGTCGTAGAGCGGTGCCTCCGCTTCCCACTCGCTGAGCCCGAAGTTGTACTCTGCTACCGACCAGTCGTTCCCGGTACGACGACCCAGACCGCCCGCGTCGTAGTCCGCGCTGCGCACGAGCTTGTGGCGCACGACGAGCGGGTCCTCGTAGTCGAACTCGCTCGCGGCGATCTTCCCCGCGCCCTGGTACCAGTAGCGCGCGACCGATGCTTCGGACGCGCCCTGCGTGAACAGGTCGCTCTTCGCTTCGACGATGCGGCCGTTCGCATCGAGGATGCGCCGGAGCCGACGCGGCACGCCGGGCGAGAACCCCCCGCCATCGAGGAGCACGCTCTCATCACGCGTCGTCGTGTCGCCGTCGTTGTCGTCGTCGTTGTCGCGCTCGTAGACGAGCTCGTAGCTCGCGTCGAACTCGCTCGTGCAGTCGCCGGGCGTGACGCAGGTCTTGCAGACGCGCACTTCCTCCCGCGTCACTTCGCCCCCAGCGTCGTACTCGCGGTCGATCCGCGTCCGGCACGCGCCCGCCGCATCGTAGGTCGTGATCCGCGTCGGAAAGCTCCCCGAGCACGTGCAGCCGCCCGCGTCGCCGTACTCGTACACGACGCGCATCGCGCCTTCGACTCCCGCGGACGGCGTCACCTGCATCTCGTTGAGCACACCCGCGTGCGGTGCGTCGTAGATCCGATTCACCGCGCTGCCGTTCGGGTCGGTCACCTTGATCGTGCGACCGAGGAGATCGTACTCGTACGCGTACTTGTCGCTCGCCGCGACCTGCGCGCCGTCGAGCTCGCACCACTCGCTCGCGCCCGGATCGACCGTGCACACGCCTGGAAGCACCAGGTACTCGACGCGACCCTGACCCCAGGCGTCGCGCAGCGAAATCGTCGAGACGCGTGCGCTCGGATTCGCCGGGCTCGCGACCGTCTTCGCGAGCTCGCGACCGAGAGAGTCGACGAGGTAGCTCGTCGTCTCCCACAGAAGCGGCGACGCCGAGACGCGCTCCTTCGTCTCGACGACGTGGCCGGCGAGGTCGTACTTGGTCTGCGTTTCGAGACCGAGCGACGAATAGGTCTCGCGACGCGCGCGCCCCTGCGAATCGTAGTACGAGGTGCGCGTCTGGCCGCCCTGCGTCGTCGTCGTGCGTTGGCCGAAGACGTCGTAGGTCGAGGTCACCGTGTACTGGAGGTTCGAGCTGCCGCTCCGAGTGTCCTTCGCCTCGGTGACGATCGTCGACGTGACGTTTCCCGTCGCGTCGTAGACGTAGATCGCCGAACGCTTGTTCCCGGGCGAGCTCTCGCTCGCGAGCCGGCCCGCAGCGTCGTAGCTGCGCACGTGGTAGAGCGCGGTCGGGCCGGTGCCGGTGTACTGGTCGTAGCTGCGGATCACGCGACCGGCCAACGTCGTACCAGGTCTCCTCGTCGTAGGAACGCGGCGTCGCGCCGAGCTCGAACCAGACTCGCCGGCGGTACTCGCGGCCACGCTCGTCCGCGAAGGCCTCGCTACGCGAGACCTCGGTCTCTAGCGGCGGCGTGCCCGCGACGACGTAGCGGCTCGTGCGCAGCATCCAGTCGCCGGCGCCAGCCTCGGTGTCGCTCACCGACTCCGAGATCGTGCCGTCGGGCGCGACCGTGCGCACGACGAGGTAGCGCAGCAGTGGATTCGGCTCGTTCTCGTCGTCGTAGTACTCGCTCGAGAGCGTCTCGTGCTTCTGCATCACGCTCATCGAGTCGAGGCCGACCTGCTGCGTCTCGCGCGCGCGCCGGCCGGCGCCGTCGTGGTAGACGTCCGCGACCGCGTCGTCGTCCGGAGCGCCAGGGGATGCGTCGTCCGGGTCGCTCAGGTAGTCGACCGTGCGCACCGAGCGTCCGAGCTCGTCGAAGTAGCCGTCGGCGAGGCGGTACTCCTTCGTGCCGCTGGCGAGCGTCCAGTACTGCTCGTGCGTGCGCACGGTGCGCAGCAGCTTGTCGTGCTCGTAGAGCGTCTCGTGGTCCTGCGCGACGCGGACGTCCGAGACCGTGCGCACGAGCGCGCCCGACGCCGCGTCGTAATCGTAGGTCGTGACGATGTCTCCCGGCTCGCCGGAGGGCACTTGGCCGAGCTCGTCGCGATTCGGCACGCGCACCTCGAGCACGTGCTCGCCGTCGTACTCGGTCGTCGTCGCGAGCACGCCGAAGTAGGGGGCCGGCGGCGCGCGCTCCTCGACCACCCGATCGAGGTCGTCCCAGGAGGTCTCCCAGCGGTAGCCACGACCGTCGATCCGCGCGATGACTCGATCGAGCGCGTCGTACTCGAAGCGATCGCTCGGGTCGGCCGTCGATCCTGGAATGTCGATCCAGCGCCGCTCGAGGAGACCGCGCCCCAGGCCAGCGCCGGTCGACGGGTAGTACTGGAAGCGCGTCAAGACGGCGCTCGGGTCGCTGTGAGTGAGCACCTGGCCGTAGGAATTGTACGTGTAGAGGTCGACCGCCCCGGTCTGTGCCTGCGGCACGCTGACATCCGGATGCCAGACTTCGAGCAAGTTGCCGCTCGTCGAGTGGATGTGCTCGGTGACGAACGCGCCGTCGAGCGTGGTGTCCCAGTTGCCCCAGTTCGTCTCGAGCTCCGGGCTCGCCGGATCGCTCCCAGGTAGAGCGCCGATCCACGCACGCGGGCTCCAGTGCTCGGCGACTTGGTTGTAGGCCTCGGTGTAGGTGAAGCTCTCGCGCTCGGAAGCGTACTCGCGCAGCAAGTCGTCGATCTTCCTGTCGCGGCGGCGCACGCGCAGGTTGCCGTACGTACGCGGGTCGTCGCTCGCGTCGTCTTGCACCGCGCTCGACCAGAAGCTCCACGTGTACGGGGTCGTCTTCTCCCAGACGCTGCCATCGAACGCCTCGTTCCAGGTCCGCTCGGGCAAGAGGTTCTCGGCGTCGTGTTCGATGCACACCGCGGTCTCGAGCGGCACTGTGCTCCACTCGTAGCCGTCTGCGAGTGCGCGCAAGGTCGCGTTCTCGCGCGTGATGACTTTCTTCAGAAGGCCGATCGGCGCATTCGTCGAGAAGTCGTACTCACGCACCGTGCCGAGCGGATCGGTGACCGTGTACGCAGTCAGCTCCGGATCCGCCGGGAGCTGGTCGGTGTAGTTGAACGTGTACGTCCCGACGCCGGTCGCGCCATCCTTCTGGCTCGCGCCGAGCGAGAACTCCTGCGCGGTCACCTTTCCCGCGCCGTCGAAGAAACTCTCGACGATCTCGCGGTCGTTGCGGTCGAAGCGGCGTGCGAGCCGCGTCCCGGCGTACTCGAAACGGCGCGTGTAGCCCCCTTCGTCGATGATCGAGCGCAGGTTGAAGGAAGCATCGTAGTCGAGCGCCGCCCGCCGGCCGGTGTAGTCGACGGTCTCGGCGAGCCGGCCGTGGTCGAAGTACGCCAGGTCGTAGCGCCGCCCGAGGTCGTCGAGGATCCGGAAGACGCGGCCGCCCGAATCGCGCACGAAGCGAACTTGCTGACCGTAGCGGTCCTCGAGTCGGTCGAGCCGGTTGTTGACGTAGACGAGCTTGCGTCCGTCGGCGAACTCGAATGTGTAGACGCCGCTGAGCTCGCTCACGCGCACGAAGAGCCCGATAGGAGATTCCCAATAGTCCCCATCGTCGCGAGACGGGAAGAACTCCTGGCGGCCGTTCCCGGGCCACCAGGTGATGTTCACTTCTGCGTCGATCGCAATCCGGCTCGAGAGCAGGCTGTCCCAGCGCGTCCCGAGCACTCCTTCGTGCGAGATGAGCGTGCGGTGGACTGCCGCGAGCTCGAGCGCGAGCGTTCGACCGCGCACGCGGAGGAGCTCTTCGCTGTGGATGAGGCTACCGTTGTGGAGCTGGACGCCGAGGCCGCCAACGGCCTGCTGGCCGCTGGGCTCGGCCGGGCTTTGCTCCGGTTCGGGAGTGAAGGCTCCGGTCGCCGCTGGCCAGCCGAGCTCGGACGTGTTGTAGAGTTGCGAACGCGCGTTGCCGTAGGTATCGGCCGCGCGCAACCGGACGTTCTCATAGAGCGCGACTGGCAGCGACAGTACGACCGGGAACGGTCCGCTCGACGAGGTGATCGTCGCCGACGTGCTGTTCGACGGGTTGTCGATCTCCGACAGCGTGAGCGCGATCGGGTAGCTCGGGTCCCAGACGCCGTAGTACGCGTCGATCGAGACCGTCAGCCAGCCCGACGACCAACTCTCCGAGATGTACGAGTTCTGGAACTCGGGCGGCGCGGTGTCGCTCCCCGCCGGCACGTAGCCGACTTGTTCGATGTCGGTGTGTTGCGTGCTCATGTACCAGTTCGACGCCTTGAGCTCGATGAGGTCGCCGTAGGCCGCCTGCACGTAGCCGTAGACGCTCGCCGGCTTGCCGGGCCAGCTCGCGACGACCGAGAGCGCGTACCACTGCGGCTGCCCTCCGTGCAACAGGTTGTCCTGCGTGACGCTACGTGCCCAGGCCTCGAGGTAACCCGAGCCTTCGGTGTACGTGCCGTCGACCTTCGCGTTGACGTAGACGCTGCCGCCCGACTGCGGCGTGGCGATCGTCACCGACGCGACGATGATCGACGCGGGGCCTTGCGTGTCGGCGCCGACGGAACGGAACGTCGTCCAGGTCCAAAACACGACCGACAGGCTCACGATCGCGACCACGATCGACAGCCACGGGTGCTTGCTCACGGTCTTTGGCATGATTCGGCGTCCTTTCTCCTCGTCCTGTCCGGCGCGCCGTCTGCGAACGATCGCGCGCGCTCTTCCAACCGGCGCGTCAAGTACTGTCCGGCCGCACGAGCGGTCGACTGCCACCCTGAATACGTTTCGTTCGGCCAGCGCTCGCGATCGCGTGCGACGACGCGGTCGATCGACGTCGCGATGGATGCAAGCCGCTCGGTCCCACGCGTGAGCGCGCCGCTCGCCGCGAGCTCGACGATCCGCGTGGAGATCCGGTCTCGGCAGCAACCCAGGAGCGCGTTCGACAACAGGTCGTGGCTCGTAGTCGCCTGCACGCCGAACGCACCGTTGAGGTCGGACGGCCAGATGCACCACGGTCCCGGACGCGCGGCAGTTCCGCGCTCGCGCACGAGATAGTGGTTGGCGCTCCCGAGGTCGTAGAGCTCGGTCAGTTCGACCGCAGCGCGGAACGCGACGTAGCGCTCGACGTCGATCTCGTCGGCGAGCTCGGCGCAGTCCGTGCCTGATCGAAAACGCGCGAGGAGCTCGCGCACGTCCGCGCGATCTTCGCGCGTCGCATAGCGGGCTACCGGTCCGCCAGCGACCTCGAAGAGCGCCGCATCCGCGAGGCCGCGGCGCGCGAGGAACTTCCGATCGATGTCCTCTCGCAAGAGGTAGAGCCCGAAGAAGTCGTCGGCGTCGCACGACGTCGAGACGATGTGCAGCGTCACGTACTCGAGATCGGGCACCGGGATCCCCGCGGGGCGGAAGACTTCACTCGCGAGCACTTCCGCGAGTCCGTGGTGCTGGCGCGCGGCAGCGAGCTCGAGATCGCGGTGTGAGCGGCCGAAGAAGGCGCCGGCGCTCTCGGGTGAGACTCGCTCGCTCGCGGCGCGCTCGGACCCGCCTGCTGCGGGCGGTTGCTGGCCCCGCGCCAGCCGGATCTTCAGGCTGCGCTTTCCCCCCTCGAAGCGCGTCGCGTGGCCGTGAAGCCGCCAGCGCACGTGGTCGTACGCTCGCCCGCCGACGACGAGCGCCGCGTCCCAGCGGTAGGCTTTGCCGACGCCTCGCCGCGTGCCGAACGCCGCTGCGATGTCGACCTCGCGTGCGATCAGCGAGACGATCGGCAGACCACCGTTCTCGGCGCAAACCGTCCTGGTCGGCGCGGGCGCCTCGGACGGCTCGGCGACGAATAGCGCGCCGTTCGGCGACGGATCGCTCGTGCACGGGTAGTGCGCGACGAAGCCGCGGCCGTCGCGCACCTCGACGCGCCAGCGCACGAACGTGCGCGGCGCGAACGGACCGAGCGCAGCGCGATAGACGCCGTCGGCTCCACGCTCCATCGAGCGACGCTGCCAGCTCAACGCGAAACGTTCGTCGACGCGCCCGAACCAGTCGCCTGGCGCGAGAGCTTGCGAGAGGAGCTCGACGACGATCGGCTCGCGTGGAGCGGCGACTCGAGCGCCGATGACGACCGGTGCGCCGGGTCGATAGCCGCACGGTCCGTGGAGCTCCTCCGGACGTGCATCGACGATCCACGGCGGCTCCTCGTCGACCGCGCGGTCCGTCGTCGGCTCGGAAGCAGCACCCAGAAGGAGGCTCGCTTGCCCCGGGCTTCCGCCCGTGCGCTCGCTCGCTCTCCACACGCTCGGATTCTCGGCGCGGGCAGCGACCGCGACGCGCTCGAGCGAGTGCCCGTCGCCGTCGGCGAGGAGCGGCCACGGTGCGACGTCGTCGTACTCGACGACGTCGAGTACCTCGCCGCTCGCGGCGCGCAGCTCGAGGCGCTGGCCGGCGTTGTCGAGCTTGCCGTCGTAGGGCCCAGCGACTTCGCCGGCGAAGGTCGGACGGAGCACTCGAAACACGCGCGGATCGCGTGCGACGACGCACGTAGCGTGCGCCGCGATGCGTGCGCCGGCCGGGAACACGAAGCGCACTGCTCCGCACAGTCGTGCGCCGCTCGCATCGACGTCGTCGCCGCCGAGGTTGACGATCTCGACGAACTCGGCGTCCTCGGAGTCGATTCCGTTCGGTGCTCGCGAAGGGTGATAGTGGACCTCGCTGATTCGTAAGCGACCGGTCGGGACGACCGCGCCGTCGATGGGCGCGTCCGCCGCTGTGTCGCGTGCGCGCACGCGCGCGGCGAACACGCCGAACGTCGCGATCGCGACGCCGCATGTGATGGCGCCGAGTGCACCCTGACCGAGACGGAGCCTGGGCACGAAGGTCCCTCCTGCGAATGCGTCGACGCCGAAGCGCTCCCCGCGGGCCGCTGTCGCGGCGGACGCGTGTCCTCCATCTGTTACATCGCCAAGCGCGCGAGAAGCGGAACCGGATTCCCGAGCTTTTTTTCGCGCGGGCGAGAAATAACGATTCCCTCGTGCACGGTCGAGCGAGTACGATTCCGCGCGGCTAGCGGGGTGGCCTTCTCGCGAAATCGAGCGCTGGAGCAGCAGAGGCGTTGTCGTGACCGAGCGAAGGAACTCGCGACCCGACGGCACGGAGCCGAGTCGATCGGGTCGTGCGCAGCCCGCGCGCACCGACGCGTCGCCCGTTCTGGCGCGCATCGACGCGACCGCGCGCGAGCTCACCGCCGTTCTCCGTTCGACGCTGGCGCGCTGTGGCGTGAGCACGATCGCGCTCGACGACGCGCTTCAGGAGCTGACGGTCGCTGCATGGAGAGCTTCGCGTCGCTTCGTGAGCGACCGATCGCCCGCGATCGACGCGTGGCTGACCGTGCTCGCGCGGCGCGTCGCGATCACGCTCGCGCGTCGCGACCGCGCGTCGCGCCGCGGATACGGTGTCGACGTGCGCTCTCTCGAGAGCCTCGATCGCGGCGCCTGCGCGTCGCTCGACGACGATCCGGCGCGTCGCCACGAGATCGAGGACACCGCCGCGACGCTGCGCGCCGTGATCGCCGAGCTCTCCGAACGCGAGCGGGAGATCCTCGCGGCGGTCTACTCGAGCGTCCTCACGCGCAGCGAGATCGCGCAAGAGTTCGGGGTCTCGATGCGCCGCTTACGCAAACTGGCCGCGGCGGCACGCGCGAGCGTTCGACGGCGCCTGCCTGCGAAGCTGCGAGCCGCGCTCGCGGAGGAACTCCGCGAGACGAGACGAGACGAGACGAGACGAGACGAGACGAGACGAGACGAGACGAGACGAGCGAGCGCCGGGTGATCCTTGACGACCACCACGTCGCCTTCGCCGCCGCCGATGCGGTCGGTGAGCGTGCAGGACTATCGGATTGGCGAGGCTTCGACGTCCCGCTGCGACCGGAGCTCGTCTCGCCGGCGATTGTCGACGCGCTGAGGGACGAGTCGACGTGACGCCCGATATCGCGAGCGGCGCGAGCCGCGACGAGCGCCGGGAGCTCGCATCGACTCGCGCCGCCCCGGCGGCCGTGGCCGCCGCGCTCAGCGCGCTGCGACCGGCGTGATCTCGACCGCGAGCGGCGCGGCCCAGTCCTTGTGCTCGTCGCCGTAGTAGAGGTAGGCGCGGCTCGCCGGGCCGGTGTAGCGACCGGGGACCGCGGCGATCGCGCTGATCGGCAGCTCGATGCGCTGCTTCGCGTCGAGCGAGCGCCAGTAGAGCACGACGTCGCGCCCGATCACTTCGTACGCGGCGACGCGACCCGCTCGGACGAGCTCCTTCAGCTGGTCGTGGCGTGGTTCGAGGCCGCCGGGTAGGCCGACGATCGCGATCGGGCTCGGGACGACCGCGTCCTCGCGGTTCGTCACCACGACGTCGATCTCGGTCGCGTCGCCCTCGGCGATCGTCGCGTCGCCGAGCGACGTCTCGATGCCGAGCGCGCACGCCGCGCTCGAGCTCGGGAGCGTGCGGTGGAGCGACACCGCGAGCGAGAACGGCAGCTCGGAGCCGCCGGTCATGCGCAGTTCGACGCGGTGCGATCCGGGCGCGAGCATCTCGGTGAAGTCGGGCAGCGCGAGCGCCGACTGCGACGACGCGTCGAACGCGACCGGCGCGCCGAAATCGTGTCCGTCGACGACGAGCTGGACACTACCCGCTCGCGTGACGCGCGAACGGCGCTGGTCGTATGCGACGATCGCTCGCAGCGCGAGCACGGTCGACTGGGTCGACCCGTAGCGCCCAGCCTTGCACGACTCGGCGAGCCAGCGCATCGCGCTCTCGACACGGCCGGCGTGCTCGCGCGCGTCGAGCCACGCGAGGATCGCGAGCGCGGTCGTCTCGATCTCGAGCGCGTCGCCGCGACTGCCGACGATCGACTCGGTCGCACCGCCGACGAAGCCGTCCTTCGCCTGCGCTTCGCCGAGTCGCGCGCGGAGCTTCGCGGCGACCGCGCCCTCGTCGGCGAGCGACGCGACGAGCGCGCCGAGCGCGACGACGTAGGCGTTCTTCGAGACGCTCGCCGACTCGAGGAAGTGCGCGACCTCTCGCCGCAGCGACTGGGCGGGTTGCCCGCACTCGAGGAGGCTCCAGAGGATGTAGCCGTTCGAACAGTCCGTATCGACGATCCACGTGTGGAGCGCGCGGCGCTTGCGCGCGAAGTTGCCCTCGCCGTCGCGGCACGCGAGGAGCCACTCGCGCGTGCGGGCGAGCATCTGCGCGTCGACCGTCGTCACCTTCGCCATGTCGGTGAATTCGAGGAGACCGTACGCGGTGAGCGCCTCGTGGCCGGGATCGGCGCCGAACCACTCGTAGCCCTTCTCTGGGCACTCGAAGCCGATCAAGCGCCGGTAGCCGGTCTCGAGCAGCTTCGAGCTGGTCTCGATGAGCTGCGGATCGACGCCCGAGTGCGACTGGAAGTACTGCTGCGCCATCGCCAGCGGGTAGTTGGTCGAGCTGGTCTGCTCGAAGCAGCCGTTGGGCTCCTGGATGAGTCGTGCCAGTGCTTCGGAGAGGCTCGCGAGCGGCGACGCGTAGATCGCCGACCTGGTGCGGACGCTGCCGAGCACGACGTCGTCCGGAATCACCAGCGTCCACGCGACCGCGAGGTCCGGCCCGACGACGCCGCCCTGGGCGAGCTCGACCGGGAAGCCCTGCGGCACGACGCGCAGCTCGCGCGTCACGCGGTCGCTGAAGCTGCCGGCCGCGACCTCGACGACGATGCGGCCGTCGGGTGCGACCGCGCGCACGTCGACCGGGACGAGCGCGCGCACTCGGCCGCCCGCGTCGATCCGGAACGTGCTCGCGCCGTCGTCGCCGACCACGAGCCCCTTCGATCCGATGACGCGCAGCGTGCCGCCCTCGAGCGCCGCGGTGGTGCCGTTGACGAGCGCGATCGGCAAGAGCACGCGGTCGCCGACCGTCACTTCGAGCGGCGCCTTCGGCTCGGCGAAGAACGGCTCGACCGACTCGACGAGCGTCGACGATGCGCCGAGCCCGCCGCGCGCGTCGAACGCATCGGCGTCGACGCGGAACGCGGTGACCGCATCGCTGAGCGCAAAGGTGACGGTCGCCTGGCCAGTTGCGGATGTCGTGCGCAGGCCGGCGTGCCAGAACACGGTCTCGGTGAAGTCGACGCGGTCGCCGGGAGTGCGGCCGTCGCGCAGCGCGTGCGCGTACTCACGGACGAGGACCGTCTGGCTCGCGGGTTCGGCGGCGCGATCTTCGCGCAGGAACTTCGCTTCGCCGGCGTCGGCCTCGGCCGCTTTCGCGGCGTCCGCGAGTTTGTTGCCGGCGAGTGCCGCGGCGGACTCCAACTTCGCGAGGCGCTCGCCGCCCCGGGCGACATTCTTGCGCCACGCGAACAGCGCCTCGGGAGCCAGCGCCGCGCCGTCGTCGCCCGCGGCATCGTCGATGTCTTCGTCGACGCCTCGCGCGGGGACCGCAGCCGGGTCGCCGACCGCCACGTCGGGCGCGCCCGCGTCGCCGGGCGCGAGCGCGCCGGCTGGAACCGCCGCCACGACCCGTGGCTCGCCTGCCGCGAAGCGCGCGCGGAAGAACCAGCGGCGATCCGCGGCTCCCGCGAGCTCCCTATCGCGCTCGGTGACGACCCGCAGCGCCATCACGCGGCGCGCGGCGTCGCCGTGCGCGCGCAGGAACTCCGCGGTGTCGACGAACGCGTAGCGGCGCCAACCCTGCGTTCCGAGGAGCAGATCGACCGCGCGCGGCGCCGCCGGGTTCTCGGAATCGAGGTAGACGTGCGCATCGGCGAGCTCGCGCACGTCGCTCTCGAAGAGCGCCATCACGGGAAGCCGCGGGGCCTGTTCGCGCTTCTCGACCATCTCGAGCACGCTGTCGTCGGTCGCCGTGAGGCCGACGATCGACTCGATCGGGCGGCCGTTCTCGTCGCGCGTCTCGACGGTCAGCGTCACCGTGTCGCCCGGGACGTACGAGGCGCGGTCGGCACGAACGGTGACCTCTACCCGGCGCGCCGGCTTGCGGAACACCAGCCGCTCGGCGAGTGGAGTGCCTTGTTCGTCGACGACGGTCGCGACGAGGACACCGTCGGCGTCGAGCGGCGGTGTCAGCGCGAACGCGATGGGCCCGCCCTCGTAGCCGTCGATCGCGAGTCGCGCGATCTCGTGCTCGCGCTTCGAGAGAACGAGCGCGAGCTTGCCCCGTTGCGTGCTCGCGACGTCGACGATGAGTGGTCCAGCGGCGGCGGCCGCGTCTTCGCGCGTCGAGAGCACGGTGCCGCTCGCCGCGACTTCGGGCAGCGCGAAAGTGCGGGAGATCCCCGCCGGCTCGACGACGACGAGGCGGTAGCTCGCCCCGGCGCGCGGCGCGAGCGCGAAGCGGCCACGACCCTCGTGCTCGGTGCGCACATCGGCGACGACGCGGCCGGCATCGTCGACGATGCGGCCGGCGAGGTCCGCCGGCTTGCCGTTCGGCGTGCGCGCCTCGACGTAGACGCGGCCCGCGAGTCCGGCGACGAGGTCGCCGCCCTCGGGGTAGAACGCGATGTCGAGCGTCTGGAGCAGGATCGGGATGGTCTTCGCGGCGGTCTCGACGACGCCGCCGTCCTCGATCGCGAAGGTCAGCACGCCGTCGCCGCGTTCGATCTCGGCGGGGAGCGCGAAGCGCGCTTCGGCGTTGCCGGAAGCGTCGACCGTGGCTTCGCTGCGATGGACGACCTCGCCGTCGACACGCGCGGTGACTCGCACCGCCGCGCCGGTGGGCACGCTGCCCTCGGCGCGCTCGACGTGCACGCTCGCTGCGACCGAGTCGCCGGGACCGTAGCCGTCGCGAACGAAGACGATCTGGCTCTTCAGGCGCGGCGCGCGGTAGGCGCGGATGTCGAACTTGCGTTCGGCGGGCGCGTCGCCCTGCCAGCCGTGGCGCAGGCGCAGCGTGTACTCGCCGCCGGCGAGGTCGTCGGGGATCGGCCACGCGAACGACGCGACGGAGTCGGCGACGAGCGTCGCGCCGTTCGCGACCGTGTCGCCCTTCGGGCCGACGACCTCGACCATCGGCATGTCCGTCGCCGCGGGGTCGAGCGGCTTGCCGCTGAGCGCGTCGAACATCACACCGCGCGCACGCAGCGTCTCGCCTGGGCGGTAGATCGGCTTGTCGGTCGCGACGTGGGTGATCACGCGTTGGTCGCCGCCGAGCGCCTCGGAGCTCGCGATGCGCCGCGGCGTGTCGTCAGGCGCCGCGAAGATCTCGAGGCACGCGGCGCTCGCGAGCAGGAAGACGGCGGCGGTCGGCGCGGCGAGTGCGGCGAGTGCGGCGAGTGCCGTGAGTCGGGTCCATCGTCGGAACATCGGGATCTCCGGTTCGGGGAAGGGTGCGGAGGCGGATGCCAGCGCGGGACGGTGCGCGGGCTGCTGCTCGGATATCGGCCGGCAGCCCCATCGACCGGAACGGTCCGCGGAAGTTCCGGCCCGTGTTTTGCCTGGGC
>Ga0326597_10010153_pt1 | contig 12571 bp, 15 predicted proteins | sample RVTome_12_FD_203789 | JGI IMG/M metagenome (GOLD analysis project Ga0326597, IMG submission 203789) | Soil microbial communities from uranium-contaminated site in the Upper Colorado River Basin, Wyoming, United States - RVT100D185 | ecosystem: Environmental > Terrestrial > Soil > Contaminated >... | reverse complement strand
CGGGTTCATGATGGACCTCGGGATTCTGTGCCGCACGCTGTGGGTGGTCCTCGCCGGAGAGGGGCGCACGACGCGGCCTTTCGCGAGCACGAGGTACGCACGCTCCGTAGATGTGCCTGATGGCTATCCCGTGTCGGCGAGGCCGAAGAGCGTGTTTAGTAAAGGGTCCACACGACCCGAGCCGCGACCGTGAGGGAGCGATTTGTCGGGCGTTTGTGCAGACCGCTTCCTTACGGGCGCGGTTCGGAAAGAGGTTGCTAAACACGCTCTATGGCGTGATCGCCGGACGTTTGCGGGACGGCTTCGCGCGGACGTGGCGGGAGTGGGTGCCGCAGCCATTTGGCCGGGAGGGCGGGTTCCTCAGGGTCGAATGGCCGACCGGCCAGGGCCTAAACCAAGTTGCCAACCGCGCGTCTGTCCCCCACCGCAAGCGGTGGGGCACCCTGCCGGGGGACGCGCTGCCGCACCTCAAGGCAGCGGTGCGGCTCGACGCGAGCGACCGGGACGCTCGCGGGTTTCTCGAGGTGGTACAGCGAGAGCTCGCACAGCCGTAGGGAAGCGACCCGCCCGGCCGACGCAATGCGCACCCGGGAGCGATCGCGGGCATCCACGAGGCTGCGAACAGGTTCGGGACCATCTGGAACACGTTCAAGGAAACGGGATAGCGCACACAAAACGGGGACCGCCTTGACGTCGATGGCGTTCGGAATATGTTAGCCTATGAAGATCGGGTGGGGAGGTGAGACAAACGGCATGGCAAAACACGAATTCGGCGGCGATTGGACCACGGACAAGCTCGAACGGCTTCGCAAGTACCTTGCGGCGTACATGACCATCTTCACGAAGAACCCAAAAGCCGCGCACTTCACGACGATCTACGTCGACGCCTTCGCGGGCACCGGCCATCGACTTGATTCGACGAAACGGAACGTCTCCGATCACATCTTGGAAGGCGTCGAAGATCAAGAAGCCGCATCCTTCAAGAAGGGAAGCGCCCGCATTGCGCTGGAGGCCGAGCCCGCCTTCCGGCGGTTTGTTTTCATCGAGCGGGACGCGACTCGCGTCGCGGAGCTCGAAGCACTCCGCGACAGGTTTCCGCAGAAGGCCAATGACGTGCGGATAGAACAGGGTGATGCGAATCCGTTTCTCAAGAAATGGTGCGCCGATACGGATTGGAAACAACACCGTGCCGTCGTGTTCCTCGACCCCTACGGCATGCAGGTCGAATGGGCCACGCTCGAGGCCATCGCGGCCACAAGGGCCATCGACCTATGGTTGCTTTTTCCGCTTGGCGTCGCCGTCAATCGGTTGCTCACCAGGGCCGGTCCGCCACCGGCGGAGTGGGCGGACGCCTTGACCCGGATCTTTGGTACACCTGATTGGAAACAAGCGTTCTATCCGAAAAAGAGGGAGGAAACCCTGTTCGGAACTGAGGAGACCGAACGGAAGAAGGCCACGCTTGGAGCGATCGGCGAGTTCTTCGTAGCACGCCTATCCACGATTTTCGCGAAGGTAGCCGATAATCCATTGCCCTTGGTAAACGCGAGGAACACGCCGATTTATTTGCTGTGCTTTGCCGCCGGTAACCCGAGGGGAGCGGCGACGGCCGTGAGGATCGCACAAGATATCCTAAAGCGATAGGATCGTGCAATGGCCACGAACTCGACAATCGAATGGACGCAGATGACCTGGAATCCTGTCACGGGGTGTTCCAAGGTCAGCGAGGGCTGTCGCAACTGCTACGCCGAACGAATGGCAAAGCGTCTCAAGGCGATGGGCAACGCTCGCTACGCCAACGGTTTCAATGTCACGCTTCATGACGACCTCGTGGACCTGCCGCGACGGCTTCGACAGCCGCGCATCATCTTCGTCAACTCGATGAGCGATTTGTTTCACGAGATGGTCCCGACGTCCTTCATCAAGCGGGTATTTACCACGATGGAGGCGTGCCCGCAGCACACCTTCCAGATCTTGACCAAGCGCAGCCAGCGTCTTCGTGAGCTAGCGCCATCGCTGCCATGGGCGCGAAACGTCTGGATGGGCGTGAGCGTCGAAGATGCCCGCGTGCTTCATCGGATCGGTGATTTGCGGAATGTACCGGCCTCGGTGCGTTTTCTGTCATGCGAACCGCTGATTGGTCCAATGGACGATCTTCCCCTCGATGGTATTGGATGGGTTATCGTTGGGGGCGAATCCGGTCCCGGGGCGCGACCGATGGCCAAGACTTGGGTCGAGTCGATTCGTCGCCAGTGCCGCCGCGCGGGCGTCCAGTTCTTTTTCAAGCAGTGGGGCGGAGTACGCAAACACGTAGCGGGCCGCGAACTGAACGGCCGAACCTATGACGAAATGCCGCCTCTCGCCCGTGAAACCAGACGAACAACTTCCCTGGCGCTGCCGGTCCTGGCGGTGTGATTCGGTTTAACAACTCAAACTGACCGATGTTGCGCAGCCGGCGTGGTAGGGCAGGTCGCTTCGCCCCGCCTTTACCATCTACGGTAGCGTTATGGTCACGGCAGGTGCGAGCACTTGCCCTACCGGCGTTCACAATCCAAGGATTTGCAGCCTTCAGCGGGGCCTCGAGCGCCGCGGAGTGGGCAATCGCCTTCCGGTCGTCCCGTCAGCGACCGCCGGTGACGTTCTTTCCATGTGGTCCACGCCAAGGCAACCCAGCCGGCCGAGGTGAAGCCGGTTATTCCGTTGCTGCCGTATCAGCGGGAGGACGTCGAGTCCGACGCGCGGTTTCGGTGGAACTGCTGGTCGCGGCAGACGGGGAAGAGCTTCACGAAGTCGCTGCGGCGGATTCTGCGGGGGCTGGCGCGGCGGCGGACGCAGATCTTCCTCTCGGCCGGTGAGCGGCAGAGCCGCGAGTTGATGGAGAAGGCGCGGCAGCACTGCCAGGCGCTGAAGATCGCCGCGGACTATCACGATCGCCGGTTCTTTCGTGATCTGAGCGTCAAACAACTCGAGATCGTCCTGCCGGGCGGCGTGCGGATCATCGGGCTGCCGGCCAATCCGCAGACCGCTCGCGGTTTCACCGGCGACGTGCTGCTCGACGAATTCGCCATGCACGCCTTCGACCGCGAAATCTGGGCGGCAATGTTTCCAACGATCCTGCGCGGCGAGGGCGAACTGGACATCGCCTCCACGCCCAAGGGCAAGAGCAACGTCTTCCATCAACTCCGCGGCAATGAACGCTTTTCGACGAGCACGTTGACCATCCACGACGCGGTGGCGCAGGGATTGGACGTGGACGTGGAGGCGATCCGCCAGGCCATGGGCGATGAGACGCTGTTTCGGCAAGAGTTTCTGTGCGAGTTCCTGGACGAGGCCACCGCGTTCCTGACGTACGAACAGATCGCGGCGTGCGTTGAACCATCGCTACTGGTGTGCGATTCGGTGACGGCGCTATCGCGCGATCCGCGTGAGTTGTTCGTCGGCGTGGACGTGGGCCGGGTACGCGATCTGACGGTGATGTGGGTGCTTGCCCGAGCCGGTGATGAATTCGTGACCGTGGGTCTGTTTGAACTCGCCGGCGCGCCGTTCCGCGTGCAGTTCGGTTTGCTGGGCGAGCTTCTTTCGCTGCGTCGCGTGCGACGGTGTTGCATCGACGCGGGCGGGCTGGGGATGCAACTGGCGGAACAAGCGGTCGAGCGTTTCGGCGGGCACCGCGTCGAGGCGATCACCTTCACGCCGGCACTGAAGTCGCAAATGGCTTCAGGACTACGGATCGCGGTGGAGGGCGCCCGCATTCGAATCCCCAACGACGAACGCATCCGCAACGACTGGCATAGCGTGGAGCGAACGATGACCGAGTCGGGCCACTTCCGTCTGAGCGCCCCGCGGCGCGAGGGGAGTCACGCGGATCGGTTCTGGGCGGCGGCGCTGGCTCTGCACGCTACCGACGTCGGCGACGGGCGCGTCGAGTGCATGAACGTGCAGCCGCTGCACTTCGCACGAACGGGAACCTGGTAGGCGGCGGATTGCCAATTGTCGATTGGCGAATGTCGAATGTCGAATGATTAGACCGGCGCGGCACTGCTCGTAGAGCAGTGGCACACGGCCATTCGTCCCATTCCTCCGCCCCATCCGGGGCGGGGCCTTCGAGGACGCAACGACACCACGGGTTCCGCTTCGCTTCACCCGCGGCTACAGCCCGTTGCCCCTGCCGGGGCAAAGGAAAGGAAACGCAGTAGTACTAATTGGCCATTGGCAATCCCACGACTGGAGGATTCTACATGAAGCTGGCTGAACGTTTGATCGGCGCGTTTGCGGCGCGGCGCGGGGAGCGGCCGAAGCTCGGTCGCGTCGTCGTGCCGCGCAAGGAGGACTCGATCCGCGATTATCCCAGCGCGGGGCTGACGCCGTCGCGGCTGGCGGCGGTGTTGCGCGAGGCGGATGACGGCTCGCTATCGTCGGCGATGCAGCTCTACGAAGAGATGGAAGAGAAAGACGCGCACCTCTTCGCCATCGCCAACACGCGGCGGCTCGCGCTGACGGGATTGGACTGGCAGATCGTCAGTGCGGCCGACGTTCACGACGGGACGGACCGCGCGGCGTCGGACGATGCGGCAGCTTACGTGCGTGGCGTGTTGACCGACATGGATCGTTTCGACGAGGCGTTACAGCATCTCTCACTGGCGATCGGACGAAACATCGCGATCGCGGAGTTGGTGTGGGACTTCGCGGGCGGCGGGCTTCGGCTCATCGACATCGCCCCGGTGGACGGCGCGCGGATCGTGTTCGATTCGCTGGATCGGCCTCGGATTCTGACGGCCGAGGCGCCGCGCGAGGGGATCGAGATCGGGCTCAGCAAGTTCATCGTTCACACGCCGCACAGCGTCTCCGGCCATCCGCAGCGCGGCGGGCTGCTGCGGGTGACCGCCATGGCGTATCTGGCGAAGAACCTGGCGCTGAAGGACTGGATGATCTTCGCCGAGGTGTTCGGCATGCCGGTGCGGATCGCGCGATACGAACCGACTGCGACGGCGGAGGAAAAGAGCGAGCTGCTGCGCATGCTCGAGACGCTGGGCAGCAATGCGGCGGGGGTGTTCAGCCGCGCGGTGGAGCTGCAGATCATCGAGGCCAATCGCGGCACGGCGGGGCCGCCGTATGAGCGGCTGGTCGAGTTCCTCAACCGCGAAATGAGCAAGGCGTGGCTGGGTCAGACGCTGACGACGGACATATCGGGGCAGAGCGGATCGGTGGCCGCGACGCAGATCCATGAGACGGTTCGGCAGGACGTGTTGGCGGACGATCTGCGCAAGGAAGCGCGAACGATTCGGCGGGATCTGCTTGCGCCGCTGGCGCGGCTGAGATTCGGCGAGGGCGCTGCCGTGCCGTTCTTCCGCCGCAAGCTGAAGCAGCCGGGCGACGTGCGCACGCTGGCGGAGGTGATCGACGCGGCCGTGAATCAGTTGGGGTTGAAGGTGCCCGCGGCGTGGGCGCATGAGGCGCTGGGGATTCCGGCGATGAGAGGCGATGAGCCGACCGTGCCGGGCGCGATCGGTTGATCGGTTCGCGCGGAGGGCAAGAGCAAGCGCCGGCGATGTTGTTAGGGACATAGGGAAGGCATCGAGGGGAGCAGCAAAGCTCCAGCTTTGCTTTCCCGGCATCGAGGGGGAATGGCGAATGGCGAATGCGGAATGGCGAAGGGGGAAGGCATCGAGGCAAACGGGCAACAGGCAAGCTATTCGCAATTCGCCATTCGCAATTCGTCATTCATTCTTGTTGTCACTCTCAACGAAGGGGTGAAGTGATCTATGGTAACAACGAAAGGTAGGACGGCGGGAACCGGCGGGGAAGTGAGGGCGCTGTCCTCGGCCTGCCTGGCGGGCGACGCGGTGCCCACACGGGTGCTGCTGGCGCCGTGGGGGCGGGTGGAGAGCACGAACGGCAGTTTCGTGGTGGACGACGAATCGGCCCGGCTGGCGGTGGCGGCGTTCGACGAGCAGGGGATCGACCTGCCGATCGACTACGAGCATCAGACGCTGGGCGGGACGTACTCGTCGCCCAGCGGGCAGGCGCCGGCGGCGGGGTGGATCAAGCGGCTTTTCGCCGAGTCGGGCGTGGGGCTGATGGCGGAGATCGAGTGGACCCCTCAGGGGAGGGAGCGGCTGGCGGCCAAGGAATACCGGTATCTCTCGCCCGTGGCGATCATTCGCAAGACGGATCGGAAGCTGGTGGCGTTGCACTCGGCGGCGTTGACCAACAAGCCGGCCATCGTGGGCATGGAGCCGATCGTCCATCGGGCCGGATGGCCGGGCGACGCGTCCAGTGACGCGCCTCTGACACTTCTCAAGACCGAGTTGGACCTGCCGGACGAGGCTGCGCCGGAGGAAGTGCTGGTCGCCGCGAGCCGGCGCCTGGCTGAGTTGCGGACCGAGGCCAAACGTCAGCACGTCGAGGAACGCGTGGGCGAGGCCCTGCGGGCCGGGAAGCTGGTGGAGGCGCAGCGGGCCTGGGCGGAGACCCTGGCGGCGCGGGAGGAGGGTTTGTTCGACGAATGGTTTCGCACGGCGCCGGTCGTCGTTCAACCCGGGCTGACCGCGGCGCCGCACGCGGCGGACCTCGCGGATCGGGGGCGGCGGGCGGCGTCGGCCCGGGCACGGGCGGAGTTCGCGTCGAACCGGCTGCTTTCGGCGCTGACGACGGAGGAGGCTTACGTGGCCGATGCCCTGCGGCGCGAGGCGAACTGAAGAAAACGTCAAAACGTCAAAACGTCAAAACGGCGAAACGTCAAAACGGCGAAACGTCAAAACGTCAAAACGGCGAAACGGCGAAACGTCGAAACGTCAAAACGTCGAAACGAAAGGAATGACAGAATATGGCACTCACGAAAAACCGCGAGGTGGATCATTACATCGACCAGGAGATGCGCAGTCTCCAGGTCGCCACGGGCGCCCACGTCTTCAAGGGGGCGCTGGTGGGCGTGACGGCGGGCGGGTATGCGCGCCCGCTGGTCGCGGGCGATTTGTTCGCGGGGATCGCCTACGAGGAGATGGACAACACGGCCGGAGCGGATGGGGACCAGTCGATTCGGCTATACACGCTGGGGGACTTCGGTCACGCCCTCTCGGGGGCGACGATCGCCAACCTCGGCGACCCGGTCTACGCCTCGGCGGACGACACGTTGACCCTGACGGCGACGAGCAACTCCTTCGTGGGGCACGCCATCGACGTGCCCGCTTCGGGACAGATCATCCTGCGGCTTTCGACGTTCCGCACCGCGCCGTAGTCGTGTCGTGGGATCAAGGTCTCGCACTGCGCGAGGGGCGAGCGTGTCGCTAGTGCGTCGTCAGCCTTGAATCGAGGGGTTGGCCATCGGGGTTGAGAACGTGTGCCACTGCTCTGTGAGCAGTGTGAACCCCGAGCCATGGACGACACGGCTCACAGAGCCGTGGCACACGACCCCCTCTATTCGGTGTTGACAGAGCACTAGGTGCGTCAGCGTCGATGAGGGACCGTAACGACGACGCCGGTTCTCCGGTTCGGAGGTTGCCGTTGGAGCGCCGGACGATCGCGCGGGCTGAAGCCCGCGGCTCAGGATTCATTCGAACTGTTGGGCGCAAGAAAGGAGGCCATCGGTGGCCATCATCAATACGGGACTGTTGACCAAAGGGCTGCGGAGCGAGTTCTTCAACCGCTTCGAGGCGGCCGCCACGTTCTTTCGGGATCTGGCGACGCGCATTCAGTCGAACTCGGACAGTGAGACCTACAAGTGGCTTGGCTCGTTGCCGAGTATGCGCGAATGGGGTACGGGGCGACTGGCCAAGGGTCTGGGCACCGAGTCCTATTCCGTGGAAAACCTCAAGTACGAAGCCACGCTCGAGGTCGACCGCGACGAAATCTCGGACGACAAGACGGGGCAGATCCGCATCCGCATCGCCGAGCTGGCGGAGCGAGCCGCGACGCACAAGGACTTCCTGCTCGCCCAGCTTCTGATCAACGGGGAGACGGCGGGGTTCAACAGCTACGACGGGGTGACGTTCTTCAACGACGCCCACGTCTCGGGCTCGTCCGGGTCTCAGGACAACCAGCTCACCAGTACGGCCGTCGATCCCGACCTTCCGACGACGGACGAGTTCAAGTTGGCGCTCAAGTCGGCGATCGCCGCCCTGATGGGGTTCAAGGACGACCAGGGCGAACCGATGGCGTTATCGGCGACGGGGCTGGTGGGCGTCGTGCCGACGACCCTGTATCTCACCGCGCTCGAGGCGGTGAACGCGACGATGATCAGCAACACGTCGAACGTCGTCGCGGGGGCGGCGCGGATCGTCGCCTTCCCGTGGCTGACGGACCTGAGCAAGTGGTACCTGCTCAAGACCGACGGCGTGGTCCGTCCGTTCATCTTCCAGGATCGCGAGCCGATCGAGTTTACGGCGCTCACCGAGGAGAGCGACGAAGGCTTCCGGCGGGAGAAGTTCCTGTACGGCGTCCGCGCCCGCTATCGCATGGCCTACGGATACTGGCAGCACGCGGTTCGCGTGGACTTCACGCCGCCGACGTAAGAGGGGAATGGCGAATGTCGAATGGCGAATGATGAAAGGGCTTCGAAGGACGTAGGTTCTTCGCCATTCGCCATTCGCCATTCTGAATTCGCCGAGACGCCTCGGTAACCCGAGGATGCGAGAGGCGCAATGAGCTACGTAACCAACAGTGACATCGAAGAGCGTCTCGGCGCCGCGACCTACGTTCAGCTTGCCGACGATGACGGCGACGGACTGGCGGACGTGGGCGTCGTCGACGAGGCCCGGCTGGGCGCGGAGGGCGAGGTGAACAGCTTCCTCGCCCGCCGCTTCCAGACGCCGATCGATCTGGCGGTTCACGCCGATCTGGCGGACCTGCTGGCGTCGGTCACGCTCGACCTGGCCGAGTATCGGCTGCGCGTTCGGCGACCGCCGGTTTCCGACGACGCTCGACGGCGCCGCGACCAGACCGTCGAATGGCTGGCGCGCGTGGCCGACGGGCGGGTCGAACTGCCCTCGGCCTCGGCAATCGCCGGCAGCACGTCGCGTGGAACGCTCGGGGCGGCATCGGGCGAAAAGCGGTTGCTGACGCGGGACGAATTGTCGGGTCATTGATCCACTCCGTATCCGTCGCGGTTCAGAACCGCGAGTGCTAACGAGCGGTCTCCTTCGGGGAGCGGCGAACATGCCCACTGCCGATCGAACGACGATCAAGGCGACCGTGACGGAGTTGGTCACGAAGCTTCGGGCCAACCTCGTGGCTGACCCGATCACGGCGGCGAAACCGTTCCGCCGGGTCGAGATTGGCGACGCCGGCTTCGAGGAATATCCGCGTCCTTTTCTGAACGTGGCGTTGACGCGGATGCGAACGATCGGCGCGATGGACGACGACAACTTGGTCGAGGCGGCGGCGCGGTTGCGCCTCGTCACCGACGTGACGGCGGCGGACCCGCACGCGGCCATCCTCGACAAGATCGGGGCCGTTGACGACTACCTCGACAGCCTGATCGACACCGGCGTCATCGAGGGCGCGGAGGGCTTCGACGACCGAGTCTGGACGATCAATTATCCGAAGGCGACGGCCGGGGCTCGGGTGGCGACGGCGGAAGCGACGCAGACCTTCATCGTGAAGGTCCAGCGCGGTCAGAACCGGGAACCGCTGCCATAGCCCGTTTCCGCTGACGGCCCCATATGTCCTGATCGAGGGCGCTGTTTCCGATCCGGTGGATCCGCGCGGGCTGAAGCCCGCGGCTCACCATAGAAGAACAGAGAACGCTCGGGCGTGACGACATGATCTGGATTCTGGCGACACGAGGGGCCTCGACGAAGTTGCGGGCGACACCGTTCACCGAAACGGCGATCGAGGGCGTGCACAGCGTCGCGTACAAGTCGGGCGTCGCGTCGGTTCCCCTCAGCGGCGCCGATGCGGCGGGGGGTTCGCTCGGCACGTTCGGCCGCGGCGTCGGCCGCATCTCCGGCGTCGTGCTGTCGTACTCGGGAACGGTCGCGGAGACGCTGCTGGACGTCGGTTACGGCATCGACCTGATCATCAAGTACCGCGCCAACGCCCAGAAGCGAAAACGGACCCTTGTCGATGTCGTGTTTGTCGGTGATGCAACGGTGATGTTCCCGTCAAAAAACGCGGGCGCGCCCGAGCTGATCGCCGTGCCCTTTCGCGTTCAGATGCCCGAGGGTGACACGTTGACGGCGCACGTGATCGATTCGGTGGATGAGTAACCATGACGTTGGACCGAGCGAGCATTATTCGGGCCGTGGGCGCGGAGTTGGCCGCGCAGGACCTCGAAGCGTCCGAGGTTCGACGACGCGAGCTGCTCGCCGTCGTCTCCCGCACGGCCACGGGAACCGGGCACATCGCCCATACCTTCAAGCTCGACAAGAAGTATCGGCTGGTGTTCATTAGGTGCCACTTCTCTGGCACTAATGGAACGGCGGCGTTCGTCATCTCGATCGATTCAATCATCGGGCCGGCCTACGACGCGCGTCTGTTCACGATGATGCAAGCAGGCCCAAACAAAGACGTGAATCTCCGCATCGGCGGTGGAGACGCGGAGGATCCGTCGGCGTGGACCTTTCAGACGGGCGACGCCGTCCGGATCGACTGGACGAACCCCGACAGCGGGAGCATCACCTGGGGCCTGGAGGTCGGGCTGTCGCCCGCCTCGTAAATCCTGCGTCGAAACGTCGAAACGTCAAAAAGTCAAAATGGGAAGAAACGGCGTTTCGGCATTTGGACGTTTCGACGTTTCACAGGAGTGTTTGGCGTGCCCAAGACCTTCACCGATGACATCGCCCCGGCACTGCCGTCGTCGCTGGCCGGACCATTTCAGATCGTCGATCCGACCGACGCCGCCAGTTGGATCAAGATCGACCCGGCCGGCGCGACCATCGCCGCCGCGGGTGGCGGGCGGCCGACCCGTACCCTGCTGACCGGCTACGTTCGCCAGCATCTCAGCGGCGGCTCGTCGTTCATCGGAAGCGTCATGGCGGCGCGATCCGTCAACGACGGCGTCACCGGCGGGTTCTACACGGCGCCCATAGGAATACCGAATGAGATGGATGTCGCCGAGCCGGCGGACGTAACCATCCTTGTCAATCCCATCCAGGACGCCACGACCAACGGCCAGGTCGTTCGCTTGGAGTTGTCCTACAGCCATGTCACCGCGGCGGGGAACATCACGAACGGAGTGATCACGTTTGACTGGAGCGTTCCGGACGATTGGACCGTCAACGATCCGGCCTTGGTGCTGATCGACAACGGCAACGGCCGGACGTTCGAGGCCGACACCTTCGGCGCCGGCGATTACCTCGGCCTTCGCTGCCTGCGCTTGGGCGCCGCCGCGCAGGACACCTTCAACAAGGGCATCAACCTCGCGGAGATGCTTGCCTTCCAATACACCGCGAAGGGGTTCTGAACCGCACGCAAAGGCATTGACCGTTATCGAGTTGCGCCGGGTGGGGTCACGATGATCGAACGTCGAAGACTCACGAATTTCGCTGGATCATGCCTACAAACCCGGATACGGTTCGCACATGCCGTCGCACCTGCGCCGCCACGACGAGCCCGGCCACACGCACTTTTGGACGATCTCCTGCTACCGTCGCCTACAGTTCTTTCACGACGACGGCATGAAACGTGTCGTTATCGAAGCGCTGCGGACGCTGCAAACGACGCTCGGCGTCTGCCTCGTCGGTTACGTCGTGATGCCGGAACATGTCCACGTCCTGTTGTACCCGCACGCCCGGGTTAGCGACGTTCCTATCCCCATCGCCAATGTCCTGCAATCCTTCAAACAGTACATCGGCCGGCACGGCAAGCAACGCCTGCGCGATGTGTGGCGAACGCGTCAGCGTCTTTGGTCGGAGCCGCTGAATCGATGGGCGCGCGGATCGTTCGACAAACAGGAAGTGATGAACACTCGGGGCTACGACCGCAATATCTTCACCGAGCGCGAGCTGCGCGAGAAGCTTGACTACTGTCATAAGAACCCGCTCACCCGCGGCCTGGTCAACGATCCCGCGGACTGGAAGTGGAGCAGCTACCGATTCTACGAGTTCGGCGACCGCTCCGTCCTTCCGATGGACTGGGACGGGTGCTGGCCGATCATATGGTGAAGCTCTCTTGTTCGGAAGCGCCTTGGCCGCTCGATCATCGTGACCCCACCCATCGCTGCGCGATGGATGGGCCACCCGTCCCGGCGCTGGTCGTGCAACCGCGAACGCCGGCCCCTACATCCCCTGCTCGGGCGTCATGGCCTGAATGACCCGTTCGATGGCGCGGAACGGAATGTGGATGTCCACGCGCGCCGGATCGCCCACCAACGACACGGAGATCGCCACGGGCGGACCCGGGGTGACGGCGTCCATCTTGGGCATGCCGAGCATCGGGCCGATCAGCGGGAGCACGCCGGCCGGATCGATCAGGAGCACGGCGTTTCGCTTCGCGGGCAGCGCCGAGAGAGCCTCGGTCACGAGCTTCGACGAGGCCAGCGGCGTCGCCGTCTTTCCGCTGAACGCCCGTGCCATCACCGTGTCACTGCCCATGCCGTAGCGCACGCGCTCGCGACTGACGCCGACGGCGAACTTCA
>Ga0326597_10010152_pt1 | contig 12572 bp, 5 predicted proteins | sample RVTome_12_FD_203789 | JGI IMG/M metagenome (GOLD analysis project Ga0326597, IMG submission 203789) | Soil microbial communities from uranium-contaminated site in the Upper Colorado River Basin, Wyoming, United States - RVT100D185 | ecosystem: Environmental > Terrestrial > Soil > Contaminated >... | reverse complement strand
CACCGGCAGGCCGGTCTCGTGGCGAATGCGCTCGTCGAGCGCGCGCAGCAGCGCGCCGCCGCCGGAGAGCACGATGCCCTTGTCCATGATGTCGGCGGAGAGCTCCGGCGGCGTGCGCTCGAGCGCCATCCTCACCGCCTCGACGATGACGTTGACCGGCTCGGTCAGCGCCTCGCGGATCTCCTCGTCGGAGATGGTGAGCTCCTTGGGAATGCCCTCGATGAGGTCGCGCCCCTTGATCGTCATGGTCAGCCGCTCGCGCAGCGGAAACGCCGAGCCGAGCTCCCACTTGATGATCTCCGCCGTGCGCTCGCCGATGAGCAGGTTGTACTTGCGCTTGAGGTAGGAGAGCACCGCCTCGTCGAGCTCGTTGCCGGCCACCCGCACCGAGCGATGGTAGACGATGCCCGAGAGCGAGATGACCGCGACGTCGGTAGTGCCGCCGCCGATGTCGACGATCATGTTGCCGGAGGGCTCGGTGATCGGCAGCCCGGCGCCGATCGCCGCCATCATCGCCTGCTCGACGAGGAAGACTTCGGAGGCGCCCGCCTTCTGCGCTGAGTCGCGCACGGCGCGCTTCTCGACCTGGGTGATCTCGCCGGGGACGCCGATGACGATGCGCGGCTGCACGAAGTTCTTGCGCCCGTGCGCCTTCTTGATGAAGTAGTCGAGCATGCGCTCGGTGACTTCGAAGTCCGCGATCACGCCGTCCTTCATCGGCCGGATGGCCTCGATGTTGCCCGGCGTCCGGCCCAGCATCTCTTTGGCCTCGTTGCCCACCGCCTCGACGCGGTTGGTGAGCTTGTTGATGACGACGATCGACGGTTCGCGCACGACGATGCCGCGGTTCCTGGCATAGATCAGCGTGTTGGCGGTGCCGAGGTCGATCGCGAGATCGTTCGAGAAGTAGCGGAAGAGCGCGCCGAACGGCATGGAGTTCCTTTGAGTGAAATGTCGCGAGACGCCGGTCAGCGGCTCACAGGGTCTCGACGAACACGCGCTGTCGGCGCGTCGCCACGTTGCCGGAGAGATCGGACGCCACGAACTCGAGCACGCTCCAGCCCTCGCGACCGACCAACAGGGTCTTGGTGAAGGAGCCGTTCTGCGTCACCGCCGCCGCCTCGCCGTTGACCTTCAGCTTGGCGCCCGGCTCGGTGCGACCGCTGACGATGAAGAGATTGCCGTACACCTGCACCTGCTCGATCTCGATCGGCGGCGGCGTCCGGTCGCCGCGCTCGCCGGCTCTCGCCCCCGCCACCACCCGGAACGCGCGCGGCTCGCTCCACGGCCCCTGCAGACCGTCGCGGTTGACCGCCGCCACGCGCCACTGGAAGCTGCCTTCGCCGCGCAGCTCGAGAGTGGCCATGGTCTTGGTCCGCGCTTCGACGTCGATCAGGTTGTCGACGAAGAGCCGATTGCGGGAGACCTGGAGCGCGTAGCGCGACGCGCCCGTCACCGCCGCCCACGAAAGCACGAGCGTGCGGTTGGCGTCAAGGGAAGTTTCGAGGTGCGCCGCTGGCTCGCTGACCTCCGGCGCCTCCGGCAGCGAGCGCGGATCGGTCAGCATGCCGCCGCGCTGGCGAATCTCCTCGAGCGGTCCGATCGTCGTCGTCGCGCCGCTCGCCGTCGCCACCTCGACCTCGCCGCGAAAGGCGGTGAAACGCGCCGCCGCGCTGGCGCGGTCGACCGCCACCGCGGCCTCGGAGTCGCGCGCCACGCGCGCCTCGGCCGACGGCGTCGAGACGCGCCCGCCGCGCTGCGCGGTGTTCAGGTCGACCCAGCCGTACTCCATCGAGATCGCCTGCTCGGTGCCGGCGCCGACGAAGGCGCGCGTGCGGGTGACGAGGAAGAGCGTGTTCGGCCGCACCGTGTAGAGCGTGCCGTCGAGAAAGACGATCTCCGCCGAGCCGCTGGCCGAGGTCTTGACGTAATCGCCCGAGCGCAGCACGTCGCGGCTGCGCGCCGGCTCCCACTCGCCCTGCTCGCCGCGGCGCAGCTCGACGTCGCCCTGCACGGCGATGAACTGCGCCTCGCCGCCGGTGGCGCGCGACCCGCTGACGTCGAGCAGCGCCAGCAGCAGCGCCCGCGCCCGCCGGCCGTGTTCGACAGCGGCCGCGAAATCGCCGGCCTCGTAGCTCTGCGCCGCGGCGTCGTGGCTGGCGGTGGCCTCGCCGAGCTCGCGGCCGAAGGCGCCGGCGGCGCGCTCGGCGCGCGCCCGCTCGACCAGGCCCGCCACCTCCTCGAGCAGCTGCGCGGCCTCGCGCTCGAGCTCCGCGTCGCGCCAGCGCTGGTAGCCGATCCAGCCGGCGGTGGCGACGACGACGAGCAGCGCCAGCACGCCGAGCGTGCGCAGAGTGTCGATCGACACCGTGTACCATCCGCGCGTCCTTCGATTCGGCTCGTGCAGCACCGCGAGAGCTCCTTCGCGAGATCGCGCAGTCTAGCAGAAGATCCTCATTCCGCTAGGGTTAGTCCGTGGGTGCCGGGCCTCTCCGCCCGGCGGCGACGGCGGCGCCGCTTGCCGCGGCGGAACGCCGGTTGGTAACCTGCCGCGGCTTCGGCGCCCGCCGTCGCCCGATTCGATCTCCCCCTGGAGTCCCCGATGCTCAAGGTCTTGCGCGACAACTTGAAATACCTCTCCTGGATCCTCTGGGTCGTCATCCTGGTGTTCGTCGTCTTCGTCTTCGTCGACTTCGGCGGCGGACTCGGGCCCGGCCAGCAGGCGAGCTCGGCGGCGGCGACGGTCGGCGACCAGACGGTCAGCAAGAAAGAGTTCGAGCGCGAGTACCGGCGGCTCGAGGAGCAGTACCGCCAGGCGTTCGCGGGACAGTGGAGCTCCGAGCTCGCCGACCGCCTGCAGCTGCCGCGGCAGGCGCTCGAGCGCCTCGTCGATCGCCGGCTGATCGCGGCCGAGGCGCGCCGGGCGGGCCTCGCCGTCGGCGACGGCGAGGTCCGCGACGCCATCCTCGAGTTCCCCGCGCTGCAGGACGTGGCAGGCAACTTCGTCGGCGAGGAGGACTACCAGCGCTTCCTGCGCGCCTACGGCTACACCGCCCGCGAGTTCGAGGCCGTCGTGCGCGAGGATCTGCTCGTCGAGCGCTTCTCGACCCTGCTGCGCTCGGGCGTGGCGCTCTCCGCCGCCGAGGTCGAGCGCGCCTGGCGCGAGCGCAACGAGCGCGCCGAGATCCGCTACGTGCTCTCGCCGGTGGCGCGCCATCAGGCGGCGGTGGATCTCGACGCGGCCGCGGTGGCGACGTACTTCGCGGCGCACGCGGAGGAGTTCCGGCTGCCCGACCAGCGCGTCGTCGACTATCTGCTCGTCGACGAGGCGAAGCTGCGCTCCGGCGTCAGCGTCGAGCGCGACGAGATCGAGCGCGCCTACGCCGAGCGGCGCAGCGAGTTCGAACAGCCCGAGCAGGTGGCGGCGCGCCACATCCTGCTCAAGGTCGACGAGACGCGCGACGCCGCGGCGGCGCGCCGGCTGATGGCCGCGCTCCGCGACCGCCTGGCGCGCGGCGAGAGCTTCGAGGCACTCGCCCGCGAGCTCTCCGAGGACCCGGGCAGCCGGGAGCGCGGCGGCGAGCTCGGCCGCTTCGGCCGCGGCCAGATGGTGCCGGCCTTCGAGACGGCCGCCTTCGGCGCCCGGCCCGGCGAGATCGTCGGCCCGATCGAGACGAGCTTCGGCCTGCACCTGATCGAGGTGCTCGAGCACGTCCCGGCGCGCACGCAGCCGCTCGCCGAGGTCGAGGGCCGCCTGCGCGTCGAGCTCGCCTCGGCGCGCGCCACCGCGCTCGCCGAGGCGCGCGCCACGGCGCTCGCGGCGCGGCTCGAGCGCGAGCCGCCGGCGGACGAGGCGGGCTGGCAGGCGCTCGCCGACGGCGAGGCGGTGGTCTTCCTCACCACGCCCGCCTTCGGCGAGGAAGAACCGGTGCCCGGCGTCGGCCGCAGCCCCGACTTCGCCGCCGCCGCCTTCGCCCTCGCCGCGGGCGAGCGCTCGCAGCCGGTGCGCGTGGCGCGCGGCTGGGCGATCCTGCGGCTGCGCGAAACCACGCCGGCGCGGTTGCCCGAGCTCGCCGAGGTCGAGCCGCGGGTGCGCGCCGCCGCCCAGCGCGGGCGCGCCGCCGAGCTCGCCGCCGCCGAGCTCGCGCGCGCCAGGGCCGAGCTCGTCGGAGGCCGCAGCCTCGACGAGGTCGCCGCCGGTCTCGCCCTCGAGGTGCGCGACTCGGGCGATTTCACGCGCCAGGGCGCGATCGCCGGCCTGGGCACCGCGCCGGAGCTGGCGGCGGCGGCGCTCGCGCTCGAAGTCGGCGAGACTGGCGGCCCGGTGACGCTGCCGCAGGGCGCCGTGCTCTTCGCGGTCACCGCGCGGAGCGGCTTCGACGCCGCCCGCTTCGCCGCCGAGCGCGAGGCGCTGCACGACGAGCTCGCCGGCGCGGAAGCCAACAAGCTGCTCGCCTCGGTGCTCGCCAGGCGGCGCGACGAGCTCGGCGTCCGCTACGACCCGTTCTTCGTCGAGCGGCTCGGCCTCGGCGGCGGCGAGAGCTGACGCGGCGGACACCCGGCGGCGGGCTGGCGGGCTAAGCTCGCCGGCATGCGCTTCGAGACCCTCGCCGTCCACGCGGGCGGTGCTCCCGATCCAACCACTGGAGCGGTGGCGCCGCCGATCCACCTGTCGACGACCTTCGTGCACGGCCCGGCGGCCGAGCCGCTCCACGGGCGCCTCTACGTCCGCGAGGGCAACCCGACCGAGGAGCGGCTCGAAGCCGCGCTCGCGGCGCTCGACGGGGGCGAGCGGGCGCTCGCGTTCGCTTCCGGCATGGCGGCGGCGAGCGTCCTCGCCGACGCGCTCCCCGGCGGCGCCCGCATCCTCTTCCACTGCGAGCTCTACCGGGGCGTACAGGCCCTCGGCGCCGAGCATCTCGGCCGCTGGGGCAAGCGCGTCGCGATCGCCGACCTCGCCGACCTCGGCTTGGCGCGCGCCGCGCTCGCCCCGGGTACCGCCGTGATCTGGGTGGAGACGCCGACCAACCCGGGGCTCGCCATCCTCGACCTGGCGGCGCTCGCCGCGCTCGCCCACGAAGCGGGGGCGCTGCTCGTCGTCGACGGCACTTTTGCCACGCCGGCGCTGCAGCGGCCGCTCGCGCTCGGCGCTGACGTCGTGCTGCACTCGACCACCAAGTACCTCGGCGGGCACAGCGACGTGCAGGGGGGAGCGCTCGTCTTCGCCGCCGGTCGGGAGGAGCTCTCGGCGCGCTGCGAAAAGCTGCGCCACGATCTCGGCGCGGTCGCCTCGCCGTTCAACTCGTGGCTCGTCCTGCGCGGCCTGCGCTCGCTCGCTTGCCGCATGGAGCGCCACTCGGCCAACGCTCTCGACGTGGCGCGCGCCCTCGACGGGCATCCGTCGCTCGCCGCGCTGCTCTACCCCGGCCTCGCGAGCCATCCGGGCCACGACGTCGCGCGGCGCCAGATGTCGGGCTTCGGCGGCATCGTCTCGCTGCGTCTCGGCGGCGGTCGCGACGCCGCCGTGCGAGTCGCCTCGCGCCTGCAGCTGTTCACCAACGCCACCAGCCTGGGCGGCGTCGAGAGCCTGGTCGAGCACCGCGCGAGCTCGGAGGGTCCCGGCTCGACGACGCCCGACGACCTGCTGCGGCTGTCGATCGGCCTCGAACACCCCGACGACCTCGTCGCCGACCTGCGCTCCGCGCTCGCCGGCTGAGCGACAGAAACATTCGCCCCGTCCCGGCGTAGAGTCCAGCGAGACCGCTCTCCGAGCGATGGCCGCGGCGCCCCGTCGACCGGCCCCCCCGTCTCGGGCGCCCGAGGAGATCCGTGCGACACCATCCCGCCATCCCGCTGCTCGCCGCCCTCGCTCTCGTCGCCTCGGCCGGCTGCCAGGGCCGGGGCAACGCGAGCGAGAAGGCCGGGGAGGAGAAGAAAGTCGCCGAGGTGCCGGTCGAGGTCGCGGCGCTCGGCCGCGGCCCGATCGAGCAGATCCTGCGCTTTTCGGCCCACCTCGAGACCGAGCGCGACGTCGAGGTGCGCTCGGAGGCTGCCCGCAAGGTCGTCTCCTTGCTCGTCGAGGAGGGCGCCGTGGTGGCCAAGGGCGCCCCCCTCGTGCGGCTCGAGAGCGACGAGCAGACGACGGCGCTCGCGCGCACCCGCAGCCAGCTCGAGAAAGCGCGCTGGGAGCACGAGCGGCAGGCGAAGCTCTTCGCCGAGCAGATGCTCTCCGAGCAGGAGATCACCCGCTCGCGCTACGACCTCGAGCAGCTCGACCTGGCCCTGGCCGACGCCGAGCGCGAGCTCTCCTACACCGTCGTCCGCGCGCCGATCGCCGGCACCGTGGCGCGCCGGTTGGTGAGGGTCGGCGACCGCATCTCTCCCAACCAGCACCTGTTCGACCTGGTCGACCTCGACTCGCTGGTGGCCCTCGTCTACGTGCCGGAGAAGGAGCTCGGCCGCATCGCCGTCGGCCAGCAGGCGCGGCTCGCGCCGCCCGCCGATCCCGACCTCCGCTATCGCGGCGTCGTCGACCGCATTTCGCCGGTCGTCGATCCGAAGAGTGGCACCGTCAAGGTGACCGTGAGCGTGCCCTACGCGACCGGCCTCAGGCCCGGGATGTTCCTCGAGGTCGAGCTGGTGACGGCGGTCGAATCCGACGCCCTGCTGGTGCCGAAGCGCGCCCTGGTGCAGGACGGGACGCTGACGGCCGTCTGGCGGCTGGTCGACGGCGGCACCGTCGAGCGCGTCTGGGTCGAGCCGGTGCTCGAGGACCGCGAGCAGATCACTGTTTCCGGCGGCCTCGCCGCGGGCGACCGCGTGGTCGTCGCCGGCTTGGCGGGATTGAAGCCGGGCGCCAAGGTGAAGGTGCTCGGCGCCGGTGCCGACAGCGCGGCGGCGGCGACCGACGGGTCCGGCGATGCCGCCGACTGACGACGGGCGCGACGCGGAGCGCGACGGAGCCCGGGAGGCGGCGGCCGACGACGGGCGCGACGCGCCCGCCGAAGCGACTCCGGACGACAGCGAAGACGGCGAGCGCGGCAAGGCGAGCGCCGCCGGAGCGGAGGCCGCGGCGGAGGAGCCGCCGCCGGCACCGATTCCGCCCGCCGCCGCACCGCCGCGCTCGGAGTTCGCGGCGGCGGTCGCCGTCGCGCGCGGCAGCTTCGCGGCGCGACGGCCGGTGGCGGTGGGCGTCGTCTTCCTCTCCGCCGTGCTGTTCGGCTGGCTCTCCTATTTCCGGCTGCCCGTCAACCTCATGCCGGAGCTCAGCTACCCGACGATCACCGTACGCACCGAGTACCCCGGCGCCGCGCCCGAAGAGGTCGAGAACGAGGTCAGCCGGCCGATCGAGGAGGTGCTCGGCGTCATCGGCGGGCTCGAGCGCATCTCGTCGATCTCGCGCGCCGGCGTCTCCGACGTCGTCCTCGAGTTCGACTGGGACGTCTCGGTCGCCGACGCGGTGCAGGACACGCTCGAGCGGCTCGACCAGGTCTTCCTGCCCGCGGAGGCCGAGCGCCCCCTCGTCCTGCGTTTCGACCCCTCGCTCGATCCGGTGATCGAGTTCGCCCTCTCCGGCGACGGCGAGCAGTTCGCCGGCGAGGAGGGTCTCCGTCGCCTGCGGCGGCTCGCCGACCGCCAGATCAAGCGCGAGCTCGAGCCGATCAAGGGCGTCGCCGCGGTGCAGGTGCGCGGCGGCCTCGAGGAGGAGATCCACGTTCGGCTCGACCGCACCGAGCTCGAACGGGTCGGCCTCACCTCGCGTCAGGTCATGGCGCGCCTCGCCGAGGAGAACGTCAACGTCGCCGGCGGTACCCTCGAGGAGGGCAGCGTCGAGTACATGGTGCGGACCTTGAACGAGTACCGCACGCTCGACGAGATCGCCTCGACCATCGTCACGCCGGCGGGGGAGCGGCCGGTGCGCCTGGGCGACGTCGCCGAGGTCGTTCGCGCCCACCGCGAGCGGCAGATCCTGACCCGCGCGGGCGGCCGCGAGAGCGTCGCTCTCGACCTCTTCAAGGAGGGCGACGCCAACATGGTGGCGCTCTCGAAGCGCGTGCGGGACGCCCTCGGCGAGCTGCCGAAGGCGGGCGCCGAGGCGGAGAAGCCGGCCGGGGCCGACACCAACGCGCCCGCCGGCGCCGGCGAGCGCCGCGCGCCGCAGGGGCTCGCCGCGCGGCTGCTCGCCGAGGAGGGCGTGCGGCTCGAGATCGTCGCCGACCGCTCGGTCTTCATCGAGCGTTCGATCGCCGAGGTGCGCTCGAACGCCGTCCTCGGCGGCCTGCTCGCCGTGCTGGTGCTCTACCTCTTCCTGAGCAGCCTGCGCTCGACGGCGATCATCGCGCTGGCGATCCCGGCCTCGCTGCTCGTCACCTTCGCGCCCTTGAACCTGCTCGGCGTCTCGCTCAACATCATGTCCCTGGGCGGCCTGGCGCTCGGCGTCGGCATGCTCGTCGACTGCTCGATCGTGGTGCTCGAGTCGATCCACCGCTGCCGCGAGGAGGGCGACGAGCTGTTCGCCTCCGTGGTGCGCGGCACCAACGAGGTGCGCGGCGCGGTGGTCGCCTCGACGCTCACCACGGTCGCCGTCTTCCTGCCCATGGTCTTCGTCGAGGGCGTCGCCGGGCAGGCGTTCGGCGATCTCGCCCTGGCGGTGGTTATCTCGCTCGTCGCCTCGCTGGCGGTGGCCCTCTACCTGATCCCGATGCTCGCCGCGCGCGGCGGCATTGCGTTCTCGGCCGGCGGACCGGCGCCGCGCCTCCGCGTCGCCGCCTGGTCGGCGCTCGTCGCCGACTGGCGGGCCACGAGCGGCAAGCGGCGCTGGCTCGTCGGGCCGCTGCTCGTGCTGCGCACGCTCGCCTGGCTGCCGCTCGAGCTGGCGGCGAAGCTCTTCGGCGGCCTGGTCACCCTCGTCGTCGGCGCCGTCGGCGCCCTCGGCGCAGTGCTCGTGCGCGGCCTCGTCGCGGCGCTCGATCGCGGCCCGGCGGCGTGGGTCGAGAGCGCACTCGCCCGCGTCACCGTCGCCTACCGCGCCCTGCTCGAGCGCACGCTCGCGGCGCCGCGCCCCGTGCTCCTCGGTCTCGCCGCGGCGCTCGCGCTCACCGTCGGCGGGCTCCTCAGCCTCGATACCGAGCTCCTCCCCGAGGTCCACCAGGGCGAGATCACCTTCGAGCTCGGGCTGCCGCCGGGCACGCCGCTCGAGCGCACGCTCGAGATCCTGGCGCCGATCGAGCGGGCGCTGCTCGCCGAGAGCGAGCATGTCGACCGGGTGCTCGCCACCTTCGGCTTCGATCCGGCGCAGAGCCAGCGCTCGGACGAAGGTGAGCACACGGCGCGCTTCCGCGTCCTCTTGCAGCGCGCCGCGCCGGCGGCCGAACAGGCCGTGGCGGAGCGCCTGCGCGAGCGCCTCCTCGCCGTGCCCGACCTCGAGCACCGGATGACGCGCCCGGTGCTGTTCAGCTTCCGCACGCCGATCGAGGTCGAGATCCACGGCGAGGACCTCGACGCCCTCGAGTCCAAGGCGGGCGAAGTCGAGCGCGCGCTGGCGGCGCGGGCCGAGCTCGCCGACGTCGCCTCCACGCTGCGCGCCGGCGCACCCGAGGTCGAGATCGTCTACGACCGCGAACGGCTCGTCCGCGCCGGGCTTGCAATCGGCACGGTGGCCGACGCGGTGCGCGACCTGGTGCGCGGCGCCGAGGCGACCCGCTTCAATCTCCAGGACCGTCGCATCCCGATCGTCGTCCAGCTCGCCGAGCGCGACCGGCGCACCGTCGAGGACGTGCGCGACCTGGTCGTCAACCCGGGCGGCGAGCGGCCGATCCCGCTCTCGGCGGTCGCCGACGTGCGTTTGGGCGAGGGCCCGAGCGAGGTGCGGCGCGTCGACGGCCGGCGGGTGGCGCTGGTGCGTGCGAACCTCGCCCCCGGCGTCGCCCTCGGCACGGCGGTCGCGGCGCTGCGCGTGACGCTCGACCGCGAGGTCGAGTGGCCGAGCGACCTCACCTACTTCGTCGCCGGACAGGACGAGGAGTGGCAGCGCTCGGCGGGCAGCCTCTACCTGGCGCTCGGGCTGTCGATCTTCCTCGTCTACGTCATCATGGCGGCGCAGTTCGAGTCTCTCGTTCACCCCTTCGTCATCCTGTTCACCATCCCGCTCGCCTTCTTCGGCTCGGTGGCGGTGTTGTGGGTGGCCGGCATGTCGCTGTCGATCGTCGTCTTCCTCGGCATGATCCTCTTGGCCGGCATCGTGGTGAACAACGCCATCGTCCTCGTCGACTACGTCAACGTGCTGCGCGGCCGCGGCTACGAGCGGCGCGCGGCGATCGTCACCGCCGGCGCCGTGCGCCTGCGGCCGATCCTGATGACCACTGGCACGACGGTGCTCGGCCTCGTGCCCATGGCGCTCGGCCTCGGCGACGGCGCCGAGCTGCGCACGCCGTTGGCGGTGACGGTGATCGCCGGCCTCGCGGTATCGACGCTGCTGACGCTGCTCGTCATCCCGGTGGTCTACGACCAGCTCGACGTGGCGCTCGCCCGCGGCCGCCGCCGCCTCGCCGACCGCGAGATCGGCGACGACGCCGCGACGGCGCCCGGCGTCGCCGCCGAGGAGGCGGCGACGTGAGCCCGCACGAGACCGACCGCACCGGGCGGATGGTCTCGCTCTCGCTGCGCCGCCCGATCGCGGTGACCGTGCTGCTCGCGAGCACGCTGGTGCTTGGCCTGGTGGCGACGCTCGGCATTCCCGTCGAGCTCATCCCGCGCGGCTTCGAGGAGCCGTTTCTGTGGGTCGTCGTGCCGTGGCGCGACGCGCCGGCGCCCGAGGTGCTCGACAAGATCACGCGCCCGATGGAGGAGGAGCTCGCCACCGTCGGCGGCCTCGAGCGCGTCAGCTCGCTGTCGTTCACCGGCCAGGGGCGGGTCTTCCTCACCTTCAAGCAGGGCACCGACATGAGCGTCGCCTACCGCGAGGTGCGCGACCGCGTCGAGCGCGCCCGGCGCCGGCTGCCCGAGGACGTCGAGCGCATCTTCCTGCGCAAGGACGACGACACCGGCATCCCCGTCTACATCCTCGGCCTCGCCGTCGACGACACCCTCTCGAACGCCTACGACCTGATCCAGAACGAGGTCGTGCTGCCGCTCGAGCGGGTCGACGGCGTCGCCGCCGTCGAGACCAACGGCCTGGTCGAGCGCGAGATCCTGATCGAGGTCGACCGCGAGCGCGCCGCCGCCGCCGGCATCAACATCTGGCAGCTCGCCGCCGAGCTCGGCCAGGACAACTTCACGCTCGCGAGCGGCCAGGTGCGCGCCGCCGACCGCAAGCTGCTGCTGCGCTCTCAGGCGACCTACCCGAGCCTGGCGGCCATCGCGGCGCGGCCGGTGAGCACGACGGCGCGGCTCGGCGACATCGCCACCGTGCGCTACGACCTGCCGGAGACGAAGTTCCGCGTCCGCGCGATGAGCAAGCCGGCGGTCGCCATCGTGGTGCAGAAGGAGGGCGACGCCAACACCCTCGAGGTCACCCAGCGGGTCGAGCAGGTGATCGAGCGCATCAAGGCCAATCCGCGCCTCGCCGGCATGGAGACGGTCGAGCTGTTCAGCCAGCGCAAGGTGATCCTCGAGTCGCTGTCGACCTTGACGGGCAGCGGCCAGGTCGGCGCCTTCTTCGCCGTCGCCGTGCTCTTCTTCTTTCTCCGCCGGCTGCGCATGACGCTGATCATCACGCTGTCGATTCCGCTCTCGCTGCTCGTCGCGCTGACCGTGATGTTCCTCTCCGACGAAACGCTCAACATCATCTCGCTGCTCGCCCTGATGATCTCGGTCGGTCTGCTGGTCGACAACTCCGTGGTGGTGGCGGAGAACATCTTCCGCCTGCATCGCGCCGGGCTACCGCGGCGCGAGGCTTGCGTGCGCGGGGCGAGCCAGATCGCGCTCGCCATCGTCATGGCGACGCTGACGACCGTGATCGTCTTCCTGCCGGCGTCGCTGGTGGAGGGCCAGGCGCAGTTCTTTCTGCTGCGGCTGTCGGTGCCGATCTCGGTGGCGCTGCTCGCCTCGCTGGTGGTGGCGCTGCTGCTCGTGCCGCTCGCCGTCTACGTCACGCTGCCGGTGAACGGCGGTGACGCCGCGCCGAGCCGTTTCCGGCGCGGCCACGAGCGGTTGAATGCCGTCCTGCGCCGCGCCTACGACGCCACCTTCGGACGGCTGAACGACGCCTACGGGCGACTGCTCGAGGCGGCCCTGCGCCGACGCGCCGAGACGCTGCTCGCCCTCGGCGCCGTCTTCGCGGTCACCGTCGCCGTCTTCTCGCAGCGCGTCGAGTTCGTCGGCGTCCAGGAGGAGGAGCGCGGCGGCTTCGAGATCGACGTCGACCTGCCGCCCAACACCACCTTCAAGGAGACCGAGCAGTACTTCCTCGAGTGCGAGAAGGTGATCCAGTCGATGCAGCAGGAGCTCGACCTCGCCGGCTACTTCGTCTTCCACCGCGTCACCTTCGGCGAGCTCCAGGGCTGGTTCAACACCCCGCGCACCAACGACCTGACGCCGAGCGTGGTGACCGAGCGGCTGCTCGCCAAGCTGCC
>Ga0326597_10010150_pt1 | contig 12573 bp, 19 predicted proteins | sample RVTome_12_FD_203789 | JGI IMG/M metagenome (GOLD analysis project Ga0326597, IMG submission 203789) | Soil microbial communities from uranium-contaminated site in the Upper Colorado River Basin, Wyoming, United States - RVT100D185 | ecosystem: Environmental > Terrestrial > Soil > Contaminated >... | reverse complement strand
TGTACCGCAAGCTCGACCTCTCGTCGGCCAGCGCCTTCTTCGGGGCGATGGGCACGATGATGGACTCGAGCTCGAAGACGGCCTTCAACATCGGCAAGGCGGCCGCGATCTCGCAGACCGTGATCGACACCTACCGCGCGGCACAGGGCGCCTATGCCTCTCTCGCCGGGATCCCCTTCATCGGCCCGGTGCTCGGCGCGGCTGCGGCGGTCGCGGCGATCGTCCAGGGCATGGCGCGGGTGAAGGCGATCAAGTCGCAGCAGTTCGGCGGCGGCGCAGTGGCGTCGCCGGTGTTCAGCGCGAGCCCGAGCACCGGCGTGCCGACCTCGCCGATCTCGCCGCTGCAGGACGCGCCGCCCCAGGTGAAGCGCCAGGCCATCGAGGAGCGCACCATGAACGTCACGATCATCGGCAGCCCGAACGCGAAACCCGAGTACCGCGATGTTGTCGAAGACCTGATGCCGGTGTTTGAGCAGGCGGTGGCGAACGGCGCCACGCGGCTCAACGTGGGCTTTGCTTCCTGATGGCTCGCCCCCGGTTCCTCTACGACAACCGCTTCGCCGACGCGACGCCGGTCGCGAGCTCGACCGCGGCGGGCGACTTCAACGTCGCGAACCTCGTCGACTTCAGGCCCTACACCTGGTGGAAGCCCTCCGCGATCCCGGCGACCGTCACCGTGGACTCTGGCAGCGCGAAGGCGCGCGACTTTCTGCTCGTCTACGGCGAGGCCGGCACCTACGAGGCGCGCGGCTCCACCGACAATTTCTCCGCGAGCAACGTGCTGCTCGCGACCGCGGTGCTCAGCGCGCCCGGGCTGAAGCTCGTGCCGTTCGCGAGCGCCTCGCACCGCTACACGCGGCTCACGATCCCGAGCGGTTCGGCGCCGGCGGTGGCGATCGCGGTGATCGGCGCGGCGCTCGAGGCGCCGGTGTACCTGGAAGGCGAGTTCAACCCGATCGACCGGCGCGTGATGGGCCAGTCCAACCGCAACGAAAACGGCTGGCCGCTCGGGAGGATCGTGTACTTCGAGGAGTGGTCGGCGCGCATCTTCCTGCAGAACGTCGCGTGGTCCTGGGCGCGCGACACCCTGACGCCGGCGTGGAAGGCGCACCTGCGCGGCTCGCCGTTCGGGTTCGTGTGGGAGGCCGACCTCTACCCGGAGGACGTGCGGCTCGTGTCCTCTGGCGAGAGCCTGCGCATCCCGCACCGCGCGGGGTCGCTCTGTGACGTCGAGATCGAGATCGAGGGGGTAGCCCCGTGAGCGCGCGCAGCGACGCGCAGAAGGCGCACGAGCGGTCGTGGGGGGCCGTCCTCGAGCTGGACCTGGACTACTGCGACAACACCTACGGCGTCGATCCGTGCACGGCGGGGCGCCTGAATAGCGGCACGCTGCAATCCGGCGGCACGACCACGGTGCGCCTGGCCGCGGGCGCCTCGGCGGTGGACGACGTCTACAACGGCATGACCCTGCGCAGCACCGGCGGCACGGGCAGCGGCCAGGAGCGCAAAGTGATCGACTACGTGGGCGCCACGCGCGACGCCACGGTCTCGGTCGCCTTCAGCCCGGCACTGGACGGCACGACCACCTACAACGTGATCGACCGCCCCAACGGCTGCTACAACGTCTTCGAGGGAGACTCGCCCTGCCAGGACCCCGACAACTACGTGAAGGGGGTGAAGACGCTGAAGTTCTGCACGCGCGGGATGCCGATCCCGCCGGGCGAGCAGGTGCGGCCGTACGTCCTCACGAATGGCATCAGCCCGACGGCCACCGAGATCTCGACGGCGAAGGGGCTCGCGGCGCGCTCGCAGACGAGCGTGGAGATGGTGGACGAGCCGGCGCGCGACGACCTGGACAAGTACATCGAAGACCGCGTCACGCCCGCCGGCGGGACGTACTGGCCGCGGCTTCTCGCGCGCAACCCGAACGCGGCGGGCCGGCCGGCGCGGTTGCGGCAGGGCTACGTGGTGACGCCATGGTCCTGGGACACGTTCCAAACCGAGCTCTACATCATCGAGGCGCTGCGGGGACCGAGCAAGCAAAGCACGGTGACGGCGGTGCTCGCGGACCTGGTGAAGCTGCTCGACCGGACCATGATCCCGGCACCGACGGACGGGAAGCTCCTCGCGGATCTCGCCGCGGTGTCGGACACGGGCACTGCGCGCGGCGGGACGCTGAACACGATCGTGCTGCGCGAGAAGGCCTCGCCCGAGGATGATGCCTACAACGGGCAGGAGGCGTCCATCCTGGAGAACACCGGCGCCGGGCAGCGCCTGGTGATCTCGGACTACGAAGGCGCCACACGCACGGCGACCGTGGCGGTTAACTGGCAGGTGATCCCGGACACCACGAGCACCTACGAGGTGACGCCGCTCGAGTTCGAGATGGCGAGCGGGAAGGGCGCGCAGTACCCGAGCCCGGGCGCGGAGCCCGAATACGTGCGGCTCGGCGACGAGGTGCTCCGCTATGGCACGAAGACCGGCGACAAGCTCTCCTGGCCCGACGGCAGCTTCCGGGCGCAGTTCGGCACCGCGCGCGCGGACCACAAGGCGAAGGACATCGTGCAGCTCTGCCGCGCCTGGCACGACAAGCCGCTGAAGACCGTCGCGCAGAACATCCTGAACGAGGGCGGGGTCGTCGACACCTATATCGACCTCACGCAGCTCGCGAAGGAGGACACGGACTGGCTGTCCCTCGCGCGCATCACCACCTGCATCGCCGACCCGGAGAAGTCGAGCGAGCTCTACGCCGACCTGCTGAAGGACGTGATGATGATGTCCTGGTGGCACCCGGTGGAGCAGAAGACGAAGTTCAAGGTGGACATGCCGGAGCTCGGGGCGGCCTCGTTCTCCCTCACCGACCACCAGCTCATGCTGCGCGAGACCGACGCGCAGCGCCTGGACGAGGAGCGCATCACGCGCGCGGCGGTGGACTTCGACCTGGTGTCGGCCACCGAGGACCGGAAGAAACGGCAGAACTTCCGCACGATCGAGATGTTCATTGACGCCGTGCGCGAGGGACCGAACAGCTTCAACGACGTGCGCCAGGACCTGCGGCAGTCGCGGTGGTTCACCGCGGCGAACGAGATCCTCGCCAAGGCAAACGTCGCCCGCAAGCTCCGGCGCCTGGGCGTGGCGCCGTGGCGCGTCGCGCACCAGCTCGACCCGCGGGACGAGCTGGTGCTCGGCCAGCTCGCCGATCTGACCACGCGCAAGATCGTGGACGCGGCCGGGCAGCCGAAGCTGGTGCGCTGCCGGGTGATGAAGCTCGTCGACCGCGGCTCGCACTTCGAGGCGCAGGTGCGCACCACCGGCTTCGAGAAGCGCTACGGCTTCATCGCGCCGAACGGGCAGGCGAACTTCAGCGCGGCGAGCGACGCGGAGAAGGTGTACGCCTACATCAGCAACGGCGCGACGATGTCCGACGGCTCGTCGGCCTACTTGATCTCTTAGGGGGACGCAATGCAGCAGCTGGCGAGAGTGAACGGCGCGGCGGTCCAGGCGCACGAGGGGATGATCGAGATCCCGGACCAGGCGCTGGTGGCCTGCCCGCTGCTCGGGTTCGCGCTCGCGCCCGTGTCCAGATGTGTGGACTGCAAGGTGTTCGCCGGCCTGGAGGACCGCTTCCCGGGGTCCGAGGTGCCCTTCGAGCGGCGCTACCTGCTCAAGTGCCTGGGCGAGCCGGTGAGGCGCCAGATGCTGATGCTGGCGGCGAAGGGCTGACGTGGCCGCGATCTCCAAGGCCTGGGTGGCGATCGCCGACGCGGCGGTCGATCCGGACTCGCCCCTCGATGCGACGCTGATGACGGGGATCAGGGACGACCTGGTACACCTGCGGGAGTGGCTCGGGGCGAGCTTCTTCGCCGGCGCCGTGCAGGACCACAACCACGACGGCTCGAACTCCGCACTGATCCAGATAGGCCCGAACCTCGTACGCAACGGCAGCTTCGAGGACGAGGGTGCCGGCTGGACGATTACCGACTACAGCGGCGGCAGTCACGCCTTTTCGACCTCAACGCGGTATCACGCTGCGAAGTCGTTGGCGTTCACCAGCACCGTGCTGGCGAACGGCGGCGGCGATGCACTCTCTGACCAATTCATAGCGGTGGGCGGTAGCTCGTTGCTGGAGTGGGCGGCGATCATCTCCGGATCGGTGGCGAACGTGTCGAGCCGACTGGAGGCGATATGGTATGACGCAGCGCAGGCCCAGATCAGCACGTCGACGCTCTTCAGTCTTGCCGCCACGCCGACGGGACAGACAGACAAGCGCGGCTACGTCGGCGCGCCTTCGACTGCGCGCTACGTGAAGCTGAAGGCGACCGGCGGTGTGCCGGGCGTGGGCTCCGCCACCGGGACGATCTTCTTCGACGGGATGTTCCTGGGTGCGCCAGGCGGCCTGGTGCCGATCGAGACTCAGGTCGCGAGCGGCAGCGCGCAGATCGATTTCGTCAACGGCATCGATGGCTCGTACGACGAGTATGTCGTAGTGCTGACCAATGTAGTGCCGGCAACTAATTCGGCGACTCTGCGCTTGCGTGTCTCTGAGGATGGAGGCAGTACATTCAAGGCAGGCGCGTCAGATTATTCTTTCTCGATCAATGGATCAACTGCAGCTGTTACGGCGTCTCTATTCGGGTCGACTGCAATCGACTTCCTTTCGATTGCTCCGTCAGGAATATCGAATACGGCAGGACATGGCGGATGGTGCGGAGAAGTGAGGTTCTTCGCACCGGCCAGCGCGGCCGTGAACAAGAGATTTGTGTGGTTCGGTGGTGGCATGATCGCCGCCGGTGGTGGAGAGCACAACCATCAGGGAATCGGGCGGTACTTGCTCACTACGAACGCGATCAACGGCATCCGGTTCCTGATGAACAGCGGCAATATCGCCAGCGGAACCTTCACTCTCTACGGTGTGAGGAAAGCATGAGCGAACGACTGCACAGGATAGTCGGCGGAGAACGGATAGATCTCACCGACGAAGAAGAAGCGGCGCAGCGCGCGGAATGGTCGGAAAACGAGGCCGAGGCTGCGCGCCTGGCGCAAGCAACAGCACTCGCCGAGAAGCGCGCGGCGGCATTACGCGCGTTAGAGGCCCAGATGCTCGACGAGGCGCTCGCCGACCTTAACGCGCCGCAGGAGGTGAAGGACTACGCCGCGGCTCTCAAAGGTTGAGTAGATCGCGCACCAAGTCGATCAACTCGCGTCGCCGGCTGGTCAGTGGGCAATGCTCCCTGACGTGCGCGGCTATCTTCGGTCGCAGTTTGAAGGGGGAGGTTGCGTCCAGGTTCCAGCCGCACTGGCACCAGTACTGGTCGCCTATCTTCCTGATATAGGGAAGGTCCATCAGGGACGGCGGGTGCTTCATGGGCCATGGTCCTCCGTATTGAGGCATGAATCATAGCCCCTTTGCTGGCAGAACTTGAAAGAGGCAACCAGATGATCGAAGCCGTCACGTTCGCAGTTCAAGCCTACGTCGCCCTGTGCGTGCTGTGGGTGCTCTATCTGGCGGCGATGAACCTGCAGCCACGCTTGAAGACCATGCACCCCCTCGCCAAGGTGCACGGCTACGCGTTGTTCCTCGTCGCGCTTGTGTTCGACGTGTTCGTGAATTGGACGGTGGCGAGCGCGCTGTTCCTGGAGCTCCCGCAAGAGCTCATGCTCACCAAGCGACTGCAGCGGTATCACGGGCCAGCGTATGCCGGGAGCTGGCGCGCGAAGTTCGCGATGTGGATCTGCGCGCACCTGCTCGATCAGTTCGATCCGCGCGGGAAGCATTGCTGATTGGGGGAGCGCTGACCAATGCGAGCATTCCTAGTCCTCCTGCTTGCGGTGTTCCTGTCGCTGCCCGCCTTGGCGCAGCAGCAGCCGCGCATTCTGGCGGTAGATGAGATAGCCCGGCTCGAGGTCGCCCACGCAAAGGAAATGCTCGCGGTCATCGAGGCGAAGAATCAGCAACTCAGAGCCGCCGATGTCAACGCGAACGAGCAGCGGTTCAGGGCGCAGGAGCAGGCCGTCGCCTTCGCGCTGCAAGCCGCCGAGAAGGCGGTGACGAAGGCGGAGCTAGCCGCGGAGAAGCGGTTCGAGTCGGTCAACGAGTTCCGCAATCAGTTGAAGGATCAGACAGGGACGTTCATCACGCGCAACGAGCTATGGGGCTGGCTCGTCGCGCTCATCATGATGGCGTTCTCGGCGTGGAACGTGCTGAATTCCTACGTGAAGCGCGAGCGTGCGATGGACTTAGTGCAGAGGAAAGGCGAAGCGAGGACCACATAGGAGAGCACTCATGACCCTCGGAACCGTTTTGTTGGTCGTGCTGGTGCTGGTGCTGCTCGGCGCCATCCCCGCGTGGCCGCACAGCCGCGAGTGGGGCGCGGGTCCATCCGGCATTGTCGGGGTGATCCTGGTCGTGGTGCTGGTCCTGTACCTGATGGGCAAGCTATGAGCTATACACCCGAGGATCCTCCGACAGATCCGCTCGCCGGCTACACGCACGCCGAGTTGGTCAAGATCGCCGCCACGCTGAAGGTGCATGAGGCGGCCTTCGTGAACATGGCTGCACGGATCCAGGCGCTTGAGATGCGCCCGATCTATACACCACCTCCACCAGCAGTGCCGAGCGCGAAGGTGCTCTTCGCCTGGGCAGCGACTACGGTCGCGCCGTTCTTCATTCACGCGAAGCCGGGCGACCCGCCTCGCGTCACGTTCGTCAACGAGGGCGGAAGGCCGGCGGTACGCCTGCAAACTCTGCCGGGCGACAACAACGTGAACGGCAGCGGTGCCGCTGAGCGTTGCGACTTGCGTCTCCCCACCAACCTGTCCTTCGCGCAGGAGGGCGGCGAGGTTCTGTTCAGGCACTCGGTTTGGTTCCCGAGCGATTTCGTCGATCTGCCGCAGAGCAGCGTCTGGCAGTGGGGCTCGTTCTTCAACTGGCACGACGACCGCGACGATGGCGGCTCGCAGGGGCCGGTTCAAGGGATATTCTTTCCGCCCACAGCGCCCGCTGGCCGTCCGACCGGGCTTGTCTACCAGATGTTCGGTGGGACCACTGGCAACACGCGGCTCGCTGAGCCGAAGATCGGCCCCATCGTGCGCCTTCGTTGGTACGACTTCGAGAGCCACATCAGGTGGACCTCGAAGGATGACGGTTTCTACGACACCAAGCTGAACGGCCAACCGCTCTTCCAGTACAAGGGGCCGACGCTCCACGCTGGCGCTGGCGCGTACTTGAAGCTCGCCAACTACCACATGCCGACTGCGGCGAGCGCGATCCTTCACGGTGCCCTGGAGATCCTCCAAGCATAGGAGACACTCGCATGAACGAACCTACCGGCGCTGACCTGGGCATCGACGCTTTCGGCGTGAAGGCGAACATCAAGAACGTCAAGAGCCTGAACACGATCCTGACGTTCTATGCAGCGGTTGTGGCGACTGTCGTCGCTGCGATCCTTGGCATCCACAGTGTTCAAGCCAAGGACGATTCAAAGACGGTCGCTCAGCAGTTGAAAGAGTCGAACAAGGAGGTGGCCGCCACGCTTCGGGAAACGACCAGAGACCAGAACGCTGTAACGAAGGAACTGGTGCGCGAACTCAAGACGCAGAACTGCCTGACCGTGCGCATCAGGCCACAGATGACGGCGACGGAACGAGCCGAGGAAAGAGCGTTTTGCGCGGGGCTTGCTCGGTGACCACTCTGCTCTACCAGGTGGTGAGCGCGGCAGTGGCGGTGCTGGTGCTCATCGTGTGGGTGCGGCCGCAGAGCTTCAGGTTCCTGCTCGACAAGGGCAGCGCGTTTCCGTCGCTTGGGCGCCAGGGTCAGTACACCGCGATGGTGATCTCGACGTGGGTGCTGGTCACCGTGACGCTGGTGAAGAAGGGCGACGTGCAGGAGTGGCTGTTCATCGGCTATATGTTCGCGTGGGGCGGCGCGCAGTTCGGCTCGCTCTGGCTCAAGGTGAAGGGGCAGGGGCACGCCGGGAGCAGTAGCAGCACGGAGATCATCAAGACCGAGAACAGATCGGTCGGGACGCCATGATTACCACCGAGCAGTACTTCAGGAAACCCCACAGCTCCGGGCAGGCGGCCGCGGCGCTTGACCTGCTCAACCGGGTGAACGCCTTGGTGGACGAGGCGGTAGAGCAAGGCGCATTCGAGCGCGAGATCGACCCCGACACCGGGAGCGAGATCGGCGGGAGCGCCGGCGGTGATGGCGATGGTGGCTTCAGGACCCCTGGCACCAGAACCGGCGCCCCACGCTCAAGCCACCGCGCCGCGCTCGCCGTGGACGCCTACGACCCCAAGGACAGGCTCGATACGTGGCTGGACACCTTCGAGGGGCCGAACGGAACGAACACGAAGCTCGAGTCCCACGGCCTGTACCGAGAGCACCCGAGCGCGACACCGCGCTGGTGCCACCTCTCAACGCAAGCGCCTGCCAGCGGCAAGAGGACCTACTACCCATGAGCGGGATTCTCAAGTTGTTCGGCGCCGTGGCCGGTGGCTGGCAGTCGATCGTGATCTACGCGCTGCTCGCGGCTGGGGTACTCGCCGGCGCCGCGGGCTGGGGCTACATGCAGGGCATGGAGAACCTGTACGAGTACCAGGGCAAGCAGGCGCAGCAGGCGATCAAGGTGGTGGTGAAGCAGGGCGAGGCCACCGAGCGCGTCATCGTCAACTACGTGAAGGTGAAGGGCGAAACCCGGACGGTCACGCAGACCGTGGAGAAGGAGGTCATCAAGTATGTCGCTACGAATCCTGGTCATTGCCTTGATAGCGAGTGGGGGCTGCTCCACGACGCCGCCGCCGCAAATACCGTTTCCACGCCCCCCGGCCGAGCTGATGGAGCCGGCGGAGCGCCCACGGCTGCTGAAGCCCTCCAAGCCGTCACAGACTCCTACGCCGCGTGCCACCGAACGGCGGATCGGCTAGACGCGCTGCAAGCTTGGGTGCGCGAGCAGGCGAAGGTAGAGCCGTGAACAATCAATCGGGCGGGCCCGGCGTGCGGTCGCGCACACGTTCCTCCTCCCTCGCGCGCCCGGTGGACCTCGCCGGCGCCCGCCCGTCCAGACAGTTTGCATTTTCTCGGCCGCCGGCGGCCGCCGATGCCGGCAATTCATTGAAAGGAGATCCCCTATGAAACGCTGGTCGACAACCTCGAGCGCGAGCTCGGGGTAGACGACATTGACGGCAGAAGAGGAAAGCAGCTAAGTCATCAAGAAGAAGACGCGACGCCCGGGCCGCCGTAACGGCCCGGGCGTTTTTGCCGTTTCTATGGGGCGCGCGACGAGCCGAAGAGTCCGCGCATGGTGCCGCACTGGCTGCAGCTTCTCTGCGACGCGTTTGATTGCCCGATCAGGAACCAAGCGATGATCCAGAAGCCCATCGTGATCAGGCTCATAAAGAAGTGAAGCACATGCGACGTCGCGGGCTGGAGGTGCATCGTCTGCTTGCCGCAGGTCTTGCAGTAGGTCATCACCTGGTTGGTTGCCATGATCGTTAGTCCTCTATTGGAAATTGGCTTGGGGTACAATGCGCTGGTCTAAAGTCCGCCCTTACGAGAGAACCGCACCACCGGAGCCCGCCTCGCGCGGGCTTTGGCTTTTCAGCGGCCCGGCTTCGGCTGGCCCGTCTTGATCCGGAAAAGCTCGAACAGGCCCGGGTGCATGCGGCGCTCGCCGCTCTCGTAGTTCTGCCAGGCGCGCAGCGTGCCGCCGATCTTGGCGGCGGCTTCGGTCTGCGTGAGGTTCGCCGCGGTGCGCGCGGCGAGGATCTCCGCCGGCGCCGGGTTGCGGCCGCTCGAGGGGGAGCGCCTGCTGCGGTTGGGGTGGTTGGCCACGTCGGCGAGTTTAGCATCGGGGTTCATGCGTCCTCCTGTTTGCGTGCCTGGTCGATCGAGCGCAACGCGGCCGCGGCGCCGTCGGTGATGCCGAGCTCGCGGCCGGCGCGCCGGAAGAGCCGCAGCGCCCGCGCGAGCGGGTAAGGGCGGCCGTGGTACTCGAGCGGCCGCAGGTGCCGGCGCTCGAGCAGCGGCAGCTTCACCAGGCGCACGGGTGGCTGGTGCAGCGCGATCGCGTGCAGATACGCGCGGCCCTCCTTGAACACGAGCAGCGCGTGCGCGTTGTGGTCCAGCAGGATCTCGGGGGCAGTCACGACCGCGGCTCCTCCTGGTGGTGCAGGCGATCCCCGTCCTGGCGCTCGAGCATCCGGCGGCCGGTGAGGCTGAGGTACTCCGGCAAGAGCGACAGATCGCCGTTCTCGATGCGCTCGAGCACCGCGCGCGCGTCCTGGGCCTGACGCTTGAACTGATGTGCCGAGCGGCCGAGGCCGGCGCGGGTGAACTCCGCCGCGTCCTTCTCGTAGGTGTCGACCGCGACGTGCAGCGCGCAGGCGATGACGTGCTCCTCGTGGGCTTTGGTCTTGAGCATGGTGCTGTTCTCCTAGCCCCTGATCCCCGAGGCGCGGGTCGACCGAAAGCGGCCGGTGCTGCCGGCGATCCTCTGCCGGCAGCCCCTGCAGTTCTCAGTGCATCGCCTCTGGCGCCGGCGCGACGTCGGCGCGTTTAAACGGGGTGGCACACTCGCCGCAGGTGGCGTTGAACTCGTCGCGCGCCACGCGAGCGATCACGCCGCAGCCGCAGGTGAACTTGCGCAGCCGCGAGCCCGAGCCTGCGCCGCGCGACTTGCCGCCCTTGGCGCCGATGCCGGCGGCGCAGGGGCGCAGCTTCAGCTGCAGCGGCATGCCGTTCGGGCCGAAGCCGCCGAAGGGTTGCGGCCGGCCGTCGGTCGGCTGCGGCAGCGCGGCGATCGCCTCGCGGATGTCCTTCGCGAAGCAGGCGAGCGAGTAGCGCGTGCCGGCGGCGCGCACGTGGGTCAGGCCGAGCTTGCGGCAGGCCTCGAGCCAGCCCTTGCCGTGGCCCTTGCCGATGCCGGCGAGCACGTGGCCGAGCTCGTGCAGCGTGGTGCCGGCGACCTGGATCGGCGAATCCTCGCCGAACGCGCAGATCTCGGCGAAGGCGTGGTCGTGGCCGTTTTTCCAGCAGCCGAAGTACGTGACGCCGCGCGTGGCCTTGGAGCCGGCGCCGTAGACCAGCTTCGCGTCGAGCACGGCCGCGCGCTCCTCTGCGTTCAAACGCGTGACGGCGATCGCGCGGACTGCCTGGATGTACTGCTCGTGGGTGAAGGTCTTCATCTGCTCTCCTTGGCCCCTGATGCCCCGAGGCGCGGGTTGGAGGCGACGGGAGTTGAACCCGCCTGGGCAGGGTCTAAAGTCCGCCCTGTTCACCGGAACCGCCCCCCTTGCATGGTTCTCAATATACACTCATTGGGTATATTGTCAAGCAGGGAAAACATGCCGACCGGGTCTGTTTCGCAGGTCGAAATCCGGCCAGCTGGCGATCGCCGGCAGTTCTGGGCTATCTGGCGCTGGGGTAGGGCAGGGCTGCGAGGCTGGCCGCTGCTGGGTGCAGCGGGCTTGAGACGGGCTCTCGGGCGCGGCGCTCGAGCGTCGCTCCTGCGCGATCCTGGCGCGTTCTACGGCATGCCCCGCCCCAGCCCCGCCGGCGGGGCCGTCCTGGGCTCGTCAGGCACCCCCTGCCCTCTGTGGTCCGAGTGCCAGGGCGTGCCGCGTGGGGCTTTTAATCCGTTGGTCGGCGGTTCGAATCCGCCACGGCCTACCAATATAATCAACGAGTTACGCTCGCTTTCGCGATCGCGCTTGCTGCTTCCCAGCCCCGCGAGGGCTCCGCGCAGCCATCTGGCCGCTGATGCCGGCGCTCACGGCCTGGCGCAGATGAGCCGTCGCCAGGTGGGTGTAGCGGCCGGTGGTGGCGATGCTGGAATGCCCGAGCAGGTCGCGCACCGCGGCGAGCGGCACGCCGGCCTGCACCAGCCAGCTCGCGTAGGTGTGGCGCAGGTCGTGAAAGCGGACCTGGCTCATGCCGGCGCGGGCGCGCGCGCGATCGAAGCCCTTGCGCAGCTCGTCCACCGTGAGATCGAGCGGCAGCCGGACGCGCCGCGCCTCGGGCGGGAGCGGCACCAGGCGCGGGCGGTCGTTCTTCGAGACCGTCACCTGGAGGACGCCGGCGCGCCGATCGCCGGCCTCGAGGCGCAGCAGCTCGCTGCGGCGCAGGCCGGAAGTCGCGGCCAGGAGAATCGCATCGGCCACGCGCCGATCGCCGGCGGCCGCGGCGAGGCGCTTCACCTGCGCCGGCGTGAGGTAGACGTGGCGCGCGCGCTCGCCGGGCAGCAGCTGCACGCGGCGCGCGACGGCGACGTCGAGCCAGTTCCACTGATTGCAGGCGAGATTCGCGACGCGGCGCAGGATCGCCAGGCGCCGGTTGATCGTCGCCGGCGCGAGCTTGTCGGCGAGGCCGGCGCGCTTCACGGCCTCGGCCGCGTCGCCGACGTCCTCGAGGGCGCGGCCGGCGATGTGCGGCAGCATGACGCGGACCTTGTTGCGGAGATCTCGCTCGGTGCGCAGCGCGCGCGCCTCGCCGGTCAGCCAGCGCTCGAGCGCTTCCTCGATGCTGTAGCGCGATGCGCGGCCAACTCGACGATCGTCGACGCGGTGGCGCGTGCG
>Ga0326597_10010149_pt1 | contig 12574 bp, 16 predicted proteins | sample RVTome_12_FD_203789 | JGI IMG/M metagenome (GOLD analysis project Ga0326597, IMG submission 203789) | Soil microbial communities from uranium-contaminated site in the Upper Colorado River Basin, Wyoming, United States - RVT100D185 | ecosystem: Environmental > Terrestrial > Soil > Contaminated >... | reverse complement strand
ACTACCGTCCAGTACTGTTCCGCACTCACGTCCGTGTAGACGCGCATCCTACCCATCCCGTTCTTCTCGCCGAGCTTGGCCATTGAAAGGAACTTCTCCACCATCGGGCGGACCTTTCCTGGCTTGCAGTACATGATGTCACGGATCATCAGCATGGGAGTTCTCCTCGAGTCGACGGTGGATCGTGTTGCCCAAGGCTCAATCTGGTGTCGGCCAGCCTCATGCGCATCTTCCGCTCAAGACTGAGCCAAAGAAGGCGTAGAAACCTCGAGGAGCCGGCGAGAGCGGCCACGGCGGGGAGGGCTACGCGGTGCTCCTCACCTACCCCCCGAACGTCCGACACGTCGAATCCGTCCTCCAGGCCCCTTCCAGTTGGTCCGCTCTTTGCATGAGAGGTATGCCGGCAACCCATGAGTAGCCGGACACGCGCGTTCGGAACCTGAGCGAAGCGATGACGCGCCATGTGCCTCAGCAGACTCAGCGCTGAGAGAGCCCGGAGGCCGAATGGCCCCCGGGCTCTTCTCGTGCTCCCAGCCGTAAATCTTGCATCTACGCTGCCGCGCCGCTCTGGCGGACTGCGATTCTCGGAGCACCGCCCGCACGGACCGTTTCGCCCGCCGGGAGCACGGCGCCGTCCTTCCGACCGTTACGCGCATGCGGCACGCTCCGACCAACAAGCGCCGCGTCAGCGCGACGCTCGGCCGCCCTGAGCACCTTATCAGCGCTTACCCCGCCGTCCTCATTCTCAGGGAGAAGCCGTAGTCGGCGAGACCGGTCGCGCGATGTCGAAGACCAGACCGGACGACCCCTCGCCGCCGCCTACTCTGGCGCGATTGCTGCGCCACAGGTGCGTTGCCCCGTCGGGCCCGCGGGTCAGCTGCCAGTGCCTCGACGTGACCACGCCGTCACGACCGACTTCCTCCTCAGCCACCACCAACGGGTCCGCGGCGGTGAGGAACGCCCCGCGCGGTCGCCCGGTCGTCGCCGTGCCGTCCGCGCCGATCCGCGTGAGTAGTTGGAGTCGGAGCTCCAGCGCGCCGGGAGCGGCCCCAGCCGGACGGACCGGGACCAAAGGGAACCAGTGCCGCGGAACGGGCGAGGCGAGCCGGTACACCAGGGCCGCGTCTCCGACGTCCGCCGTGTCGAGAACCTGGCGCCCCCGGGGTTGGTCATCGCCGCGATAGCGGTGCTCGCGGTGGCGTCCGTCGGCCGTCTCGGTGCGGCGCTCGACCGCCCATACGAGGTTGGCCAGCTCGTCCCGAAACCACGCGACCTCCTCCACCGGCTCCCCTTCGACCGACCCGCCCAACACCGCAGGCAGGACCACCAACCCCTCGGCCCGTGCGGCGGCATTCCGTCGACGGGACATCTCGAACATCCGCCATCCGTCAGCGGCCGACGACGTCCTTCCCACGACCGTTTGAAGGCCGAACGTGTCCCGCACCCTCAGATCCCGCACCGCGGCCACGGACCCGACGGGCAGCGTGAGCGGGACGACGTACCAGTCGTTGCCGTAGGTCAGGGCGAACTCGTCGAGCAGCAAGTGTGACAGGTCCGTTCGACCGTGCCCGACCGTTCCGAAACGGACGGAACCGTCCTCGAGGCGACACCGAGGCGGGGAGGTCGACGTGAAGCAGGCCGACCCACAACAGCTCTCCAATCCGGTGGAGCGCGACTCGCCCACCGGTCGCGATCGCACCGCCGGCGTCGTGCCGAGCCCGCCCGGCATAGAGCACCAGCTGCGCCTCGCACGCGACCTTGGTGGCGACGAACACGTGCGCACGCTGGGACGTGACGCGACGAACCATCGGGCCGACGAGCAGCCGAGGCCACTGATGCACTGGTCGGAAGGACGCCACCGATGCGCACCCCAACGGCTTCAGGGAACGAAAGAATCCAAAGGCTCCATGGGGGGGAAGGGCAAGGTAGGACGGGGTTTCGGGGCGGTCAAGCGATGGCGCCGGAAGGGTCCGAGGCATGCGCACGAAGAATTTCCGCGTGGCCCGTTCATTGCGATTATCCCGGCGGTTCGATCGCGGACGCTGGCCTTACAGGGAGGGCGGATTGGCCAAGAACGACGACAGGCCAGCAGATAGAGCGGCCCATGAGTATTTGACGCGCATTCACGCAGGGGAGCCCCGGGAGGGGCTACTCGTGCAGATTGCAGCGGAGCATGGCATCCCGCACCAAGAGCTGAGTGCAGCGATCGTGCGCTTCGCGCTCGAGCCAACCAACGAGAAGTAGGGCCCCGGCCTCGAGTCAGAGCAGACCCCAAACTGGAGGGAGGGTCGCGAGCAGGCCGAGCGCGGCGAGCACGAGCGTGGCGACGTAGACGGTCCTGGCCTCGAGCTCGCGACTTCGCCACCGGCGATGGAGCCAGATCCAGGCGACCACCCACACCACAACTGCCAGAGTGCTGCGACCCGAGAGCCCACCCGTCGGGCCATAGAAGCTCGGCGCCGCGAAGATGCCCGCCTCGTTCAGGACGACGAACGCCCCCATCGCGAGCGAGCCGATACCGGCACCCAGGAACGCGGCCAACGCGCCGCCGTTGGCGTGCGCCCCTCCCGCTTCGTCGGCCGCTACGACCGTTCGCGGTACGTCCTCTTGATGCGTAGCCATGTGGGATCTCCTCACGGTTGGGGAGCGGTCACTGCACGGGGGCGACTTTGTTCACCAGCACGCCCATGAGGGCGACGAACGACACGAGCCCGAAGACGACGGCGAGAACGGCAACCGTCATGCTCCGCATGCCGCGGTCCGCCCAGAGTCTCCGCCGTTCCCGGGTCGCGACAAACGCTACAGAGGTGGCCAGCATCGACGCAATCCAGGGCATGTGCTCCTTGCTCTCCATCGCGAACGCATGCAGCCACGCCGTGCCGGCGTCCGACAACAGGTATGCCCTTGGATAGTCCACGAGCGCGACGACGCCCTCGGGCGGCGGAGTGCGATACGTGGGAAAGACGATGTAGGTCCCGCCGAGGACCGTCACCCAGAGCGCCACGGCGACGAGGACCATGAGGACGGCGAAGGCCTGGTGAGATGCGGCGCCCGGGGGCCGCACATCGTCGTTCTCGGCGGAGCGTGTGGCGTAGAGCCAGAACAGGGCGGCAAACAGCCCCATGAGGGCCATACCTCCAGCGGCGATCCCGTGGAACATCGTCGCCAGGCTGTCGAAGGAGAATAGCATGTTACCTCCTCGCGGCTCAGGGCATTGGGGCGTCGCCGAAGCGATGCGCGACTCGGGCGCCGTGTCCGTTCCCGACGCTCGGGTCCGGACAACACGCGCCCTGTCCGCCATAGTACGGGCAGCCCAGCGACTCCGGAAGAGGGTTCTTCACCTGTTTGCGTCCGTGCAGCCTATCCGACGAGCTCATAGCGGGTCTGATGTAGGGCGAAGATGCGGAGGTGGAAGAACTCGGTGTCGCGGTAGCCGTAGGCCTGCCGCTGGAGGGTCTTGATCTTGTTGTTGGTCCCCTCGAGCGGGCCCGTGCTGATGGGCATGTCGTAGTGGGCCAAGATGCCGGCTCGATGGAGGCTCAGCGTGTTCGACATCTGGACGAGCTGGCGGATACCCGTCGCTCGGGCTCGCTCGATCCAGTCCTCCAAGAAGAGGGTAGTGCGCTCCTTGTCCGGCTGGCTCCAGAGCTGGCGCAGATCCTCCTTAAGATAGTAGGCCGCGGCCAGAGGAGCGTTGAGCGTGAGCGCGGCCTCGAGGCGTGCGACCTCGTCTTTGGCTTCGTCCAGCTTTTTGGGTGCTTTGAGCAGAAGCCAGCGTGTGCCCTTAAGCACCTCGCTCTCCTCCGACTCGGCTTGGCGCTGGAGCTCTCGCCGCAGATCGGAGAGCTTGTCGTTCATCAGCTTGACGACGTGGAAGTGGTCGAACACCAGCGTGGCTCGGGGGAGGTGGGCCCTGACGGCGTTGATGTAGGCCTGCGACATGTCGATGGCCACGGCTTCGATCGTGGCTCCAGGCAGTTGGAACAACCCGTCTGCACCGGCGTTTTCATCCGCTCGCCGTCGGCCGGTGGCCGCGCGCGGAGCCGCCCGGCCCAACGCCCAAGCGCATCCAACGATTCTCGGAGCGAGGACACATGACGGAGCTCGATGTCGTCTTCTGCGGGACCGGCTGGCTCCCCATGGTGGGCGCCGTGCGGGCGCGGCTCCCGGAGGGCGCCTCCCTGCGCGTGCGCGATTACGATCGGCCGATGGCCGAGGAGGTCGCCGACGCGCACGTGATCCTCCCCTCGAACGGGCGCATCGACGCCGCATCGATCCGAGGCGCCAGGAACCTGCGGCTCATCCAGCAGCCGGCGGTGGGCGTCGACGTCGTCGACCTCGAGACGGCGAAGGCCTGTGGGGTGCCGGTCTGCAACGCTCCGGGTGCCAACGCGGACGCGCTCGCCCAGAACGCGCTGCTGCTGATCCTCGCGCTCGCGCGGCGGCTTCCCGAGGCCCGGCGCGCGTTCGCCGAGCGCCACGTCGGCGTGCCGCTCGGGCGCGAGCTCACGGGCAAAGTTCTGGGCGTGATCGGCCTCGGCAGGTCGGGATCGCGGCTCGCGGCCGCCGCCCGGGCGCTCGGCATGGACGTGGTGGGCGTGCGCTCGACGTCGAGCCGCGAGGAGCTGGAGGCGCTGCTGTCGCGTGCGGACTTCGTGAGCCTGCACTGCCCGCTCACGCCCGAGACCCACGGCCTTCTCGGAGAGGCGGAGCTCCGGCTCATGAAGCGGGACGCGTGCCTCGTGAACTGCGCGAGGGGACCGATCATCGAGCGAGAGGCGCTCGAGGCGTCGCTCGTGGAGGGGCGGCTCGGGGGTGCCGGTCTCGACGTCTTCTGGGAAGAACCGTGGGACCCGGACGAGCCGCTGTTCGCGCGCGAGGACGTCGTGACGCTGCCTCACATCGGCGGCTCGACCGTCGAGGTGTTCGCGCGCGTGGCCGATCTGGTGGCCGAGAACATCCGTCGGCTGCTCGCGGGCGAGGAGCTGCTCCACCGGATCGTCTGAGCCAAGCTGGCCTTCGTGGCCCAGCAGGCGACGACCCGGGAGGATCCAGGAGATCGCGGAGAGCAGGCGGTCGGTCCCCTGGACCCCTTCGCGCGCCAGCGCCGATCGGAGCCCGGCCTCGAGCAGCGTGGACGAGAGCACGAGGTCGAAGGTGGCGAGGCGCTCCGCGAGCCGACCGGCGCCGGCCTCGTCGAACGCGATCGCCACGAGATACGACGTGTCGACGTAGCAGGCCCTCATGAAACCCTCAATGGCTCCTGTTCAAGGTCCCTGACAGCACGTCCGGGGCACATGCCCAGGCCGACGCGTCCCACTCCGGCGGAACGGACCCACCGAGCCCCGGAACAAGGTCGATGAAGTGGCGGTGGCTGTACCCGGTCTCCCCCCCCACCCGGCCCCCGGGCGCCCCCGCTCGGAAGCGCTCCAGAGCGTGGGCGACGGCGGGGTGGATGCCACGGGCCCGCGGGAGCCGCGCGGTGAGATCGGCCTCGAGGATGTCCAGGAGGACTGCCGGCGACCGGGCCTCCATGAGCCGCTCGCGAAGGTCCTCGGCGGCACTCCCCCAGAGCGCCCCCAGGGGCACGTGGCCGCCGGCGAGCTCAGCGGCCGGGACCTCTCGCCCGTGGGGAGGACGCGCCCCCGGGCCGCTCGCGCCCGCGGGCGCCGTACCTCCGTCCGATGCCCAGAGCTTCCGGACGAAGGGGCGGAGGGGGGCTCGGCGAACGGGTCGTGATCATGAGCTCCCCGACTCAGCCCTTGCTGTGGAACTGGATCAGGTTGCCGCAAGTGTCGTCGAGGACGGCCACCGTGACCTCACCCATCTCAGTCGGCTCCTGGATGAACCGGACGCCGAGCTCCTTCAGGCGCCCGAACTCGGCCTGGCAGTCGTCCACCCGGAACGTGGTGAACGGCACACCGTCCTCGGCGAGCGCGTCCTTGAAGGGACCGACGGCCGGATGGCCCCCGGCTCCAGCAGGAGCTCGACTCCGTCGGGGTCGTCCGGCGAGACCACGGTGAGCCACATCGACTCGCCCAGGGAATGTCCTGCTTCTTCACGAAACCCAGGATGCGGGTCTAGAAGTCCAACGCCTTCTCCAGGTCGTCCACGTAGACGCTCGTGACGACGATCCTCATCGCTCCTCCTCGGCCGAAGGGCCTTCCGTTCCGGTCCAGCGGTATGCGGCCTGCTGGAACTCGAACCACTCTCCGTCGGATCCGAAGATCAGCGAGCGCATCACCTTCCGGTCCGGGCTCTCGATCTCGATGACCTCCCGATACCGCGCCGTCCTGTCCGGATCGCCCATGACCAGCTCCTCGGTCTCCAGCCTCAGGCTCGATCCGGAGGCGTCCAGCGTGCCCGTGTAGGTCTACTTGTGGGTCTGCCGTCCGCTGATCCACGTGCCCACGAAGCGCTCCTGGGCGGGGCTCCACCCCAGGGTGAGGATGGAGGTGAACGGTGCTCTGCGGGCGGTGCCGTTGCTCTGCATCCCTATGTCGACCTGGACAGCGTTGCCAGACCGCGCCCTGGAAGGCGCGCTCCAGCGCCGAGACCAGCCCCTGGTGGGCGTCGGAGACGACGAACTCCACGCCGATGACCACGCTCGTCGAACGCACCGCCTGCTGACGTCGGACCTTGATGTGCATGGCGTCGACGAGGACAAAGGGTAGGGCCCCTCCAGCGGACGCTCGTTCCAGGCCTCGAACTGGGCGTGCGGGCCCTTGGCCAGCTCGCTTACCGTCGAGCGCTTGAACGCGCGGCCGCAGCGCTCGTCCGTGATCCGGGCCACCTTCCGGGTGCTCACCCCGTTGAGTACGTACCAGACTTTCCATCTGGGGCCAGGAGGCCTCATCCAGCGTCAGACAGACATGGGAAAAACGTCCCGCCCCGGCCGGTTGCTCACGTCCGCCAGGACTCCAACCACGCGGAAGACGGGCTCGTCCTCCTCCCCGGACCCGACCACCTTGCCGACCCGACTCACCGGGCCAATAACGCGAGACGAACGACTCGCTCACCACGACGACCGGCTCCCCACCGGTCCGTCCGTCGGAGGGCCCGGCCGGCGACGACCTCCGCGCCCAGGGCTTCGATGTAGTCACCACCGACACCCACGGTAACGGCGAAGACCGCATCCTCACCCTGCCATCCTTCGGGGCGCTAGGTCGATACTGTCTGCGTGCCGTCCCAGGGCGCCTGGGTGGCGACGGCGGGGGCGGATAGGGAGCGTCGGTCACCATCGGCCTCGAGGCCGTCCCCGACACGCGCCGGCGACGGCGGCCGGCCGACTCGGACCAATTGCGACCGCCCCTGCGACGGCGCATGTTGTCCGAAGCCACGGTGCGGCAGTCTCGTTCTCCGGAGGGTCTCATGACGTGGAAGGCATGGCGGTTTCGCGGATGGTTGGTTGTAGGCCTGCTCGCGGTCGCGGGCTGCCAGGACGAACCGGGGCTCACCGGTCCTTCGGCGCCGGAGCCCACCGCCTCGGTGGCGCCCGCCGGTCCGGCTGGCGCCGCGAGGTTGTTCGCGCGCTCCTCACCCGAGGTGCTGGCGCTCCCCGGGACGGTCTTCGCCGGCCGGGACGCGTCGGGCGAGACCCTCGTTTTCGGGGTGGAGCGCCGCGCCGTGATCCCGGAGGTCGCGCGCGTCTTACGCCGGCTCGGAGTGCCTGAGTCCGCGTACGTCGTACGCGTGGTCGAGCCGATCCGCTTCCTCGCGAGCCTCAGGGACGAGCACACACCCACGCTGGGAGGCGTGCAGATCCACTTCAGCAACTACCTGTGCACGCTGGGGTTCAGCGTGGACCACGCCGGCGGGCGCTCCTTCATCACGAACTCGCACTGCACCGACAAGCAGGGTCAGAACAGCGGGACGGTGTACTACCAGCCGACGAGCAGCGTGAACTCGAGCCCGATCGGCGTCGAAGCCCACGATCCGTCCTACAGCAGGAGCCTTCCCACCTGCTCGCGGGGCAAGCAGTGCCGCTACAGCGACGCGGCGCGCGTCCTCTACGAGAGCGGCGTCGAGAGCCTGGGAGAGATCGCCAAGACCACGAACGAGAACGACGGCTCGATCACCGTATCGGGGGGCTTCGATATCGGAAACCAGGACGACGTGACGACGGAGTTCTCGGGTACCCTCCATAAGGTCGGGCGCGCCACCGGATGGACGAGCGGGGAGGTTGACGAGACGTGCGTGAACGTCAACGTGTTCGGATCGAACATCCAGCTCCTCTGCCAGACGATGGTCGTGCGCCCCGAGGGCGGGATCGCCGCGGGTGGGGACAGTGGTTCTCCGGTCTTCCGGAGGACTGGATCGAGCTCGGCCAAGCTCGTGGGCATCCTCTGGGGCGGGAGCTCCAGCGGGGACTACTTCGTCTTCAGCCCGCTCAAGAACGTGCAGGACGAGCTCGGAGCCCTGAACGCGACGACCGACGGGGGCGGCGGCTCGGACGGGGGGGGAGGGGGCGATGGAGGCAGCCGCGGACGGTGCCCCCCCGGCAACCCCACCCACCCCAACTGCGGCTGACGCCAGGGCGGACCGTCACGTGCTCCCGATTGGACTCGGACCGGGGGAGCTCGTTCTGCTTCTGAGCATGGCTTCCGGTGCGGATACTTTGCTCCTCCGGGTCGTTGCCCCGGAGGAGGTCGCCGCGGGTCAGCCCGTGCCCGTGACGCTGCGCGTCGAGAACGTGAGCGGGCGGGATCTCGAACTCGAGCTGCGGGGACGGACGATCGCGTTCGATCTGGTCGCCTTCGACAACACGGGAAGCGAGGTATGGCGGCGCCTCCACGACGCGTCGATCCCCGGGATCCTACGCTTGGAGCGTCTGGAGGCGGGGGCGACGCTCGAGCTCACGGCCACGTGGGATCAAAGGTCCAACACGGGAGACCCGGTGCCGGCGGGATCCTACGCCCTCCGGGGTGAACTGCTCACGGCGCCCGAGCCGCTCGTCACCCCCGTCCGCCGGTTGCGAATTCTGCCCCCCGGGCCCACGTGAGCGGCCGCGGGGGGACGCGTGAGGCCCTCGGGCGCGTCCTCACTCACCACCGGCAATCGGAGGGTCCCGATGCCCTCGATGGTCGCTTGGATGACTTCGCCGGGCTGCAGGAAGCGCTGCTCTCCGCGCACGGCCGTGCCCATGCCGGTTCCGCCGGACGTGCCGTTGTCGATCACGTCGCCCGGATAGAGCGTGATGATCGACGACCCGTACTCGATCAGCTCCCACACGGAATGGATCATGTCGCCGGCCACGCCCTCCTGCATCCTCTCCTCACCGATGTCGAGCGTCTGGCGCAGGATCTCCATCGGGTTGCCGTAGAACTCCTTGGGCACGATCCACGGCCCCTGCGGCGCGAACGTGTCGTGGCCCTTGCCGACGAACCAGTCGGACTGGAGCGGGTCGCCTCCCGGGGGGCGGCCGCCCCGGTCGGAGATGCCCAGGGAGACAGTGTACCCGAATACGTGGGCCTCGGCGTCGTTCGCCGAGATTTACTTTCCAGTGCGGCCGATGACCGCGCCAGCTCGACCTCCCAGTCGATGCGGTTCCGGCCGCAGGGAAGGACGATGGAGTCCCCGTTCCCGATGCCTCCGGTGCATGGCTCGAATCCGGAGACCGGATGCTTGGTCGCTAGTGGTTAGTCCCTAAAGTCTCTTTCATAATAGACGGGAGGGTGCTATTATGCTGCATGCCTCTTCCCATCCGACGTACCCGACTGCGCCGCGGAGATCGTGCGAAGCTGTCTCGCATTATACGGTCGCGCACGGCGCCACGGCGGCTGGTCGACCGTGCGAGGATCGTGCTTGGCTCTGCAGACGGCGAGTCGGGCGCGGCCTTGTGTAGGAAGATCGGCGTGTCCCGCCCGACGGTCCGGCTCTGGCTCGACCGCTACGATGCCGGTGGCTTGCCGGCGATCACGTCGGATCAGCCGCGCTCGGGGCGACCCAAACGCACGTCGGCGGAGATCGACGCCGAGATCGTGCGGCGGGTGCAGGAGGAAGCTCCGCCACAGGGCACGCACTGGACGACGCGGCTCATGGCTGAACAGATGGGCGTCAGCAGGAGCCACGTGTGGCGGGTCTGGCAGGCTCACGGCATCGCGCCGCACCGGGTCGACTACTTCAAGATCTCGACCGATCCACGGTTCGTGGAGAAGCTGCGCGATGTCGTGGGGTTGTACCTCGATCCACCCGAACGTGCCGTGGTGTTCTCCTTCGACGAGAAGAGTCAGATCCAGGCGCTGGATCGTACGCAGCCCGGGCTTCCCCTCAAGCCGGGCCGCGCCGGCACGATGACACACGACTACAAGCGCCACGGCACGACCACGCTGTTCGCGGCCCTGGATGTCGCCACCGGAACGGTCCTACACGACTGCATGCCGCGTCATCGGCACCAGGAGTTCCTTCGCTTCTTGCGGAAGATCGACCAGAGCGTACCGGCCGAGCTCGACATCCACGTGATCCTCGACAACTACGGAACCCACAAGCACGAGAAGGTCAAGCGTTGGCTCGAGCGACACCCTCGCGTGCACTTCCATTTCGTGCCCACCTCCGCTTCCTGGCTCAACCTGGTCGAGTTGCTCTTCAACGAACTGGAGCGACGTCAGTTGAAGCGCCTCGCCGTCAACCAGGTTCAAGAACCGATCGCCACCATCTCCTCATACCTCGACCGCAGAAACCAGGACCCGGTGCCCTTTGTCTGGACCGCATCCGCCGACAAGATCCTGCGTAAGGTGCGCCGTGCCCAGAACTCCCTCGCCAAAGTGAAAGAAACTTCAGGGACTACCCACTAGGTGCGTCGTACGAGCGGATCGAGGCGCGCACCGGCGGTCGCCAGGACTTCCTCTATGCTGCCGGCAGGCTCAACATGGGCCCGCGGCTCCTGCTCGCGGCTGCGATCGGATACGTGGAGGAGGCGGATGCGGTCCAGCCGATCAGCGGCACGGCCTATCACGTCGGCGTCCTTTATACCCTTATACCCTCGTCCCACACCTGGCGCTGGGGCTGACCTACCAGTTCTCGATGCAGCCCTGAGCCCCACGGCCGAAGGTCTCACGACAGGAGCACAGATGCGCCCGATCTACCTGGACTACAACGCGACCACACCCGTGGCCCCCGAGGTCATCGAGGCCATGCTCCCGTACCTGCGGGAGCACTTCGGCAATCCCTCCAGCGCCCACCCCTACGGGCATGCGGCCCGTGAAGTGGTGGAGCGTGGCCGGCGGGCGGTCGGCGACCTCCTCCATGCGGATTCCGACACCATCGTCTTCACCGGCAGCGGAACGGAGAGCAATAACCTGGCCATCGAGGGCGTGGCGCGCACGTCTCACGGTGAGCGCAGGCACATCATCACCTCCGCCATCGAGCACCCGGCCGTGACCGAGGTCTGTCGGTGGCTCGGCAAGCAGGATTTCCGCGTGACCACCCTGCCGGTGGACGAATACGGTTGGGTGCGCCCCGAGGACCTCGAGCGCGAGATCGGGGAGGAGACGCTGCTGGTCAGCGTGATGCACGCCAACAACGAAGTGGGTACGATCCAGCCGATCGCGGATCTGGCCGAGATCGCCCATCGCCACGGCGCGTTGATGCATACGGACGCAGCCCAGGCGGTCGGTAAGATCCGGGTGGACGTGGACGCGCTCGGGGTGGACCTATTGACCGTCGCGGGTCACAAGCTCTACGCACCCAAGGGCGTCGGGGCACTTTTCGTGCGCCCCGGCGTGCGGATCGAGCCGGTGCTGCACGGCGCCGGCCACGAGCGGGGCCTGCGGCCCGGGACGGAAGCAGTGGCGCAGATCGCGGGGCTGGCTGCGGCGGCCCAACTCGTGGCACGGGAGCTGATCACGGAGACCAACCACCTACGCTCACGCCGGGACGGCCTCGAGGCAGGACTCCGGCGCGAGCTGGGGGATCAGGTGGTTCGCGTGAATGGTCACCCGGAGCAACGACTTCCCAACACGCTGAGCGTCTCCTTCCGCGGAGTGCGCGCCGACGCCCTGCTCGCCTCCATCGCCGAGCGGGTCGCGGCCTCCGCGGGATCGGCCTGCCATGCGCAGGACGTCCGCCTCTCTCCCGTGCTGAGCGCGATGGGGGTGGAGCGGGAGTGGGGCATGGGGACGCTCCGGCTCTCGGTGGGCCGGTATACCACCGACGAGGAAGTGGATGAGGCCCTCCGCGTGATCAGCGCCGGGGTCCTCGATGCGACGGCCGCCGAGGACACCGAGACGCTTCGTGGCTGAGCGTGTTGACGTGCTGGCGATTGGCGCGCCCCTGCCTGGAGATCGCGCGCAGCCAGCAGTCCCCCATCCTCGAGCTTCGGGCGCTCCTCTCGCTGATGTGCATCTCGGGAGGCGATGACGTTGAGCCCGAACGCACCCGCCTTCTCGAGCTCGAGAAGGGAATGGAAGAAGGCCGGTCCACGCCGGACCTCGTGGAAGCGAGGCGCTGGGCCCCCTCCGGGGCCGGCGGGGTCGCGGGCTGACGGGTGCCGCAGCTTCGCCTACTCACTCCCCTCCGACCTCAATGAGGAGTTCGGCCCATGAGACCCCCATTCTCGGCCGAGGATTTCTTCGGC
>Ga0326597_10010148_pt1 | contig 12574 bp, 11 predicted proteins | sample RVTome_12_FD_203789 | JGI IMG/M metagenome (GOLD analysis project Ga0326597, IMG submission 203789) | Soil microbial communities from uranium-contaminated site in the Upper Colorado River Basin, Wyoming, United States - RVT100D185 | ecosystem: Environmental > Terrestrial > Soil > Contaminated >... | reverse complement strand
CCCATCTTCACGGACATCCTCCTGGCCGACGAGCTGAACCGCACGCCCCCGCGCACGCAGGCCGCGCTGCTCGAGGCCATGCAGGAGGCGGCCGCCACCATCGACGGCCAGCGCCACCCCATCTCGCCCGTCTTCACCGTGCTCGCCACCCAGAACCCGGTGGAGTTCGAAGGGACCTACCCGCTGCCCGAGGCGCAGCGGGATCGGTTCCTCATGCGCGTGGACATCGACTACCCCACCGCCGCGGACGAGACGCGCATGCTGGCCGCATACGCGTCGGGACGGCGGTTGCACACCGACGCCGTAGCGGCCCTCGAGCCGGTGATGACGGTCGACGAGCTGGTGGCCTCGCGGGCGACGGTGGCGCGCGGGGTCCGCGTCGACGAGACCATCCTCGGCTACATCCAGCGCCTCGTGGCCACGACGCGGGGCCACGAGTCCGTGCAGCTCGGCGCCAGCCCGCGCGCGTCCCTCGCGGTGCTGGAGACCAGCCGGGCCCTGGCCGCGCTCCGCGATCGGGACTTCGTCACGCCCGACGACGTGAAGTGGGTGGCGCGGCCGGTCCTCGTGCACCGCGTGGTGCTCTCGGCGGAAGCGGAGATGGAGGGCCTCGCCCGCGAGGACCTCATCCGCCGCCTGGTGGAGAGCGTGGAGGTCCCGCGCTGATGAGGCCCGGGCCGCACCTGCCGGTCGCGCTCGCCCTGCTCGCGGTGCTGGCCCTCGCCGTGCCCTTCGCGCCGCTGGTGATCTGGGCGGTGGCCGGGCTGCTCGGCGCCCTCCTGGCCGCGACGCTTCTCGAAGCGATCGTGCTCGGAGCGGTTCACCTGGACGCGGACCGGCCGGAGGCCGTCGCCTTCGGGCTCGCTACCAGCGATGTGATCCCGGCGCGGGTGCACGCCCGCACCCGCGTTCCGCTGCGTCTGGCGCTGCGCCAGGTCGCGCCGCCCCTCCTGTCCCCCGCCTCCGCGGAGCAGCGTGGAACGCTGCGCCCCGCGGAGACCCTGGCCGCGACATTCAGCTTCCGCGCCGACGCGCGCGGCCACGCCACGCTCGCGCCCCTGCACGTCGGCGCCACGGCCTGGGGGCTGGTGGAGCGGCTCACCGCGGTCGGCGCGCCGGTGGCGGTGGACGTGGTCCCCGACCTTCGCTCCATCGCTCGGGTGCGCGCGCGACTCGACCACTGGGCGACGCGCGGCTTCGGCGCGCGCCTCTCGCCGCGGCTGGGCAAGGGACGCGAGTTCGAGCGCCTGCGCGACTACGTGCCCGGCGACGACCGGCGCGACATCGCGTGGAAGGTGAGCGCGCGCCGCGGCAAGCCGGTGGTGCGCGAGTACCGCGTCGAGCGCACGCAGCACATCCTGCTCTGCCTCGACCGCGGACACCGCATGGGCGCGCGGGTCTCCGGCCTCACCAAGCTCGACCACGCGGTCACCGCGGCCCTGGTGCTCGCCTACGTGGCCGACCGCATGGAGGACGTGGTGGCCGGGGTGGCCTTCGCCCAGGAAGTGGAGAACGGGCCGGGCTTCGCCCGCGGCGCGGCCCAGCTCCGGCGCCTCACCGCCTTCGTGTCCCGGGTCATGGTCACGCGCGCGCACAGCGACTACACGGCGCTCGCGGCGGCGGTCCGGGCCAAGGCGCGGCAGCGCACGCTCGTGGTCCTCTTCACCGCTCTCGCCGAGACCGAGCACGGCGACCTCCTGGCCAGCGTCCGGCTGCTCATGCCCCAGCACCTCGTCATCGTGGTGGCGCTCTCCGACCCGGCCCTGGCCGCCGCCGCCGAGCGCTTGCCCGATACGGAGGAGGATCTCTTCCAGACCCTGGCCGCGAAGGACCTCGTCGACGCCAGGCGCCGCGCGGTGCTCGAGCTGCGCCGGCTCGGCGCCCTGGTCATCGAGACCTCGGCCCCGGAGGCGGACATGGCGGCCATGAATGCCTATCTCGACGTGAAGCGGAGGCAGATCCTGTGAGGCCGGGACCGGGCACCGCCACGGCGGCGCGCAGCGCCGCCGTCCGGGGCAACGCGGCCGCGTTCGGCCGGGCCGGACACGATCGCTGGCGGCAGCTCGAGCGCCTGCTCGACCGCGCGGAGAACGCGACCGCGGGGGAGCTCGGCGCCTCCGGCGTGCGCAAGCTGCTCGCGCTCTACCGCCAGGCCTGCGCGGACCTCAGTCAGGCGCGCACCCTCGTGGGCGGTGCCGCCCTCGTGGACCGTCTCAACGCGCTGACCGGGCGCGGCTACCGCTTCGTGTATCACGCCCGCGACGGCGGCCGCCTGCGCGCCGCGCTCCGTGACTATTTCGAGACCGGGCTGCCGCGCGCGTTCCGGCGTCAGGGGCGCGCGGTCGCCGCCGCCACTCTCGCTTTTGCGATGGGCGCGGTCACTGGTTTCCTGTGCGTCCTGGCCCGCCCCGACGACGCGACGCGTCTCATCCCCGCCATGTTCCACGCCGAGAGCCCACGGGAGAGGGTCGAGAAGATCGAGTCGTCGCCCGAGCGCATCGCCAGCCTCGAGGATGCGGCCGGTTTCGGGAGCAGCCTCTACGTGCACAACATTCGCGTCTCATTCCTGGCCTTTGCGCTGGGCGCGGCGACGCTGGTGGGCGGCCTGTGGCTGCTTTTCTACAACGGCGTCGTGCTCGGCGCCGTGGCCGCCACCTACGTGCTCGACGGCGTGCACGTGTTTTTCCTGGCCTGGGTGGGACCCCACGGCGCGCTGGAGATCCCGGCCATCGTCTTTTCCGGCGCGGCGGGCCTCCGCCTGGGGCAGGCCCTGCTCCTGCCCGGGGACCGCTCCACCCGCGCGGCGCTGCGCGAGGCCATGCCCGACGTGGCGCGCATGCTCTGCGGCGTGATCGTGGTCCTGGTGGTGGCCGGGCTCGTCGAGGGCTCGTTCTCCCAGTTCACCGCACGGTCCTTCCCTTACGGGCTCAAGATTGCAGTGTCCGTGGTGGAGCTCAGCCTCCTCGTCGCCTATCTTTTCTTGCGTCCGCTGCCCGCGGGCGACGACGCATGAACGCGGCCCGGGAGCGCGTGGTGGTGACGCCGGAGCAGGTGGAGATCCGCCTGCGCCCGGCCGGCATGGGACGGCGCGGCCTGGCCCTGATGGTGGATTCCCTCTCCGCGCTCGCCGTCGCCTTTGCCCTCGGCCTGGTGGCGGACCAGCTCCTCCCGGCCTCCGTCAGCGGAGCGGTGAACGTGACCCTCGGCTTCGCGGTCCTATCGGGATGGCACATCCTGTTCGAGCTGAAGCAGGCGGGACGCACGCCGGGCAAGCAGCTCCTCGGCCTGCGCGTGGTGGACGCCGCCGGGCTTCCCCTCATGCCCGCGCAGTCGGCGGTGCGCAACGTGGCCCGCGCCCTCGATGCCCTGCCCCTGTTCTACGGCGTGGGCGCCGCGGCGGCCGCCCTCGACCCCTGGCGGCGGCGGATCGGCGACCGGCTCGCGGACACCCTCGTCATCCGGGAAGCCAGAGCGGAGGAGGACGAGGTGGCGGCCGGACGCGAGCTGGCCTTCAACAGCCTCGAGGACCCGCGCATCCTGCGCCGCCTGCGCAAGCGCCTGTCGCCGGAAGAGCGGGCTTTCGTTCTCGCCCTGGCCCGTCGGGCGCCCAGGCTCGATCCCGCGTCCCGCTACGACCTCATGGAGGAGGCCGCGGCGCGGCTGCGCGCACAGCTCGAGATCGACGACCCGCGGCTCTCCGCGGAGGGAGTGGTCAAGGGGGTGGCCGCCCTGGTGCGGACCCGCGCGCGCTGAGATGGAAATGGGTATGATCCGCGCCACCCGTCAATAGAGGATCGGTCCAGGGAGGCAGAAACGTGTTGACCTGCACGAACCATCCCGAGGTCTCGCAGGGCGCGGTCACCTGCCGCCGCTGCCATAAGCCCTTCTGCCGGAACTGCGTGGTGTTCCTGAAGGGCGGCCCCGTGTGCGCCACCTGCAAGGTGGAGACGGTGCGCGACGTGCAGTCCGGCGTCAGCGTGGGCGGCCTCGAGCTGGCCACCATCGGGCGGCGGTTCGGCGCGCACTTCCTGGACAACCTGCTCATGCAGTGCGTGGCTGGCGTGGGCGGCGTGCTGCTCGGGATGGTCCTGGTCGGGGCCAACGCCGGCAACGCAGAGACGGAGATGGCGGGCAACATCGCGACCCTCTTCGCGCTGGTGCTGCTGGTGGCCTACGAAGGGGTGATGCTCCAGATGCGAGGCCAGACCCTCGGCAAGATGGCCGCCCACGTGAAGGTGGTGAGCGCAGAGGGCGACGACATCACGCCCGGCCAGGCCTGGACCCGCGCCGTGAGCAAGATGGTCCTCAGTCTTTGCTTCGGCCTGACCTTCATCGTCGCCTTCTTCAGCCCGGAGCGGCTTACCCTCCACGACCGCATCGCCAAGACGAAGGTCGTCCGCCTGCCGGCCTAGCCTAGCCCTTGGCCCACCTCAGCCACGTCTACGCCGGGCCGTCCTGCCCGCACTGCCGCGGGACGCTCCCCACCGAACGGCGCTCGGGGGCGATCCGCTGCCCGGCCTGTTTTCGCGATTTCGAGGCCGCGGTCTTCGCCCCCCCGGCGGCCGAGGTGCGCGTGCGCCAGATGGTGGAAGCGGGGCCCGACGGCGCCACGCCCTGCGCCGACCATCCGGGCAACGCGGCGGTGTCGGAATGCGGGCGCTGCGGCGTGTTCATGTGCGGGCTGTGCCGGATCGACTCCGATGGCCAGGCGCTGTGCCCGGCCTGTTACGAGCGGCTCTCCGCGGAGGGCGCGCTGGCCTCGGCGCGCACCTCGTACCGCGACTTTCGCGGAATGGCGGTCAAGCTGGCCACGGTCGGCCTCATCATCCTCTTCCTGGGACCGCTGCTCGGCGCGGGGGCGCTGTTCTGCGCCTGGAAGGCGCGACAGCAGAAGATCGAGTGGGGCGACGAGGACGGCTACGGCGGCCTGTGGGCGGCGGCGGTGGTGGGCGGATTCGACATCCTGGCCGGGGGCGCGCTGATCGCCGCCATGATCCGGGGCTGACGAAATGGGACGCCGCCTCCTCGGCAGCAAGGGGACGCTCGGCGGGCAGACGCGCGTCTATCGGACCCCGGACGGCCTCGAGATCGACGAGGCGGAGGACGAGCGCATCTACCGCAAGCGGCTGTTCTGGGACGAAGTGCTCATGGTGACGCTGCACCGCGCCGGCGACGCCCCGTTCGTCGTCTTCGCGCTCATCGGCGTGGGGATGCTCGGGCTCTTCAGCTTCGGGGTCGGGGTGGTCGACCTCGGCGCCGGCATCCTCATGTCGGTCTTGACCTGGGTGCCGCTCCTCATCTACACGGTCGTCCGGCTCATCGAGGGCGTGCCGACGGTCTCCGTGTACGGCCGCCGCACCGTGGCACGCCTCGCGTTCCCGCTGCGGAAGGAGCGCGCGCGAGATGTGTTCGCGGAGATCAGCGGGGCCGCCCGGCGCCGTCAGGACGCCGCGCGGATTGCCACGGCGCGACGGACCGTCCCGCCCCCCGCCCCGGCCGTGTGAACGATGAGAGAATGGTGGACGCCATGGGAGTGCTCGACATCTTCAGGGGAAAGCTGATCGACCCGACGGCGTACCCCGGGGTCCACGGCGGCGGCGACGTCATCACCACCACCGTCGACGCGGTGGTGAAATGGGGGCGCAAAAGCTCCATCTGGCCGATGCCCTTCGGCACCGCCTGCTGCGCCATCGAGTTCATGGCCCTGACCGCCTCCCACTACGACCTCGCCCGCTTCGGGGCCGAGGTCCTGCGGTTCTCGCCCCGGCAAGCCGACCTGATGTTCGTGGCCGGCACCATCGTGGACAAGGAAGCCCCGATCCTGAAGACCATCTACGACCAGATGCCCGAGCCCAAGTGGGTCATCTCGATGGGCGTCTGCGCGTCCAGCGGCGGCTTCTACCGCTCGTACCACGTCATGCAGGGGATCGACGAGATCATCCCCGTCGACGTCTACGTCCCCGGCTGTCCGCCTTCGCCGGAGGCGCTCATCGCCGCGGTGATGAAGATCCAGGAGCGCATCAGCAAGGGTGAGCAGGCCCGGGCGCCGCAGGGCGCGCATCGCCTCGGCGCCCCCGGCGACGGCTCGCTCGACCGCCGCGCGCGCAAGCAGGCCTGGAACAAGGAAGACGGCGAGCGGGCGGCGAAGGGCCTGCCCCCGCGCGGCGTCATCTCGTTCAAGGTGCTCGCGAGCGAGCCCGGGACCCCCGAACGTGGCTAGCGCCGCGGAGACCGCGCCGCCGCCCCCTTCCCCGCCGGTCGGCGGCAACAACCCCGCGGCGCGCATCCTCTCCGAGCGCCTCGCCAGCCGGGTCCTCCAGGTGGAGGATTTCCGCGGCGACCTCGCCATCACGGTCGATCGCCGCGTGTGGGTCGAAGCCGCGCTGTGCCTGCGGGACCACCCCGACCTCGACTTCAAGCTCTTCCTCGACCTCTGTGGCGTGGACTGGCTCGACCTCCGTGAGGAGCGCTACGAGGTCGTGCTGCACGCGTATTCGGTCTCGAAGAAGCACCACGTCCGCCTGAAGGTGCTTCTGCCCGAGTCGGATGCCACGCTGGACACGATCACCCACGTCTACAAGGGCGCCAACTGGTTCGAGCGCGAGGCCTGGGACCTCTACGGCATCGTGTTCGTGGGGCATCCCAACCTCACCCGGATCCTGACCCACGACGCGTTCGTGGGACACCCGATGCGCAAGGACTACCCCACGGCGCGGCGGCACGTGCTCAAGTCCCCAAAGGAGTGGCTGCTGCGGGTGCCGGCGGACAACGAGCACCCGGTGGTGAACATCGGCCCCTCGCACCCCGCGATGCACGGGACCTTCCGCGTGCAGGCGGTCATGGACGGCGAGACCATCCAGGACTGCGAGGCCGAGATCGGCTACATGCACCGGAACTTCGAGAAGATGGCGGAGAACCGGACCTACTGGCAGATCATCCCCTACACCGACCGGCTGAACTACTGCTCGTCGTTCATGAACGGCCACGGGTGGGCGCTCGCGGTGGAGAAGCTGATGGCGGTGCCGGCGCCGCCGCGGGCCGAGGCCATCCGCGTGATCTTGTCCGAGCTCTCGCGGATCATGGACCACTTCGTCTGCATCGGGACCAACATCGTCGACCTCGGGGCCATCACGCCGTTCTTCATCCTCTTCCGCGCCCGCGAGGACATCTACGACCTGCTCGAGTCCTGCTGCGGCGCGCGCCTCACCGTGTCCTACGTGCGGATCGGCGGCCTGGCCGCCGACGTGCCGGAGGACTTCGTCCCCCGCTGCCGCGCGGTGATGAAGAGCATCGTGGACGTGACCAGCCAGGCCGACAAGCTCCTCACCCGCAACTCGATCTTCACCCGCCGCTTCAAGGACGTGGGCGCGCTTTCCGCGGACGACGCGCTCTCCTACGGCTGGGTGGGCCCGTGCCTGCGCGCGTCCGGCGTGCCCTACGACATCCGCCGGGACCATCCCTACTCGGGCTACGAGCAGTACGACTTCGACGTCCCCGTAGGCACCGCGGGCGACTGCTACGACCGCTACCTCGTCCGCATGGAGGAGATCCGCCAGAGCCTGCGCATCATCGACCAGGCGCTGCAGAAGCTCCCCGGCGGGCCGGTGCTGGTGGACGACAAGCGCGTCGCCCTGCCCCCGAAGTCGGACGTCTACAGCAACATCGAAGCGCTGATGAACCACTTCAAGCTCGTCTACGAGGGGATCCTGGCCCCGCCGGGAGAGGTGTACGGCTACACCGAGGCGGCCAACGGCGAGCTCGGGTACTACATCGTGAGCGACGGCCGCAAGCATCCGTGGCGGGTGAAGGTGCGGCCGCCCTGCTTCAACATCTACCAGGCCTTCCCGCAGATGATCAAGGGTCACCTCCTCGCCGACGCGGTGGCCATCATCGGCGGCTTGAACATCATCGCCGGCGAGCTGGATCGCTAGTGCCGAAGATCAAGATCGACGGGAAAGAGATCGAGGTGGCGGCGGGGACGAGCGTCATCCAGGCCGCGTCCCAGCTCGGCATCGAGATCCCCCATTTCTGCTGGCACCCCGACCTGCCCGTGGACGGCAACTGCCGCATGTGCCTGGTCGAGATCGAGAAGATGCCGAAGCTGCAGATCGCGTGCAACACGACGGTCTCGGACGGCATGGTGGTGAGCACCCGGAGCCCGAAGGCGGCCCAGGCCCAGCGCACGACCCTCGAGTTCCTGCTCGTGAACCACCCCATCGACTGCCCGGTCTGCGACCAGGCCGGCGAGTGCTACCTGCAGGACCAGTACATGGAGCACGGGCTCCACGACTCGAAGATCGACCCCGAGGAGAAGGTCCAGAAGCGCAAGGTGGTGGACCTGGGGCCGATCATGCTCGACGCCGAGCGCTGCGTGTTGTGCTCGCGGTGCCTGCGGTTCGAGTCCCACGTCACGGGCACCAACAGCTTCGAGTTCAGGAACCGCGGCGACCACACCCAGATCGCGACCTTCGAGGACCGCCCCATCACGCACAACTACGCCGGCAACCTGGCCGACGTGTGCCCGGTGGGCGCGCTCCTGTCCCACGACTTCCGCTTCAAGATGCGGGTCTGGTTCCTGAAGGGGACGGAGTCGGTGTGCCCCGGCTGCTCCACCGGCTGCAACATCTTCGTCGACCATCGCGACGACGAGGTGCACCGGCTGCGGCCCCGCCGCAACGTAGACGTCAACCGCTCGTGGATGTGCGACATCGGCCGCGTGGAATACAAGGAGATCGCCCTCCAGACCCGCCTGCGGTCGGCGCGCATCCGGTCGGGAGGAAACGGCGGCGCGTCGTGGGCGCCCGCGACCCTGGACGCGGCGCTGGATGCCGTGCTCGAGCGCCTGCAGCAGGCCGGCTCGGCGTGCGCGTTCGTCGCGTCGCCCCAGGCCACCAACGAGGATCTGTACGCCTTCCGCCTGCTCGCGGACAAGGTCTCCGGCATGCTCGACTTCCGCCTCGGCAATCCCCAGGACCGGACGCAGGTGCGCGAAGACAAGGTGCTGCTCCGCGCGGACCGCAACCCGAACACGACCGGCTGCACCGACCTGGGGATGGGCAAGAGCGGGATCGACGCGATCCTCTCCGCGTGCCGCTCGGGCAAGGTAAAGGCGCTGCTCCTGCAGGGGCCGGAGCTCCTCCGCTTTGTCGGCGCCGCCGACGCGCTGGCCGCCGTACCCTTCATCGCGGTGATGGCCTCCCACGACGGCCCGGGGCTGGAGCGCGCGCACGTCCTCCTCCCCGCCGCGGCGTGGGCGGAGGTCGACGGCACCTTCACCAACTACCAGAGGCGCGTGCAGCGCATCCACCGCGCGGTAGCCGCGCCGGGCGAGGCGATGCCGCGCTGGGAGCTGGCGGGGGCGCTGCTGAGGCGGCTCGGCGCTCCGCTGGCCGCGACCTCGGCCCGGGAGCTGTTCGTCGAGATCGCGAGGACGGTTCCCGCTTACGCCGGCCTCGACCTCCGCGCGGTGGGAGACGCCGGCCGCGTGCTCCCGCCGGACGGCCCGGCGCCCCAGGAGGCGAGAGCCTGATGGGCACGACCAGGGTCGTCACCGTCGACCGCGATACGAAGCCGGGCGTGGGCCCGATCCTCCTCGGGATGGCCATCACGTTCTCGAACATGGTCAAGACGCTGTTCGGGCGCCGGTACTCGACCATCCAGTTCCCCGAGCAGAAGCGCAACACGTCGGGCCGCTACCGCGGCATCCACGTGCTGACGCAGCGGATGGACGGCACCCCCAAGTGCGTGGCCTGCTACATGTGCGCGACGGTCTGCCCGGCGGAGTGCATCTACATCGAGGCCGGCGAGCGCCCCGAGCGGGACATCGAGAAGTACCCGACGCGGTTCGAGATCGACCTGCTGCGCTGCGTCTACTGCGGCTTCTGCGTGGACGCCTGCCCGGAGGAGGCGATCATCATGAGCCGCGAGAACGACCTCGTGGGCACGACCCGCGCCGAGCTCATCATCGACCGCGACCGGCTGATGGACCGCGGCAAGCTCATGGAGTACGGCGCCGGCTACCGTCCCGACGAGCACGACGTGCGGCGCCCGGTGCGCGTGGCCGCCCTCGAGCGCCTGAAGCGGGAGCACGGTATCGTGCCCGGCATGCCGCAGCGCAGCGAATAGCCCCGGAGGTCCCCCATGAAGATCGCCCGCCCGCTGGCCATGTTTCTCGTTTTCGCCTGCGCCTCGTTGGAAGCGGCCGAGGGCCCGCACCAGTTGTCCGATCGCCTCGCGGCGGGGCCGGCCGGCCGTTATGCGGTGTGGGTCTTCTTCAAGGACAAGGGCCCGGCGGCGGAGGCGCTGGCGTCCGCGCAGGGCACGGTCACCCCGCGCGCCCTCGCGCGCCGCGCCCTCCGCGGCCGCACCCGGGCAGTGAACCTCGCCGACGCGCCGCTGCCGCCGGCCTACGTCGCGGTCGTCGCCGCCGTCTCCACCCGCTTGCGCCAGCAGTCGCGCTGGCTCAACGCGATGAGCGTGGAGGCGACCGCGGCCCAGGTCCGCGTCATCGAGTCCCTCGCCTTCGTGGATCGCGTCGAGGTCGTCCGGCGCTTCCGGCAGCGGCGCGAAGAGCTCGACCTCCGCGCCGCCGGCGCCGAGGCGGTCGAGCCCATGCGCAAGGCCTCGACCCTGGACTACGGCTCGTCCTTCGGCCAGGTAAACCAGATCAAGGTGCCGTTCCTGCACGACGTGGGGCTCGACGGCCGGGGCGTGCTGGTCGCGGTGTTCGACGCCGGCTTCGACAACCTTCCCCACGAGGCCTTCGCCACCACGCGCATCGCGGCCACCCGCGACTTCGTCAACGGGGACGACAACGTGGCCAACGGCGGCATCGGCGAAGGCAGCCACGGCACGGCGACGCTTTCCGTCCTCGGCGGCTTCCGGCCCGGCCAGATCATCGGCCCCGCCTATGCCGCCGATTTCATCCTCGCCAAGACGGAGAACACCGAGAGCGAGACGCCGGTCGAGGAGGACAACTGGGCGGCCGCGGTGGAGTGGGCGGAGTCGCTGGGCGCGGACGTGATCAGCAGCTCCCTCGGCTACATCACCTACGACCCGCCGTTCCCCAGCTACAGCGCCGCCGACATGGACGGAGACACGGCGATCACCACGCGGGCCGCGGACCTCGCCGGCGAGCGCGGAGTGGTGGTGGTGAACTCCGCCGGCAACGAAGGGTTCGACGCCCGCTCCAACACCCTCGGCGCCCCCGCGGACGGAAACCTCGTGCTCGCGGTGGGCGCGGTCACGTCGTCCGGAGCGCGCGCGTCGTTCAGCTCCGTCGGGCCCTCGGCCGACGGCCGCATCAAGCCCGACGTCGCGGCGCAGGGTGTGTCGGTCAAGGTGGCGCGCCCGGACAGCCGCACCGCGTACGCGACCGCCAACGGGACGTCGTTTTCGTGCCCGCTCACCGCGGGCGTGGTCGCGCTGCTCATCCAGGCCAACCCACAGGCGACGGTCGACCAGATCTTCCACGCGCTGCGCAGCACGGCCACCCAGGCCGCCGCTCCCGACAACCTGCTGGGCTACGGCATCGTCGATGCCCTCGCCGCGCTGCGGGTCCTGGCCCCCTCGCGTCTACCTTAGCCGGCGCTACCTCGTCACGACCGCGGCTTCGTGTCCCTCGGGCGCTCGCGGGTCGCCATGCCGTCGATTCCACTCCCCGCGACGGCCGCGCCGCGGCCTACGGTTGCCCCCTCGGTGAGCGCCACCGGCTGACTTCCGATCTCGTCGCAGAGCGCCCGCACGCGCTCGCTCAGCGAGCGCACCTCGGTGGGCGCCTCCGCCGAGCGCGCTCGGAGCGACGCGAGATGAAGGTTCAGGGTCTTCAGCATCTCGACCCGCCGGCTCCGAGCCTCCCTGGCCTCATCGACGCGGCCCGACAGGCCACGGATCAGCTCGAGCTGCTTCTCCAGGAGCTGTCGCATCGGCGCGTTCTCGTCGCCACGGCCGGGGACGGGGGCGAGCGCGTCGATCTTGTCGGCGAGACGCGCCTCCTCTCCCGGCTCCAGGTTCCGCGCCAGCTCGGCAATCTCCCGATCGGCGTGCTCGATCGACGCGATGACCTGCCGCCCCGCCACCGCCGCTTCGGCGCCCAGGGGGCGAAGCGGGCCGGAGAGCTCGTCGGCGTAGCGCAGGATCGACTGGAGCTGGTCGTGCGGCGAGTCGGACTGCCGGCTCGGCTCCGGGCGCGCATCGGGCGCCAGGACGGCCGCGATGTGCGGCCGGGCCCAGAAGCTCACCCGGCTTGGCGGGACCGAATACATGACACGATTGGCGTCGGCCGGGCCAAGGCCTTTTCGTTTCAGATCGCTCCCGGCACGAGCCCTGAAGACGACCCCGAGCGCCACGATCGTGGCCATGAAGGCCACCGCGGGAGAGACAAGCGGCTCAGTACCGACGTCGTTGACCTCGAGGACCACCATCGCGACCCCCAAGGCGCTGTGAGAGCCGAAAAAGGCGGTAGCGCACAACCGGAGATGACGTACCGGGGCGGGCAGCCTGCCCCAGACGTTCCCACCTCGGCGGAGCGCCCGCGGATACCAGAACGGCCACCATGACGGCTCCCGCCAGATGG
>Ga0326597_10010147_pt1 | contig 12574 bp, 11 predicted proteins | sample RVTome_12_FD_203789 | JGI IMG/M metagenome (GOLD analysis project Ga0326597, IMG submission 203789) | Soil microbial communities from uranium-contaminated site in the Upper Colorado River Basin, Wyoming, United States - RVT100D185 | ecosystem: Environmental > Terrestrial > Soil > Contaminated >... | reverse complement strand
GCGATCCTCGTTGCCAACAACTACCGGGATCTCGACACCGACGAGAGGGTGGGAAAGAGAACCCTGGCGGTGATTCTCGGCCCGCAGCGGACCCGGTCCCTATTCGCACTGCTCGCATACGGCGCGTTCCCGGTGATGGTCCTGTTCGGCATCGTCGGCTGGACCCCGCTGGGCACCCTGTTCGCCGCCTTCTGGGTGCCTTTCGCCACAAAACCGGTGTCGCTGATCCAGACCGCCAAAGACGGGCCGTCGCTGATCCAGGCGCTCAAGCTCACCGCATGTCTTCACCTCCTCACCGGGCTCTCACTGGCCGCCGGTGCGGCGATCACGGTCTAGTGGCCCAAGGAACCGATCGATCGGGGGCGAGCGTCAAACGGTTATGAAATCCAAGAGCGCCTCCCTGATCGTCGTTGTCGCCCTCGTCCTCGCTGCCTGCGGAACCAGCAAACCGCTGGGGCCACCAGCGGGGTTGGACGGCTCATGGCAACTGACCTCGGGCACACATCAAGGAACCACACTCGAGCCCGTCTCCGATCATCCGGTCACCATGAGCTTCGACGGCGACGAGGTGACCGGCACCGCCGCGTGCAACGGCTACGGCGGGACATTCGAATCCACCGACGGTCAGATCGTGTTCTCCGAAATGATCATCACCGAGATGGCTTGTTTCCCCACCGAGGTAATGGACCTGGAACAGAACTTTATGACAGCCCTCGTCTCAGTGACCGAGGTCAGGGTCACCGATGACGTGCTGGTGCTCTCGGGAGAGAACACCATTCTCGAGTTCGAAGTACTTCCCCCGGTACCCACGGCTGAGCTGTTGAACACCGTGTGGGTTCTCGACGGGTTGGTCACAGGGGAATCGGTGAGCAGTGCCATCGGTGACCGAGCGACACTCGAGCTATTCAGCGATGGTTCCTTCCTCGGCTCAACCGGGTGCAGATCGTTCAACGGCACCTACACCGAAGCCGAAGGCCTGAGGACCACGGATATCACCCCTCAAGGCGATTGCGCCGACGATATATCTGCCCAGGACAGCCATGTGCTGGCGGTACTCGGGGGCAGCTATAAGACCGAAATCGATACCCGGAGTCTTTACGTCACCACCTCCGGTGAACTGGGGCTTGTCTACGTGGCCGACGGCTAGTGGTCTGTCGTTGAAATAGGGTGAGGGTGTCTCCGAGTCATCGGCGCCATCTGGCAAGGAGAAAAGCGCAGTCGCAGTCGGGGCCTGCGGTGAGCATTTTGGACGCAGCCAGGGGTGTCGAGGGCCGGAGAGACCCCACCAGTATTTCAGCGACGGGCCACCAGACTCAAACCAAACCTGCCATGTGTCCCCCTGCCTCAGGACTTTCTACCCCATCTCTGCCATCGTCCGGTAGCTTCAATGACTCTATGACTGATTCATCAAAATCATTTGACCGCGCCCTGGTCTTCTTGGGGATCATGGGCGCCTTCATCGCGCTCCTGGCAGTGATCGTTGTGCTCACCCGCGACGACCCCACCACACCAGAAGCATCGGCCACCGGGTCGGTGCCCTCGACTCTCAGCTACGAACTCACCGAGTTCGCCATCCTCGGCCCCGAAGAGGTGAAACCCGGAGCCATAACGCTTGAAGCGCACAACAGTGGGAGCGCCGCCCACAATCTAACCCTCGAGGGAGGGCCAAAGACACCGGACCTCAACGCTGGCGAGTCGGCGACGATCGACGTCGGTGTGCTCGCGGAAGGAACGTACGTGATCTTCTGCGACATTCCCGGCCATCGCGGGGCGGGTATGGAGGCCACTTTCACCGTGACCGAAGACGCGCCCGACACCGTCGCTTCGGAGGACGACGAGATGAGCGCTGAAGAGATGAACCAGATAATGATCGACTCGATGCTTGCGTTCCCCGCCGAAACCGAAGGCAAAGGGAACCAGGCATTGGAGCCGGTCGAAATCAAGGCAGACGGGACCAAGGTGTTCGAGTTGACCGCTGAGGTGATTTCATGGGAGGTGGAGCCGGGCAAATTCGTCGACGCTTGGGCCTACAACGGCCAGGTTCCCGGGCCGTGGATCCGGGTCGACCTTGGCGACATGCTCGAAATCAGCCTGACCAACCTCACCCCGCTGGGGACGGACATCCACTGGCACGGCATCTCGACACCCAACGCCATGGACGGTGTTTCTCCCTACACCCAGGACCCAATTCTCACCGGAGAGACCTTTACCTACACCTTCGAAGCCGAGCGGCCTGCGATCGGGATGTATCACGCCCATCTCCACAGCCAGGTCAGCGTTCCCAACGGAATGTTCGGCCTAATCATGATCGGTGACACACCGCTTCCTCTCGGTCAGACCATCTCCGGGGTGGAGATCCCCGGAGATCTCGACATCGCCCAGGAGATCCCGATGGTGTTGAACGATGCCGGTGTCATCGGCCTCAGCCTCAATGGCAAATCGTTCCCGGCCACCGAGCCTTACGTGGCAAATGAGGGCGACTGGCTGGTGTACCACTACTACAACGAGGGTTTACTGTCCCACCCAATGCATCAGCATCAGTTCCCCCAGTTGGTGTTCGCCAAGGACGGTATCCCCCTCGACGTCCCCTTCTGGGCAGACACCATCAACGTCGCCCCCGGCGAGCGCTACTCGGTGCTGGTCCACGCCGATCGCGTTGGCACCTGGGTCTGGCACTGCCACATCCTCACCCATGTGGAAAGCGAGGACGGCATGTTTGGGATGGTCACTGCCCTTATCGTCCAGGAATAGGGAGTATTTATCGAGAAAGTTACCGCAACGGCCGTTCTCAGTGAAAGATTGGCAGTTCTTAGCTCGCTCAGTTCCGGTTGGACCGCCCCCGGATTGGTAAATATGAGTAAGTTCTTTCTTACTGGAGCAAGACGTCGTGCTGTTTGATTTCGACAACGTAGATACACCCGACCCCGAACGGCTGGGAGGGAAAGGGGCCGGCCTGGTCCGGATGACATCGCTCGGCCTTCCCGTCCCCCCTGGATTCATCCTCACCACCGAGGTGTGTCGTCATTTCATGAAGACCGGCGAGATGCCCGAAAACCTCTGGACCGGTGTCGCTGACGCAGTAGCCCGACTCGAAGAGCGGACCCACCGCTCCTTCGGAGGAGGTCCGGTTCCTTTGCTGCTCTCGGTCCGTTCCGGTGGAGCGAGGTCGATGCCGGGGATGATGGACACCGTCCTCAACCTCGGGATCAACGACGACGTCGTCAAGAAACTGGCGTCATGGTCGGGTGACGAGCACTTCGCCTGGGACGCCTACCGCAGGTTCGCCCAGATGTACGGCAACGTAGTACTTGGAATCGACGAAGACCGGTTTCAGGCCATCCTCACCGACCTGCGCCGGGAGCGTGGCGCCGACAGCGACGCCGAGCTGACCACAGCAGATCTGAGATCGGCCACTGAACAGTTCAAGGCTGTGGTCGAAGAGGAGAGCCCGGGCGGCCTGCCCGACGACCCCATGGACCAGCTCAGGGGTGCCGTAACGGCCGTTTTCGCCTCGTGGGGCAACCGACGGGCGGTCGATTACCGGCGGATCCACGGGATGCCTGATGAGGCGGGCACCGCATGCAACGTCCAGATGATGGTTTTCGGGGACCTAGGTGACGACAGCGGGACCGGGGTCTGCTTCACCCGCGACCCGGGAACGGGTGAGAAGGGGACATATGGAGACTATCTTCCCCGAGCCCAGGGCGAAGACGTTGTCGCCGGTTTGCGGAACCCGCTGACTCTCGACGAGCTCGCCGAACTGCAGCCCGAATGTCATCGCCAGCTCATCGAGATCATGTCGGAGATCGAGACCCACTACACCGACATGTGCGACATCGAGTTCACAATCGAAAAGGGCGTTCTCTATATCCTTCAGACCCGGGCCGGGAAACGAACCGGCGCTGCGGCGATCCGGTTGGCGGTGGCCATGGCCAAAGAGGGCCTGATCGATCGGAAGACCGCGATCACCCGGGTACCCCCGGCCGACCTCGAGCAATTGAGAAGGCCCCAGGTCGACCCCAGCACGCAAGTGAAGCCGTTTGTGCACGGGGTCGCCGCTTCACCCGGTGCTGCCATCGGCATCGCATGTTTCGATGCTGACTCTGCTGTCGCTCTGGTCAGGGAGGGTAAGTCGGTCATTCTGATCCGCCCCCAAACCACCCCTGACGATATCCACGGGATGGACGCGGCCGAAGGGATCCTCACCAGCCACGGGGGAAAGACCTCTCATGCCGCAGTGGTTGCCAGGGGCATGGGCAAGCCGGCTCTCACCGGCGCCTCGAATCTGATCGTCGACACAGCCAAGCAGATCGCCACGGCGGGCACGACCGACATCAGGGCAGGTGACCTGATCACAATTGACGGTACCCATGGAGTCGCCTATGCCGGCGCCCTCGAACTGGTCGAGCCGGAGTCGCTGCACGAGCTCTTGGAGCTTCTCTCCTGGGCGGACGAAGTCAGGACCATGGAAGTCTGGGCCAATGCCGACACCGCGGCCGATGCAACCGCTGCCCGTGAATTCGGCGCGCAGGGGATCGGACTGGCCCGCACCGAGCACATGTTCCTCGGCGAACGACTGGAGACCGTGCAGAAGATCATCCTCGCCATCGACGAGCGTTCCCGGGAGGAAGCTCTCGCCGTGTTGGAGGAGCGTCAGGTCGAGGACTTCACCAACTTGCTCGAGGCCATGGACGGTTTGCCTGTTGTTGTCCGCCTGCTCGACCCGCCGCTACACGAGTTCCTGCCGTCCCGGCTCGAGCTGGAGCAGGAGGCTGTTCGCATGGTCCGCGCCGGGCGGAACATCGAGGAGCTCCACGCTATGTCGGACAAGGTTGCCCGTTGGGAGGAGACCAATCCGATGCTCGGCCTGCGCGGGGTTCGGCTTGGCCTGATGATCTCTCAGCTCTACCGGATGCAGGCCCGGGCGGCAGCGCAGGCCATCGCCAACAGGCTGCATGCAGGCGGGAATCCTGTGATGGAGATCATGATCCCGCTGGTGGCCACGGTCGAAGAGCTGAGGCTGATGCGCCAGATGATCGAAGAGGAGATGGCGGATGCAACAGCTCACACCGGCCTCGACATCAGCGTTCCGGTAGGGACGATGATCGAACTGCCCCGGGCTGCGCTGACCGCGGGTGAAATCGCAGGCGTTGCCGACTTTTTCTCATTCGGGACCAACGACCTGACCCAGATGACGTACGGGCTGAGCCGCGACGACGCGGAAGGCTTGTTCCTTCGGGACTACCTGGAACGCGGGATCCTCAAATCCGACCCGTTCCAGACCATCGACGTCGAAGGAGTCGGGCGGTTGATGCGGGTCGCAGTAAAAGAGGGCCGTGAAGCCAATCCCGACCTGATCCTGGGCATTTGCGGCGAGCACGGCGGTGACCCCGACTCGATCGCTTTCGTGCAGACCCTGGGGCTCGACTACGTGTCCTGCAGCCCGCCCCGGGTGGAAGGTGCCCGGCTCGCGGCGGCACAAGCTGAGATCGCTGCTGGCCTGTCGGGCGGGCCAGCTAATCACTAGTTGCTGGACTCTCCGACGAGGCTGTCGATCGTCGCCAGCAACTCCGCAACGCCCTCTCCCGTCGTGGCAATTGTCTCGACCACAGGGCGATTCCGACCGCCCGTTCCCGCGACCTCGTTGAGAGCCCTGCGCACGGCGGCGGCGTCATCGCGGTCTGCTTTGTTGATCACGAACATGTCGGCGACCTCAACGACGCCCGCCTTGTCGGCCTGAACCTGATCGCCCCAACCCGGGGCCACCACCAGCACCACAACGTCCGCCACCTCCATCACGTCCACCTCGGACTGCCCGACGCCCACCGTTTCCACCAGCACAATGTCGAAGTCGGAGGCTGTCAGCAGATGCGCAGTCTCACGGGTTGCATCCGAAATCCCACCCAGTTTCCCCCGCGAAGCCATCGAGCGGATGAACACGCCGCTGTCGCCGACGTGGTCCTGCATCCTTATCCGATCGCCAAGTAGCGCCCCACCGGTAATCGGACTTGACGGATCGACAGCGACGATGCCAACACGCCTCGAATCTGCCCGTAGAGTCTTGATCAGAGCGTTGGCCAGAGTCGACTTGCCCACCCCGGGCGGACCGGTGATGCCAATGACCGGCACCGAAAAGTCGCGGTCTACCTGAGAGACCTCGGGAGATGCTTCGATGCTGGTGATCGCCCTGGCTAGCGCACGACGGTCACCCGATTCGGCAGCGGCAAGCAATTCGGCGGGTATCACGCCCGTAGCCTACGAGGTGGCCTAGACCGGAGAGGGAGAGGAGCCGAGGATTCCGGAGATGTCGATGCCTGGGCCCTCTCCATCGTCGGCACCCGGTGCGTCGGCGACGGCAGTCACCTCGGTTACCCCCGGAACCCGATCCATGAGTATGCGCTCGATCCCGGCCTTAAGGGTCATCATCGAAAGCGGACAACCTCCACACGCCCCCACCATCTGGATGCTCACTTTCCCCTGGTCGGCGCCGAGCAGGACAAGGTCTCCCCCGTCGGCCTGGACCGCAGGCCGGATGTATTCGAGGGTCTCCTCCAGCTTTGCCATGTCGATGTCGCCCTCATGCGGGGCCGAACTCGAAATCGTTACCGGTGTTGCGTCACTCATGCTTTATTCAAAACAGCCCATGTCGTGGTTCTGTTCCCGATTGTGAGGTGTAGGTCGTAGCAAATCAGGCTCGAACTCGGACGTTATGCCGTCGCTGGTCACCGCCAGAGTGTCGCAGGCAGCAATGACAAGAGTCGCGACAAAAAGAATTGAAAGGGCCGGTTTCATGATCTCAGGCTATCAATCGTGGCGTTCTACAGAGGCACCCAGGGCGCTGAGGCGATCGGCGAACCCCTCATAGCCCCGGTCGATATGGGAGATATCGCCAACTTCGGTGACCCCCTCTGCCCGAAGTCCCGCCAAGGCCAGCGCGGCGCCGGCTCTTATGTCGGGGGCGAGGACGGGGCACCCCGAAAGCTGTTCCACCCCGCGGATGACCGCGTGTTGCGCCTCGGTGACGATGTCGGCTCCCATCCGAGCGAGCTCGCCGACGTAACGGAACCGGGCATCGTAGAGATTCTCGGTGACGATAGAAGTGCCGTCTGCGATGGTGAGGTACGCCACCATCTGCGGGTGCATGTCCGTGTGAAAGCCGGGGAAGGGAAGGGTGGCAAGATCGACAGCTTTGGGTCGATCCGGCCCAACGACGCGTAGCCAGCCCTCACCTCGCTCGACGGTGGCGCCAGTGTCCTCCAGCTTCCTCAATTCCATCCGCAGGTTCTCGGGCTGACAACTGGTGATGGTCACGTCCCCGGCGGTTATCGCCGCTGCGACGGCATATGTTCCGGCCTCGAGCCGGTCGGGGATCACGGAATGGTCGGCCGGCTCGAGTGTGGCGACGCCGGTGATGGTGACCAAGGAGGTCCCTCCGCCCTCGATCTTGGCGCCCATCGCCTTGAGCTGGGTGATCAGGTCGACGATCTCCGGTTCCCGGGCAGCGTTGACTATTACGGTCTCGCCCTCGGCGAGGACACCGGCAAACAACAAGTTCTCCGTCGCACCAACAGATGGGAAGGGGAGCTCGACCTCGGTGCCTCTCAGCCTCCCATCGATGCGTGCCACCAACTCTCCATGGACAAGTTCGAATTCGGCTCCCATTCGTTCCAGGCCGTGGGTGTGCATATCTATCGGGCGGGATCCGAGATCGTCTCCGCCGGGCAGGGCGACACGTGCCAGCCCGCAACGGGAAAGTAGTGGTCCGAGGACAACGATCGAGGCTCTCATCTGACGGACCAGGTCGATTGGCGCCTCAGGGTTGAGCTCCTCGGGCACGACAACAAACAGCTCATGACCCTCTTGACTGACCACGCAACCGGTATGGGTGAGAACCTTGCACATCAGCTCCACGTCGAGGATGCGGGGGACATTGGTGAGTCGGTGGCGGCCCGGGGCGAGGAGGCATGCGACCATCTCCTTGAGGACCGCATTCTTCGCACCGAGTACCCCCACCGTGCCTTTGAGCCGGGTCCCACCTTTGATCACAAGATGCGCCATCACGCCGAAGATAGCGACTTGAAGGCCCAAAACCCTGTCGTGTGCCTGGTTGTGCGGGGTGGCCTGGCTACCCTGCCGCCCGTATGAGAATTGCACTTGGCTCCGATCACGCCGGCTACGCGCTCAAAGACCACCTCGCTTCCTGGCTCGCCGAGGCGGGACACGCCGTTTACGACCTGGGTGCCCACAACACCGACCCGGTCGACTATCCGGACTACGCAGCAGCCGTAGCATCGGCCGTGCTCGATGGTCGGGCTGATCGCGGGATCGTCATCTGCGGCTCCGGCGCCGGTGCCGCGGTGGCAGCCAACAAGCTCAACGGGATCCGGGCGTCAGTGGCGCACGACACGTACACCGCCCATCAGATGGTCGAACATGACGACGTCAACGTTCTTTGCCTCGGTGCCAGGGTGATCGGATCGGAGCTGGCCCAGGACCTCATAGACGCCTTCCTCGGGGCCAAATTCTCCAGAGAAGACCGCCACGTAAGGCGGGTGGAAAAAATCAAAGCTTTGGAGAACTGAGTTCTCCAAAGCGACTCTCCCTCCGCTTGCGGAGGGAGTACCTCCGATCGGAGATCGGAGGGGAGGGTGGGGCGTTCCCACCAACGGTGCTCGTGCTCCCAGCCGGAGGAGGCTCCCGCAAGCGAGGACAGATGGCCTCTGGGGGACCAGCTATCCGGCGGCTTGGGCTTCTGCGACCAGGACGTCGAGACCTGCTGTGCCGATCTCGCCGGAGATACGGCGGATTACGTTGTTGTCGCCGTCGAGCACAACATAAAAGGGCGTTCCCGACATCCCGTAGTTGACGGCAATGGTGCCTATCTCATCGTCCATGATCGCCGGGACAGTCCAACCCTCCTCCTCGAGCCAATCCTGGGGTGGCCAGTTGGGACGAAGACGATCGGTTGAGGTGACAACCGAGTACACGTCGACATCGTCGGGCAGGTTGCCGGCGTCGAGCCAGCTCTGGACTACCGGCACCTCGGCCTGACAGTGAGGGCACCAATGGGCCAGGAAGATAATGATCTTTGACCGGCCGTCGGCCTCGATCTTGACCTCGTTCTCCTCCCAGTCGGCACCCACTGCCGAGGGGGCGGTCAAGCCCACCACCGGGTCGGCTGCTGCGTTGTTGAAGATGGGAAGAGGATCGCCGGTCACCACCGGGTCCCCGAATCCGATAGAGGCGTCGACTGGCTCCTCTCCTGCGATCGCGATCGCCAGGACAATGACTAATGCGAGACCGACGACACCGCCGATGATTCCTAGAAGTTTCTTATTCACGTTCAGTTCTCATGTAGAAAGCAAGTAATACGGAGATGAGGATAAACCCGGACCCTGCCATAAACGGGATCGAGACGAAGCCGAAGACATCGACATACTTGAGAGAGCAGGGATTATTCGGATCGCAGGCGCCACCCTCGAGGGAGGGGTTCAATTGAATCAGGTAATGCCACACCGAGATGAGCGCACCTCCCAGCGATAGGGGGAGGGCGTAGTAACGAACGACCAACTCCTTGCGGAGCGCACCGACCAGGAGAATTATGGACATCGGATACATCGCGATTCGCTGGAACCAGCAGAGCCGACACGGGACGAAGTGGATCACCTCCGAGTAGATCAGCGAGCCTGCGGTGGCGACCGCCGCCACCAGCCATGCCAGCCAGAGAGCTGAGTCTCCGAGCAGCGAAAAGGCGGCCTCTTTACCTTTCACCAATCGGTAGACGATCAGGCCCAGCGCTCCAGCAAGGGAGATCAGGGCAAGGGCCGCCAGGAACGTGTTGTAGAGATCAACTGATTGTGCGGACATTCCTAACCCTCAACGATCACTAGTGGCGGCCGACGGTTGTCGACCGGTTGCAGTCCCGACCGGATTCGAACCGGCGTTTCCGGCTTGAAAGGCCGGCGTCCTAGGCCCCTGGACGACGGGACCAAGGGGGTGGAGAAGCTATCAGGATACAGCCCCTCCAGATACCAGCCCAACTCTCCAAACAGGAAACCGGTGGCGGTCACCCGGTGAGGCGTGAGCGTACCGAATCGAGACGGGCGACCGTCGTATCCTGACCCAGCACTGCCATCGACTCGAAGAGGGGCGGGCTCACCGAAGAACCGGTAACGGCCACGCGCATCGGCTGCAGTCCCTTGCCGACGCCGATCTCCATCTCTGCCAGCATCGCCCTTAGTTCGTTCTCGATCGCGTCGGCCGTCCATGGCGCCAGCCTTCCGAGGCGGTCAGATGCGGCGGTGAGGATGTCGGCGACGCCGTCTTTGGTCATCACCTTCTCCCACGACTTCTCGTCGTATTCGTCGATGTCGGCGAAGAGGAACGTAACCTGCTCCCCCGCCTCGGGCAAGAGTTTGGTCCTCTCCTGGACGAGCCCCGAGATCTCGCGGAAACGGGCGAGGTCAGATTCGTCGAGAGCACGACCAATGGACCGTTCGACAAACGGGACAACCATCTCGACAAAGCGCTCCGGTTCCATTGCCCGGACGTACTCACCGTTCATCCACTCCAGTTTGTCGGGGTCGAACGTCGCCGGGTTCTTCGAGACATCGGCCAGGTCGAAGGCGGCGATTGCGTCTTCCCGGGTGAAGATGGTTGTCTCCCCGTCAACTGACCATCCGAGCAGACAGAGGTAGTTGAACACGGCGTCGGGAAGGTAGCCGGCGTCGCGGAAGTCGGTGAGGGATGTCGCATCGTGGCGCTTTGACAGCTTCTTCCCGTCGGTCCCGAAAAGGAGCGGAAGATGGGCGTACACCGGTTCGCCGGCCCCCATCCCCCGTGTGATCAGGATGTGCTTGGGCGTCGAGGGGAGCAGGTCCTCTCCCCTGGCAACATGGGTGATCTCGTAGTCGACGTCGTCGACCGTCGATGCCAGGTGGTACGTGGGGATGCCGTCGGTCCTCAGAATCACAAAATCGTCAACATCCCGGGGCTCAAAACTCACCGTTCCCCGGATCATGTCATCGAAGACGACCGGCTCGCCCTGAGGTATGGCTAGCCGGATGACGCCACCGTCGAACTCCTCTTTGGGCCTTCGGATGTAGTGGCCGGGGTGCTTGCCTTCGTCTTGGGCCCGCTGGCGAAGCGCCTCGAGTTCGTCTCGGGGTCGCTGGTCATAGTAGGCGGCGCCTGAGGCCACCAGTTGGCCAGCGACCTCGCGGTACCTGTCGTAGCGGTCGGACTGCCGGTAGGACCCGTGCGGACCGCCCACCGAAACACCCTCGTCCCAGTCGAGCCCCAGCCAGCGGAGGGACTCGAGGATCCTCTCCTCGTACTCGGTTGTCGAGCGTTCCTGATCGGTGTCGTCGCTGCGGACGATGAAGGCCCCTCCGTTGGCCCGGGCGTAGAGCCAGTTGAACAGCGCAGCCCGGGCAGTTCCCACGTGGAGGTTGCCGGTGGGCGAAGGCGCGATTCGCACCCTCACGCTCATCGTTTCACGACCCGGTTGGTGAGGGTCCCGATGCCATCGATCTCGATCTCCATCGTGTCGCCCACGTTCACCGCCGACACACCCGACGGCGTCCCGGTGAGGATCACGTCGCCAGGAAGCAGCGTCATCACCGCGGTGATGTGTTCGATGATCGCACCTACCCCGAAGATCATGTCCGAGGTGAACCCGGCCTGGCGGACCTCCCCATTGACCCGGCAGATGATCGCAAGACGCTCCAGCGGGTCGAGCTCGGTCTCGATCGCCGGGCCCAGCGGGCAGAAGGTGTCGAAGCCTTTGGCCCTGGTCCATTGTCTGTCGGATCTCTGCAGATCGCGCGCCGTCACATCGTTGGCTGCCGTGTAGCCAAGGATGAACCCGCCGGCGTCTTCGGCGTTGACGTGCCGCGCTACTCTCGAAATCACCACAGCCAGCTCGGCTTCGTGTTGCAGTTCTTGGGCGATCGCCGGGTAAACCACTGACCCGTCAGGGCCCACCACCGAAGTCGCCGGCTTCATGAAGATGAGCGGCTCGTCGGGTAGCGGGTCACCCATCTCCGTTGCATGGTCCTCGTAATTCTTGCCAACACAGAGCACCTTTGTGGGGATCACCGGAGCAAGAAGTTGAACGCTTGGCCAGGGCACAACAGACTCGGTGGGCTCCCAAGCGACGAAGGGTGAGCCCCGATAAACCTGGACCCCGTCGGTATCGGCGATTCCGTAGGCGATGTCGTCGCCGGACTTCATACGAACGATTTTCATAGGACCCGACGGTAGTTATTCGCCTGGACTCTCGGCAGTTCAGTGATGCTCGATTGCGTAACGCAGATCGCTCGGATTCATCACGAGGTGGTCAGGGTCGACTTCGGCCACCGCCGTCTGGCCCGGGCGTTGATCGTGCGGCGCCGCTGCGAGCCACCCCTCGCGTCTTTCGATGACGGATGGCGGGCTTTCTTCCGGGTATCCGCACAGAATGAGAGCAACCTCGATGTCGTCACGTACCGCAGCCCTACCCAACGCCGCCGCCCGGGCCATCGTCAGGCCGGTTACCACCGACCTGAGATCGGGGTCCTCATCCGGCAGCTCG
>Ga0326597_10010146_pt1 | contig 12575 bp, 12 predicted proteins | sample RVTome_12_FD_203789 | JGI IMG/M metagenome (GOLD analysis project Ga0326597, IMG submission 203789) | Soil microbial communities from uranium-contaminated site in the Upper Colorado River Basin, Wyoming, United States - RVT100D185 | ecosystem: Environmental > Terrestrial > Soil > Contaminated >... | reverse complement strand
GCCAACCGGCACCCCGACCACCGGCCCGCCCCAAAAACCGCCGCGAAACCTCGCGGCATCCTCACCAGCGCAGACAAACCCCCGCTTCCTCTCCCCCGCTGAGCCTTAGCCGGGGAATGAGGACGCCCCGGCACCGGATCTTTTGGGAATTGTCTTAGCACGGGCTATGCTGGCCGCAGGGGAAATTCTCAGACCACCACGACCGAGCCCAGCCCATGACCGAAGAGAAGACCGTCTCCGAGCAGTTCGCCGACGTTTTCGCAAGCTTGCGCCTCGCCGACATCCCGGCGCGGGCCCGCGAGATGGCCACCAACGACCTGATCGACATGGCGGGGCTCTGCATCGCCGCGCGCCGGACCGACTACGTCGCCAAGATCATCGCCGGCCTCGACGCCGACGGGCCCTGCACGGCGATCGGCCACGGCCGGGCGCTCGACGCCGCGGGCGCGGCCATCGTCAACGGCGTCGCCACCCATGGCGAGGACTTCGACGACACGCTGGAGGGCGCGCCGATCCGCGTCGGCGCCATGGTGATCCCCGCGGTGCTCGCCGCCTGCGAGCGGTTCGGGCGCTCGGGGGAGGACGCGCTGCTCGGCATCGTCTGCGGGCTGGAGGCGATCTGCCGCTTCAACCATATCGCCCCCGGCGCGATCCACCGCGCGGGCTTCCACCCGGTCGGCGTGATCGGGGCGCTGGGCGGCACGGTGGGGGCGTCGGTGGCCTTGGGACTGACCGCGCGGCAGATGACGCACGCGCTCGGCATCGCGGGCTCGCTCGCCTCCGGAATCCTCGAATATCTCACCGACGGCGCCTGGACCAAGCGGCTCCATCCCGGCTGGGCCGCCCAGTCGGGGCTGCGCGCGGCGCTCTGGGGGCGGGAGGAGTATTTCGCCCCGCGCACCGTGTTCGAGGGCGGCCACGGCTTCTTCACGGCCTTCGCGCCGTCCTGCGACGCGCCGCGCTTCGACTACGCCACCGAGACCATCGGCGCGGAATGGTTCATGGAACATATCGCCTTCAAGCCGTACGCCTGCGGCACCATGATCCACCCCTATATCGACTGCATGATCCGCCTCGCGCGCGAGGGCGCCGACGCCGAGACGATCGAGAGCATCGAATGCGAGACCGGCGAGGGCCTGGTGGACCGGCTGTGGGAGCCCCTGGCCGACAAGCACGATCCGCCGTCGGGCTACGCGGCGAAGTTCTCGATGCCGTTCTGCATGGCCGTCGGGTTCTACGACGGGGATGCGGGGCTCGACCAGTTCACGGACGAGAAGGCCCGGGATGCGCGCGTGCTCGCGCTCTGCCGCAAGATCTCCTACGTCATCGATCCGGAGAACGAATACCCCGACAACTACGCGGGGCACATCCGCGTCGCCTTCCGGGACGGGACGGTCAAGGAGCTGCGCCAGCCCCACATGCGCGGCGGCCGCAAGGAACCGCTGACGCGGGAAGAACTCGTCGCGAAGTTCCGCGCCAACATCGCCTACGGCGGCTGGCCCGCCGAGGTGGGCGAGGAGCTCTTGGATTTCTGCGTGGGAATAGGCGACGCGCCGGACCTCAAGGCCCTCGCCGATTTCCGTGTTTAGGCACGATTCATTTGAGTCTTTTAGGAATCAGTCGACCAGAGTCTCGACGGTCGTTAAGGGCAAGAACAATCGATTGGGTGCGTTCCGAAATCTCATGAACCCGTAATGCTCATAGAATGCAATTGCGTGATCGAGTGCATCCACCGCCACGGCATAAATGCCCATTTCATGGGAAGCACGGACAATTCTATTCAACGCGTCGAGAAGCAAGAACTCCCCGAGCTTCATCCCGCGAAAGTCTTTGTGGCCGGCAAGCCGACCGATAACAGTTGCCGGGACTAAGGGATACCGTGGCAGCTTTCTTGCCAGCTCTTCAGGCAATCCCCCCAATTCGATACTCGTGGCGGATATCGTATAGTAGCCCAATATATTCTCTGGCTTGGGACCGATTGCTACGAAGACCTGCGCGACGTCGCGGTGTTGATCCTGTCTCGCGGTCTTCTTGAGATAATCATCAAGGGAGGATTCGCCGCAGGAAAAAGCCGCCCGGTCATGATGGTTACCGAGCGGCTCAATTCCAATGAGCACATCGTCCAGGCTCATTTAAGAATTTTCTTATATCTCTTGGCAGCGTCGCGGAGAGCCTTGTTCGGACGCGGAGGATTCAGCAAGGCCTGTGCGAAAAGCTCACGGTCCTCAGCGATCAATTTCATCTTCTCATGAGCTTCTATCGCCTCATGCGCCGCTTTCAAAGCACTTGAAACAATAAAATCGCTCGCGCTACGGCCGCTGACCGCTGCTGCGTAATCCAGCGTCTTTTTGACGCTACGCGACAGACGAACATTGATGCGCTCCTGCTTTCGTTCGTCCGCCGGCAAGATAGCATCTAAAGCACCCATGATTTCCTCCACGCATTACCCGATTAAGCTTCACTGTATGTATCTCCTGTCGGTCCAAGCTTGGCGGCTAGCTGCCAAGCTTGGACCGACAGTATCTCAACGACGATAGCCCAAAAATATGTACGTCGTAATGACGCACATGTCAAGAATTTTCTGTACGTCAAATCGACGCACATATCAAGCTCAACTCCTTTTCAATACAGTTAAATTACTACAGCCCGCCCAGCAGGCCGAAGACGCCGCGCTTTCGGATGCCCCGGCGCATCAGCTCGACGTCGAGCACCTGATGGTCGTCGACGTCCAGGTTGACCCGGGGCCCCAGGGTGGAGACGAACCATTCCTGGGTCGCGCCGTCCTTGGCCTGGAAGATCAGGTCCTTGATGTCGAAGCGGGCGGCGATGTTGAGGAGCAGGTCCTCCTTGCGCTCCTCCACCCCCTCGGAGATCCCCTCCCCCTGCACCAGGACCTTCCAGGCGCCTGCGTTGCGGTAGGCCTCGATCTGGGCGAGGACATAGGGAAGGCTGCGGGTCCAGTCCTCGTGCCCCTTCTGCCCGGCCTCCGCCACCGCCTTGAGCCCCGCGCCCTTGGCCATCGCGATCAGCGCGCACTTGTCCTCCAGCGACATCGTGACCTGGGCGGAGGAGACCTCCACCGCGTCGGCGCCGATCTTCTTGACCGCCTGGTAGAAGCGCTTGGAGAGCCCTTGCTGGAAGGCCGCCTCGGTGGCATCGCCCGCGAAGAAGGTGTTGATCTTGCCCTTCCTCAGGGCGGCGATCTTCTTCTTGAGGAAGGCCTCGCTCTGCAGCCGCCAGGCGCCGATGGCGATCTTGAAGAAATCGATGTAGTCGCCCGCCGAGTCGACCAGATCGTCGACGCGGTTCATGCCGAGCCCGCGGTCGGCGACGATGGTGAGCCCCGCCTCGCGCGGCTTGGACGGCCGGGACGCCACGCGGATGAAGGGGAAGGCTTTGCTCTCGAGGCCGGGGTCCTGCGCCATGGCGTGGTTCCTTCGCATCCTTTTTCTTGTATAAGGGCAGGGACACTGAAGCCCACGCACCCCACCCTGTCAACCGGCGCGAAAGGCCACACCATGACCCTGATCCTCGGCAACGAAGACGTGGACGGCCTGCTCACCATGCGGGACGTCATCGCCGCGCTGGAGCCGGCCTACCGCAACATCGCCGAGGGCCGCGCCGTCGCCGGCGGCCGGGTCGATCTGGTCGGCGAGACATCCTACGATTCGGGCGCGCGCTACTGGCTCAAGATGGCCTCGGGCGTCGTGCCCGACCTCGAGGTCGGCACCGTGCGCATCAATTCCGACATCGTCACCTGGCCGCGCCACGGCAACAAGACGCGCCGGGTCAAGGCGCCGCTCGCGCCCGGCAACCGCTGGGTGGGGCTCGTGCTGCTGTTCTCCTCCGCCACCGGCGAGCCGCTCGCGATCTTCCCCGACGGCGCCATCCAGCGGCTGCGCGTCGCGGGCTCGACGGGCCTCTCGATCAAGCACATGGCGCGCGAGAACGCCGAAACGCTCGGCCTTCTCGGCACCGGCTGGCAGGCCGGCGCGCACCTCGAGGCGGCCTCGGCCGTCCGGCCGATCAAGCGCGCGAACGTCTTCAGCCCCAATGCCGAGCACCGTGCCCGCTTCGCGCACGAGATGTCGGAAAAGCATGGGCTAGAGGTGATCGCGGCCGATACCCCGGAAGAGGCGGTCAGGGGCGCCGACATCGTCATCACCGCCACCAATTCCATGGACAACATCTTCTTCCCGGAATGGGTGGAAGCGGGCCAGCACCTCGCCACCATCCGGGACGGGGAATTCGCCACCACCGTACTCGAGCGCGTCGATCTGCTTGCGATCCATGATCCCGGCAACATGGGGGACGACCACATCATCGCGCCCCCGGGCCTCACCATTCCCGACCTCGGCAAGGAGATCGCCGAGGTCGAAGGCTTCGATCAGGTCCTGAAGGCGCCCACCCTGGCCCAGGTCGTGGCCGGCCGGGCGCCGGCGCGGGAGCGGGACGATCAGGTGACCTGCTTCCTCAATTACCACGGGCTCGGCTTCCAGTTCACGGCGACCGGGGCAGCGTTCTACGCCAAGGCGCTGGAGGCGGGCCGCGGCCACGAACTGCCGACCGACTGGTTCACCGAGGACGTCCATCCCTGAGCCCCGCCGCCGGCCGGGGATCGGCGGCCATCGGACGCGCGTTTTGGTGTAAGATGCCGGCCAACGATCCCGGAGGCGCGCCCCTAACCTGATCAGGAGAGCGAACATGAGACTGGCCCATATTTCCATCAAGGTGGACGACCTCGAGGCCGCCGGCGAATTCTATGAAAAGGTCCTCGGCTTCCGGGACGTCCGCGGCGGCGTGAACCGCGACCACTACTCCCGCCACATGACCGACGGCAATGTCGACCTAGCCCTGATGAAGTACGAGGAGGGCGCGACCTCGGCCGAATCCCGGGTGGGGGGCTCGGGGCCCTGCATCCATCACGTCGGCTTCGAGGTCGACGACCTCGAGACCTGGAAGAAGCAGATCGAGGGGATGGGCCTCGAGATCATCTCGGCGCCCGGCGTCATCCCCGTCAAGTTCCGCGCGCCGGGAGGCCATATCGCCGAGGTCGCGCCGAAACACCATTTCGATCTCGAGCCGCGCTAGGGATCGCGGCTCCCGATTCGATTGATCTAAGACATCTGGATCGCTCAGTAACCTGCTGATCTTAAAAAATTAACAGGGAGGCGCGTGTGTCGACCGAAACGCAGGAACGCGACGTCGCCGGCGCGCTCTCGGCCTATATCGCGGGCGCTATCGGCCGGCCGATCCCGGACGCGGTCGCCACCAAGGCCAAGCACCACATCCTCGATACCGTCGCCTCCATGGTCTCGGGCGCGCATCTCGAGCCGGGGCGCATGGCGATCAAGTACGCCCGCGCCCAGGGCGGCACGCCCGAGGCGCTGGTGATGGGCACCGATCTCAAGACCACCGCGGTCAACGCGGCGCTCGCCAATGGCATGATGGCCCATGCCGACGAGACCGACGATTCGCACCTGGCGGCGCGCTGCCACATGGGCTGCGCCGTGGTGCCGGCGGCGCTCGCCATGGCGGAGCGCGAGGGGGCCTCGGGCGCGGCACTGCTGGATGCGGTGGTGCTCGGCTACGACATCGGCGCGCGGTTCAACCTGTCGCTCAACCTCGGGCCCATCGCGAGCTACGCGCTCTGCACCCATTCCCACGGGCCGAGCTTCGGGGCGGCCGCCGCGGCCGGCGCGCTCGCGGGCCTCGATGCCGATCGCGCCCGGCACCTGCTCGCCTACGCGGTGCAGCAGTCCTCGGGCCTCAAGACCTACATGCGGGACCTCGAGCACATCGAGAAGGCCTTCATCTTCGGCGGCATGCCCGCGCGCAACGGGGTGACCGCGGCGGCCATGGCGGCGATGGGGTTTTCCGGCATCCCCGACGACATCACCGGCCGCGACGGCTATCTCGAGGCCTTCTCCGACGACCCCGATCCGGGGGCCCTGGTGGCGGAGCTCGGCACCCGCTTCGAGATCACCCGCACCAACATCAAGAAATGGTCGGTCGGCTCGCCGATCCAGGCGGCGCTTGATTCCGTCGAGGTGCTGATGAAGGACCACGGCCTCAGGGCCGAGGACGTCGAGGCCGTCACCGCGCGCCTGCCCGACGACCGGGCCTATATCGTGGACGACCGGGACATGCCCGACATCTGCCTGCAGCACCTGATCGCCGTGACCCTGATCGACCGGGGGCTCAGCTTCGCCGCCTGCCATGACGAGGAGCGCATGAAGGACGCTTCGGTCCTCGCGCTCCGGCGCAAGGTTACCCTGGTGCCGGAAGCCTTCCTGACCGAGGCCCGGCCCGAACGCCAGGCCATCATCGAGGTGCGCCTCAAGGACGGGCGGGAGCTCGACCACCGCACGGTCTCCGTCCGCGGCACGCCGGAGAACCCCATGGAGACGCCCGAGGTCGAGGAGAAGGCCCGCGGCCTGATGGCGCCGGTCCTGGGCGATGAGCGGACTCAAACGCTGATCGATGTGATCGGCGGTCTGGAAGGCTTGGCCGACGTGCGCGAGCTCCGCCCGCTGCTCGCCTGCGGCTGACGATCCTTTCCCCCGAGCGTCCCGGCAAGAAGAACGGGCCCGTCGCCGGGCCCGTTCAAATCCTGACGCCGTTGGCGCGTCGAGACGATCAGCTCGCGCCCTTGGTCGAGCACTTCGCGGTCGTCGCGCGCAGCGGGAAGCCCATGTAGCTGATCTCGCAGCTATGGCCCTTCTTGAGCGCCTCGCGCGCCTTCTTGATGGCCTTGGAGCCCTTGATCTGCTTGCCGTCGATCCACAGCTTGGTCGCGCGCTGGTGGATCCGGGTCTTCCATTTCTTGCCGGCCTTGTCCGTGAACAGGACGTACTTGCCCTTGGACTTGACGCCGGTCAGCACGACCTTGGCCATGGCCGGCTTGACCTTGGTCTTGAAGATCGACGTGTTGTCCTGATAGGAGGCCCAGAAGCGTTCGACGACGCCCTGGATCTTGCCGTGATCCCAGTCGACGATAAGGCCGGGATCGAGCCCCACCTTCTTGGCGAGCTTGATGTATTCGGGATCGTCCTTGGCCGCCTCGAAGGTGGTCTTGAGCTTCTTCATCCGGTCCGGCTGGGACTGCGAGAGCTCGCCCGGGGCAATGATCGCGCGGTAGGAGGCGACGGAGACGGTCTTGGTGCCGAGGGCCTTGTCCAGCGCCGGGGCGTTGCCCGTGAGGTTTCCGACCGGATTCTCGTCCATGGCCACGGCCAGGAAGCGGATCTTCTTGCCGCCCTTGCCGATGTTGGAGACCTTGCCGAAGCCGACCGGCACATGCTTGCCGAGCACCGCGGTGACGGTGTCGGAGCCGCCGCCGATGGAAATCACCTGCATGGGCTTGATGCCGGCCTGCTTGGGCAGGCTATGCAGCACCATGTTCTCCAGGCTGTCCCAGGACGAAAGGCCGATGACCATGGTCTTGCTCTTGGCGTCCGCGACGACGTCCTTGATCGACTTATACTGCGAATCGGCGGGCACGAAGATCGCGCCCGGGTCGATGCCCATGAGGCCGACGAACCGCACCTTCTCGGTCCACGACCATTTCGGGCGCTGCTTGACGTACATGATGGCGGTGGTGCCGATATTGGTCGACAGGAGGACCGTGCCGTCGCGCGGCTCCGAGACGAAGAAGTCAAAGCCGATGCGGCCCGAGGCCCCGTTCTTCGGCTTGACCGTCAGCTTGGCCTTGAGGTGCTTCGACCAGACCTTCGAAAAGGCGCGGGTCAGCCGGTCCTGCCCGCCGCCAAGGGAATGCGAAAGAACAATGGTAATCCTGTCGGGCTGCCATTCGGCCGCCTGGGCGGGCGCGCCGGCGCCGAAGGCGATGGCCGTCGCGGCCAGGGAGCCCAACGGCAGCCCCGCCAGTTTCGAGTGTTGCTTCTCCATGACTTATCCTTCCCTGTTCCGTCTACGAGAAACGCTTCATTCCACTGAGACGCGTCCGTGTGCCAGGGCCTTTCCGCCCGATGCCTTGGATCCGGCACTCTTGGGTCTTCACTTTCGCGATTTTCTTTGATCTTATCCGTTTCCGGATGGACTTGCGACCCTGTTTCCGGCCTCAGAAGATCCCCCTCCTGTCGCGCGTGGCGCAAGCGAGCTCGGCATCGTCGGCCACCGGGTTGAGGCCCATGACGCCCACGGCATCGAGGCCGGGGAGCCGGGCGGCGAGATCGAGGAAGCGGCCCGCCTCCGCCTCCGAGGCGATGCCCGGGACGAGGCTCCTGAACTTGGCGACGTAGCGCTCGCGCCCGAAGGGGACATCGCCCAAGGGGTGGGAATTGGCGACGGCGAGCTCGTCGACCAGCCTGCGTCCGTCGCGGTAGGTGATCTCCACGCGCGCCCCCTGCGCCTTCTTGAGCGGGTCCGGCTCGTCGTAATAGCGCCGGTTCCATTCCGGGTCCTCGTGGGTCCGGATCTTGCGCCAGAGCGCCACCGTCTCCGGCCGGTGGCGGCGGGCCGGATCGTAGGAGCGCTCGTGGTGCCACTCGCCGTCCTCGAGCGCGATCGCGAAGATGAACATGGCGGAGTGATCGAGCGTCTCGCGCGAGGCGTCGGGATCGTATTTCTGCGGATCCCCGCTGCCCGAGCCCATGACCTCGTGGGTGAAGCGCTTGGTGTGGATGTCGATGCGCTCGATGGCGGAGAGGTCGCCCGCCTTCTCTCGCATCCTGAAGGCGAGGTCGATGATCGGCTGGCCGTGATAGCCCGCGGAATGCTCCTTGGTGTAGGTGTCGAGGATCGCCCGCCTGGGTTCTCCCGGGTCGGCGAGGGTGACCCGGTAGCGGCCCTCGGGCCCGTCGAGGAGCGTGGCGATGACGCCGTAATCGCCCTCGTAGATGGGGCTCGGGCTGGTTTCCCCACGCATGGCCCGGTCGATGGCCTCGATCGCGCATTTGCCGACATGGGCCGGGGCCACGGCCTTCCAGGAGGAGATCGTGCCCTTGCGGCACTGCCGCGTGGCGGTGGCGACGTGGAGGGCGTGGCCGATCGCCTGGTAGATCACCTCGGGCGCTAGCGCGAGCAGCGCGCCCAGCCCTGCGGCCATGGAGGGCGCCAGGTGGCCCACGTGATCGATGCGGTGGGTGTTGAGCGCCATCGCCTGGGCGAGCGCGAGCTGGACCTCGTAGGCGGTGGCGATGCCGCGGATGAGGGCGCGCCCCGAGCGCCCGCATTGCTGGGCGACGGCGAGGATCGGCGGGATGTTGTCGCCGGGATGCCCGGGCTCCAGCGCCATGAAACTGTCGTGGAAGTCGAGCTCCCGGACCGCCGCGCTGTTGGCCCAGGCCGCCCATTCGCATTCGTAGGTCTCGGTCGCGGGCAGGCCGATGACGGTGGCTCCGCCCGCGCGGGGATGGGCGAGCGCCTGGGCGCGGGCGTTGGCGACGGGGGCGCGGTTGATGGCGGCGAGCGCCACGGCGGCGTTGTCGATGATGCGGTTGCCGACCATCGCATCGACCTCCGCGTCATCGGCGAACGGCGCCGCCGCCATGGCGGCGATCTTCCAGGCGAGCTGCTCCTCCTTGGGCGGCGGGGCGTCGGGCGGATAGACCCGCACCTCGGTGGTGGTCGGCATCGCTCGCCCCCGGCCGCCCGGCCTATTCGGCGGCGCCTTCGCTCCCGCCCTTGATCCTGCGCCGGATGAGGCGGATCAGGGGCGGGCCCACGAAGGTGAAGACGAACAGCGCCCAGAGGACCTGGGCGATGGCGCCGGTGAAGAAGAGATCGGGGGAATTCAGGCCGATCCGCCAGGCGCGCATGAATTCGGTCTCGAACAGCCGGCCCAGGACCACGCCGAGCAGCGTGGCGACGACGGGATAGTTGAACTTCTTCATCACGAATCCGAGGCAGCCGAAGACCACCATGACGCCCATGTCGAACAGGTAGTTGTTGCGCGCGAAGCCGCCCATCAGGCAGAAGACGGAGATGATCGGCACCATCATCTTGAGGTTGAGGAGCGCCACGCGATAGGCGAAGAACGCCAGCGCCGTGCCGATCAGCAGGATGAATCCCGCCGCGAAGAACTGGCTGATCAGGACGGCGTAGGCGATGTCGCCGGAGAACTGGAACAGCCTGGGGCCGACATACATGCCGTGATAGGTCATCACCACCAGCAGCACGGCCATGGAGCCCGACCCGGGGATGCCGAGGGTGAGCAACGGCACCAGGGCGCCGCCGACCACCGCGTTGTTGGTGACGTCGGCGGCGATCAGGCCCTCCGGCGCGCCCTTGCCGAACAGCGCCCTGCGCCCGGGCCTGGCGAAGGCCATCGCCTGCTGGTAGGACACGAAGGTGGCGACGCTCGCCCCGGCGCCCGGCATCGCCCCGATGCCGACGCCGATGGCGCCGCCGCGCAGGAGCTCCCATGGATAGCGCAGGGTCTCCTTGAGCCCGGAGACGATCCCGGCGAGGCCGATCTGGTGTTCGGGCAGCTCGTCTCCGGGCTTGAGCAGGCGCGACAGGCCCTTTTCGACATAGACCAGCACCTCCGAGAAGCCGAGCAGCCCGACCAGCACCGCGATGATCGGCAGCTGGTCGAACAGGTAGACGATGTCGAAGGTGCCCCGGTGGGTGCCGAAGGTGGGATCGGTGCCGGTAGTCGCCAGCAACAGGCCGAACAGCCCCGCGAACAGCCCCTTGGCGAGCCCGCCCGAGGACAGCTGGGCGATCACCGCCAGGCCGAACAGGATGATGATGCAGATCTCCGCCGGGCCGAAACGAAGCGCCACCGCCGCGATCTGCGGCGAGAGCGTCAGCGAGGCCAGCCCGCCGATCACCGCGCCGACGACGGAGGCCATGATGCAGATGCCGAGCGCCCAGGCGGCCTTGCCCTGCTTCATCAGGGGGAAGCCGTCGAAGGCCGTGACCGCGCCGCCGGCGGTGCCGGGGATGTTGAGCATCACCGATGGGAAGGAATTGCCCATCTCCGCCCCGGCATAGATGCTGACGCCGAGCAGGAGGCCGAGCTCCGGCCTGAGCACGAGCAGCACGGGCAGCAGCATGGCCAGAGTCCCGCTCGAGGTCAGCCCCGGCATGCCGCCGACGAACATGCCGATCAGCACGCCGACGGGCACGATCCAGATGTTGGCGAGGAAGAGCTGGAAGCCGTCGAAGAAGGCGTCGGGCATGTCACTCTCCCAGGAAGGTGAGCGGGCCCACCGGCAGGTCCTGGCCGAGCAGGACGACGAAGACGAAATGGACGACCGCCGCCATGACGACGGCAATGACGAGGCTCGCCACCCAGTTCCTGAGTTCGACCGCCCACAGCACCGCGAGCACGTAGAGGAAGAAGCCGATCAGGTAGCCCACCCAGGGAAGGGAGATGATCAGCGCCAACGAGGCCAGCACCACCAGACCGACGCGACGCCCGCCGCCCCGGCCGCCTTCGCCCTCGCCGCTCGCCTCCTTCTCCGCCCCGGTCGAGGCCTTGTCCGGATTCGCGAGGTCGCCCGCAAGCGCGATGGCGCCGAGGATCAGCATTGGACCGGCGATGACGTAGGTGTAGATGATGGTGGCGTTCTGGAACGGCCCGGTGGTGAGCTCCCACAGCGCGTAGGCGCCATAGGCGAATGCCAGGCCGGGGATCAGGAGAATCCCACCATAGGTCTTAAAGAAACGCACGACGCCCCCCTATGGTCCAGCAGTCAGGCCTCGGACCCATCCCCCCTCCTATTCCGTCCCCGCGCCTTGTCCTTGGCAACACCGGCGCGATCGACGGGCTCTTTCAGACCAACGGCGGCGGGTTGAATGCCGCCGCCGCGATCCGGCTTATTCGGGCGTGACGGTGACTACCACTTCTCCGGCACGGGATTGGCGATCGCCTCCTCCAGGCCCTTGGCCCGGCGGAACTGTTCCTGCGGCCTGAGACGCCCGGTCTCGTCGATCTGGTCCATCTGGCAATAGATCTCGAACTCATAGCCGTCGGGGTCGAGGAAATTGATGCCGATGTTGCAACCCGCACCCTTGCGGCCCTCGAAGGTGATGGGGATGTTGTTCTCGCGCATGAAGTCGCGCGCCTTGAGCAGCGTCTCGACGTCGTCGACCTCCAACGCCAGGTGCTCGACCTGCATGCTCTCCTCGCTGGTCCCCCGGCGCTTCACCTTGCCCGGCTTCAAGCCGATGGCGTGATGGTCCGCGCCGCAGCGGAAGAAGACCATGCCGTGCTCGTTGCGGTCGGTCTCCTTGAACCCCATCATCTCGGTCCAGAATTTGACGGTGCGCTCGACATCGCTGACCTCGTAGACGAAGTGGCCGAGCTTATTGACCTTGATGGGCGATTTGCCCTTGTACGCCTTGGGATGAATTTCGGCGGGCGTGTCGTGGCCGACGGTCTGGTCATCCATGTCAACCTCCTAAGGGTTCGTGGAGCGATTCCTCGAAACCAGTCTACCCCAAGGCGTCCCGGGCGGGAAGACCCTCACCCCTCAGGCCCAGGGGAATCGCTTGAACATCTCAAGCTGATCCTCGGAGGATGGCTTCGAGGTAGTCGACGGACCAAGCGGCCTTTTTGCGTCGGACCTTGAGGCTTGCCTTGTCCTTGGCCTGTTTGACGA
>Ga0326597_10010145_pt1 | contig 12576 bp, 13 predicted proteins | sample RVTome_12_FD_203789 | JGI IMG/M metagenome (GOLD analysis project Ga0326597, IMG submission 203789) | Soil microbial communities from uranium-contaminated site in the Upper Colorado River Basin, Wyoming, United States - RVT100D185 | ecosystem: Environmental > Terrestrial > Soil > Contaminated >... | reverse complement strand
TGAGAAACGCGAGCGGATTTGTGACCTCGGATATCTTCGGACCCCGTACGAGACGCCCGAAGGAAAAGTGAAGTGGCGATGCCCTGCCGAACCGGTCGCTGACTTCGTCAAGAAGGGCGGGACCGTCGAGGAGGCGAATAACCGCCAGTGCTTGTGCAACGCCCTGATGGCCAATATCGGTCTGGCTCAACTCCACGATGGCCAGGAGCAGGAAGTTCTCATGACAGCCGGCGATGATGCTGCAAACGTCGCCCGGTTCTTGGGGCCAGGTCACGAAACCTACTCAGCGGCGGATGTGATCGCCAATCTGCTCGAGAAGGTCTGATCGCGTCAGCTCAAGCAAAGGCCTCAGCCAGTGCATGATCGGATCGGAGGTGAAGATGGCGTCTCGAATTGGGCGCCGATTTAGTGCCTCATCGTTGACCATTGTGTGGTTTTTTGCGTCCCTCCTGACTCACAACGTTGGGCCAGTGGTTCACTCGATCGTCAGCCTTTTCTTCACGGGCGTGTTGCGGGTCCGGGATGACCCTGTGGATCGGCGGCGATACGTGGGAACCGGGACGCGAGACGACCGGAGCCGTGATCATGCTGGTTGGCATCGTTCGTACACTCTCGCCGGCAAACCTGCTTCCTTCGACGCCCAAACCGTGCCTGGCTAGTGTCGCAAGAGTGAAGGTCCACCTACCTCTTAGTCTGATCGAGCGAAGAAGCTAGATGTCCGTCGAATTAGTGCTCATCCTGGCCGTCGTGTCGTTCGGTTTTTGGGTGAAGGGCGTCGCCGGATTCGGTGGTCCGCTCATCGCCATCCCGCTTCTGGCGCCATTCATCGGGGTAGAAGCGGCCGTCGTGGCAGTGGTGATTCCGAATCTGGTCGCCAATCTGATGATGCTGTGGACCAACCGTCATGCGGCAGCTCCGAACCGCAAGCTGCTGACGAGGTTGATCGGGGCCGGGGCCATCGGCGCCATCGGTGGAACCGTTCTCCTGACGCGCCTCGACGATCGTATTCTGTCGATCGTGCTTGCGACAACCGTGCTGATGTATATCGCGGCGGCTCTCGCCCGTCCCCAGTTCAGGCTGTCCCGGGATATGGGAATGAAAATGGCCGCCCCGGTCGGCCTGGTCGGTGGAGTGCTGCACGGTGCGACCGGCAACTCAGGCACCGTGTTCGGCAGTTTTTACCACAGCCTGAGTCTTCCGAGAGACGAGTTCGTGTTCGCCCTGACGGTTACGTTTCTCGGATTCGGGTCCCTGCAAATCGCCACCCTCGCCCAGCTGGGGCGGTTCGCCGGGCCTCCGCTCACCCGGGCGTTGATTGGCATACTCCCGGTATTGGTGGTTGTCCCGTTGGGCGAAACCGTGTCGCGCCGTCTGAATGCCGATGTTTTCGGGAGAGTTGTTCTTGCCCTGTTGGCCTTTTCAGCCGTCGCTCTGGTCGTTGGCGCGGTCTCCTAAGCCGGTGAAACTCACGCCCTGACGTGGTCGGGCTGGGCCTCCAGGACGCCCAGCACCCGGGGGAGCTCCTCGGTGGCAACTGCCTCCCAAACTGCCGATCTCATCCTGCCATACCAGCGTCGCAGTTGTGTAGGCTCGCCTGATCGAGGAGGAGTCACCATGGGTAAGTTGAGCGGCAGAGTGGCAGTAGTCACCGGAGGCAGCCAAGGGATCGGAAGGGCCATCGCAGGGGCACTCGCCGACGAGGGCGCCGACCTCGTTTTGGCCGCCCGAACCGAGGTCGATCTTGAGCAGGCCGCCAGGGAGATCCATGATGACTCTGGACGCCGTGCCATCGGGGTGGCGGGTGACTTACGCACGGTCGAAGGCTGCGAGCAGCTTCATGCCGGAGCCTTGGAAGCTTTCGGTCGGGTTGACATCCTCGTCAACTCCGCCGGCGCCACGAAGGCCGGTCCTTTTCTCGGTCTCGATGATGAGGCCTGGTTGGACGGATTCGCCCTCAAATTTCATGCTGCCGTCCGTCTTGCGCGGCTGTTCTGGCCCGACCTCGTCGAGTCGCATGGCACCGTGATCAACATTGTGGGGGGCTTGGCCAGAACTCCTACTCCTGACGTCATGATCGGTGGGGCGGTGAATGCCGCCTTCGCGAACTTCTCGAAGGCGCTCGCCGGCCAGGGGTTGCGCGACGATGTCAACGTGAACACGATTCACCCCGGTCAGACTCGTACCGAACGCCATCGGACTCTCATGGCCAGCCGGGCTGAGGCGGCCGGTGTCACCCCGGATGAGTTCGAACAGTCGCTTCTCCGCAAGCAAGGGATTCGCCGGTTCGCCAACCCCGAGGACGTCGCCAATCTGGCGGTGTTTCTCTGTCTACCGGAATCTCGCCACATTCAGGGAACGTCCATCTCGCTGGATGGCGGCGGCACGGCCGGACTCTTCTAACCGACGTAGACAAGGAAGGGGTTGGATCGATGTGATCCAACCCCGTTTCTTCGGTTGTTGTCGCTGGCTAGGCCAGGTACTGCTCCAGATCGGCTCCGGTCACATCGTGGCCGGCGATGAACGCCTCAAGGTTGGCATGAGCCTGCTCGTCGGTGTACTGGATGGCCGGGCTCTTCATGAAGTATGAAGAAGCTGCCAGCAGTGGGCCGCCGACGCCCCGGTCAAGGGCAATCTTGGCGCAACGCACGGCGTCGATTACCACACCGGCCGAGTTGGGGGAGTCCCACACCTCGAGCTTGAGTTCGACGTTCAAAGGCACATCGCCGAAGGACTTACCCTCGATCCGAATGTAGGCCCACTTGCGATCGGTCAGCCATGGAACGTGGTCGGATGGGCCGATGTGGACATCATCTTTGGCGATTCCGTGCTCGATCTGGGAGGTCACGGCTTGGGTCTTTGAGATCTTCTTCGATTCGAGACGCTCGCGCTCGAGCATGTTCTTGAAGTCCATGTTGCCGCCAACGTTCAGCTGGCTGGTCCGCTCAACCTTGACGCCTCGATCTTCGAACAGCCGCGATAGGACCCGGTGGACGATGGTTGCACCGACCTGTGACTTGATGTCGTCTCCAACAATTGGAACGCCTGCGTCTACGAATTTCTGTGCCCACACCGGATCTGATGCGATGAACGCCGGGATGCAGTTCACGTACGCAACACCTGCGTCGATGGCTGCCTGGGCGTAGAAGCGACTCGCTTCTTCGGACCCGACCGGGAGGTACGATACAAGTACGTCAGCTCCCGCGGCCTTCAACGCGGCGACAACGTCAACCGGCCTGGCGGCCGACTCTTCAACGGTGGCCAGGTAGTACTTGCCGAGGCCATCGAGGGTCGGGCCCCGCTGCACCTCCACGTCGAGTTGGGAAACCTGGGCAAACTGAATCGTGTTGTTCTCGCCTGCCCACATGGCTTTGGAGAGATCGACTCCGACCTTGTTGCTGTCGACGTCGAACGCCGCCACAAACTCGATATCGGAGATGTGATACCCGCCAAGATCCACGTGCATGAGACCCGGCACATCATCGCCAGGGTCAGCGTCGCGGTAGTACTCGATACCCTGGATCAATGAATTGGCGCAGTTACCAACGCCGACAATCGCTACACGAACCTTGTTCGTCATCATGTTCCCTTCGTTTCTTGCATTATTAAACCTTCGACCCAGGCGACATCTCGCTCCATGGAGTCGGCTCGATGTTCGATCTCAGCTCTCGCGTATACAGATCGGGTGGTTTCGGCGATGCTTGCCCTGGCAGCTTTGATGCGGTCTTTCAAAATCTCTGCTCGCTTGGCCAGGACAGCCACCCGATCCTGTCCGGAAAGCAGGTCAAGGAACGTGAGACGTACCCGGAATCCGCTGGTGTTGTCGACCGTATCCATATCGGCGAGCTGGGCGATCAGCATTTGGCGCCCCAGGTCGGTGAGTCGGTACTGCTTCCGGCCCCGGTCGTCCTTGGTGTCGGCAACTTTGATTGCGCCAGCCGACTTGAGTTTTCGCAAAGCGGGATAGACGGTGCCGAACGAGACTCGCCAGAAGCCCATCTCGATGAGACGGCGATGTAGCCCATAGCCGTGGGCGTCGCCTTCGTTTAGTAGTCCGAGTATCGCTGTTTCAATCATATATCGATCCGATATATACGAGTATATCGAATCGCTATACCGAAGGGCAAGCTGGGGTCGAGATATGTTCAGCAACTTCCCGGGTCTGGCGGCCGGGGCTCGCCGCCCCGATAGTCCTACCTCAGATGGGGAATGACTTCTTTGCCGAGGAGTTCGATGCTCGGCAACCAGCGGTCATAGCTGAGACGCAGATCGAAGACCAGATGGTCGACACCGACGTCGGCGAATTTGGCGGTCTGCTCGGTGACCTGGTCAGGAGTACCGGCGATTAGAGAGCCCTCGATGTCGGCGGCGGTCTCGAACATGCCTGACTCAGGCTTGACCCACCATTTGCCACGATCGTTGGCCCACTTCAACAAGCCCTCGACGCTGGTGCCTGCCCAGGCCTCGGCTTCGGTGGCTGCGATGGTGGTTGGCGGCACCACCGCGACGGTTGGCATCGGTCGACCGTTCTCGGCCACGAGTTCAGCCATGGCCGCCACTCGCTTCTCAATGGTCTTGAGAGTGATACGACCCGGCATCCACCCGTCGCAGTACTCGGCCGCCCGGCGGGCCGAAGCCGGCGTTGCCCCGCCGTACCAAAACGGAATCTTCCCGGTCGGCTTCGGGAACAGATTCACGTTCTCGAAGGAGAAGTGGTGATCGGAGTATGTCACATCGTTCTCGGCCCAGACCTTCTCGAAGATCCGGGCGTTCGACTCGACGAGTTCAGGGCGGAAAATCCCGCCCATACCAACCGCATCGAATTCGTGATCAAAGGTACCGGCCCCCCACCCGGCGATGATGCGTGCCCCGAACATGTGAGTCATCGAGGCCAGGGTGAAGGCAGTGACCAGCGGATGCCGGTAAGGGATGAGGGTGGCGGTCCCCAGGGTGATCTGTTCGGTGACGGCGCCGACGGCGGTCAGAACCGTGAGGGGTTCGTAAAAGTCGGTGGCGGCCGATTCGAACTCGCCATGAGGTTCAAACAGCAGGTGGTCGCGCACCCATACCGACTCGAACCCGAGTGCTTCGGCGAGTCGCGCTCCGTCGAGGATGGAGTCCTTGTCGGCAAATTCGCCAAAGTGCGGTAGCAGTAGTCCAAATTTCATAGTGGTCCCTCCGACCAGACGAACCGTCCGTGACCGGGCTCTCCGACCACCTCGCCGTTGGCCCAAACATCGGTGCCTCGCACCATGGTGTGGGCAACGGCACCCTTGACCTCCCGTCGGTGATAGGGCGTCCAGCCGATCTTCGACTGTACGGCCTCGTTGGTGATCGTCCATACCTTGTCGAGGTCGAGCAAGGCGATGTCGGCGTCGGATCCCGGTGCCAGAGAACCTTTCTTCTTCAGGCCAAACACCCGGGCCGGGGCTGTCGATACCAGATCGACGAGGCGATCCAGGGTGATGTGGCCCTCGTGCATGGCGTTGATCATAAGGGGGAGTTGCTCCTGGATTCCTGGCGTGCCGGTGTGGGCCGCCCAGGCGTCGGTCCAGCCGACCTCCTTCTCTTCGCGGGTGTGGGGAGCATGATCTGAAGACAGCATGTTGATGGTCCCGTCGGCCATCGCCTCCCATACGGCCTCGCGGTGGTGATCGGGGACCATGTAAGACAGTACGTAGGAGCCCTGCTCTTCGATGTCGCTCATCCGGCCGAGGAACAACGCCCAGTGGTTGGTTTCAGCGGTCACGTCCACCCCACGAGCCCGGGCCTGCTTGAACATCTCGATCTGGCGGATGGTCTGGGCGTGCACGATGTGGAGCTTGCATCCGGTTGCTTCGGCGAGTCGTAAGAGTGTGGCCGTGGCGGTGTCCCAGATGATGCCGTCGCCGGTAGCGAGCGTTTTCCCGTAGGCCACCGGACTCCGGTCGCCCTTGGCCCAGAATTCTTGCTCGACGACGTCCATGATCGCCTGATCGTGGGGATGGACCATGAGCCTCAGCCCCGTCTTGGCGACCGCCTCCATGGCTCGCAATAGCTCGCCGTGGTCGTGGACTCCGATCGCAGCCGGATGCGGGTAGGTACGACCGGTATCGACCACCATGTAGATCTTGTAGGCCGCGATCCCTCGCTCGGCCATTGCCGGGATCTCGTCGATGAGCTTGGCGGCCGGGTTGTGGTTGTAATCGACGATGCATTTCTCGTCGTACATCCCCAACACGGAGTCAAGATCGCCGGCGGTCATCGTTGGAGGATCCAGGTTGGGCATGCCGAAGATGGTCGTGTAACCCCCGGCCGCCGCCGCCCGGCTGACGGTGATGAGATCTTCCTTGTGGGTGTAGCCGGGTTCGCGGGTGTGCACATGCACGTCGACACCACCCGGAATCGACACCAGGCCTTTGGCATCGACAACTTCGGCGTCAGTTGGCCCTGAGCCAGGTGTTACCAATGCTTCGATCGTCTCGCCGTTGATGACGATGTCAAGCGTCCTGCGCTCCCCATCGACGAATACGTCGCCTCCACTGATGACTCGTCTCATAATCCGACCTCGACCCTTTCCACGTCTGAACCCTGTGGCCCGCCTATGTGGCGTTCGAACCATGCCACGATCATGGGAATTACGATGTCGCCGTACTGCTCATAGGCGGCATAGTGCGTCGTGTTGTGCTGCATGATGAGCTTCTTGGGTGCGGGGGCGGCATCGAACAATGCCTCGGCGTGATCGGTCGGGGTGACCAGATCGTCTCCGACCGCCACCACCATCAAGCCTCTGACCTGGCCCGCAACATCACCCGGCTGATACGCCAGGATCTCATCAGCTGCCGCCAGCGGCACCGCGGTCGGGATCCGACCGTCAACGTCCTTTTTGACCGTCGTCGACCGGCGTTCGGCGGAGGGAATCATGATTTCTTCTCGGGGATGAACGTTCGCACCCCGGCCGACGAGGACCCGTCGGACCCGATCGGCGTCCAGCCGGTTCAAGAACGCCTGCCATTCGTCGTCGGTCTCGCGCATCCGGCGCAGCCAATCTGCTCCGTCGGCGACCGGAACCTGGCTCACCGCGCAGGTGACCCTTTGGTCGGCCGCGGCCAGCAGGACGGCGTTGCCTCCGCCGGTCCCGCCGGATCCGAAGACGCCGACGTGGTCGATATCGTCGAGCGTCAACAGGAATGTCACCGCGTTGGAGAGATCTGCAAGCTGGTCGGCAGGCGAAAGTGTGCCAGGGCCCGAGTCACCGAACCCGCGGTAGTCAAAGATGAGGACGGTGAATCCGGCTGCCGTGAGCGCTTCGTGATAGGGGATGTACAGTTGAGCGTCTTTGAGTCCCAGCCATCCGGGACCCTGCACGATTCCGCCCCGGTTGCCGGCGCGGTCGGGGGTACGGAGGAGTCCGGAGATCCTGATGCCTTCGGAGAAGAACTCGACTGAGGTTTCTTTCATCCGCCGACTCCCTGGCTCCAGCTGATGATCACGACGCCGATCGTAGACAACACAACACTGATGATGGCGGTTCGATCGAGGCGGTCGTCGTGTTTGAGGAAGGCCTTGGAAAGCATCATCGCGAATATGCCCTGCGTGCCTGCGAAGATACCAACCACCCAGGCGGGGAGATAGCGAAAAGCGGTGAACTGGCTGAGGAGCGCACCGGCGGTGGCGATCCCGCCGCTGACGAACCACCAACTGAGCGTCTGAAAGTTGGATCGGATCCGCTCGGCGAGCTTCCCTCGTAACGCGTCAATAAGAACGATGATCGGGAAGGCGCTCGCCGCTCCGATGAAAGCACCCCGATATGAGTCCGGATACAAGTTGAGTCCGTACTTACGAAAGACGAAGGCGGTGCCGAAAAAGACCGGCGCTCCCAGTCCGACCAGGTAGTACCAGACCGGCGGTTTCTCGCTCGTGATGTTGCCGGTCGACCGTGCCCTGGCCAACAGCCAAAAGCCCACGAGGGTTATGGTCCCGCCGATCCCTTCGATGAGCGTGATCGACTCGCCGAGCACGATCCAACCGCCGATGGCTGCGACGACTGGTGTGCCAACCACGAACCCACTCGCCCGGCTTGGCCCCAACAGGCGCACGGTGCGAAGCAGGAAGGTTCGTCCTAACACGGTCCCGATGATGCCGCCGATGATGAGTGCCACGATGCCCTGTCGGTTCCACTCCGGTGGCTTGACGAACAGGGTTGCCAGGTACAGCACCACCACATTGACGAGCACGGTCATGAATACCCCGTCGTCGTCGGGTCGGTTGCGTTGACCGATTCTGGCGAGGATCGATCCGGCCGCGAAGAAGACCGCCGTCAGCAAGCCAAAGGCCGGCCCGATAAGGGATTCGATCATATGAGGCGAGCTTTTGTGAAGTTCACGCCTTGTTGAGTTTCTCGGCGAGCCACGCGAAGCTGGCCGGCGCCCACTCGTCGAAGTACTTGAACGCACAGTGGCCGGCATCGGCGTAGACCCTGGCTTCTTTCCCGGTGGCCGGTCCGTGCTCCAGCATGAAATAGATGTTGCCGATCGGTGCCAGATGGTCGAGCTTGCCGTTGATCATGAGAACGGGTTGAGTGATCTTGTCGACCAGTCCCTGCTCGGACAGGGCCCAGGTCTTGAATTTCTCCCGTTCGTTTTCTGCTGTGGTTGGTGAAAAGGAAGGGGATCCGCCGGGTTCGCCGAATACCCAGGTCGCCCGGGCATTGGCGTGATCGACAAACGCATCGAGTTCCTCGTCGCTCATCACATACCCGAACGGATGGCCGGCGCTGGCCACGACTGCCTTCAAACGATCGGGAATGGTCCCGGCTAGCTGCATGACGGAGTACCCGCCCCGGCTGATTCCGAAGGCGCCGATCCGATCGGCATCCACCTCCGGCCGGTTTTCCAGGTATTCGATGGCGGCGACCCAGGCCGAAACAGAGTTTGGTGACCACGGAACCGGGTTTTCTCCCACCCCTGGTCCGTCCATTACGAGAGACGCCATCCCATGTTCGAGGGCATAGTCCGATGCCCAACCGCGATCTTCCTTGAAGACATCAGCTCCGCACATGATGAGGAGGGTGGGAACCGGATGGTCGACTTTTGGGGTACGGAAATGGCAACGAATGACCTCGTCCCCGTACGGGATCTCGACGATTTCGACTGGTGGGTCGAGATGGGCACAGGCTTTTCGGTAGGCGCGGGCGCAGTCGGCCGAGATGGCGGCTTTGACGTCGTTGAGTTCGCGGGGAAATCGTCCGATGGCGAAATATGTCTTGGCTTGGAGGTAGGCCTTTCGGGCCCCGGCGTAATCACCAGCCGCTTCGAGCCGATCCCCGTCGGCTTCGTAGCGGTCACCGACTTCCTTCCAGACCGGCACCCAAAGATCCTGTGTGGTGCCTTCTAGTTTGGCGACCGTTTCGATGAGCGTATCGACGTCGTCGATCATCGAGAACCAACGCCGATAGAAACCACCGTGTTCGACGACAAACGGGTTCTCTGAAGGGGTGAAACCGAGGTTTGTTGTCATATGGGCTCCTGATTCGTGTAGGTTCTAGCGTAGTTATGAAATCGATTGCATAAGTCGCCAATAGGGAGCAAATATGCCCGACCCAGTCGATACGGACGGTCTTCAGGAGAAATTCGATGCCTGGATCGGTTTCGTGGAGGTGAACCACGACGGAAAGAACGGCCGGATCAATAATCAGATCGCCTTTCAGCCGCTCAAGAAGCCGCTGAGCGAATCAACGTTGGCCCTGGTGACGACAGCTGGTGCGCATCTCGATGATCAGATACCGTTCCATGTTGAAAGCGTGGCCGGCGACGCCGGCTATCGCCAGATCCCCCACGACGTTGATCAAGCGAGATTACGGTTCACCCATACCCACTACGACACGTCTTCGGCTGAGATCGATCCGAATGTGGTGTTGCCGATCAGTCGACTCAATGAAGCTGTGGCCGCCGGTCGGGTTGGTGCCGCCGCTCCCTTCCACGTAGGCATGATGGGCTTCAACCCGGACCCGTCCGAGCTCCAAGACGTTTCCGGGCCGGCCGTCGCATCGCTGTTGGCCGAGGCCGGCGTCGACGTGGTTCTCCTGGTACCCGGCTGACCGATGTGCCACCGGTCCGTGGGACTGGTTCAGGGAGCTATCGAACACGCCGGCATGCCAACGGTCAGCCTGTCGCTGCGACCGGAGATCACCTTCGGGGTGCGGGTGCCGAGAGCCGCATACGTTCGTTTCCCGATGGGAAATCCATTTGGAGAACCCGATCATCCTGAACAAGGTCGCCTCGTCTTCGGGGCGCTGCTCGATCTACTGGAAAACGCCACCGGGCCTCAGTTCGTCGAACTGCCCTACCGGTGGAAGCGATGGGAGAAATGGCTATGAGCGCCTACGACGTTATGAGCACGGCAACCGACGCCCTCGAAGCCGGTCTATACGACGCCCTCGACGGATGTGATCAATACCAGGCGGCCGTCGAATCGTTGCTCGCCGAAGAATATGCCAAGGACGAACCCAACACCGTGATGGTCAAGCGCCTCAAGCAGTTCCAGGCCAGGGTCACCAAGATCGCCTCGTTTGTCGAAGATGATGCGCTCACCGAGTTCGTGTTCCTGCGTGATCGGCTGTTCTCCGTGGACCAAATCGACAAGGGCCAATTCATCTAGGACGGGCTAACTAATCTCGCGATCTGCGGCCGCTTGGATGGCGGCGATGTCGAGTTTCCTCATGGCAAGCATGGCGGTGGTGGCACGTTCGTTGCGGCCCGGATCAGGGTCGGCCAACAGTTCGACCAGACCATCAGGAACCACCTGCCAGGAGACCCCGTACCGGTCTTTGAGCCATCCGCATTGGACTTCTTGGCCCCCTGCGGTGAGCCGCTCCCAGTAGTAGTCGACCTCATTCTGGTCCTTACAGTTGATCAGGAGCGAGAAGGCCTCGTCGAAGTTGAACTGTGGCCCTCCGTTGATAGCGGTGAAGTGCTGACCATCGAGTACAAAATCGACTGTCATAACCGTGCCTGCCGGCCTTCGGCCGGTCTCCCCGTAAAAGAGCACGTTCCTGATTTTGGAGTTGGGGAACACGGACACGTAAAACTCGGCAGCCTCCAGTCCTTCGGTATCAAACCAGAGATTGGGCGTAATCCGCGGCAAAGCTCATCTCCTCGTGTGGCACGGCCGGCCAGGTACGCCAACGACCGGCTCGGTTCCCAAACTATCACGCCTGTCTCGCCTCGAACGGAAAAGAACCGGCGTCCAACCGGTTGTACGCCTACCCGGATGAGCGATGACACCGAGATTGTCGAGTTCTATGAGTCCTGGTATCAGCAGGCCGAGCGCAGGAGGAACAATGTTCAGGATCTCGCGATTCGCGTCACTCCACGATGGCCTCGCCCGAGACAAGATCTTCGGGCCGGGCTACGCGAAATGGTGGTCAAAGATCTCTCCACCGGTTCCCACCTCAATGCGGAACAGCGTCCCGGCTGAGCCGACGTTGCTTGGATTGAGTGCCCACCTGCTCGCAGTCCGAAGACGTCCTGAATGGGGCTCCCGACCTAGCCGATCTTGGAGTAGGCAGCTGTCATACGTTCGCTCAACCAGTCTTCGGGCTCCAGGATGTAGAGGCCGCCGTTGACGCGGTCGGTAATGAAGACCGTGTGGTCGGCGTCTACCCAGACGTCGTTGATCTGGACCGCCGGCTGGCCGTCAGGCGTGTCAGGAAGGTAGTGGCCGACCTCGACCGGTTCGGCCGGGTTCTCGATGTCGTAGATCCGCAGGCCACCATTGAAATAGGTAGCGAACACGAGTGTCTGGCTTTGGTAGGATCCTGGCTGATTCTCGTGCAGGCAATGGGCTCCAAACCGCAGACCCCGATCGCAGAAGTCACCCTCGGGAACCGGGCAGATGGCGATGACTTTCGGATTGGTTTCGTCGCTGATATCGACGATCCGGACCATGTGCGGGTCGTCCTCGCAGCCGTTGGAGACCGCTTCGTCGGTGACGACCAAAAGATTGCGGTCTGGTAGCGGAAGGCAGGTATGGGTGTGTCCCCCGATCTCCCAGTTGAGGTGCGAAATCGTTTGAGGACTCGTGAGTTCAGAAATATCGAGAATTACCATGCCCGAATTCCAGAATCCGGCGTAGGCGCGATTGCCATGGACCAGGGCATGGTGAACGGATCGTTCTTCCTCTTCGGGCCAATCGCGGGTTTCGCCATCTGCCATACCGGGCCACCACCAGCGCCCCGTCTCGACGGGATTGGTTGGATCGGAAACGTCGATGATGTTCCAGATTCGCTCGACGAATCCAGTAGGTCGCGACGATACGTAGGCGTAGCGCCCGCCGGTGTAGGAGATGCGGTGAACCCCCATCCCGGTCGAAACCCAGAAACCCACCTCGGTTGGGGTGAGTGGATCTGTGGTGTCGTAGACGGCCATGCCGACCCGAGCAGGAGGCCCGCCCCGGAACGCTTCGTGGTTCGTGAGCAGGAGTCCGTCGGCCGCGACTGCTTTGTGGGTGTGGCCGCCATCGGGCGCCGGCCACTGGTCAACCAAGCGCGGCGAAGTCAGATCTGAGATGTCCAGGATTGAGGTGCCCTGTCGGGAGGGC
>Ga0326597_10010144_pt1 | contig 12576 bp, 12 predicted proteins | sample RVTome_12_FD_203789 | JGI IMG/M metagenome (GOLD analysis project Ga0326597, IMG submission 203789) | Soil microbial communities from uranium-contaminated site in the Upper Colorado River Basin, Wyoming, United States - RVT100D185 | ecosystem: Environmental > Terrestrial > Soil > Contaminated >... | reverse complement strand
TCGGCGCGAAGCTGATGCTCGTGGTCGTCGACTTCGATTACTTCGCGGAGCGCCCGCGCGAGCTCTTCTCGCTCGTGCGCGCCGGCGGCGTCTTCTACGGCGGCCTGCTCGGCGCCCTGCTCGCCGCCGTGTGGCTGGCCCGCCGGTACCGGTTCTCGCTCTGGCACACGGCCGACCTGTTCGCCCCCGGCGTCGCCCTCGGCCACATCGTCGGCCGGTTCGGGTGCCTGCTGGCCGGTTGCTGCTACGGGCGGTCCACCGACCTGCCCTGGGGCATCACGTTCACCGACCCGGTGGCCGCGGCCAACGTCGGCACGCCCCTCGGCGAGGCGCTCCATCCGACCCAGCTCTACGACGCCGGCGCCGAGTTTCTCATCCTGCTCATCCTGCTGGCCACCGAGCGCCGCGGCCGGCCGTTTGCCGGCCGCACGTTCTGGGCGTACATCCTGCTCTACGGCATCTCGCGGTTCGTGATCGAGATGTTCCGCGGCGACCCACGGGGCATGGTCATGGGCCTGTCCACCTCACAGTTCGTCTCGGTGCTCATGGTGCCGATCGGTCTCGTGATGCTCTGGCGGCTGCGGGCCCGAGCCGCGGGCTGATGACCGGCGCGTCACCCGAGACCGTGCGGCGGCTGGTGGTCGAGGCGGAGGACGAGGGCCTGCGCCTCGATCAGTTCCTCGCGCGGCGCCTCCCGGATCTGTCGCGCGCGCGGGTGCAGCGGCTGATTCGCGACGGCCTGGTCAGCGTGCCGCGGCGGACGCCCAGGCCCGCGCTCGTCGTCGAGCCGGGGCTCCGCGTCGAGGTGCGCGTGCCGGCCGCCGCCCCGGCCGACCCGCAGCCCGAAGCACTCCCGCTCCCGATTCTGTACGACGATGCGGACCTGGTGGTCGTCGACAAGCCGGCCGGCATGGTCGTGCATCCGGCGGCCGGACACGCGACCGGCACGCTCGTCAACGCGCTGCTTCACCACGTCGGCGGGCTGAGCGGTATCGGCGGCCGCGAACGCCCCGGCGTCGTGCACCGCCTCGATCGCGGCACGTCGGGGCTCATGGTGATTGCCAAGCACGACCAGGCCCATCGCGCGCTGGCGCGGCAGTTCCAGGAACGGCGTGTCGACAAGGAATACCTCGCGCTCGTCTGGGGCCGGGTGAAGGCGGGGCTGGCGATGCGGACGCCCGTCGGCCGCGACCGCCGGGACCGGAAGAAGATGTCGAGCCGCTCCGAGCGGGCCCGCCCTGCGTCATCGACGATCGTCGACGCGGAGCCGCTCGACGGCGTCACGCTCGTCCGTGTGCGGATCGAGACGGGACGAACCCACCAGATACGCGTCCATCTCAGCGAGATCGGGCATCCGGTCGTGGGAGACGAGCTGTACGGCGGCGTCCGCAAAGCGCCGTCGCGGCTGGCCGCCACGGCCCGCCTGACGCGCCCGTTCCTGCACGCGGCGCGGCTGGGGTTTGCGCACCCGCGCACGGGCGCCCGCCTCTCATTCGAGGCGCCGCTGCCGGACGACCTGGCGGACGTCGTCGCCCTGCTGCGCCCGGCGCCGGGCGAGAATCCGGGGAGGTAACGGGATGTCGCGAGCCAGGGGAGCGGTTCGATTGTCGCGATCGGTCGGATTCCGGGGCCTGATCTTCGACGTGACGCGCGAAGCCGTGCGCCTCTCGAACGGCCGCCGCGTCGTCTACGACGTCGTGCGGCACCCGGGTTCGGTCGTCCTGATCCCGCAGCCCACGCGGGACACGGTCATTCTCATCCGCCAGTTCCGCTGGGCCGTCGGCCGGTGGATCTGGGAGCTGCCGGCGGGTTCGATCGACGCGGGAGAGCGACCGTCGCGCGCCGCCGCGCGCGAGTGCGCGGAGGAAACCGGCTGGGTGCCGGCGCGCGTGGAGCGGCTGGGGGCCTTCTACCCCACGCCAGGGTTCTGCGACGAGCGCATGACGTTCTACCGCTGCACGCGTCTGCGCCGGCCGTGGCGGCCCGTGCACGGCGACGAAGACGAGCAGATCGAGCCGCGGCTGTTCACGGTGCGGGAGGTCGCGCGCCTGGTGGCACGCGGGCGCATTGACGACATGAAGACGGTGGCGGGCCTCCAGCTGATCGTTTGACGTTCGCGGTTCCCGGCTCGCGGGTCGCGGTCGTGACGCTCAATTCGTGAGCTCGCTCATCGGCATGACGCGGCCCTGGCGCGAGCCTTTCAGGGCCGGCGAGAGCGCGAGCGCCAGCACCTCGTCCATCTCGTCGACGTAGTGAACCACAAGCCCCCTCCGGAGCTCGTCGGTCAGGTCCTCCCTCACGTTCTTCTCGTTCTGGCGCGGCAGGATCACGTGCTCGATGCCGGCGCGGCGGGCGGCGAGCACCTTCTCCTTGATGCCGCCGACCGGCAGCACGCGGCCGGACAGCGTGATTTCGCCCGTCAGGGCCAGGTCGGCCCGCACGGGCCGCCCGGAGAGCGCCGACGCGATCGCGGTGACCATCGTCACCCCCGCCGACGGCCCGTCCTTCGGGATGGCGCCGGAAGGCACGTGCAGGTGGATTTCCGCGTCCTTGTAGAACTGCGGGTCGACGCCGTAGCGGGTCGCATGGGCCCGGAACCACGAGAGGGCGATCCGCGCCGATTCCTTCATCACGTCGCCCAGCTGGCCGGTGAGCGTCAGCTGGTTGGCGCCGGCCATGCGCGAGGCTTCGATGAACAGGACGTCACCGCCGACCGGCGTCCAGGCCAGGCCGATCGCCACGCCCGGCTCCCGCGTCCGGTCGCGCAGCTCCTCCTCGAGGTGCCGCGGCGCGCCGAGCATGTCCTCGACGACGACGGGCGTCACGGCCAGGGCGCCGGTCTGGCCTTCGGCGAGCCGGCGTGCGATCTTGCGGCAGATCGACCCGAGCTCCCGCTCGAGGTTGCGGACGCCCGCCTCGCGTGTGTAGCCCCGGATGATGTGCCGCAGCGAGTCGTCGGTGAACGTCACCCGCTCGGCCGAGAGCCCGTGATTGACGACCTGGCGTGCGACCAGGTGCTCGCGCGCGATGCGCAGCTTCTCCTCTTCGGTGTATCCGGCCAGCTCGAGCACTTCCATGCGGTCGCGGAGCGCGGGCGGCACCGGGTCGAGAATGTTGGCCGTCGTGATGAACAGGACTTCCGAGAGATCGAACGGCACGTCGAGGTAGTGGTCGCGGAACGAGTTGTTCTGCTCGGGGTCGAGCACCTCGAGCAGCGCCGACGCCGGATCCCCGCGGAAGTCCGAGCCGAGCTTGTCGATCTCGTCCAGGATGAAGACCGGGTTTCGCGACTCGGCGCGCCGGAGCCCCTGGATGATCTGGCCGGGCAGCGCGCCGATGTAGGTGCGCCGATGGCCGCGGATCTCGGCTTCGTCCCGCATGCCGCCGAGCGACACGCGCACGACCTTCCGGCCGATGGCCCTCGCGATGGACCGCGCCAGCGACGTCTTGCCGACACCGGGCGGCCCGACGAAGCAGAGGATCGGGCCCTTCACGTCGGGCTTGAGCTTGCGGACCGCCAGGTACTCGAGAATGCGGTCCTTGGCGCGCTCGAGCCCGGAATGCTCGGCGTCAAGGACGTCCTTCGTCCGCTTCAGGTCGATCGACTCCTCGGTGCGCGCCGCCCAGGGCAGCGCCACGAGCCAGTCGATGTAGGTCCGGGCGACCGTGTACTCGGCGGCCGCCACCGGCATCTTCGACAGGCGATCGAGCTCACGCAGCGCCTCCTTGCCAACGGCCTCGGGCATCCCGGCGGCCTCGATGCGCTGGCGGAGCTCCTCGATCTCGCGGACCTGGTCGTCGCCCTCGCCGAGCTCCTTCTGGATGGCCTTCATCTGCTCGCGGAGGAAGTACTCGCGCTGCGTGCGGTCGACCTCGGACCGCACTTGCGACTGGATCTTCGACCCGAGCTCGAGCACCTCCAGCTCCTTGGTCAGGATCCGGGTCAGCTGGTTGAGCCGCGCCCGCACGTCCAGCGTCGCCAGCAGGTCCTGCCGGGCGCTCGTCGTGATGGAGCCGAGGCTCGACGCGACGAAGTCCGCCAGACGGCTCGCGTCCGGGATGTTCGACGCGACCGTCGTCAGGTCGTCCGACAGGACGGGCGACAGCTGCACGACCTGCTGGAAGTTGGTCCGGACGTTCCGCTGCAGGGCGTCGATTTCGAGGCCGTCCTGGTCGCCGACGATATCGACCGCCTCGCTGACGTCGGCGCGGAGGTAAGGCTCGGTGGAGGTCACGCGCTCGAGGCGCAGGCGCGTGCGGCCCTGCACGATCAGCCGCAGGCTGCCGTCGGGCAACTTGAACATCTTGTGCACGTGGGTCAGGGTGCCGATCGGGTACAGATCGTCCTGCCCCGGGTTGTCGTGAGCCGGGTCGCGCTGGGTGAAGACCGCGATGAGCCGACCGGCCGCGATCGCCTCGTCCACGAGCCGCACCGAACTGGCGCGCGCGACGGCCAGCGGCATGAAGGAATTGGGAAACAGGACCGTATCGCGCAGCGGCAGAGCGGCAACCGCCGACGGCACGGTGAACGCCCGTTCGCCTGTCGGGACACGTGCCGTCTGGTTGCTCATGGCCTTCCCCTTTCCGAGGTGTTCGGTGCTGCGTGCCGCGCGACGGCGGGCGGACCCCGCCGCGCGCGCTCCATGCCGATCATGTCGGCCGATGGTGGGAATCGTGCGGGCCCGCCACCGGCGGAGCCTCGACGATCGTCGGCGTCGGATCTGAGGCCGCCGGGTTATCCGAGGTCGATGAGCGACCCCGCCGCCCGGCGCTGCGAGACGACTCGCGCCCGCCGTTCGGCAACCTCGCGCTCCTCCTCGCACTCGCGGCAGCGGACCGCGAACGGCAGCGCCCGCAGGCGCCGCTCGGAGATCTCGTCTCCGCACTCGAAGCACAACCCGTAGGTGCCGTCGGCGTGGCGCTCGAGCGCCTCGTCGATCCGCTGGAGCGTCTCGGCTTTCAGTTGCAGGAGGGCGAACTCGATGTCGTCCTGGATGTCGGCTTCGGAGGTCTCCGCCGCATCGAGCACGCCCTGCGCCTCTCCGAGCGCGCCTTCGGCGCGCACGTCACGCATCTTGTCCTGCACTTCGCTAAGGATCTCGCGACGACGATCCTCAAGGATGCGCTTGAGCTCGAGGTGGCGCTCGTCGGCGGCCACCTCGATCTTCTTGATGCGTCGGCTCATGACGGTCTCCCTTCTGCCCTCCCCACAAGTCCTTCAAGTACCGGCAACCTTAGCAATTGAGATGCCAAACGGTTGGTCACGATATGCACGCCATATCCGCCTGCCGCCGGGTGGGTGTCCAAAAAGTGTGTCGTTTCTTCACCGCTCGGCTACCCAGTTTCTTGAACGCTCCGTCCACCCGGTCTCGGTCTCGCCTCCTTAGACGCTCGCGCACATCGACTTGGTTCTTGCCGGGCCCGCCGGCGTGTACCTCCGTGTAAGCCGGGGCCTGGCACCGGTTTTGTTATACTTGGATGTTTCGCGGGGTGGCTTGGTGTCGCCCCTAGAGGGCAGACATGGCCAAGCACTGCGAGATCTGCGGCAAGAAGCCGGTCTACGGCCGGAACATCAGCCACGCCCACAACGTCACGTCGCGGCGGTTCGAGCCGAACCTCCAGCGCGTCAGAGTGCTCGTCAACGGCGGCGTTCGGCGCCTGCGCGTCTGCACGCGCTGCATCCGGTCCAACAAGGTCGTCAAGGTCGCCTGACCGTCATGCGGGACGCCATCGCGACCCCTGACGCGCCGGCCGCCATCGGGCCCTACAGCCAGGCGGTGAAGGCCGGCGGATTCCTCTTCGTCTCCGGCCAGATTCCGCTCGACCCGGCCACGGGCGCGCTCGTGTCGGGCACCATCGCCGACGAGACGCACCGCGTGTTGCGGAACCTCGGGGCCATCCTGGTCGCCGCCGGCTCGAGCTTCGACCAGGTCGTCAAGACGACGGTGTACCTCGCCGACATGAGTGATTTCGCGGCGATGAACGACGTCTATGCGACCTACTTCCGGTCGCCCGCGCCAGCCCGCGCGACGGTGCAGGCCGCCGGCTTGCCGAAGGGTGTGCGGGTCGAGATCGATCTGATCGCACAACTCTGATCGTTCCCGGTTCGCGGGGCTCGGTTCGCGGACTGCCACGGTGAACCGGACACCCACCGCGAACCGAGCACCGCGAACCGGGAACCGGGAACCGCTAACGGCTTGCCCGCTCGACCGCCGTCACGCCATCGACGTCGCGGATGGCCCGAATGACCTTTTCCAGGTGCTTGAGGTCGGCGATCTCGACGGTCATCCGGATCGAGGCCTGCTCGTCAGCGCCGACGGTGGCCTCGACGTCCTTGATGTTCGTGTTGATCCCGGCGATGCGGGTGCTGACGTCCGCGAGGATGCCCCGCCGGTCTTCCACGGCGATCTTCAGGCGCACCGAGTAGGGCTCGGCGTCCTTGCCGCGATCCCACTCGACGTCCATGCGCCGCTCCGGGTCGTAGAGGAGGTTGACGACGTTCGGGCAGTTGGCGGCGTGCACCGACACGCCCTTGCCCCGCGTGATGTAGCCGACGATGCGCTCGCCGCGAATCGGGTTGCAGCACCGGGCGCGGAAGACCATGAGGTCGTCGACGCCCCGGACCTTGATTTTCTCGTCGGCGCCGGTCCCCAGCACGCGCTTGACGACGCTGGCGAGGGTGCCATCGGGCGTCCGCTCGCGCAACGCGTCGGCGCCCGCCAGCCGGGCGAGGACGGTCCGGGCCATGACCTTCCCGTAGCCGATGGTCGCCAGCAGATCGTCGACCCGCTGCGCGCCGAACTCGGCGGCCACTTTCACCAGCGCCTCGTCGTCGACGAGCGCCTTGTCCACGTGGAAGCGGCGCACTTCCTTGTCGAACAGGCGGCGGCCGAGCTCGGTGCTGCGCGCCTTCTCCCGCGCGTTGATGAAGTGGCGGATCTTCGTCCGGGCGCGCGAGGTGGCCGCGAAGTTCAGCCAGTCGCGGCTGGGCCGGTGGCCGGGCTGCGTGACGATCTCGACGATGTCGCCGTTCTCGAGCTGCGTGCGCAGCGGCACCATCCGGCCGTTGACGCGCGCGCCCGCGCACTGGTGCCCGACGTCGGTGTGCACGGCATAGGCGAAGTCGACCGGCGTGGCGCCGCGCGGGAGCGACTTGACCTCGCCCTTCGGCGTGAAGATGTAAACCTCCTCCGGGTACAGCTCCACGCGGAGGTTCTGCATGAACTCCCGGGGATCCCGCACCTCCTGCTGCCACTCGAGGAGCTGGCGCAGCCACTGAAAGTACTGCTCGTCCCGCTGCGAGCCGACGCGGCCCTCCTTGTACTTCCAGTGGGCGGCGATGCCTTCCTCCGCGATTCGGTGCATCTCCTCGCTGCGGATCTGCACCTCGAACGCCACGCCCCGCTCGCCCACGACCGACGTGTGAAGCGACTGGTAGCCGTTCGGGCGGGGCATGGCGATGAAGTCCTTGAACCGGCCCGGCACGGGCGACCACATCTGGTGGATGATGCCGAGCACGCCGTAACAGTCCTTCACGCTGCGAGTGATGATCCGCAGGGCCATGAAGTCGTAAACCTGATCGAGCGGGATCTTCTGGCGCTGCAGCTTCAGGTGGATCGACCAGAGGCGCTTGAGCCGGCCCTCGATCGACACGACCGGCACCTGGGCCTCCTCGAGCTTCTCGCGGAGCCGCGCGATCAGGTCGTCGAGGAGCCCCTCGGCCACCTTCCGCTTGGCTTCGACCTGCGCGTGCAGGGCCTTGTACGCCTTCGGATCGACGTACCGGAACGCCAGCTCCTCGAGCTCGTTCTTGAGCTTGCTCATCCCCAGCCGGTTGGCGATGGGGGCGTAGATGTCGCGGGTCTCCTGCGCGATAAGCGCGCGCCGCGCCTCCGGCAGGTGGTGCAGGGTGCGCATGTTGTGAAGCCGGTCCGCCAGCTTCACCATGATCACGCGCACGTCGGCGACCATGGCCAGCAGCATCTTGCGGAAGCTCTCCGCCTGGCGTTCCTCGCTCGAGGCGAACTGGAGGCTCGACAGCTTGGTGACGCCCTCGACGACGTCGGCAACCTGGGCGCCGAACAGGTCGCGGACGCGCTCGATGCTCGTCGGGGTGTCCTCCACGATGTCGTGGAGCAGGCCTGCGGCGATGGCGACCTCGTCGAGGCGCAGGTCGGCCAGGATGTCCGCGACCTCCAGCGGGTGCACGAGATACGGCTCGCCGGACCGGCGGACCTGCCCCTTGTGCTCGTAGGCCGAGAAGACGTAGGCGCGCCTGAGCAGCTCGATGTCCGCGCCAGGATTGGCGGCGCGCACCTTCTCGATGAGGTCCTCGAACCGAATCATCTGTCGTGGTGTCTAACGCTTCAGCCGCGTCGGCCGCGCCGACGCGCGCGGCCGCCTCGCTGCATGATACCGGAAAGGCCGCGGGAGCCCGGAAAACAGGGCCCGAAGTCGGCACCCGGGGCCTGGCTCGGCTTGACGGGGTTTTTTGCGCTTCACTATACTGGCCGGACTTCGCGGTGACCCGCCCGCCCGAGCGGGCTCCCGGACTCGAAAGGGGAAACACATGCGCTCTCGATTGATCAGGCTGGTCGTGCTCGTGCTCGGACTGAGCGTCGCGACGGCCGCCTGCGGCCGGTACTCGATCAGCAACATCCGATCGCTCAAGGCCTTCCAGGACGGCAACACGCTGTACAACAAGGCCGACTATCGGGCCGCGATCGAACGCTACGAGGCCGCCATCGCCCACAACCCCGATTCGAGCAACGCGATCCTCGGCTTCGCCTACTTCTTCACCGGCAACAGCTACGACAACCTCTACAAGCCCGCGCGCAAGGGCGAGGCCGAGAACGACGGCTATCTGCCGAAGGCCGTCGAGTACTACGAGAGGGCCATCACCTCACTCGAAGGGACCGAGGACGAGAAGGGGCAGTTCATCCGGCAGCGCGCCTACGAATACCTCATTCAGGCGTACGGCCCCGAGAAGCTGAACGACTTCGACAAGGCCGTGCCGGTCGCCCGCGAGCTCATCGCGATGCAGCCCGACGAACCGGCGTTCTACCAGGCCCTGGCCAAGATGTACGAAGACCAGGGCGACTTCGAGGAGGCTGAAAGGCTCTTCCTCCAGGGCGTCGAGGTCCGGCCGACCGACCCGGTGGGCTACCAGATTCTGGCGGGCTACTACAACCGGCAGGGCGAGTTTCAGAAGACGATCGACGCCTTCCGGAAGCGCGCGGAACTCGAGCCCAACAACCCGGAGGCGTGGCACGTGATCGGCACCTACTACCAGGACAAGGCCTACCGCGACAAGACGCTGCCCCGGGCCACGCACGTGGAGTACACGATGAAGGGCATCGAGGCCGAGGACAAGGCCATCGCGATCAACTCCGAGTACGTCGACGCGCTGGTCATCAAGAACATCCTGTTGCGCATGCAGGCGCTCTTCGAGCGCAGCCCAGCCCGTCAGCGCGAGCTGACCGCCGAGGCCGACAGGGTCCGCGACCGCGCCATGAAGCTGCAGGCTCAGCAGAACGCCACCGGGAGTGGCTCGGGAGCTTCAGGCGGATCCGGCGGCAACTAGCCCGACCCGGCGCCTCGCGACCGGCGCTGGATGTTCGGCGTGCGGGAAAAGTCAAAGGCCCGGCCACTGGCCGGGCCTTTCGTTCGTACCGCGCGATGCGCCGGAGAGCCCGGCGCCAACAACCGACCGCCAGGCGCCGAGCGCCGGGCTTACTGTCCGCCGGAGGAACCGCCTTGGAGCGCTTCCCGTCGCATGCCTTCGGTGACGATGCCGACCTTCTCGGCGCCGCCGCCGACCGCGGCGTCGATGATGGCCATGATATCGCCGTACTTGGCGCTCGGGTGACCGATGAGGAACAGCGTCTTGTCGCGCGTACGCGCACCGAACAGTTCACGGAACCGCTGCGGCGCCTCGGCGAGGGTCCATTCGGTCTTGTTGACCGTGAGCCGGTTATCGGCGCTGTACTCGGCGACGATCTGGGCCAGGAGCTCGGCATTCTCCGGCGCGGAGGTCGCCTCGAGCGGCAGGTTGATGTCGACCCCGCGCTGTGTAAGCGGCAGGGCCGCCATGAAGATGATCAGGAGCACGAGGAGGACGTCGATGAGCGGCGTCACGTTCATGTCGGCCGAGGTCTCGGGCATCTTGCCCTTGAAGACCTTCTCCGCGCCGTGGTGCATGTGATGGTGGGCCATTACCGTCCGCCTCCATCCACGGTGCCGCCCGGTTTCTCCGTGATGAGCGCCACGGTCTCGATGCCGGCCTGCCGGAGCACGTCCATCATCTGCATGATGGCGCCGTAGGGGGCGTCCCGATCACCCTTGAGGTAGACCGTCCGATCCGCCTGGTTCTCGAGCGCGGCATTGAGGCGGTCGATGGCCGTCTCGCCGGTCACCTCGACGGTGTTGACGTACAGCTTCGACTGGGCGTCGATAAAGACCACCGTCTGGTCGGCCGTGTCCGGCTTCTCGACCGTGTTGATCGCAGTCGGCAGCGTCAGGGGCACGCCCTGCTGCAGCAACGGCGCCACGAGCATCATGATGATGAGCAGCACCAGCATGACGTCGACGAGCGGCGTGACGTTGATGTCGGATTTAACGCCGCCTTTGGCGCCGCCAACATCCATGGCCATGGCTTAGGCCGCCTTCTTGATGAAGTAGTCGACGAGCTCCGACGACGAGTTGTCCATTTCGACGTTGAAGTACTCGAGCCGGCCGGTGAAGTAGTTGTACATCCACACCGCGGGGATGGCGACGACGAGCCCGAGCGCCGTCTCGACGAGCGCTTCGGAAATGCCAGCCGACACCGCGCCAAGACCGCCGGAGCCGGTCACACCGATGCTGTGGAACGCGTTGATGATGCCGACGACCGTGCCGAGCAGCCCGACGAACGGGGCCGTCGCGCCGATGGTCGCGAGCGACGGGATGCCCTTCTTGAGGTCGCTCGCGGTGAGCGCGGTCGCGCGCTGGATGGCGCGGCGCACCGTGTCCACCATGTCGTCCTTCTCGAGCACGCCGCCCGTATCGTGCTGGAACTGATACTCCTGCAGCCCGGCCAGAACCACCTTCGCCAGGTGGCTGTACTGGTAGGTCTTGCTCTGTGACACCTGCAGGGCGTCCTTCAGGCGGCCGTCCTTCAGGTGCTTGGCGACCTGCGGCGCGTAGAGCTTCGACTGCTTCTGGGCCTGCGAGAACGTGTAGTACCGCTCGATTGCCACCCCAAACGACCACATCGACATGATGACCAGAATGATGCCGATGGCCTGCGCCACGTAGCCCATCTGGCTCCACATGTCGATCAGATTCAATCCACCTTCCATTACGTCCTCCGAAACTCGCTTCGTCCAATCGAGCGATGGTTATGCGACCTGGGTAATCGGCCAGCCGAACTCTGTCGCGCGACGCCGGCCGCTCGGGCCTCTCAATTCAGCGTGAAATTCACGGTGACGGTCATGACGACCTCCACCGGAACGTTGTTCAGCAGCGTCGGCGTGAACCGCCATTGCCGCACGGCCTCGAGCGCCGCCTGATCGAGCAGCGGCACGGACCGAAGCACCTTGGCGTCCTTCACGTTACCATCCTTCCCGATGATGGCTTCGATGATGACGATGCCCTGAACCTTCGCCGTCTGGGCGATCTGCGGATACACCGGACGCACATCGCGGATCTTCTTCGGTTCCTTGATGTCCCCGCCGACGCGGATCGGCGCCTGCGGCGGCGGCGGCGGGGCGATGCCGCCGACGATGCCGCCGGGCGTGCCACCAGGAATACCGCCGGAGACCCCGCCGACGGCCCCGGTCAGGCTGAAGTCCGGTGGCGGCGGGGGATTCACGATGATCTCTTTTGGTGCCTGGATTGGCGCCGCAGCGGGATTGACGTTCTGCACTTGCGGCATCACCTGCGGCGCCGCGGGCGGCGGCGGTGGTGGCGGCGGAGGAGGCGGCGGCGGCGGCATCGCCACGAACGCCATGACCGACTGCGGCGTCGGAATCATGTCCGTCGCCAGCAGCGGAATGATGACGAGCGCCGCGAGCACGACCGTATGCGTCAGGATCGAAAGCGGTACCGTGTACCACTTTTTCGTGCCCACCCTGATTGTGGGATTCGAGACTTCTCCAAACATCTCGCGCGGCACTTGAACCTCCTTCGCGCCCACCTCGTCCAAGAGCGAAGGCCGGGATTATAGTCAGACCCCAAAAAGGGTGTCAACGCGGCCTCCGCAGGGGGGCTCCGTGTCAGTTTAGACACCAGCCGGCCGAAAACGGCCCTCCGCCCGGCCCGGCTCTCACTGCATCCAGACGACGACGAGCGGCGCAAAAATCACGGCGACGATGGTCATGAGCTTGATCAGGATGTTCAGGCTTGGTCCCGCCGTGTCCTTGAACGGGTCCCCGACGGTATCGCCGATCACGGCCGCTTTGTGGGCCTCAGAGCCCTTCCCTCCGAGGTGCCCCTCCTCGATGTACTTCTTGGCATTGTCCCACGCCCCGCCGGCGTTGGCCATCATCAGGGCCATCAGCACGCCCGCGACCAGGGACCCGCCGAGCAGACCCGCCA
>Ga0326597_10010143_pt1 | contig 12577 bp, 14 predicted proteins | sample RVTome_12_FD_203789 | JGI IMG/M metagenome (GOLD analysis project Ga0326597, IMG submission 203789) | Soil microbial communities from uranium-contaminated site in the Upper Colorado River Basin, Wyoming, United States - RVT100D185 | ecosystem: Environmental > Terrestrial > Soil > Contaminated >... | reverse complement strand
GCGTGACTCGCAGGCCATAACCCGCATCGCTTCATCAACCCGGTCGGCCGGAAAGTACTTTTCGACCAACCAGCGCCACTGTTCAACCGACCCCGTCCACCGCTGCTTGGCCTGCTCCTTTTCAAGGGTTGCCTGGGCCCCCCGGTAGGCAGCATCGGCGGCTTCAAGGTTGCGAAACGCTTCGGCGACTCGCTCATCTGCCAAAGCAAAGAGCCCATCGAGTTCAATTCTCATCGCGGCCAACTCATTGTTGAGAGCGGTCAGCTCATCGAGTGCCAATTGCAGCTCCAACGTGTGTTCAGCCAGATCCGCACGGCGAGCGTCGAGTTCCTCAAACAATCCTTCGTCGAGGTCCGAGGCTCGCTCGATCGTCTCGTTGGCTACCGACATCGACTCAAACGAACCACTAAGAAAGAGCGTGCTACCGGGCGCCGCCAGACTTCTGATGTACGCACCAACCGCTCGCTCCTGCGACTCCCGATCGAGGGCGATGACCTCGGAGCGGATAACGTCCATGTCGGCCCTTTCCCCGGCGATCTTCAGTCCGACCGTTTCGAGATCTGCGTTCACGCGTAGGTAGGTGGTCAGCGTTTCGCTCAGCCGGAGCTCAAGATCGGTCGCAGTAGCGCGATCCTGAACGTAAACGCCTTCAGCCGTCTGGCGAGCCTCCTGCGTTTCGGCGGCAATTCGCTCGGCCTTCTCAAGCTCGGTCTCGGCGCTCGCCACCAGGCCGCCGGAAAGAAACCCGGCGACAAGCCCACACACAAATAGAGCCGTTAAGGCCCGGAATCGAGACACGACGCGCAGGCTACCGCCAGATCAACCTGATCTGGCGGACCTACCAAGGCGGGGAACGCCGCCGAATTCGGCATGCGGGCACGGCGCCAGCCAGACTGACGACATGACAACAGTATCCGATCTCGACTGGCGACTCATTGCAAGCGCCGTCCTGGTGATCACGGTCTCGACGCTCCCTGCCTTCATCACGGCCGCCGCCATCGCCCAGGCCGGTCCCGAAATCGGATACGGTCCCCAGAAGCTGGGCATCCTCACCTCGATCTACTTCCTTACGGCGGCGGTTTCGTCTGCGAGGATCGGCAATCTGGTGGAACGCGTCGGATGGCGTCGGGCGATGCGATTCAATGCGATCGCGGCATCAATCCTTCTCCTGGTCGTTGCAACGGCAGTCCGCAACATATGGACGCTCGGAGTGGTACTGGCCGTCGCCGCGGCAATCTACGGTGCCGCCAATCCCGCCGCCAACCTCGCCCTGGCCCGACACATCCCCCAAGATCGCCGCGGCCTCGTCTTCGGTATCAAGCACGCCGGGATTCCAACCGCCAGCTTCCTGGCCGGGATCGCCATTCCTGCTGTCGTACTGACGCTGGGGTGGCAATGGGCCTACGCCTTCGGAGCGATGATCGCTGTCGGGGTGTTCTGGCTGATCCCAACCGATTCCGATCGCCCGATTGACAGCCAACCGACTGAACCACGAACGCCGATGACGTCGCGGTGGCTGGCCGTCCTGGGAATCGGGAGTGGCTTCGCCACCCTGGCGGCCGGGATCCTGGGCACCTTCCACGTGGATGCGGCCATCGCATACGGCTTCTCGGAGGCCGATGCCGGCACACTGCTGGCGGTGGCTTCGCTGACGACAATCGTCGCCAGGGCGGCGTACGGTCACCTGGCCGACCGGACCGGGGCGAGCGGTCTTGGGTTCATGATCTGGCTATCCGTTCTAGGTGCCGCCTGTTTCTTTGCGCTCGGTACCAGCCGTTCGATCTGGTTCGCGGTGATCACCCTGGCGGCGTTCTCAACAGGATGGGCATGGCCGGGGCTGTTGACGTACGGGGTGGTGCGGGCCAACGCCGGTCGTCCTGCCGGATCCACTGCCATCACCCAGGCCGGAATCTTCCTGGGCGCGGGAGCCGGCCCGGCGCTATTTGGCTGGCTGATCGAGAATCGGTCATATCAGGCCGCCTGGAACGTGACCGGTATCAGCCTGCTCTTCGCCGCCGGACTGATCGCAACCGTGCGGACCCGAGGCGTGCCGGTCGCGTAACGTTCACGCATGAAGTCGAACACCACCACAGTGAGCCAGTACCTCGATGAGCTTCCACTCGAACGACGAGGAGCTATCGAGACGGCGGGCCAAGTTCGAGGTCGCCTATGCTGCTACCGGAAAGCGCCACGACTGCGCTAAGAGCTGTGTCAGATTCCGCCGCCTGGAAGAGTTACCACTCGAAGTCGTAGGCGATGCGGTTGCGTGGATGCCGGTAGAGAAGTTCGTAGAGGTCGCCAAGGCCGTCAGAGTTGGCTAGCCGGCCAGAGTGGCGCTGGCAAACAGCACGTGGAACGGCTCGCAATAGATCACCACTGATAGGTATCGCGTGATGTCCGCGTCAGCCGGGATTTCATAGTTCTGGTTGCCGACGTTGCCCTTGAGGGAACCGAGGTCATGGTATTGACCGAGGTCGGCGCCCGGATCGGCGCTCGTTGAAAGCAGCACGTGCAGGTCGGGGCCGTTGGTCACCTCAAAATCCTCCAGCCGCAGCACGTGGGAACCGCCATCCAGTCGGTAGATGGTGGCGGCACCACTCCCCTGGTGGAAATCGTCCGCGCCGGCAAATGTGCCCGAAGCCAGCGCCGTAGGCTCGGCCGCCGGCATCTCGTCCGAAGCCTCAACCGCATGGGCATCAGCTGCATCTTCCATTTCGGCTTCCACCTCTGCCCGCGTCATGTCGTCGGGGACCTGAGCCGCGGCAGCCATGGGAAATTCGTCATTCACCTCATTGGTGATAAACAGCGGCGACACCAGGTACCAGCCAACGGCCAGGCCGCCTGCCAACCCAATGACGATCAACCATCTGGCCAGCGGCCGCTTCAACAGTTCCTTCATAATTACCTCCACCGCTTCCAACACTACCGGCCGGCTTCCGATTCGCCGGTGAACATTTGAGAAACACGAAGAGGCCGTCCACAAGGCTGGTCGGTCTAAACCCGACCAGCCTCGACGAGAACGAGACCCGGACGATCATCGAGGGTGTGAGCGTGACTCCGAAGTAGCGAAGTAGGCGCTGAGAACGGGCGACGAGCGAGTCCACCTGAGCGTATACCCCGTCCCCCGGGCACGAGGTGCCGGCTACATGGCCTGATGCTCCCGCGTGCGACCGGGCGCGCCGGTGTTGCTCTCAAGCAGCGAGGCCGGGTGATGGATGGTGATGCGGGTGATATCGTGTTCGACGAACGGCCCACAACCGGCGATGCGCCCCACCCTTCTCCTGGAATGATGACCAATTCGAGCGAGCCGACGCTGTCAGGCACGGCCGTGGGACCCGGAGCCGGGACGGTAGAACTCGAAACAACCGACTCGAAGGAGACTTATCCGAGCGTAACCGGCAGAGCGCCTCCGTCCTTGCGTGTCCAACCAACCCCGGCGCCAGCGGTTCCGAGACCAGGTATCAATTTGAGAAACCGGCGGCGACCGAACATGGGATGGCATGGTTTGGCGCTGACGGCGACCCAGCCGGTCACGGACCGCCGACGCGATCGACCCTCGAAAACAAGCGCTGAACCGCCTTGCTTTAACGTCAGGTTCGCAGAGCGCTGACTGCCTCAATCCGGGCCATGGCCATACGTACGGCTGCATCGTGCGGTGTGATGGTTAGCTCTTGAGCCGACTCGAGGATGGCCCGCGTACGCTCGCCGAGCGCCTGAACGTGGGCGATCGCCCTTTCGCGTTTGTACCCATGCAGTTCGTCGGCGACGTTGATGACCCCGCCGGCATTGGCGACAAAATCAGGCACATAGACGATGCCGCGTTCGGCCAGACGGACGGCATCTTCCTCGGTGGCCAGCTGATTATTGGCTGATCCGACAATCAACCGACAGTTCAATTTCGGAATGCTTTCCGTGTCGAACACTGATCCGAGGGCGCACGGTGAAAGAATGTCGACGTCGGCAAACAGGATGTCTTCCTTTGGAATCTCTTTGACCCCGAATCGCTCGACCGCCCGGTCAACTGCCGGTTCCCAGGCATCCGCCACGAGGACCTCGGCTCCGGCCTCAACCAGCAATCCGACATAGTCCATCCCGACCTTTCCGACCCCCTGGACAGCCACCCTACGGCCCCTCAGGTCGGTCGACTCGAAAACGTATCCGGCGGCGGCCTGTAGCGAGGAGAACAGGCCAACGGCAGTAGCGGGTGAAGGGTCGCCCGATCCACCATTGACCGATGACGTTCCGGCCACCCAGCGGGTTTCGCGGCTCACCCACTCCATGTCCTCGGCTGTGGTCCCCACATCTTCAGCCGTGACATACCGGCCACCCAGGGTGTCGATCATCCGACCGTACGCCCTGAGTAGCGCTTCCGTTTTGATGCGGCGTGGGTCCCCGATAATGACCGCTTTCCCGCCCCCGTGATCGAGCCCGGCGGCGGCGTTCTTGAGGGTCATCCCCTTCGAAAGTCTCAGTACATCCCGGAGGGCATCATCTTCGGAGGGATACGGATAGAAGCGGGTTCCACCCAGGGCTGGCCCGAGGGCAGTCGAATGGATCGCAATGATGGCCCGCAGGCCGCTCGCCTCATCAGCGCCGTACAGAACGTGGGTATGCCCGTCACGGTCCGCTGAGGAAAATACACCCATGGTGGGGCTCCTTCCCTGATCGGTTGTAGGTTCAAGGCTACCTCTGGTATCCGGCCAGAGACCACCACCAAACGCGCACAATTGGCTTATCATCCGGCCGTAGTTCGACCACCCAGGAACGGGGGAACGGGCTACTCGACGTAGATGGTCGTCTTGCGCTTGGTGACCTTCCCCCGGCGCAGCGGGAGTACCGTCGTCAGTATCTTGTACGACGTGCCAAGGAACGGAATCTTGGCGAAGATTCCTTGTGGTCCTCGCACCATACGCCCGGTTTCCACGTCGTATTTGGCGTGGTGCCAGGGACAGACGAGGCATCCGTCCGAATCGATCGAGCCGTCTGCCAGGTCGGCCATCAGATGGCGACATCTCCTCGTCACGGCGAACAATTCGCCATCGGCGTTGCCAACCGCGTATGGCCCGGCTCCGACAACTTTGCCAGGTGGCAGCTTGGCTACTGAACAGACTTTGATCTCTTCTGACATGGCGCCTCCTGGTTTCTGGTGCGAAGCCTACTGTGAGCACGCCGGCCGAGGGTGGAGGATCTACATCGGTCAGGCGAATCTATGATCTAGACGTCGCCCAGAGGAGATGACCGTGCAATTCACCGACGAGCACCGCCAGTTCCGGAAAGTGGTGCGAGAGTTTTTCGAACGTGAGATCAACCCTCATATCGATGAGTGGGAAGAACTCGGCATGATGCCGCTGCATGACATCTTCCAGCAGATGGGAGCACTCGGGTTCCTCGGCCTCGAGTATGACCCGGAGTTTGGTGGTCAGGGTGCCGATCATCTCTTCACCGTGGTGCTCGCAGAGGAAGCCGGTCGAGCTCACAACGGGTCAATCGGCATGGCCCTCGGGGTTCAGGTCGACATGGCTACCCCATCCTTGGCCCAGTTCGGAACCGCCGAACAAAAGACAAAGTTCCTGGCACCGGCCCTGCGCGGTGAGATGGTGTGCGGAGTTGCCGTAACCGAACCCGACGCGGGATCCGACGTCGCAGGCATCAAGACCCGGGCCGTTCGCGACGGTGATGAGTGGATCATCAACGGGTCCAAGACCTACATCACGAGCAGCCTTCAGGCGGACTGGCTCTGTGTTCTGATCCGCACGTCAGATGAGGGCGGCTACGAAGGAATGTCACAGGTCATTGTCGAAACCAAAACTCCTGGCTTTGAGGTCTCGAAGAAGCTAGACAAGCTCGGCATGCGGGCTTCGGACACCGGCCTGTTGTCATTCACGGACATGCGAGTTCCGGTGGCCAACACCATCGGGAACATCGGAACGGGATTCCAACAGCAGATGTCCCAATTTGTGGTCGAACGCATGTGGGCGGCCTACTCGTCGGTCGGCGGTATGGACCCGGCGCTCGAACGCACCAAGAACTACCTCAAGGAACGCCAGGCATTCGGCAGACCATTGATCAAGAACCAATACATCCAGTTCAAGCTGGCCGAGCTGGCGGCAGAGGTCGACCTGCTTCGCCACTACAACTACGCCCTCGCCGCCTCACACATGCGTGGCGAGAACCCGGTCCGCATGGCCACGATTGCCAAGCTGAAGTCGGGCCGCCTGGCCAGAGAAGTTGGTGACTGGTGCCTCCAGTTCCATGGCGGCGTCGGCTATATGGAAGAGACCTGGACCGCCCGATATGTTCGGGACGCCCGACTGGGATCGATCGGCGGCGGCGCAGACGAAGTCATGCTTCAAGTACTCGCCCGGATGGATGGCTATTCCTGAGTCGACTTCGGCAGCTCGAGCAGTTGCACCAAGTTTCCGTCGGGGTCCGCAAACGTCGCTACCCAACCGCCCCACTTCTCGCGTTCGGCGTACCGGACGATTTCGACGCCGGCCTGGGCGAGATGAGCAACCGCCCCATCGACATCCTCGGTGGCAAAGTTGATCATGATCCGTTTTGGATCCTTGGATGATCCTTCGACCTCTGAATGAACGGCCACGGTCAGTCGTTGATTTCCGAACGCGAAATTGATGAAACCCTGGCGATCAGACCGGACCGGTAGGCCAAGAGTACCCCGATAGAACCTGGCCATCGCCTCGAACCGATCGAGGGAGGTGAAGATCACGGTTCCGGCAGGTTGGACGGGCCCGAGGGACATCAGTGCGTGACTTCGGCGAACCCGCGTCGCCAATACACCAGTGGGTCACGTTCGGCAAGGAACTGTCCGGCCTCCACCTGACCGAGGAAGACAAGGTGGTCGCCGGCGTCGACCTCAGATTCCAAACGGCACTCGAAGTAGGCATACACCGACTCCGACAAAATCGGGCCCCCGACATCAGTGGCAGGCTCGTCATACGGAATGCCAAGAAAACGGTCATCGGATTTCGAAGCCATCATGAGCGCCAGGTCCCCGGTACCAGCGGCCAGAAAATTGACCGTAAAGCCACCTCGATCGCGGATAGCTCCCAGTGACGAGGAGTCCTTGGCAAGACAGACCAACACGAGCGGCGGATCGAGGCTCACCGACGAGAACGCACTCACGGTCAAACCGGTCGGTCGAGCGTCGCCGTCAAAGGTGGTGACGACGGTTACCGAGGCCGCCAGGTTCCCCATGACGGTCAGGAAAGTGTATTGATCCACGTGGTCAGCGCTCCTCAGGTCGATCCGGTGAGGATACCTGGCCGGCACAAAGCCCGAGCGATCACGTCACCAGGAGATCGTTGAGATAGAGACTGATCTCGTGGGCGAGATCGAGTTCGTCGCACAGCTGCTCTTTTCCCAAGAATATGTCTGCAAGCGAGATCCCGATTCGGCCAACCACAACAACCCGCCGCTCGGCGGCGTCGGTAACGGCTCCGAAAGAGTCGATCGCCGACACCTCGACCGGAAATCGCATTCCCCCGATCCCGGCCAGACCGGTAGCAAGCAGCAATAGATCCGGCTGCTGATCAAGAAGTGGCAACGCCCAGTTGAAACCCAGCGTCAGGCCGAACACATCATCGGGCGCCTCCACATCTACCGGCATGTCCTGAACGTGATCCTCGAAGTCGAGGATCACGCGAGGATCGACATCGAGCGCCATATGAAGATCAAGCGCCCCACCGCAGGTTTGTTCGGGATGAACGTCGATCTCCCACATCTGGCTGAGCGAATAGGTCTCGATGAAATGGCGCTCGTCGTGGACATGGAACCCATGGTCCATGGCGTGACTTTTCAGGTCGGCAACAAAGCCGGCGATATCAACTGCAGCCACATGGTCCTCTCAACAATTTGGCCAGGGAGACCAGCCACTTTGGGTATACAGCCAATAAGCGACGGCGGTATTTGCTTCTCCATCGTAGATGCTGGCACCCGCCCATCCAGCCGCGGCGGCCCGATCATCCCACTGGGCGACGGAGTGTTGAAAGAGCCCGCCATACCCGGCCGGGTTGTAGGCATTCGTGTTGAGCCCGCTCTCGCACACGGCGATCCGTAGCGCTACATCGACCTCGTCGCCCGAGAAATATCGACCAAAAAGGTCACGCGCCTCTGCCTCGGTCAAAACACCCGAATACCCCGATCCCGTCGTGGTAGTCGTGGTCGGGGGCTCCGTGGTAGTCGTGGTCGGGGGCTCAGTGGTCGTCGTAGGGGGTTGGGTGGTGGTCGGGGTCTTCGGCTCAATCGTCGTGGTGGTGGGCGCATCCGTGGTCGTGGTGTGCACATGTGTGGTGGTCGTGGAGGGGGCGAGCGTGGTCGTCGGAGAGTCGATTGGCACCGTGGTCGCCTGCCCCTCGGTCGTGGAAGAGGTCGTCAGAGCAAGAGCGGACGACCGTTCACGGGCGGCGAGAACCTGAGAATTCACCGCCCTGGTTTCGATCACCAGCTCCTCGATCGGGATCGGCGCACCCTGATCGAAGGTCAGGTCAGGTAGCACCGTCATCGTCGTCGTCGACGATGTGCCGGCGGCCGCCTGAATTCGCGCGTTCGCTCCACCGGTGAGCCAGATAAGCCCGAAGATCAACCCGGTGAGTAAAAGTGCGAGAACCGCACGAACAGATGCCTTGTCCGCCACAGACACCCGCAGAAGGGTACCGGTACGAGGTTGCTATTCACAACTGAAACTGGCGTGCTTGTATTGCTACATGACATGGCCATTCACTCCTCCAATTGAAACCATGGAGGCAAAGGTTTCCGAAAGGTGGCTAAAAGGAAGCTTCGCGTACGAACCAAAATGGGATGGCTTTCGGGCAGTCGTGTGGTCGAACCCGGATGGGCGGATCGACTCACGCAACCAGCGGCCCCTCCTACGGTACTTCCCCGAACTCGAAAAGGGCATCGCTCAACTCCCGGAAGGTACGGTGGTTGACGCCGAGATCGTGGTTGTCGTAGACGACGTGACCACGTTCGACACACTCCAACTTCGTCTCCATCCGGCTGCCTCCCGCGTTGAAAAACTCTCGAACGAGATTCCGGCCCGACTGGTCGCCTTCGACCTGTTGGCCGACCGGGGTGAGGATATTCGTATGCTCCCGTTTTCACAACGCCGGGCACGACTCGAAGAGCTCATGCGGTCGCTCGAGCAGCCCTGGAACCTGACACCGTCCACCACCGACGAAGCCATGGCCAAACGATGGTTTGACGAGTTCGAGCCAACCGGCTGCGACGGCATCATCGTCAAGCCTCTCGACCAAGCCTACATCCACGGAAAACGAGCCGTGACAAAGATCAAGCATCGCCGGACCATCGATTGTGTCGTCGGCGGCTATCGAGTTCACAAGGACGGCGACAAGATCGGTTCGCTGTTGCTCGGTCTCTATAACGATGCTGGTGACCTGCATTTCATCGGCCACTGCTCGGGCTTTCAAGATGCGGACCGGGTCGAAATGCTCAAACAATTCGAAGCGCTTCGCTCCGATGAGTCCTTCGGCGAGGAGGCCAGGGTGCCAGGCGGAGACAGCCGGTGGTCGGCAGGCAAGGATCTGTCTTGGGTTCCCATCGTGGCCGGAGTCGTTGTCGAAGTGAGCTACGACCAGCTCGAGGGATATCGGTTCCGGCACGCCACCCGGTTTCACCGGTGGCGCCCTGACAAGGATGCGGTTGACTGCAAGATGGACCAGCTCGAACGGCCGGATGGCCTGGGGTTCTCAGACGTGATCGCCTATGGCTAGCGAGGCCTTCATAGACGTAGACGGCGAATCGATCCGCATCTCCTCGCCGGACCGAATCGTCTTTCCCAAGCAGGGTTGGACCAAGATCGACGTCGCGAACCACTTCGCGGTGGTCGCTGACGGAACCCTCAACGGGATCTTCGGTCGCCCGACCATGTTGAAGCGGTATATGAAGGGGGTGGGCGAACCGCCGGTTTACCACAAGCGAGCCGACAGGAACTCGCCTTTCGAGACCGTCGAAATCCGGTTCCCGTCGCAACGTCCCGGGATCATGAACGTGCCACGAACCAAGGCTGACATTCTGAGATTGGTCCAACTCGGGTGTCTTGACTTTCATCCGTGGCCAGTACGGGCCGAAGACATCGACCATCCCGACGAGCTCCGGATCGACCTTGACCCGACCGACGGATTCGGGTTCGACGACGTGCGCAAGGCTGCCCGGGGAGCCAAGGCGCTGTTCGATGAGGTGGGACTCGTGAGCTGGCCCAAGACGTCCGGTAGCCGGGGCATCCATATCTATGTGCGCATCGAGCCGATCTGGGATTTCTTCCAGGTCCGGCGAGCCGTGCTGGCCTTTGCGAGGGAACTCGAACGGCGCATGCCTGGAGCCGTGACCACCAAGTGGTGGAAGGAAGAGCGGTCCGGGGTCTTCATCGACTTCAACCAGATGGCCCGCGACAAGACCGTGTCGTCTGCCTATGGCGTTCGACCAACCGGATATGTATCGACCCCTTTCGACTGGGACGAACTCGATGAGGTGTCGATCGAACCTTTCCCGATGCAAGGATTTGCCGATCGGTACGCCCAGGTTGGCGATCTCACCGCCGGGATGGATCAAAACGCAGGCTCGATCACAACCCTCCTGGAATGGATGGCCCGCGACGAAGAGAACGGAATCGGTGACGCTCCCTGGCCACCTCACTACCCGAAACAGCCTGGCGAACCTCCTCGGGTCCAGCCGTCCAAACAGCGGCGCCCCGACGAGGACTACTAAATGCGGTTTCGCCTTTTCGGGTTTCCAATCGAGTTCAACATCACGATGCTGTTGCTGTTCTATTTCGTCGGCCAGGGCTTCGAACCGGCCGCCGCCGTTGTGGCCGGATTGGCCGCGGTCCTCTCCATCCTCGTCCATGAACTCGGCCACGCCTTCGTGGCAAAAGGGCTCGGCGGAAAAGTCCAGGGCATCACGTTGCATGGCCTCGGAGGCGTCACCACCTGGACCGGGGGTCGCAACACCGGATGGCCGCGGATCGCGGTGGCGGCGGCCGGATCGATCACGTCGATCGTCATCGGGGTAGCCATCTGGTTACTCGCCTCGGTTGGCGTCCTCGGTGATCTCGCCCAACTGGTCCTCGACACCCCCTGGCGGGTTTATCTCGGCGACGCCCTCAACGCAGGCAATTCATTCGTGTTCTTTCTCGGAGTATTCGTGTGGGCCAACACGGTTCTTGGCGCTTTCAATCTTCTCCCGATCGGAGGCCTCGACGGTGGGACCATCATGAGTGAGCTCATCGAGAAGGCCCTGCCTGGTTCAGGACGGCTTCATGGTGCCATCATCGGGCTGATCGTGGGGGCGGCGGTGGCCTTCCTTCTGTATCGGCGCGGGTTCACGTTCGCCCCGGTCATCATCGGTATCTTTTCAGTGCAGGCCCTGGTCCGAGCATTGTCTTCACGACCGGTCAAGTAACCTTCCAGCCATGGACATCATTGAAACAATCCGATCTTCGGTCATCGGCGATTCCGACGTGGTTGATGGACCATTCGGTCCACGCCGGGTCACCTACGCCGATTACACGGCCTCCGGTCGCTCGCTGGCCTTTATTGAAGGTTTCATCCGACACGAAGTTCTTCCGCTATACGCCAATACCCACAGTGAGTCCTCAGGCACCGGTCGCCAAACGACCGGGTTCCGGGAGGACGCCCGACGCCTGGTCCGCCAGGGGGTTGGCGCTACCGACGAGCACGCCGTGGTGTTCGTTGGTTCGGGGGCGACGGGGGCGGTCGACCTGATGATCAGGGTCCTCGGCTTGCGGATCCCGGCCGAACTGGACGCAAGGTACCAGCTGAGCCAGCACATCCCGGCCGATGAACGGCCGGTGGTCTTCTGCGGTCCTTACGAACACCACTCCAACGAACTCCCCTGGCGCGAATCGATCGCCGATGTCGTGCGAATCCCGGAGGACCGCGACGGCCACATCGACCTCTCGGCACTAGACGTCGCCCTCAAGGAATACGAGACGCGACCACTCAAGATCGGAACGTTCTCGGCTGCTTCCAACGTTACTGGCATCATTACAGACCACACCGCGGTGGCAGCACTGTTGCATCGTTACGGTGCCTACTCATTCTGGGATTACGCGGCGGCGGCCCCGTACATCGGCATCGACATGACCCCCGATAGTCCCGAAGACGCCCATAAAGACGCCATCTTCATCAGCCCCCACAAATTCATCGGGGGACCCGGCACCCCGGGGGTCCTGGTTGCTCGCAAAGAACTCTTTCAGAACAAAGTCCCGGCCGTCCCCGGCGGGGGCACCGTGGCCTACGTCAATACCGAAGGACATCTGTATCTAACCGACATAGAGCATCGCGAAGAAGGCGGGACGCCGGCCATCATCGAATCAATACGTGCCGGCCTCGTTTTCCAGCTCAAGTTGGCGGTCGGCTCCGACCGGATACGGGTCCTTGAGCATGCTTTCATCAGACGGGCCATCGCCTCGTGGAAGACGAATCCGAACATCGAGATCCTCGGGAACGTCGACGCCGACCGATTGTCGATCGTGTCGTTCGTCATCCGCTACGAGGGTCGGTACCTCCACCACAACTAC
>Ga0326597_10010142_pt1 | contig 12577 bp, 14 predicted proteins | sample RVTome_12_FD_203789 | JGI IMG/M metagenome (GOLD analysis project Ga0326597, IMG submission 203789) | Soil microbial communities from uranium-contaminated site in the Upper Colorado River Basin, Wyoming, United States - RVT100D185 | ecosystem: Environmental > Terrestrial > Soil > Contaminated >... | reverse complement strand
ATCCGCGTCGACAGCGGAACGAACCCGCTCATGCGGGCGACCCGCGCGAGCGTCAGGGCGGCAGCCGTGACGCCCGATCCGGGCGGTCCCCAGAGCGCGACCGCGCGGGGCTGGCTGCGGCACGGCTGCGCGAGCATTTCCGCAATGGCCGCGACGGCTCGCCGATCGATCTCGTGCATGCCGCAGGCTTCGAGGGAACCCTCGAGCGGACACGGCCCATCCGCGCAATACCCGGCGTCGGGGTCGGGCAGTACGACCGGACGCCCCTGCCATGTCCGAACGGATTGAATCGAGGAGCTCCCTTCAGTGAGTCCGCTGGCGCGCAGAAAGGCGGCGACGCTGCGCATGGCGAAATCCGCCTCGGCTGGCGCGCCGCGCCACGGCGGCCCGCAGCGCCACGCCTCGAAGCGCTGCGTCTCGCCGAGCAGGCCGTAGTCGACGAGCGGCGCGATCGCCCGATGATGCAGGCCGCACAGCGCATCGCAGCGCAGCGTCCACCGCGTCTGCTCGGATCGGCCGCCCGCGCTCGAGGTGATGAAGGCCACCTCGTCGCCGCTGGCCAGATCGACGGCGCGCCCCTCGTTCACGACGACGAAGCGATCGACAAGAAGCTTCACATCCGCGTGCCCCAGACGGCGGCCCTCGTCGTTGCAAGAACGCGGCCCGACGACAAGCGCGCGACAGGGCGGGGCCGCGTGCCCGGGACAGTGCAGATTTTTCGGATAGAATGAACGGCCGATGCTGCGATTTCTCACCGCCGGCGAGTCGCACGGCCAGGCGCTCGTCACCATTCTCGAAGGCATCCCCGCGGGCCTCACGATCGACTTCGACGCCATGACCGCCCAGCTGCGCCGCCGGCAGACGGGCTACGGCCGCGGCCGGCGCATGGCCATCGAATCGGATCGCGCTCAGGTGCTGAGCGGTGTGCGGCACGGCGCGACGACCGGTGGTCCCATCGCCCTCCTCATTCCGAACAAGGACTGGGAGAACTGGCAACGCACGATGGCGGTGGAAGCGGAGCCGTCGCCCGAGGTCGCGGGCGCCGACCGCCCGGTGGTGACGCGCCCGCGGCCGGGACACGCGGACCTGGCCGGCGTCGTCAAGTACGGGCACACGGACATCCGGAACGTGCTGGAGCGCGCCAGCGCGCGGGAGACGGCCGCCCGCGTCGCCGTCGGGTCGATCGCGCGGCAGCTCCTGCGGCATCTCGACACCGATCTCGTCAGCCACGTCTTTTCGATTGGCTCTGCAGCGCTTCCCGACCCGTTGGCCGTCACGTTCGACGATGCCCGCCGGATCGGGGACGAGTCGCCCCTCCACTGCGTGGATCCGAACATCGAGCGCGCGATGATTGCCGAGATCGACCGGGCGCGCGAGGCGGGCGACACGATGGGCGGCGGCTTCGAGGTCATCGCCCGCGGCGTGCCGGCCGGTCTCGGCAGCCACGTGCAGTGGGATCGCAAGCTGGATGGCCGGCTGGCCCAGGCGCTGATGTCGATCCCGGCCATCAAGGCGGTCGGCATCGGCCGCGGCCCCTCGGTGGCCTCGCTGCCCGGCTCGCGGATCCACGATGAGATCCTGCCGCCGTCCGGCACGGGACGAGCCGACGGCATCGGGGTCGCGCGGCCGACCAACAATGCGGGCGGGCTCGAAGGAGGCATCACGAACGGCGAAGACCTTCGGGTGTCCGCGTTCATGAAGCCGATTGCGACGCTGATGAAGCCGCTGCGATCGGTCGATCTCGCCACCATGACGGTCAGCCCTGCGACGATCGAGCGCAGCGACGTGTGCGCGGTGCCGGCCGCGGCCGTCGTGGGCGAAGCGATGGTCGCGATCGTCCTGGCCGACGCCGCCGTGGAGAAGTTCGGCGGCGACTCGATCGAGGAGCTCGTCGCGAACTGGCGCGCGTTCCGGGCTCGCACCGCCGCGCGATTCACCCCGCGGGCCCAGAACTGATACGGCAGAGAACCGCCGCCAGGTCGGGCGCACGTCATCGGACTCGAGGATGGCGCGGGCCGACCGGGGACGCCACGGCCCCGTCCCGCTTCACGGCTCTCGACGGGCGGCCGACGGTCATCCCGCGACGGGTTCACAGGTGAACGAACCGGATGCTCCGACCAATTCTCAAGTACGGCGACCAGACCCTCCACCAGCCGGCTCGTGCGGTTGACGCGATCACTCCGGAGATCGAGCGGCTCATCGACGACATGATCGAGACGATGTACGCCGCGCCGGGCATCGGCCTGGCGGCGCCGCAGGTCGGCGTGCCGGCGCGGATCTTCGTCGTCGACATGTCGGTCGGGAGCGATCCGTCGGGCCTGATCGTCATGGTGAATCCCGAGTTCGTCGAGCGCGACGGCATGCAGCTCGAGGACGAGGGCTGTCTGAGCGTCCCCGGATTCAACGCCACCGTCGTGCGCCCGTCGCGCGCCATCCTGCGCGGCCTCGATCGCGAGGGCAACGTCGTCGAGCGCGAGGGGACGGGCCTGCTCGCGCGCGCGTTCCAGCACGAGATGGATCATCTCGACGGCATGCTGTTCGTCGATCGCCTGCGCGGCATCAAGCGGGACCTCATCGTGAGGAAGATCCGCAAGCTGACGCGGGCCGGCAAATGGTGATCGACCGGCCGCTCCGATTGGTTTTCTTTGGAACGCCGGCCTTCGCCGTGCCGACGCTGGACGCGCTGTTGGCCTCGCGCCATCCGATCGTCGGCGTCGTGACCCAGCCCGATCGGCCGCGCGGCCGCGGCCGCCAAACGACCGACGCGCCCGTCAAGGCGCGCGCCCTCGCAGCCGGGCTTCGCGTCCTGCAGCCGGCAGCGCTCAAGGAGGCGGCGTTCATGGCCGGCCTGGCGGAGCTGCGGGCCGATCTCGGCGTCGTCGCCGCGTACGGCAAGATCCTGCCCGAAGCCATCCTGGCCGCCCCGCGCCTTGGCATGGTCAACGTGCACGCGTCGCTGCTGCCCAAGTACCGCGGCGCCGCGCCCGTGCATCGCGCCGTCATCGCCGGCGAACGGGAGACCGGCGTCACGATCATGCGCGTCGTGCAGGCGCTCGACGCGGGCCCGATGCTGGCGTGGGCTCGCCGTCCGATCGATGCCGAGGAGACAAGCCTCGACGTGGAGCGCGATCTGGCGCGGCTCGGGGCCGCGCTCCTGGTCGCCACCGTGGACCGCCTGGCCGGCGGCGACGTGCCGGGAATCGCCCAGGAAGAGACCGCGGCGACCTACGCCCATCGCTTGACGAAGGAGGACGGCCTCATCGACTGGTCCCGATCCGCCGTCGCGATCCACGACCTCGTGCGCGGCCTCCATCCGTGGCCGCATGCGTTCACCTACGGCAACCTCGGACGCCTGATCGTGCTGCGCTCGGCGCCGGTCGGCGACCAGACGACCGCCGGGGCGGGAACAGTCGTGGTCGCCCGTGGCGATGATCTGCACATCGCGACCGGCTCGGGTCTCCTCGCGCTCCGTATGGTTCAAATTGAGGGCAAGCGGCCCGTGTCCCCGCGAGAGCTCCTGGCCGGCCACCGGCTCGCGCCGGGGGACCGCTTCACCGCCGCCCCATGATCGCGCCGGCTCGGGTCGCCGCCTACGACATCCTGTTGGCGGTGTCCGCCGGCCGCGCCGACCTGCCGACCGCGATTGCCCGCGCGCGGGCGTCGCTCCACGATGACCGCGATCGCGCGCTCGCGGCCGGGATTGCGACCGGCGTGCAGCGCTGGCGCGCCACGCTCGACCACCTCATCGCCCAGTTGTCGCGGCGACGGGTCGACGACCTTGATCCCGAGATCGTCGAGATCCTTCGGCTCAGCGCGTATCAGCTCCTGCACCTGACGCGCGTGCCGGCGGCGGCGGTCGTCGACGATGCCGTCGACCTGGCGCGCCGAGCCGGCAAGCGGAGCGCGAGCGGATTCGTCAACGCGGTCCTGCGCGCGCTATCGCGGCGGCGCGACGCGCTGCCCGTGCCGCCCAGGCCCGGCGACCCGTCGGATCGTGACGCGGTGCTCGACTACTTCAGCATCGCCCTCTCGCATCCCCGCTGGCTCGCCTCCCGATGGTACGACCGGCTCGGTTTCGCGGCGGCGGAGCGCTGGCTGCACTTCAACAACACGCCCGCGCCGCTGACCCTGCGCGCGAACCGTCTGCGCATGGCGCCCGAGCCGCTGATCGCCGCGCTGGCTTCGCGAGAGGTCCGCGCCACGCCGGGGCGCTACGCGCCCGACGCGCTCATCGTGGAAGAGGGGCATCCGCTCCGCGATCCCGGCACCAGCGCGGGCTGGTTCGTGGTGCAGGACGAAGCGTCCCAGCTCGTCTCGCTGCTGGCGGGCGCCCGGCCCGGGCCCCGCGTGCTCGACACCTGCGCCTCCCCCGGCGGCAAGACGACCGCGTTCGCGGCGGCCGTCGAGGAGGGCGGCCAGGTGGTCGCCTGCGACGTGCGCGCCCGGCGCGTCGACCTGTTGCGCCGGACCCTCGCGGCCGCCGCGGCGACGCGCGTCCAGGTCGTGCAGGCCGACCTGCTCGCGCCGCTGCCCTTTCCGGCCTGCTTCGACTGCGTCGTCGTTGACGCGCCGTGCTCCGGACTCGGCACGCTGCGCCGCGATCCGGACATCCGCTGGCGCCGCCGCGAAGCCGACCTCCCGGCGCTGGCCGCGGCGCAGCTCCGGATGCTAGGGCACGCGGCCGACGTCGTCCGGCCGGGCGGGCGCCTGGTCTACGCCACCTGTTCGAGCGAGCCTGAAGAGAACGAGGACGTCGTCGGGGCATTTCTCCGTCACGCCCCCGCCTTCACCGCCGTCGACGCACGAGCGGTCCACCCGGCGCTCGCCGCCGAGCTGATCGACAGCCGCGGGCAGCTGCGAACAGCGCCCGATCGCCACGGGCTCGAGGCGTTCTTCGGCGCGGTGTTCGAACGATCCCGGTCGTGAGCGCGCGAACCCGGGATGGAGACGCGAGGACCCGGGACGGTCCACGACCGGAGGACCTGTAGTACGATCGTGCGCGCATGGCCATCAGAAGGCGCGTCTGGAGCGCCGGCAAGCTCCTCGTGCTCATCGGTGCGCTGGTCGGCACCTACCTCCTCTTCGCCGCGGCGTCCATGCGGCTGGCGCTCCGCGCGCGGGAGGTAGTGGTCCCCGATCTGGTCAACCGGACCGCCAGCGAGGCAACCAATCTCGCGCAGCTCCGCGACCTGGTGATCCAGGTGGACGACACCCGCCGGCCGGATCCGAAGATCGAAGCGGGCCGCGTGCAGGCGCAGGAGCCGGCGCCCGGCTCGACGCTGCGCGGCGGGCGCAGCGTCAAGGTGTGGCTGAGCGCCGGCCGGCGGGCCGAGACCGTCCCGCCTCTGACCGGCGAGACCGATCGGGCCGCGCGCCTTCGTCTCGAGCAGGACGGGCTGGCTGTCGCCGCCGTCTCCGAGATCCGTTCGCAGCGGTATCCCTCCGACGTCGTCGTGGCGCAGGATCCCGAGGCCAATGCGGCGGGCGGGGACGTCGCGCTGCTGGTCAACCGCGCCGAATCCGGCACCAGCTACGTCATGCCCGACTTGATCGGCGTCAACGGCGACCGCGCGGCCGAGATCCTGCGCGCCCGGGGGTTCCGCGTGTCGGTCGTCGGGTCGACGCCGTACCCCGGGGTCGCGGCTGGCGTCGTGCTGCGACAGAGCCCGCAGGCCGGATTTCAGATCGCGCCGGGCGAGCCGATCTCGATCGAGGTGAGCCGGTGACCGTGCGGATCGCGCCGTCGATTCTGTCCGCCGACTTCGCGGCGCTCGGCGACGCGATCGCCGCCGTGGAGCGCGGTGGCGCCGACCTGATCCACGTCGACGTCATGGACGGACACTTCGTGCCCAACATCACGATCGGACCGCCGGTCGTGCGCTCGATCAAACGGATCGCCCGGGTGCCGCTCGACGTGCACCTGATGATCAGCGAGCCGGACCGGTATATCGAGGCGTTCGCCGAGGCGGGCGCCGACCTGATCTCCGTGCATGTGGAGGTGCTGCCCCACCTGCATCGAACGGTGCACGCCATCAAGGCGCTCGGCGCGAAAGCCGGCGTCGTCCTCAACCCGTCGACGCCCGTCTCGGCGCTGGAGCAGATGGCGGGCGACGTCGACTTCGTCCTCGTGATGTCGGTGAACCCCGGATTCGGCGGTCAGACGTTCATCCCGCGCAGCGAGGCCAAGGTCAGGGAGGTGCGTGCGCTCCTCGATGCGGCGGGCAACACGACGGCGCCGATCGAGATCGACGGCGGCATCGATCTGCGGACGGCGCCGCTGGTGGTGGCCGCCGGCGCGCGAATTCTCGTCGCCGGTTCGGCCGTGTTTCATGCGTCGGATCCCGAGCGCGCCACGCGCGACCTCAAGACCGCCGCGACCGGCGCCCTCGCGGCGTCCTCGCCCACCGCCCGTTGAGCCCTCCCCTGTCCGTTTCCCGCGTGCGCGTGCGGTACGCCGAGACCGACCAGATGGGCGTCGTCTATTACGCGAACTACTTCGTCTGGTTCGAGATCGGACGAACCGATCTGCTCCGGGAGAGCGGATGGAGCTACCGCGCGATGGAGGCGGAGGGATACTCGCTGCCCGTCGTGGAGGCGCATTGCCGGTACCGCCAGCCCGCGCGCTACGACGACGACCTGGAGGTTCGCACCACCGGTGCGCTCGTGTCGCCGGTTCGCGTCCGCTTCGACTATGACCTGACGCGAGGGGACGGTCAGGCGCTGCTCGCCAGCGGGTACACCGTCCACGCGTCGCTGAATCCCGACGGCCGGCCCCGCCGTCTGCCGGACCGCGTCCGGGAGCTTCTGAGGCGCGAAGCGCCCTGAATGACGCCCGGGCCGCATGAGCGGGCCGCGGAGAGAGTGAGACATGCACGCGTTGGTCACCGGCGTCGCCGGGTTCATCGGATCGACTCTGGCCGAGCGGCTCCTGGCCGACGGCGCCGACGTCATCGGCCTGGACTGTTTCACCGACTACTATCCCCGGGCGATCAAGGAGCGCAACCTGGCGAGCCTGGCTGGGCGGCCGGCCTTTCGTTTCGTCGAATCCAGCCTGCAGCAGGCGGATCTGCCGCGCCTGCTGAGCGATCGAACGCACGTGTTTCACCTCGCCGCCCAAGCGGGCGTGCGCAAGAGCTGGGGGCGGGACTTCGCGGTGTACACCGAGAACAACATCGCGGCGACCCAGATCCTGCTCGAGGCCTGCACCACGCGGCCGTTGGAGCGTGTGGTGTACGCCTCGAGCTCATCCGTATACGGCGATTCCGTCAGCATGCCGATGCGCGAGGATGCGCTGCCGCAGCCGGTCTCGCCCTACGGCGTGAGCAAGCTGGCAGCCGAGCAGCTTTGCTACCTGTACTATTCGAACTACGGGATTCCGGCGGTCTCGCTCCGATACTTCACCGTTTACGGTCCCCGGCAGCGTCCCGACATGGGATTCCACAAGTTCCTGCGCGCTGCCATCCTCGGGCACCCGATTACCCTCTACGGCGACGGAGAGCAGACGCGCGACTTCACCTTCGTCGCCGACGCGGTGAGCGCAACCGTAGCGGCCGCTAGTCGGGGGGTGCCGGGGCGCGTGTACAATATTGGCGGGGGATCGCGCGTTTCGATCAACGAGGTGCTGGACCTCATCGGTCGCGTGGCGGGCCGCCGCCCCCCCGTCGCCGGCGATCCCGCGCAGAAGGGCGACATGCGCCATACCTATGCCGACACGTCGTTGGCGCGCGGAGAGCTGGGGTTCGCGCCAACCGTCGATCTCGAGCAGGGACTGGCCGCCGAGCACAAGTGGCTGACTGAAACATTGTGATGACAACCTACGCGCTCGGTCGGTTCGGACGTCTGGTGGCTCTGGCGGGTGCGCTCGCCTCGGCGACCGGCTGTGCGGCCACCGTCCGAAACACCGTCCCTCCCGGCACGGCGCAGCCCGACCGGTTCCTGTTCGACCGCGGGAACGAGGCGCTCGCAGAAGAGAGGTGGCTCACCGCGCGCGAGTTCTTCAAACAGGTCACCGAAATCTATACCCAAAGCCCTCTGCGCCCGGACGCGAAGCTGGCGGTCGGCGACACGTACCTCGGGGAAGGGACGGCCGAAGCGGCCGTCCTGGCCATCAACGAGTTCCAGGAGTTTCTTGCGTTCTATCCCACCAATCCCCGGGCCGACTACGCTCAGTTCAAGCTGGGCATGGCGCACTTCTCGCAGATGCGCGCGCCGCAGCGGGACCAGACGGAAACAAAGAGCGCGATTCGGGAGTTCGAGACCTACCTCGCCAGATACCCCAACGGCGACCTGATGCCGGAGGTCAAGGCGAAGCTCCGGCAGGCGCGCGACAATCTCGGCACGTGGGATTACGACGTCGGCGTGCAGTACTTCCGCATGCGGTGGTATCCGGGGGCGATCGACCGGCTCGCGACGCTGCTCAAGCAGGACCCGGAGTACACCCGGCGCGATGCGGTGTACTTCTACCTGGCCGAATCGCTGGTCAGGGCGAACCGCGAGGCGGAAGCACTGCCCTACTTCGAGCGGCTGGTGTCGGAGTTCGAACAGAGCGAGCACCTCGAGGACGCCCGCAGACGAATCGCCGAGTTGAAGGCGCAGGCACGGGCGAAGGAAGGGGCATGACCGCGGCGCGCGCGGCGATCGGCGCGCTGGCCGTCATGGCCTCGGCCGTTCTGCCGGCCGGCGCCGCCGACGTGTCCAAGCCCATCGAGACCGCGGCGCTGTGCGCGCCGCGGGCGACCACCGGCGGCGTGCCGGGCGGCGCGCCGCGCATCATCGGCGCGCAGGACACGGTGGGACGTACGCTCTTCGGCGCCCGGGAGCTGGTCGTCATCGACAGCGGGGGGGCGAGGGTCTTCGCCTGGGTCAGCAGTTCTTCATCCGGCGGCCGCCGGGACACGCCTTCGGCCGGCGCGGACCTCGTGGACTGGGGACTTCGGGCGGGTTGCAGATTGTCGCCGTGAACATGATCACGGCAATCGGCCTCATCGACTTCGCATGCGACGGAATTCTCGTGGGCGACTTCCTCGAGCCCTACGCGCCGCCGAGCCTGCCGGCGGACGTCGATCGCACCGACACGACCGGCTCGCTCGACTTCTCCACGGCCGGCCACGTGCTCTTTGGCAACAACGAGCGCCGGACGGGCGCCCAGGGCGACTTCATGGTGGCCGACATCGGGACCGACCAGGGCGCCGAGCCCGGGTCGCGCTTCGCGATCTACCGGACCGCCGGCGTTGCGGGGCTGCCGCTCGAGTCGATCGGCGAGGCGATCGTGGTGTCGGCGTCGCGCGAGACGTCGGTGTTCCGCATCACCAGCGCGCGCCAGGCGGTTGACAGCGGCCATCTGCTGATTCCCCGACGGAAGCCGTGACGCGCCGGAGGCGCGGCGCCCTCACCCCACCCGGCGATCGCGATGCTCCTGCGGCCGCGAGGGGTCGGCGACGCGCGGGCTGAGGACCTGATTGAAGCGCCGGAAATAGTCGGCCGCCGAGATGAGCGCGGCCGCGAGCACGACCCACAGGGCCGCGCGCCCGACCACCAGCAACCCCGGCAGGTACACGTCGCCGAGAATCAGCGCGAGGATCGCGACGACTTCGGAGACCATCTTGATCTTGCCCAGGGGCGAGGCCGGAATCGCGACACCGCGCGCATACGCGAGATGGCGCAGGCCGGTGACCGCGAACTCGCGGCCCATGATGATGGCCACCATCCATGCCGGCGCCAGCCCCATCTGGACGAGCGAGATGAACGCGGCCAGCGTGAGCAGCTTGTCGGCGAGCGGATCGATCAGCTGGCCGAGCATGGTCACCTGCTGGCGGCGGCGCGCCAGATAGCCGTCCAGCCAGTCGGTGAGCGACGCCAGCCCGAAGATCGCGGCGCCCACCAGCTCCTTCCTCATGCCAAGGATCATCCGCCCCTCGAACTTCGTGAGGAGCACCACCACGAGCAGCGGCACGAGGAAGATCCGGACGAGCGTGAGGGAGTTGGGCAGGTTCATGCGCGGGTTGGCACATGATAACATCGGTGGTTGCCGATGAAGGCGATCCTGCTCGCGGGGGGGAAGGGCACGCGGCTCCGCCCGCTCACCATCCACACGCCCAAGCCGATCGTTCCGATTTTCAATCGGCCGTTCCTCCACTACCAGCTCGACCTGCTCAAACAGGTGCCTGAGATTGACGAGGTTGTTCTCAGCCTCAACTACCAGCCGCGGCGGATCGAGGAGATCTTCGGCGACGGCAGCGACCGGGGCCTGAGCCTCCGCTACGTGGTCGAACCCGCGCCGCTCGGGACCGCCGGCGCGGTGCGCTACGCAGGCGAGTCGCTCCATGAATCGGTCGTCGTCTTCAACGGCGACGTTCTGTCCGAAGTCGATCTCGCGGCGGTCATCGCCCTGCACCGCGAACGGCGGGCGAAGGCGACGATCGTGCTGACGGCGGTGGAGAATCCGGTGGCGTACGGGCTGGTCGAGACCGATCACGCCGGCAACATCCAGCGGTTCCTCGAGAAGCCGAAACCCGACGAGATCACCTGCGACACGATCAACGCGGGCATCTACGTGCTCGAGCCGGATACGTTCGACCGCATTCCAAAGGACCAGCCGTGGTCGATCGAGCGCAGCTTCTTCCCGTCGCTCATCGAGCGGGGGGAGACCTTTGTCGCCTACGTGAACCGCGGCTACTGGATCGACATCGGCACGCCCGACAAGTACGCGCAGGTGCATCGCGACATCATGGACGGCCGGTATCGCGCGGCGCCGTTCGCCGACGCCCCCGCGGCCGCCTGGGTGTCGCCCGGCGCGCGCCTGGAAGAAGGCGTCACGATCGAAGGGCCCTGTTTCGTGGACGAGGGCACGGTCGTCAAGACCGGCGCCAGAATCGGCGCCTACAGCGTCGTCGGCCGCCAGTGCCACATCGAGGAGCACGCGGTGATCGAGCGGTCCATCGTCTGGGCCAACACACGCGTCAGCCAGGAAGCCGTCGTGCGGCGGTCGTTCCTCGGCCGCCACTGCCACATCGGCCGGAGCGCCTCGGTCGAGGACGGCAGCGTCCTCGGCGACAAGTCTGTCGTGACCGACTTCAGCCGGCTATGAATCGCCGGCGGGCGAGGCTTGGGAGCAAACGACGATGCCTGTGTCCCTGAATCCCGCGATCTTCAAGGCGTACGATGTTCGCGGCACGTATCCCGACGAGATTCACGAGGACGCCGCCCGCGCCATCGGCGCCGCCTTCGTGGCCTTCCTCCAGGCGAAACGCATCGGTGTCGGCCGCGACATGCGCCTCTCGTCGCCGGCGCTGACGGCCGCGTTCGTCGACGGGGCGACCGCGCAGGGGGCCGACATCGTCGACTACGGGATGATTCCGACCGACCTGCTGTACTTCGCCGTCGCCAGCGACGACCTCGACGGGGGGGTGCAGGTCACGGCGTCGCACAATCCGGGCCAGTACAACGGCATGAAGATGGTGCGCCAGCAGGCGTTTCCGCTGAGCGGCGACGCCGGCATCTCCGACATCCGCGACCTGATCGCCTCGGACCGCGTTCCCGCGGCGCGCGGGCCGCGCGGCCGGGTCTCGACGAAGGACGTCAGCGCTCCTTACGTCGAGCACGTCCTGTCGTTCATCGACCCGACCCTCATCCGGCCGTTCAACGTCGTGCTCGACGCCGGCAACGGGATGGGCGGGCTCATCGCGCCCCGGCTGTTCGATCGGCTGCCGTGCAGGACGACCCGACTGTGCTTCGAGATCGACGGGCGGTTTCCGAACCATGAAGCCAACCCGCTGGTCGAGGAGAACCGCCGCGACATTGTCGAGCGCGTCCGGGCCGACGGGGCCGACATCGGCATTGCCTGGGACGGCGACGCCGATCGCTGCTTCTTCATCGACGGCGCCGGCGAGTTCATTTCCGGCGATTTCGTCACGGCGCTGCTCGCCGAGGCGTTTCTGCTGAAGCACCCCGGCGCGACGATCATCTATGACCTGCGCGCCAGCCACGCCGTCAAGGATGTCGTGGCCCGGCACGGCGGCACCGCGCTGCTGAACCGCGTGGGCCACGCCTTCTTCAAGCGGCGCATGCGCGAGACCAACGCGATCTTCGGCGGCGAGGTGACCGGCCACTACTACTTCCGCGACAACTTCTACGCGGACAACGGGTTCATTCCGGCGCTGCTCATCCTCGAGCTGATGTCGAAGAAGGGCCAGAGCCTGCGGGAACTGCTCGAGCCGCTCCGCGGCCGGTATTTCATCTCGGGCGAGATCAACACGAAACTGAAGTCGATGGATGCCGTGCCGGCGAAGCTGGACGAGATCGCCGCCCGCTTCGCCGACGCGCAGCAGCTGACGCTGGACGGGATCTCGATCGAGTACCCCGATTGGCACTTCAACGTGCGCGCCTCGAACACGGAGCCGCTCTTGCGGCTGAATCTGGAAGCGTCGACGCCCGAGCTGATGGCGCAGAAGCGGGATGAGCTGGTCTCGCTGATTCGATCCTAGGAGCCTGTCCGAGCAATAGCATGGGTCGCGCGCATGGGGCTTGCGAGGCGAGATCGAGGCGCGAGGAGGAGGCGATGCGGGACATCGGCGACGAC
>Ga0326597_10010141_pt1 | contig 12578 bp, 14 predicted proteins | sample RVTome_12_FD_203789 | JGI IMG/M metagenome (GOLD analysis project Ga0326597, IMG submission 203789) | Soil microbial communities from uranium-contaminated site in the Upper Colorado River Basin, Wyoming, United States - RVT100D185 | ecosystem: Environmental > Terrestrial > Soil > Contaminated >... | reverse complement strand
TCGGCCCGCCACCGATCAACGCCAACCTGCTGCAACCGGTAACGATCACGTTCACCAGTGCAACCACTTTCGACGTCAACGGTACCGGTACCGGCAATCCGCTCGCAGTGGCTTATACGCCGGGAGCGCCGATCAGTTTCAATGGCTGGACGACCTCGATCTCCGGGGCGCCGCGCGCAGGGGACGTATTCACGGTCACGCCAAACGTAGGCGGAGTATCCGATAACCGTAACGCGGCGCTATTGGCGGGCCTGCAAACGGCAAAGACGATTGCCGGAGCGACGGCCACTTATCAAAGCGCTTATAGCCAGTCGGTAGCGAACATCGGCTCCAAGACCCGCGAGGCGCAGGTGGCCGGCGCCGCGCAACGGACCGTAGTTCAACAGACCGAGGCGGCCCAGCAGAGCCTCTCCGGGGTGAACCTGGACGAGGAAGCGGCTAATCTGATCCGTTACCAGCAGATGTATCAAGCATCCGCTAAGTTGATCGAGATCGCCTCGACGCTGTTCGACTCGGTGCTCGACGCAATCTAATCGGTGAGACGCCATGCGCTTAAGCTCAACTACGATCTTCGAAAACGGCGTGAACAGCATGCTCGCGCGCCAAAGCGAGTTGGCGAAGACTCAGAACCAAATCAGTACGGGGCGACGCGTGCTCACGCCCTCCGATGATCCGGTGGCCGCCTCGCAGGCGCTCGACTTGACCGAAGCCAAGGGTATCAACAAACAGTACTCGGACAACGCCGCCGCGGTCACGGCGCGTCTCGCGCTGCAGGAGACTTCGCTCTCCGCGATGACGCGGCTGCTGCAGGATGTCAAGACCTTGACCGTGCAAGCCGGGGACGGCGCATTGAACGCAAGCGACCTGCGCAGCATCGCCGACGAAATCGACGGGCGCTATAGGGAACTGCTCGGTTTGGCGAATGCTACCGACGGCAACGGTGAATATCTTTTTGCCGGCTATCGCACCCGGACGACGCCATTCGAAGAGACCGCCCCAGGGGTCGTTGTCTATCTCGGAGATGAGGGCCGGCGCGAGGTGGCTGTCAGCGCGTCCCGCAGTATCGCGCTCAACGATTCAGGATCCGAGGTGCTGACACGGATCAAAAACGGCAACACGACTTTCGTATCCGCTGCGACGCCCGGCAATAGCGGAACGGGTATCATCAGCCCAGGTTCGGTGACGAATTCCACCGCCATAACCGGGCACGACTACAGCATCACGTTCACAGTGAGTGCGGGAGTGACGACCTATAGCGTCACCGACACGACGAGCGCTACAACGGTCGTCAGCAACGCACCCTACGTCCCCGGCGGTCAAATCGCGTTCGACGGCCTGCAGGTCGAGATCGATGGCGCGCCGGCGAACGCCGACAGCTACAGCGTTCAGCCCAGCGCCAACGTCAGCGTGTTCGCGACGCTCGATACCTTGCGCACGGCGCTGCGGTCGGCAGGCACAGGCGCGGTAGAAAATGCGAATCTCACCAATTCGTTAAATACGGTCCACTCCAACCTGCAAAATGCGCTGGACCGCGTGCTCGCGGTAACGACTTCGGTAGGCGCCCGGCTGCGCGAAACCGAAACGATTGTTTCCTCCAATCAAGATCTGGATCTGAACTACGACACGCGGCTCTCAGAGCTGCGCGACCTCGACTACGCGCGCGCGCTCAGCGATCTCAGTTATCAGCAGCTGCAGCTCGAAGCGGCGCAGAAGTCGTTCGTGCTGGTCGCGGGATTGTCCCTGTTCGGTCTGTTGTGAGCGTTTTCATGCCAGGCGATCGTGTGCTGAGCCAGCTGCGCCAGTTGCTTGCGTGTGGCGCTGCGGCGGTCCTGGGCGCTTGCACGACCACCGAAGGTCCGACGCCGGTTGTCATTCCCAATCGCTCCCTGGAGATCAGCCGCTCATTGTCGATTCCCGCCGATACAATCGCACTGGCCGTGAGCCTTTTCGTCATCGTCGATCCGCTCGCGCCGAACTGGCGCATCGAGCAGTACGATCTCGGCGCCGGGCGCTACGCGATCGCGCTCAGGAAGAAACGCTTTACCACCGGTGGCGACGGCGAGTCGCGCCAAGTATTCCGCAGGCGGGTAGACAAGATCGCGCGCGAGCAGGGCTTTGTTTCCCATCAAGTGCTCGAGTTCAGCGAAGGCATCGAGTCGAGCGTGCCGATCGCGCAGCGGGTCACATACAGCATCGTGCAGTTCTCCCGTTAGGCGACCAACCCCGGAAAACGAAGAACTCGTAGTGTGGGTTGAGGTGCGACGCGACGTAACCCGCGCGGTTGGTTCGATGGGTTACGCGCCGCTCAACCCATCCTACGCGGACTTCACCCTCCCCAGCCCCCCGCGCGATGCGCAAAGGGAGGGGGCGTGCAACGCTCATTGCTTAAGGTAGTGCCATTGCGGTCTGTCCCCTAAGGGGCAGGGAAGCTGGCAACGACCCGAAACGCGTGCTCCAGCGTGCGCTCGAGGACCGGCGCGAGGTACGGCACCGTCAAAATCAGCGCGCCGAAGCCGATGGCGATCGTCACCGGGAATCCCACCGCGAAGATGTTGAGCTGTGGTGCGGCACGTGTGAGCACACCGAGCGCGAGGTTGACGGTGAGCATGGTGAAGATGAGCGGCAATGCAAGCTGCAGGCCGGCCGAGAAGATGATCGCGCCGTGACGCGCAAGTGTCTCGAATAGCGTGCCTGGCAGAGGCACTGCGCTGATCGGCAGCAGGCGAAAGCTCTCGGCGAGTGCCGATAGCACAGCCAGATGACCGTTCAACGCAAGAAAGGTCATGCTGGCGAGCAAGCCGAGAAAATTGCCGAGTATCGGTGTGTGCTGAACACTTCCCGGGTTGAAGAACATCGCGAAGCCGAGCCCCATCTGCAGGCCGAGCAGCTCGCCCGCCATTTCAACGGCCGTGAATACCAGACGCAGCGCGAAGCCGATCGCCAAACCGATCACGATCTGTGTTGCCAGCACCAACATTCCGTTGGCCGATGCGAGGGAAACCGGAGCAATTGCGGGCAAAGTAGGAGCGATAGCGAGCGTGATCGCAGCCGCGAAGCCTATGCGCACGCGCATCGGAATGCGCATCTGTCCGAGCACGGGCGCCGCGGCAAGCACGGCCGCTACGCGCGTCAACGGCCACAGAAAAGCCGCAAGCCACGCATCGAGTTGCACCGAGGTAATGGTAATCATCGCGCGCGGACCGTTCAGGCCGGAGCGCGGCTAGCCGATCATGCCGGGAATACTGCCGTAAAGCCGGCGCATGTAGTCGGTGAGCATGGTGATGATCCAAGGTCCTGCGATCAACAAAGCGGCGAAGATCGCGACCAGCTTCGGAATGAAAGACAGGGTCATTTCATTGATTTGCGTGGCGGCCTGGAAAATGCTGACGCTCAGACCGACCACCAGTGCGGCCAGTAGCAGCGGCGCCGAAATCAGCAGCGTGAGTTCCAACGCGCCTTGGCCGATGGCCATAACAGTTTGTGGAGTCATCATGGTTCCTTTGCGCGCGCGCCTTCTCTCATCCGTCAGGGTCAATGGTCCAGTCATACTCAGTTCGTTCGTCAAGGAGCGAAGCTCTGCGCGAGCGAGCCGAGCAGCAAATTCCAGCCATCGACCAGTACGAACAGCATCAGCTTGAAGGGCAGTGCGATCAATGCAGGTGACACCATCATCATGCCCATGGACATCAGCACCGAGGCAACCACCATGTCGATGATCAGGAACGGGATGAACACCAGAAAGCCGATCTGAAAGGCGGTTTTCAGTTCGCTGGTCACGTAAGCCGGCACCAGTACCGTCAGCGGAATTTCATCCGCAGTGCTCACCTGGCCACGACCGGAGAGTTTCAGAAACAAGGCGAGATCCGTCTCGCGCGTCTGGCGCATCATGAAGCCGCGCAGCGGCTGGGCGCCCTTCGCCAAAGCCTGGTCGAGCGGAATTCTGTCTTCCGAGTACGGAACCCACGCTTCCTTATAAACGTGATCGAGAACGGGCGCCATCACGAACAGCGTAAGAAACAACGCCAGACCGATCAGCACTTGATTCGGCGGCGCGGTGGGGGTGCCGAGCGCCTGACGCAGGAGCGAGAGCACGATGATGATGCGTGTGAAGCCGGTCATCAAGAGCAGCAACGCGGGCAGGAAGGTGAGCGCGGTGAGCAGCAGCAAGGTCTGCAGATTCAGGCTGTACGACTGGCCCCCGCCGGGCGTTGGCGTGGAGGTAAAGGCGGGCAGGCCGCCGTTTTGGGCGAGCGTCGTTTCCGGAAAGAACCAGAGCAGGGCAGCGGCGAGAAAGGCGAGTTTAAGCGGCATGCTGACCGTCCGTGAAACGTTTTACCAAGCTCGAAAACGGCGTGCTCGCATCGGCTTTTGCTGCGCCCGTGAGGACCTCGCCCTTGGGCATGGTGGCGAGCTGGCGTACTTGACCTGGTGCGACCCCGATCAGAATCCAGGTGCCTGCGACCTCGAGCAACACGACACGCTCGCGCGTACCCACGGCGGCAGCGCCAATGGTCTTGATCGCGTGATTCGAAAGGCCGGGAACGCGTCCGATCCGCCGCAACAACCACGCCGCTCCGACGACCAGGAACAGCACGAGCCCGAGTCCGGTAAGGACCTGCAGCACGCTGCCCGGACTCACGGGACTCACCGGGTCCTGCGCAGCCGCCGGCGCGAGCGCGCTGCCAATCGCGATAGCGGCGGAAAGCAGCGCTTGTGCGACTCTCACTTGTTCAACCTCTTGATACGTTCGCTTGGCGTGATTACGTCGGTGAGCCGGATGCCAAACTTTTCGTTGACCACGACCACTTCGCCTTGGGCGATCAGACAGCCGTTGACCAGCACATCCATCGGTTCGCCAGCCAGTCCGTCGAGCTCGACGACCGAGCCATGCGCGAGCTGCAGCAACTTTCGAATCGGCAACTTGGTGCGACCAAGCTCGACCGTGAGCTGTACCGGGATATCCAGGACCAGATCGATATCGTTGTGGGTCTTGGCCCGCCCGCCGGAGCTGTCGAACTGCTCGAACACTGCGGGATTGGCCGCGGGCGCTTCCGGTGCGCAGGAGAACTCGGCCTCGCTCTGCGCCGGGTCCGCACCCTGCTCATTTTGGTTCGCGGCCCACTGTTCGTTGCTGACTTCTTGCTCGGCAGCCACTTCCGACATCACGCGCTCTCCTAGGCTTCAGCGGTGTTCGAGATCATGCGTTCGACACGCACCGCGTATTGCCCGTTGAATACACCGCACTTGCATTCGATGATGGGTACGCCGTCGACTTCGGCGCGAATGGTTTCCGGGACTTCGAAGCCAATGACATCGCCCTGCTGCATATTCAGTATCTGCTCGAGCGTGATCGCCGCACGCCCGAGATTGACCACCAGCTCGACCTCGGCGTTTTGCACTTCGCGCTGCATCTGTTGGAACCAGCGTTTGTCGGATTCCTGCGCGTCGGCCTGGACGCTGCTGTAGAGCTGCTCGCGAATCGGTTCGAGTGAGGTATAGGGCGTGCAGATATGCAACGCGCCGCCAGCGGAGCCGACTTCGACGTTGATCGTCGTGACAATGACGACGTCATTGGGAGTGGCGATATTGGCGAACTGCGTGTTCATTTCCGAGCGCACGAACTCGAGCTTTATTTCTTGTACTGGTTTCCAGCTCTTTTCGTATTCCTCGAACACGATAGCGAGCATGCGCTGGATGATGCGCCTTTCGGTGAGCGTGAACTCGCGGCCCTCAAATTGGTCTTGGACCTGTCCGCTACCGCCAAACAGGCTGTCGACGACGAGAAAGACCAGATATGGATCAAAGACGAACAGCGAGCGCCCACGCAGCGGTTTGATCTGGACGAGGTTGAGGTTAGTGGGGGGCACGAGGCTGCGCGCAAATTCGCTGAATTTTTGCGCGCGCGGCGGGGCCACGCTGACACTCGTGTTGCGGCGAATGAAGTTGAACAGCGCGCCACCCAATTGCCGTGCAAAGCGTTCGTTCACCAACTCGAACGCCGGCATACGCGCCCGAACGATGCGCTCCTCAGTGGCGAGATTGTAGGGGCGCACTTCGCTTTGGACGCCGCTTTCGGGAGCAGCCTGCTCAGCTTCGCCGCTGACGCCCTTCAACAGGGCATCGACTTCGTCTTGAGAGAGAAATTCCTTGCTCATTTGCGCCGCGCGCGGTTTTGCTACTGAACGATGAAGTGGGTGAAGTACACTGCCAGCACTCGCTGCTGCGCGCGGTGTGCCTTCGTCTTGTCGGTTTTCCCTGTCGCCTTGACCGAGCGCTTCTTCGCGGCTTTGGCCGGAGTGATCGGAATCTCGATTTCTCTCGCGATATCCGTGGCGAGCTTGGTCTTGCCTTCGAGCGAGATCAGTTCCGAAGCTTTTCTGCTCGACAGCAGCAGCAGCACGCGGCTGCGCACCTCAGGCAGTTGCGCCGCTATCGCATCGACGACGGCTTGTTCGGCAAGCTTCAGCGTCATCGAGACTTGCAGGAAGCGCTGCTCATCTTCGGACTGCAGATTCACGGTGAACTGAGCGAGCGGCAAGAACACCGGGGGCTCGGTCGAGACCCAGGAATCTTCTTTACCGTCGCCAGCGCCTTGCGTCATGAAGAACCATGCTCCCGCGCCGCCGAGCGCAAGCAGCGCGACGACGAGGATGATGATCAGCCGGGACTTGCCGTTTTTCTTTGCTGCGGCAGTGGGGGCAGCTTCCGCGGGGGGCTTGGCGGCAGCGGCGGCAGATGTTGCCATGGGGACTCCTTCGCTCTCAGACGAAGGCGATTATGCGAGGCGTGCGTTGCTGCTCATGCTGTAAAAAGACCAGCCATTGCAGTCCATCTCGGTGGATGGTTCGAAGATTGTTTCGGCGCACTTGTCAGGCGAATACGTCCACCAACCCGCGCATTGCGATTGTCGTCGAGGGCAGGCCTTGCCTTGCGGCGTCGCTGCTCGAGTGCTCGTCACGATAACCATGGCGGTGCATCAGATGCCCATCGGCTTGTTTGCTGGCTTGATCGGCGAATGACTCGGCGCTCACCGAAGTGTCACCGAGCTGAATTCCTGTCTGCGCCAGCGCCTCGCGCAAACGTGCGATTGCATTTTCGATTGCCTCGCGAACTTCGGCGTGTGCTGAGGTGAAATGCGCGACCGCCTCGTCGCCGTTAAGCGTCAGGCGCACTTGGACAGGACCGAGCTCGGGTGGATTGATACGCAGCTCCGCGATCTGCGCATCTTTGCCGATCATCCAGACCACTTGACGCGACAAGTTATCGGCAAAGCCTGGTTCGCTAACCGGTGCGGCAACTTCGAGTAGCGCGCTCGGTTGAGGAGCCAGAGGGCGGCTCTCCGCGGGCTGGACGAGCATGGTGTTTGCGATCGACTCAGGTTTCGGCATGGTTTGAGCTGAACTCAAGCCTTGTCGGTCGAGGTCTGAAGCGGCATGCTCCGCAATATCGAACGTGGCCGATGTTGGACGCGCCGCCAGCTCCGGCGTTTCGCCGCGAGCGGCAATGTTTGCCGCATCATCGGCAATAGCTGTAGTAGCCGCAGACGCATTCTCGCTCGCGGTTCGCAGATGCGGAGCGAGCTGTTCGCCGCTAGCCTGCACTGGCGTTCGCGGTAACGGGGCCTCATTGCTGAGCGGGGTTTGTGGCGCGACTGGATACTCAGCCGAGGTCGTTTGCGATCCGGGCGCTACCGTGCTTGGCGGCGCACCGGGAACGGCCAGCTCAATCGTTTCGGCGCCTGGGCGCGGATCGGGCGTGTTACCCGTGGCGAGGGAATCGATCGGAGACCCCTCACGGATTGCCGGGCTCGTCTGAGTGCTGTTCAGGCCCGGCCCAACGAGCGGCCCGAATGCTTCCGCACCCGGCTGCGCATCGTTGAGGTTATCCGCAGCAAGGCGACTCGTCGGCGCATCCTCAAGTAACGCGGCGCCGGTCTGTGAGTTGTCCAGTTCTAGCGCAACCAGTGCGGCGAAATCAATTCCAGTGGCGTCGGGATCAAACGGCGCGCCGCCCGCGCCGCCCGCTCCGGCAGATGTGGCTGCCGTCATATTATTCTGAGTGAGGCTTAGGGCAAGCGCGTTCATGCCGGTGGTTCTCCGTCGCTGCGGGTGTGTACTTCGAAGGGAGCAAGCAGCGTGCCAGCGCCACAAGGCGCTATGCGCTAGCGGCGCTGCTGCGAATTGCGCAAGAATGTCCCCGAAACACGATCGTCGCTCTCGCGCTGCTCGCGACGCGCATCGCGCACGGCCGCTGCACGCTCGTGGCGCTCGGCAAGCACGCCATAGGCCTTTAAGCGGCGCTGATGATCGTGCCAATCAGCCTGCGCGCGCGTGGCGGCCTCGCGTGCGGCATCGGCCTGTGTACGCGCACTCGCGATTCCGGCCTCCAGCTTGGCGAGAAACAGATGGAAGTTGCGCCATCCCGCACTGTCGATGCCACTGCTCGTCGAATCGCGAAACTTCGCTTGATACTCGTCGCGGTATTCGAGCAGCGTCTTCAGCCTGTGATCGGCCTCCGCGAGCGTCTGCATCGCTTTGCCAAGGCGCGTAGTGGCCGCATCGGCAAAATTGCGTGCGAGATCCATGACCGGCTGCAGGGAGAAGGGCGTGGCCATACGTTAATTCGACCGGGAGCTCATGCGCCGGGCCCGAACAGCGCGCGCAGTTTTTCGGTGCTTGCGCCGTAGGTCTCGCACTCACTCATGTCTTGTTGCAGAAAATTCTCGAGCTGCGGACGGATGCTTACCGCCTGGTCCAGAAGCGGGTCGGCTCCCTGCGAGTAGGCGCCGACGCTGATCAGATCGCGCGAGCGCTCGTAGCGCGCGTATAAGCGTTTGAAGCGCTTGGTCAGCTCGAAATGCCCTGGGTCGATGAGTGAAGTCATGGCGCGGCTGATGGATGCTTCGATATCGATTGCGGGATAGTGGCCCTGTTCGGCGAGAGTGCGCGAAAGTACGATATGTCCGTCGAGTATCGCCCGCGCGGCGTCCGCTATCGGGTCTTGCTGGTCGTCGCCCTCAGTGAGCACGGTGTAGAACGCGGTAATCGAGCCACCACCTTCGGGGCCATTGCCAGCGCGCTCGACAAGCTGCGGCAGCTTGGCGAACACCGAAGGCGGGTAGCCCTTGGTCGCGGGAGGTTCGCCGATCGCCAGCGCAATCTCGCGTTGCGCCATCGCGTAACGCGTCAACGAGTCCATGATCAGCAGCACATGCTTGCCTTGATCGCGGAAGTACTCGGCAATTGCAGTCGCATACGCCGCGCCTTGCATTCGCATCAGCGGGCTGACGTCGGCCGGTGCGGCGACCACGACTGAGCGCGCCATGCCTGTGCCGCCGAGAATGTTCTCGATGAATTCCTTGACCTCGCGCCCGCGCTCTCCGATCAGCCCGACCACGATGATATCGGCGGCCGTGAAGCGCGCCATCATTCCGAGCAGCACGCTCTTACCGACGCCACTTCCAGAGAACAGGCCCATGCGCTGCCCGCGTCCGACGCTCAGCATGGCGTTGATCGCTCGTACGCCGACATCTAACGCGTGTGTGATCGGGGCGCGCTCAAGGGGGTTAAACGGCCGGTTGTGCAGCGAGACATGATGTTCGCATTGAAACGGGCCCAGCGCATCCAATGGGCGCCCCGCACTATCGAGTACCCGTCCGAGCAGCGCCGGGCCGACAGGGACATGTTTGGCGTGATCGGAGGCGCGCCGCCGCGGCCGCGGCGCGCCGCCGGGACGGGTCGGGGTCGCTCTGGTCTCGGCTTGCATCACGCGCGCCCCTGGGGTCAACCCGTGGACATCGTTGGTCGGCATGAGGAACAATCGCTCGTCCGAGAAGCCGACGACTTCGGCCTCGACGCTGTTGCCGTTGGGTAGATACACCGTACAACAACTGCCCACCGCCAAGCGCAAGCCAGTGGCTTCCATCACCAGCCCCGTGACCTTGGTGAGCCGCCCCGACACAGCCAGCGGACTAACCGTAGTCGCGACCTCGGCGCAGTCGCGCAGGAACCCGCAGCAGCGCTCTGCCAGCCCCGTTGACTGGTTCATGCAAGCCACTCGTGATCTTGCGCCAGCGCCGTGGTGAGCTTTTGCCAGCGGGTTTCGAGCGTTGCGTCGATCTCGCACGCCGCGGTTTCGATCTTGCAGCCCCCACGCGTTATGGTCGGATCCTCGACAATGACCCAGTCAGCGCTGGGTTCCTGGCCCAAGTGCTTGCCAATCAGGGCGGCGTCCTCTGGATGGAGTCGCAGGCGCGCGCCTTGATTGAATGGCGGCAGATCCTGCACCGTCTCGCGCACGATCGCCTCGATCAGCTCGGGATGAACATTGAGCGACTCGCGTACCAGCGCCCGCGCGAGCGTAAGTGCGAGCCGCACCAGATCCTCGGCAACGTGGTGCTCCAGACCCGTGAGTTCCCGGTGCAGAGCGTCGGCGATCGCGGCAAGCCGTTGCGCTTCCTGCGCGGCTTGCGCTGCGCCTTTCGCGAAGCCCGCATCCAGCCCTTCGCGGTAGGCCTGCTGATTGATCATCTTGATGCGCTCGGCATCATCGTGTTCCCGCGATTGTTTGTTGCCGCCGCCATCGAGGCTCTTCAACTGCCACGGACGGTAAGCGCTGGATCGGTCTTTGGGAATGAAGTTGCTCATGGTAGGGGTGAGGGGTCAGGGGTTAGGGGTCGGGGGTTAAACGTACGCATCGTTGCCGCTGCCGCCGAGCGCGACCTGGCCCTCGTCGGAGAGCCGGCGCACTGCGCGCAGAATCTCTTTCTGCTCTTTCTCGACCTCGGAGAGCTTGACCGGTCCCTTGGCCTCGAGGTCTTCGCGCATCATTTCTGCGGCGCGGTTCGACATGTTCTTGAAAACCTTGTCGCGCAGCTCCTGGCTCGCGCCCTTCAAGGCGATGATGAGCGATTCGGACTGCACTTCGCGCAACAAGGTCTGGACGCCGCGATCGTCGAGCGAGAGCAGATCCTCGAAGACGAACATCTCGTCCATAATCGACTGTGCGAGTTGCTCATCCTGGTTACGCATTCCCTCGACGATCTGGCTGCTTTGTGCACTCGGCAGAAAATTCAGAATCTCGGCTGCCGCACGCACGCCGCCAAGAGCGCTTTTCTGCGTCGTGTTGCTGCTTACAAGTATTTCCGCCAACGCTTCATTGAGCTCGTTCATTGCCGTGGGCTGGATGCCGTCGAGAGTGGCGATACGCAGCATGACATCCCCGCGCATGCGCTCCGTCATGTGCGCGAGAATCTCGGATGCCTGATCCTTGTCCAGATGCACCAGGATCGTCGCAATGATCTGCGGGTGCTCGTTGGCGAAGAGTTGCGCGATGGTCACCGAATCCAGCCACTTCAACTTGTCTATTCCGGCGGTAGCACCGCTTTGCACGATGTGCTCGATGATGCCGGAGGATTTGTCGCCGAGCGCCTTGACCAGCACGGTCTTTAGATACTCGCGCGACTGCGTTCCGACGGTCGTCTGGTCGCTCGCCTCGCTGTGAAAACGATCGAGTACGCCTTGGACTTCTTCGCGCGGCACTGCTTTGAGCTCGGCCATGGCGCGGCCGATCTTTTGCACTTCGCGCGGCGCGAGATGTTTCAACACCTCGGCTGCCTCGTCCTCGCCGAGCGACATCAGGAGCACGGCGCTGCGGCTGACGCCGTCGTTATCCATTATTGGTGACCCAGCCCTTGACGACGTTCGCGACCAGCTTGGGATCCTGGCGTGCGATCTGTTTTGCGGCCTGCAAATTGGCCTCATAGGTCGCCGCGGCCTTTTCCGGCGACTCCAAGGCGCGGGACTCAGGAGAGCCTAACAGTCCCTGTGTCGGGAGCGGTTCGGCGAAGGTGCGCAGCATCGGCCGCAACACACCTAGCACCAGGTAGAGCGCGATTCCGGCAATCAGCAGATTGCGCCCGATTTCCTTTGCCGAGGTCAGCACTTCGGGATCCTTCCACAGCGGAATATCCGCGATTTCGACTGGCGCTGGCTGCGTGAAGGGAACGTTGACCAGATTGAGCGTGTCACCGCGCTCCTTATTGAAACCGACGACGTTCTTAATCAAGCCGGTGATCTGCGTTTTCTCTTGGTCGCTTAGAGGTTTCGAGGTCACGGTCCCCTCTTCGTCGCGAATCGAGCGGTGATTCACCACTACGGCCAAGGACAGGCGCTTGAGTGTGCCGACCTGCTGCACCGTATGGCTGATGGCCTCGCCAACCTCGTAATTGACCGTTGCGTCCTTGCGCCGAGTGCCGCCGGACTGCGTCGTCGTGCTCGGCGTGCTCAGCGCCTGATCCGGCTGCGTACCCGCAGGTGCTGTGACCGGCGCGCTGGCTTGCTGCGGCGGCTGATTCGAAATCGCGCCTGGAATTCCACCGGCGCCGGCGGCAGTGGCGTTTTGCACCACCTCGGAGGTACTGGTGCTGCGCATCGCCGCGTTCTCCTGGTTAGCGTTCGGATCGTATTTCTTGTCGACGCGTTCCACTTTCGAGAAATCCATGTCCGCCGTCACCTGGGCGCGCACATTGCCCGCGCCGACAAAGGGACTGATGATCGTCTCGATGCTCTTGACGAAGC
>Ga0326597_10010140_pt1 | contig 12579 bp, 8 predicted proteins | sample RVTome_12_FD_203789 | JGI IMG/M metagenome (GOLD analysis project Ga0326597, IMG submission 203789) | Soil microbial communities from uranium-contaminated site in the Upper Colorado River Basin, Wyoming, United States - RVT100D185 | ecosystem: Environmental > Terrestrial > Soil > Contaminated >... | reverse complement strand
GCTTCGTGTTCGAGAGCCAGACCGACACCGAAGTCATCGCGCATCTCGTCAATCATCTATACGGGGGGGACCTGCTCGACGCGGTTCAGCAGGCGGTGAAAAAGCTGCGCGGCGCGTACGCGATCGCCGTGTTCTGCCGCGACGAGCCGCAGCGAGTAGTCGCTGCGCGCTTCGGCAGCCCGCTCGTGGTTGGGCTTGGCGACGGCGAAAACTTCGTCGCTTCGGACGCGATGGCGCTGGCCGGGACCACTGATCGCATTATTTATCTCGAAGAAGGCGATGTCGTTGACGTTCAGCAGGCAGGGGTCAGGGTGTACGGCCGCGACGACGAGCTGGTCAAGCGCGAGGCCCGCACCGTCAAGGCGTATGCCGGTGCCGCCGAACTCGGGCCGTACCGGCACTTCATGCAGAAGGAGATCTTCGAGCAGCCGCGCGCGATTGCCGATACGCTCGAAGGGGTTGAAGCGATAACGCCCATATTGTTTGGGGAGGGCGCAGAGAAAGTCTTCGCCCGCGTCGATTCGTTGCTGATTCTGGCCTGCGGGACGAGCTATTACGCCGGCCTCACGGCGAAATACTGGCTCGAAGCAGTCGCGAAGTTGCCCACTCAGGTCGAAATCGCGAGCGAATACCGCTACCGCGAGACCGTGCCAAACTCGAACTCACTGGTAGTTGTGATCTCGCAATCCGGTGAAACAGCGGACACGCTCGCGGCATTGAAACACGCCCAGGCGCTCGGCATGAACGAGACGCTTGCGATCTGCAATGTCGCGACCAGCGCGATGGTGCGGCTGACCAAGCTCAATTACCTGACGCGCGCCGGCGTCGAGATCGGTGTCGCGTCCACCAAGGCGTTCACTACGCAGCTCACCGCACTTTTCCTGCTCACTCTCTCGCTGGCGAAGCTGCGCGGGCGACTGCCGGCCGACGCGGAGGCCGTGGCGCTGCGCAGCCTGCGGCACCTGCCGGCCGCACTGCAAAGCGTGCTCGCGCTCGAGCCGCAGATCATCGCGTGGTCCGAAGAGTTCGCGAGAAAGGAGCACGCGCTGTTCCTGGGCCGCGGCCGGCATTTTCCGATCGCGCTCGAAGGCGCGCTGAAGCTCAAGGAAATTTCCTACATACACGCCGAAGGCTATCCGGCGGCGGAGCTCAAGCACGGCCCGCTCGCGCTCGTCACCGATCAGATGCCGGTGGTGACGATCGCGCCGAACGACGCGCTGCTGGAAAAACTCAAATCGAACATGCAGGAAGTGCGCGCCCGCGGCGGCCAGCTGTATGTGTTCGCTGACGCCGATACGCACATCGCACCGGGCGATGGCATTCACGTCATCCGGCTGCCCGAGCATTACGGCGCACTCTCGCCGATCCTGCACGTCGTGCCGCTGCAGCTGCTCGCCTATCACACTGCGCTCGCGCGCGGCAACGATGTCGACAAGCCGCGCAATCTGGCCAAGTCGGTGACGGTCGAGTAAGGCGTGATCAGGGTGCCCGCCGCGGTTTGTGCGGCGCGTTGCCGAACAGCCGGTCATGGAGCCAATTCGGCAGCACGCGCAGGATGCGCGCGACGAGCGCCATTTGCCACGGGATTACGGCAAAGGCCCGGCCGCCTTCGACGAGCGCGGCGATTTTCCGCGCGGCGGCGTCCGCGCTCAACAGAAACGGCATCGGGTAGGGATTCTGCGCCGTCATCGGCGTCGCAATATAACCCGGGCAGATGGTGATCACTTTGATACCGCGGGGGGCAAGCTCGATGCGCAGGCTTTCCAGATAGGAAATCGCCGCCGCCTTTGAGGCGCAATAGGCTGCTGCGCCGGGCAGGCCGCGGTAGCCGGCGACGCTTGCGATCCCGACCAGCGAGCCCCGGCCGGCGGCCCGCATAGCCGCGAGAAACGGTTGGAAGGTCTTGACCATTCCCATCACGTTGATATCGATTACCTCCTGGAACGCGGGCGTGTCGGCAGCGAACTCGGTCAGCGTCCCGATGCTGACGCCGGCGTTGGCAATCACAATGTCGGGACAACCGTGACGCGCGATAAAATCAGCCGCCGCTGCCCGCAGTGCCGCAGCATCCCGCACATCGGCGGGATAGATCAGCGTGGGGGATGGGAGTTGCGCGGCGAGGCACGCGAGTGCGGCTTCCCGCCGCGCGATGAGTCCGAGCACTGCGCCGCGCTGTGCGTAGTGCCGGGCCAATGCCGTGCCGATGCCGCTCGAGGCACCGGTGATAATCACGCGCTGCATGTTTTTGCCGATGGCGCAGGAGCTGCCGCAAGCCGCGGCCGCTACTTGCCGCTGGTTGCGAGGCGCCGCTGGCGCGCGAGACTGATCAGGCCGTCGAGCACCGGAATCACCCGCGGCACGCCGTCGGTCATGCCGCTCGAAGTGAGAAACCTGCCGTCGACGACGAGCGTCGGAGTGGCTTTGATCTCGTAATCGATCGTCATCCTGCGCGAGAGCTCGACTTTTTCGCGGATCGCATCGGAACGGTAGATCGCCATGAACTGGTCGCGGTCGAGGCCCTGCTTTCCGAGCCACTCGGTGAGGACTTTTTCCTGGCTCAAGGCAAGATCATCGACGTGGATGCCGTGATACACCGCGGCGTGCAGGCGTTCAGCTTCGCCCATCGCCTCGAGCGCGTAATAGGTTTTGGCGAGCGGCACCCAGGAATCGTGGCGTACCACCGGCACGCGGCGAAAGACCAGGTCAGCTGGCTTGCGCTTGCGCCAGCGCTCGAGCAAAGGCTCCAGCTCGTTGCAATACGGACAAGCGTAAAAGAAAAACTCGATGACCTCCACACGTTCGCCAGTTGCGACCGGCTGCGGGGAAATCAGGCGGTAATCGGCGTCGCGCTGCGGCTGCTGCGCCGCTAAAGGCAGCGCGATGAAGGCGAGCGCCAGCACGCACAGGGCGAACCGCCCGAGGCGGTGGGCGCGCCTGGACACGGGTTATTTCCCGCCCTGCTCCTTGCGCGCCTGCGCAATCAACTGGTCGAGCACCTGAAAGAAACGCTCGTAACTGATCTTGTTGTCGGGAGTGACCATCATCGAGGGGCTGGTCAGATACTTGCCGTTGACCACCAGCGCCGGCGTGCCCGGAATGTCGTAGGTGCGCGTCAGGTCGATCGTGCGCCGCATGCGGCTGTTCACCGCGAAGGAATTGTAGGTATCGAGAAACTTCTGTTTGTCGAGCCCCTTGCCGCCCAGCCAATCTGCCATCGCGCGCGGATCGCTGAGCAGCGCCTTTTGCTTATCGCGGTGGATCGCGGTGAAAAGCTCGTCGTGGTACTTCGCGACGGCGCCCATCGCATCAAGTGCGTAATAGGCGCGCGCGAGCGGCAGCCACGACGCGTCGAACGCAGCCGGCACGGGGCGGAATTCAACGTCGGCCGGTTTGCGCTTGAGCCAAGCTTGAAGGGGCGGCTCAAGGTTGTAGCAATGAATGCAGCCGTACCAGAAAAACTCGAGCACCTCGATTTTTTTGCCGCTGGCGGTGGGTTGCGGCGGGCTGAGCAGCGAGTAGTCGCGGCCCACCACCGGCTGCTGTGCAAGGGCGCCGCCCATTCCCAGCAACATCACCAATGCGGCAAGACAGCCCGCGCGTTTCAATAGATTCATAGCCGCTCCATTCGTGTTGTGGAAAGCGCTGACCCGGGTTCGAAGCACCATAGCGGGGAAGCGCCGCCCCGTGTGGTTCGGACGCCCCTCACTTCGAGGGGCGCGCCGCGGCCTCGCGCACCTTGATCAGCGTAGTCTCGATACCATTTTGTTTCAAAATGTCGCGCGTCCGATTAAGCTCCTCGACCGCCGTATAAGGGCCGGCTCGCACGCGGTGCCAGACGCCCTTGTCGGGTACGGGGGTAGTTTGTACATCCGCCTCCACGCCCAGCAGCGCAAGGCGGGCTTTCATATTGTCGGCATCAGGCGCAGTCTGAAACGCGCCGGCCTGCAGGTAGAACGCTTCCTTGGCCTGCGCGGTTGACGGCTTTTGCTGCGCTTCGCTGAACTGCTGCTCGGTGACGGGTTCCTCGGTGCCGGGCAGGATCTTGTAGAAGTCGAAGCGCGGTTTGCCCTCCGGCGCCTTGCCGCCCCTGTCATCGGTCCGGGTGGTCTCGGGAGCAGCGCTCTTGGCCGGCGGGCCTGAGCGACTGAGGAACGGCGTCGGCATCTTGTTGATGTACCACGCCACGGCAAGCGCGATGCCGAGACCGAGCAGCAGCCCGATCAGGATGCCGATCAGCAGCGAACCGCTGCCGTTCCTGCCCCTGCCCGATTTCTGGCTCGGCTTCTTGTAGTCTTTGCTCATGGACTCATCTTACATTTTTTCCACCGCCGCGACACCCAGTAGCGCGAACGCGTTGCGTAATACCTGGCCGACCGCCGTCATCAACGCGAGCCGTGCCCGGTTTAGCGGTATTTCCGGCACCAGAATGCGGGTGGCGTTGTAGTAGCTGTGAAACTCGGCGGCAAGCTCGCGCAGATAAAATGCGATGAAGTGCGGGGACAGCTCGCGCGCCGCGTTGGCCACGGCTTCCGGATACTCGATCAGACGCGAGAGCAACGCCATTTCCGCGTCCAGCGTGAGCGGCGCCGGATCAGCCGTCTGCAGCCCGGCTGTATCGCCGCCCCATTGCTCGTGCACACTGCAAACCCGCGCATGCGCGTACTGCACATAGTAAACCGGGTTATCAGTGCTCTGCGATTTGGCGAGATCGAGATCGAAATCGAGATGCTGGTCGCTTTTTCGCAGCACGTAAAAAAATCGCGCTGCGTCGTTGCCGACTTCCTGCCGTAATTCGCGCAACGTCACGAATTCGCCCGCGCGCGTGGACATCGGCACTTTCTGGCCGCCGCGATAGAGCACTGCGAACTGCACCAGCGCCACGGTAAGCCGCGCGGGATCGATCCCGAGCGCCTCGAGCGCGCCTTTCACGCGCGGAATATAGCCGTGATGGTCGGCACCCCAGACGTCGATCACGAGGTCGAACCCGCGCTCGAACTTGTTGAGGTGATAGGCGATATCGGACGCAAAATAGGTGTATTGGCCGTTTTCGCGCTGGATCACGCGGTCTTTTTCATCGCCGAATTGACTCGAGCGAAACCAGCGTGCGCCATCCTGCCTATAGAGGTGCCCGGCCGCCTCGAGCCGGGCGGCAGCGCGCTCGACGAGTCCCGAATCGTAGAGCGATTTTTCGGAAAACCACTGGTCGAAGCTGACACCGAATTCGAGCAGGTCGTGGCGGCAGTCGCCGAGCTGCTCGGCGAGCACGAAATCGTGGATGTAAGCATAGTCCGCGCCGAGCAGCGATTTGGCTCCGGCGATCAACGCATCGAGGCCCGCCTCGGGTTCGCGCGCGGCGTCCGGCGCGTGTTGAAACAGCGCGCTGACCTCACGCAGATAGCGCTCGCCGTGCGCGATCCGGATCTGGTGCGCCATCTGGCGCACGTAGTCGCCTTGGTAGGCATTGGCGGGAAAGGCGAGGCGGGTGCCGCCCTCCTCCAGGTATCGCAGCCAGGTCGAGAGTACCAGAATGTCCATCTGGCGGCCGGCATCGTTGACGTAGAACTCGCGCTGCACGTCAAAACCGCTAGCCGCCAGGACGTTGGCAAGGCTGGCGCCAAACGCGGCGCCGCGGCCATGGCCGACGTGCAGCGGCCCGGTCGGATTGGCGGAAACGAATTCGACCTGGACTTTTTTGCGCTGACCGGTGGGGCTGCGGCCATATTCGGCGCCCAGTGCAAGAATGTGCGGGAGCACAGAGCGCTTGACCTCGGGCTTGAGAAAAACGTTGATGAACCCGGCGCCTGCCACTTCGGCTTTGGCGACATAGGGGGACGCCGGCAGTGCGGCGATGAGCGCCGCGGCGATGTCGCGCGGGTTGCGTTTCATCGCTTTGGCAAGTTGCAGCGCGCAGTTGCACGCGTAATCGCCGTGCAGAGCCTGTTTCGGGCGCTCGATCACAATCGCGGTAGCCTGCCCTCCGGGTGCAACGCTGGCGAGCGCCTTTTCCAGCAAACCCGCGACGTGGGCGCGCAATTCAGGGAATACCTGGGTCGCCATGTGGTGTCCGCCAAATCCCGCTCAGGCCAATGCGCCAGGCGCTATCGGCGAAGTCCGGTTGCCGTGGATGAAGTGAGTCAGTTTGAGCATGACAGACCGTGGCACGTCATCAAGTTTCGCGTCCGGACGCCTGAAAAGCTGCGAATTTTAGCATGCCATGGCGCGCCCGCCCGGGAACCCCCACCTCACAGTTCCAGCGGGTCGATGTCGAGCGCCCAGCGGACCTTGCGTCCGGCCGCCTGTTCGAGCCGGGCACGCCAGGCGCCGAGAAAAGCGTGCAGCGCCGGGCGCGAGCGTGATTGCACCGTCAACTGGGCGCGCTCGAGTCCGGCCCTACGGGGCATGCCTGCCGGCACCGGATCATAAATCGTGACTGCACCTGCCATTTTGGCGCCGTCACGCGCGGCGTTTAGCAGAAACTCGAGGGCGGTTTGCATGCTCGATGCCTCGGCGCGCAGCACGGCCTGGTACACGAACGGCGGAAATCCCGCCTGTCTGCGTTCGGCCAGCAACTCTCTCGCGTAAGCCGGATAATCGTCACGGCGCAGCGCCTGATAAAGAGCATGCGCCGGGAAGTCAGTCTGTATCATCACCTTGCCGCGGCTCGTGCCGCGTCCCGCGCGTCCCGCGACCTGTGTCAGGCGTGCGAACAGGCGCTCGCTGGCGCGGAAATCAGTGCTGTAGAGCGAGCTATCAGCGTTGACCACGCCGACCAGATTCAGTTGCGGGAAATCGTGGCCTTTGGCGAGGATCTGCGTGCCGACCAGAATGTCGACTTCCTGCGCGTGGATCTGGCGGCGCATTTCCTGCCACGCATCCTTGCGGCGCGTGCTGTCGCGGTCGATGCGCAGGATGCGCGCGGCCGGAAAGATGCGCGCCAGAGTGTTTTCGATGCGTTGCGTGCCCTGCCCCAAAGGCTTCAGGTCCTGATTGCCACACTGCGGGCACATGGCAGGGATGCGCTCCTGGTGGCCGCAATGATGACAACGCAAACGCTGATCCTTGAGGTGTAGCACGAGCTTGGCGGAACAGCGCCCGCAACTAGAAGTCCAGCCGCAGCTTGGGCACATCAGCACCGGAGCAAAGCCGCGGCGGTTGATGAAAACCAGGCTTTGCTCGCCGTGTTTCAAGGTTATGCGCAGCGCGTTGAGGAGTTCCTGCGACATGCCGTCGATCAGCGCCTCGTGCCGCGTGTCGACGCATTCGACCACCGGCGGCATTGCGTTCACGCGCCGTGTCAGGGCGAGCATCCGGTAGCTGCCACTGAGAGCTTTATGGAACGTTTCCAGCGCGGGTGTCGCGGAGCCGAGCACGATCGGAACCGCGCGCTGTTTGGCGCGCCAAAGCGCGAGGTCGCGCGCTGAATAACGCAAGCCATCCGTTTGCTTGAAGGAGGCGTCCTGCTCTTCATCGACGACGATGAGCCCGAGTCTAGGCAGCGGCGTGAATACCGCGAGCCGCGTGCCAAGCACAATGCCGGCTGCGCCAGACTGCGCAGCGAGCCAGTTATGTAAGCGCTCGCTCTCGTTGAGACCGCTATGGAGAGCCACTAGCGGCGTATCGAGGAAGCGCGTCCGCACCCGGGATTCGAGTTGCGGCGTCAGATTGATTTCAGGCACCAGTAATAAAGCCTGTTTGCCGCGGGCGAGTGTGTCGGCGATTAGTTGCAGGTACACCTCGGTTTTGCCGCTGCCGGTGACGCCGTGCAACAGCCAAGGCGCAAACCCGGCATCTGCGCTTCGCAAAGTGTCGACCGCAGCGAGTTGTTCGCCGGTCAACTCCGGAGCCGGCGCCACGCGAGGTACCACCGCGCCGGTGCCCAGTGGTTCGCGCGTGCGGGCAACGCGCTCAACCCATCCTTGCTCGGTCATCGTTTTCAGCGCCGCCGACGCACGAGGCGCGACGGCGCGCAACGCAGTTTCGTCGATACCCGCTTTGGCCGCGCGCAACAAGCGCAGTAACTCAAGCTTGATCGTTGCGCGTCGCGGCAAAATTTCGGAGTCAACTTCAAGCCCCGCCGCAGTTAACCGGTAATGATCGGCCGTCTTCTCGCCCTTGAGCCCATGGCGCTGCCGTAGCCGTGTCGGCAGCGCATTCAGCACTACTGCGCCGAGCGGATGGTGATAGTACTCGCTGCAGAATTTGAGCAGACCGAGGATGTCGGCCGGCAACGGCGGAACGTCGCGCAGGATGCTCAGCACGCTGCGCACACGCTGCGGCGGCAGCGACGTGGTGGATGCGAGTTCGATGATTACTCCGACCGCAATCGTTTTGCCGAATGGCACCAGCACCCGCGCGCCGATGTCGTCGCGTGTGGCGGCCGCGGCGCGATAGTCGAAAAGCGTCGGCAATGGCACGTCGAGCGCGACGCGAATAAAGCTCATGGCGTTCTGCGGTGAGGGGGTTAGCGGAAGGCGCTCGAGTGGATTCTACAAATTCTCGACAAATGGTTTATCGGGCGAGAGTTTCTTGTTACTCATGGTGCCTGTGGGTAACTTTGTTAATTAATTCGCGTGTGGACGAAATCGCCTCTCCCGACAGGTGCCCTGTTTTTGTTGAAGTTTTCATCTGGAAACTATAAATACGTTGTAAATCATGTAGTTAATTAAATAAGCCCTCAATAAGCCATAGTGTTGCGCGAAGCCTGCTTCCTGCAAAGCCTTGCTGTGCATAAGTTTGCGGGATCACGACCGCGCAAAGCCAGAACTGGCGCGGGTTTTCAGTGGTAGCTGCCGCTCAGGCCGCGTACCGTCTCGATTAGCGCCGCTACGTTTTCCGGCGGCGTGTGTTGTGATATGCCGTGGCCGAGGTTGAATACATGCCCATTGTTGCGGCCGTAGCGTTCGAGAATCACGCCGCACTCGCGCCGGATTACATCAGGCGAAGAGAGCAGTATTGCAGGGTCGAGATTTCCCTGCAATGCAACGCGCGCGCCGACGCGCGTGCGTGCGTCACCGATGTCAACCGTCCAGTCGAGACCGACCGCATCACAACCGATCGCGGCGATGCTCTCGAGCCAGCCGCCTCCTCCCTTGGTGAATACTATGCTCGGCACCCGCACGCCTTCGTGTTCGCGCTTCAGCCCTGCAATCACGCGCGCGGTATAGGCGAGCGAGAACTCGTGGAATGCTGCGTGCGACAGCATGCCGCCCCAGGTGTCGAAAATCATCACCGCCTGGGCACCGGCTTCGATCTGGGCATTCAAGTAAGCGATCACTGCGGTTGCGTTGATGTTGAGGATGTGATGCAGCAGGTCGGGACGCTGGTACAGCATGATCTTGACGGCTGCGAAATCGCTGCTGGCCTGGCCTTCTACCATATAGCAGGCAAGCGTGAACGGGCTGCCGGAGAACCCGATCAAAGGCACGCTGCCAGCGAGCGCTCGGCGCACCTGGCTGACCGTGTCTAGTACATAGCGCAGATGCACTTCAGGGTCGGGAGCGGTCAAGTCCCGGATCTCCCATTCCGCCCGCAACGGGCGCTCGAATTTCGGGCCTTCACCGTCGGCGAAATACAGGCCGAGACCCATGGCGTCAGGAATCGTCAGGATGTCGGAAAACACGATTGCCGCGTCCAGACGGTAGCGCGCGAGCGGTTGCAGCGTAACTTCGGTCGCAAGATCCGGGTTTTTGCACAGAGCAAGAAAACTGCCGGCGCGCGCGCGCGTCTGGTTGTACTCCGGCAGGTAACGTCCGGCCTGGCGCATCAGCCAGATCGGCGTGTAGGGCGTGGGTTCGCGCAGCAGCGCGCGGATCAGCGTGTCATTCTCGAGCTTCATTGCGGGCAGTCAACGCGGCAGCGTTGAACTGCCGGTCAGGAATTCGTCGACCGCGCGCGCGCACTGGCGTCCCTCGCGGATTGCCCATACCACGAGCGACTGACCGCGGCGCATGTCGCCGGCCGTGTAGACCTTGGGGATCGATGTGGCATAGCAACCCGGGCCATCGGTCGTGGCTTGCGCGTTGCCGCGAGAATCTTTCGCGACTCCGAACGCCTCCAGCATCTGCTGCACCGGCGAGACGAAACCCATGGCGAGCAGCACCAGGTCCGCTTTCATTTCGAATTCCGAGCCCGGGATTTCCTGCATCCTGCCGTCCTTCCATTCGATGCGGGCTGCGATGAGCTTTTCGACCTTGCCGTCCCGACCGACGAAACGTTTGGTGGCGACTGACCAGTCGCGCTGACAGCCTTCCTCGTGTGAGGACGAAGTGCGCAGCCGTTGCGGCCAGTACGGCCAGACCGGGTTCCGGTCCGCTTCCGGCGGCATCGGCAGCAACTCGAACTGGACCACCGATGCCGCGCCGTGGCGGTTCGATGTGCCGACACAGTCCGATCCGGTGTCGCCGCCACCGATGATGACCACGTGTTTGCCTTTCGCCCATAGATCCTTGACGCCGGAGTCGCCGGCAACACGGCGGTTCTGCAGCGTCAGGAAATCCATAGCAAAATAAACGCCGTCGAGTTCGCGGCCCGGAACCGGCAGATCGCGCGGCTGCTCGGCGCCCCCTGCCAGCACCACCGCGTCAAACTCGTCGGTGATCGACGCCGCACCGAGCACTTTCGCCGCACCGTTGCCCGCCCCCACGGGCGCTGGGCCGACGGCGTGGTTAACCTTGAACTCGACACCCTCGGCGCGCAACTGCTCGAGCCGGCGGTCGATCAGCCGCTTTTCCAGCTTGAAGTCGGGAATTCCGTAGCGCAGCAGGCCGCCGATGCGATCGTTCTTCTCAAACACCACGACGCCATGGCCGGCGCGCGCGAGTTGCTGCGCGCACGCAAGGCCAGCCGGACCGGAGCCGGCGATCGCGACGCGCTTGCCGGTTCTTGCCGCCGGCGGCTGCGGGCGGACCCAGCCTTCCTCCCAGGCCTTGTCGATGATTGCATGCTCGATCGATTTGATGCCGACCGGGTCGTTATTGATGCGCAGCGTGCAGGCTTCCTCGCACGGCGCCGGACACACCCGGCCGGTGAACTCGGGAAAGTTGTTGGTCGAATGCAGCGTCTCGATCGCGTTCCGCCAATCCTGCCGGTAAACGAGATCGTTGAAGTCCGGGATGATGTTATTGACCGGGCAGCCGCTCATGCAGAACGGGGTGCCGCAGTCCATGCAGCGCGCGCCCTGGATCTTGGCCTCATCCGCGGTCAGATGCCGAATGAACTCGCGGTAGTGCCGGGTGCGCGAGGCCTTGTCTTCGGCGGCCTCGTGCAGGCGCTGGTACTCGAGAAAACCGGTGATTTTACCCATGACTTCGAGCGGCGCGGTCAGGCGGCGGCCTGGCGGCCGGCGGCAGCGATCCCAGTGAGCGCGCGGCGGTATTCTTTGGGGAAGACCTTGACGAAGCGCAGCCGATAAATGCTCCACTGTTCAAGCATGTCATGCGCGCGGCGGCTGCCGGTGTAGCGCGCGTGGTTTTCGATCAGGCGCTTCAGGATCACCTCGTCGGCGAGCCCGAGGTGCCAGATATCACGCGACACCTTGCCCAGCTGTTCGGATTCCGACAGCACGGGCTCGAGATCGACCATGGCCGGATTGCAGTACTTGACGAATTCGCCATCCTCGTCGAAGACGTAAGCGGTGCCGCCCGACATGCCGGCGGCGAAGTTGCGGCCGGTCGCGCCGAGAACCACCACCGTGCCGCCGGTCATGTACTCGCAACCATGGTCGCCAACGCCCTCGACGACGGCCTGGGCCCCCGAATTGCGCACCGCGAAGCGCTCGCCCGCGACGCCGCGGAAGTAGGCCTCGCCGGCGATGGCACCGTAGAGCACTACGTTGCCGGTGATTATGTTCGCGGTCGGTTCGCCGCGGAATTTGGGAGACGGCTGCACCCGGATATGCCCGCCCGAGAGGCCCTTGCCGCAGTAGTCGTTGGTGTCGCCGATCAAGTCGAGCGTCACGCCCTGCGCGAGGAATGCGCCGAAGCTTTGGCCCGCGGACCCTGCAAAGCGCACGTGTATCGTGTCGTGCGGCAGGCCGGCATGGCCATAGCGCCGCGCGATCTGGTGAGAAAGCATCGTGCCGACCGTGCGGTTGATGTTGCGAATCGGCATGTCGATGGCAACTTTTTCGGCGCGCTCAAGCGCGGGTGTCGCCAGTTCGATCAGGCGCACGTCGAGAGCGCGCTCGAGGCCATGGTCCTGCTGCTCGCAGTTGAAGCGCGCCACTTCCGCCGGCATTTGGGGCACGTGGAAGATCCGGGAGAAATCGAGACCGCGTGCCTTCCAGTGCTCGATGCCCCGCTTGGTGTCGAGCAGATCCGCGCGTCCGATCAGTTCATTGAAGCTGCGGATGCCGAGGCTAGCCATCAGCTCGCGCACTTCCTCGGCGACGAAGAACAAGTAGTTGATCACGTATTCAGGCTTGCCGGAAAACCGTTTTCTCAGTACGGGATCCTGGGTTGCGACGCCGACCGGGCAGGTGTTCAGGTGGCACTTGCGCATCATGATGCAGCCCGCGGTCACCAGTGGCGCGGTGGAAAAACCGAACTCGTCTGCGCCGAGGATCGCGCCGACCACCACGTC